>Ga0209536_100016181_pt1 | contig 10614 bp, 7 predicted proteins | sample DeeMarSeWOR28_12_FD_187461 | JGI IMG/M metagenome (GOLD analysis project Ga0209536, IMG submission 187461) | Marine sediment microbial communities from White Oak River estuary, North Carolina - WOR-2-8_12 (SPAdes) (version 2) | ecosystem: Environmental > Aquatic > Marine > Intertidal zone >...
GCCCCGAGCATGTAGAGGGATTCCGAAGGCTTTCTCGAGAACTCGAGAGAAACCCTCTCCGCGATGGCGGCTCCAGCGATCGCAGAGTGGTCCGTCATGTTCGCACCCTCCAACGCGGAATCTTACCGCCAGTGGAACCTGCTCGCACCCGGTCTGTTCAGCGCGAGGTTTTCCCACCCACCACACCGAGCGCCGACTCCGGCAGGACGCAGCGGAACGCGGCTCGCTCCGCGTCGGGCTCGGCGGGCGCCTCCGTCGCAAGGATGCGGGTGGGCTCGCAGGTCAGCTCGAACGCCTCGGGCTGGAGCGCGGGCAGGATGCGGACCGTGCAGCTGCCACCCATGCACGGAGCGCCGGGCTGGATCGCAGTCTCGATCGAACCGGGGGCAAACGACGCTTGGCAGGCTTGAAGCACGCTGTGCCTGCTTCTCTCACGCGTCAAGACAGGAGGAAAGATGACGAGCCGACAGCCTTCGTCCGGCTGCGAGGGGTTGGTGCAATCTCCGACCTGCGTCCATTCCGGCAGCTCCCCGATTCGCGGATCAGGCTCGTCCGGCTCCTTCATGCTCACGAGCGTCGCCACCGACGCCGAGTAGCGCGCAAGCTCACGTTCGGCGCGCGTGGGGAGGCGCCCCCCGAAGCGCATACCGCAGACCCCGTAGGCCGTCTTGCCGTCGACGAGGGCGACGCTCCGCGGCTCGAGCACGTCCTTGGCTCTCGATCGCGCGCTGAGGATCGCCGTCGCGACCGGGCAATCGAGCGTGCCACCGCTTCCACGCGAGCACGGAAGCGGCGCAGCGCTCATCCAGAATGGCGCGATCTCCGCGGGGCTCTCTTCGAGCAGGCCCTTCGGCGCGCTCGTGGGCGTGCAGATCTCGGCAAACCCGATGCCGAGCTTTTCGCCCGTTCTCCACGCACATGGGGCCCGCGGCTCATCGCCCTTGGCCGTCGCAGCCCCGACGACCATCAGCAAGAGCCCCGCGAGGATTTCGCGCGCACCGAACGTCATGCCCCGTTCCTCCCTCACTCACCCTTGGCCGACCGCATGACGTGGACTTCCACCGGGATTTCCTCGCCCCTCGCCTCTCGCACCAAGGTCTCGACCTCTTCCACGAAACGAGGGCTGACTTCGCTCGTGCTGGTCATGAGCACGCCGATTCCACGCTCGGGCTCGACGCTAGAACGCGCGATGGTGATGACATCGATGCCGGGATGCTCTTCGACGAGCTCCCGCATCGCGTCTCGAACGGCCGGAGACACGGGGTAACTCAACGGACGATCCTGACCCTTTTGCTTCTCCTTGAGCACATTCAGGAAGAGCGGCGCCGTCAGAAGCATCGCGCCCATCACCAACAAGATGACGGCTCGCCGTGCCCACGTTGGACCTTTGTCCTCCGCTTTCGGCTCTCGCACGCCGAGCATTCGAAAGACGAGCCCCGCGCCCAGGGTGATCGCGACGAGGTTGGTCATGAGCAAGATGCCCGCGTTCCCCGCGATGAGCGGATAACCTCCCGTGACGGCCAGCCCGACCACGGCCAAGGGCGGCACCAGCGCAGCCGCGATGGCGACGCCGGCCAGAGTCGAACCGACGTTCGGGCGTCCTTGGGCGTACGCGGCGACCATCCCGGACGCGAAGGCGATCCCCAAGTCGAGAAGGTCGGGTTTGCCGCGCGCTTCCATTTCGAGCGAAGGCTCGTATCCAGGGTTGAGAAGCCCGACGACGAGAGACACGACCAACCCGATGCCCACCCCGATCGCAATGGCAATCGAGGCGTCGCGAAAGAGCTTGAGGTTTCCCTGCACGACGGCAAGCCCGGCACCGAGCAGCGGCCCCATGAGCGGCGCCACCAGCATCGCGCCGATGACGACCGCGGTCGACCCCTGCATGAGCCCGAGGGACGCGAGCACCGAAGCGAGCGTCATCATCATCACGAAGTCGACGTTCGCGGGAGTCAGCTGGTCGACACGCTCGGCCAATGCGACACGATCGTCGCGCTCGAGGAGTGGAAACTTGAGACGCCGGTGAATGAAGCCGGGCTCGATGGCGGAGTTGCGCTCTGGGCTCATGTGAGGAGAGTACACGCCTCCGCTACGGAACGCGCTCGTCTCCGCCATCGGGCGCGAGGACTTCATCGTCCTTCGTGGCGGGCTGCAAGCAGTTCTTGCCCCCCTTCAGCTTCACCAAGCCCCATTCGTAGTCGATCTTGTCGGACTTCACGCCAGCAACGGCCTGCAGTACCGTCCGCCCAAGCAAGCTGCTCACGCCAATCGAAGTCGCCGTCAGCTCGACCGGCTGCTTGCGCGCCGGAACGACCGCTCGGATGCGAAGCTCGCTAATGCCGAGGCAGGTGCGCGCGGCCATGTCGACGAGCGGCTTGCCCTCGAGGCGAACGATCCCCTTCGCATACGCAATTCGAACCGGCCTCGGAAGCGGCTGCGGCTTCAGAAGCGCCCCCTCGATGTCGTCGAAATAGATCAGCGGCCCGGAATCGGCCTTCCCTCGACGCACGCGCACGGAGCCTCGGTCGATTCGGAACTGCACGGGTTTGTCCGTGAACCCGAGCGTCAGAATGACGTCCTTCAACGTGACGGGCCCCGCACCGATGATCCAACTCTCATCGTCCACAGGGTCCTCGGGCTCTTCGGCCGGCTCTTCCGGAGGCTTCGCGCTCCCCGAGCCGCGAAACGCGTTGGCGATCGACATCTTTCCGGTGTCGTCGCGATAGAGCGTGATCTCGACGCCCTCGAGATGCCCCTTCGGAACGCGAATGGCCCCCCGACGCATGGCGCGTAGGTTGATCGACGCGCGCACGTTCCGGACGCGCAGGACGTTTCGCTTCTGCTTGTCTTCGATGGAAAGCCTGCTCGCCGACAAACGCCCGATGCCTCCAAGCCCGAGCGACGGGCCTTTGGCATCTTCAACGCCGCCGTCCGTCGGAACCTCAGGGCTCGGCTCTTCGACCCCACCGTCCACGAAAGGCCATCCTTCGAGCGCTCCGCTCTCGGCGCCTTCCGTCCGCTCGTCGAGCGCTTCAGGCCCGTCGAAGATCCCCTCTCGAACGGCCAGCCACCCGAGGATGACGGCCGTGAAGAGAAGCGAAAGCGCGAGAACCTTGGCGAATCCCAACGCACGCTGCGCCCAAGCCGACATGTCGGAAAGACCCTATCCGCAAAGTCGCGGCATGACCAGGCGGCCGCCTCCGCCCGCTTCACCACGGCTCCTCGCAGTGGTCGCTCAACGGTGCTTCGCACGGACACGCCGACGCTCGTCAACGCGCTTCGAGGCGGATCCACCATCGCCCTCACAACGACAACGGCATCAGTCCGCCTCGGACGTTTCGGTCGAGCACGAGCCGCGCCGTTTGAATTCCGGACGCAACGACGCTCCAGATCCCACCCGCGGGCTGTGTCCAATGTCCGCAGAGCCACAGCCCCTCGAATGGTGTTTCGTGAGGCAGTCGGTACGCCGAAGACTGTTTTGGTTCGACCGCCCACCCGTAGATCGGTCCGAGGTAACGCGGCCGGATTCTGCCGGCATCGTCGCGTCCTGATGCAAAGGTGATGTGACTCGATAGGCCGGGAACGGCCCGTTCCGCCATCGCGAGCATCTCGCTCGACACCTTCTCATCATCCCAGCCGGGTCGCTCGCCGCACTCGATCGGCACGGCCGCCGCGATGACGACCGTGTGCTCGCCGTCGGGCGCCCGTTGCGGGTCCGTGAACGTCGGTACGGTGATGCTCACGCTGCCAATCGATCCGCGCACGGAACGCGCATAGCTTTCGTCTGAGGCGTAGGGCGCGACAATCGTGATTTGCGCGTCGAGCAAGCTCCGGAGATCGACGTCGGTCCCGAGGTAGAGCAAGCAGGCTGACAACGACGGAGTCTGTCGCTCGAGCTTTCGGAGGTAGCGTCGCGGCGTCTCTTCCGGATCGATGAGCTCGTCGAAGGTTCTGCGTACGTCGCCCGCGGAGATGACGCATTGCGCATCGATGCGCTGCCCGCTCTCGAGCTCGATTCCTGTCACATGGCGTTCCCTCACTGCGATCTTCGAAACCTTCGCTCCGAGCAGGAGCTCACCCCCATGTCGGATGAGGCCTCTGGCAAGCGCATCGGCGAGCGTCTGAAAGCCGCGGCGACAATAGAACGCGCCCTCGGCCACATAGCTGGCCATCATCGCGCCAAAGGGCACGAAGGCCATCCGGGAGGCGGGCAGCCCGATGTACGGCCAAAGGGCGGTGTGCACGTGCCGGACCTTAGGATCGCGAAGATGTGCATTGCGGAGCTGCGCGAGCGTGGCGTTTCGCTTTGCGAAGACCAATGGGGTCTTGATCGGCATCCGTAATAGGTCGCAGAGCCCAAGCGAAACCGGCAGCGCGAGGATCTCGCGGTACGCCTGCTCATAGGCATCGAAGAGTGCGGCGACGCTGCGTGCATCATCGGCGCCGAGCCGCGCGAGCGTTGACACATGCGCGTCACGGCCACCCGGCAAAACGACCCGCTCATCCTCGAGCTGCACCGCATAGAAGGGATCGAGCGCAGCGTATTCGAGCTCGTCGGCGACGCCGAGGTGCTGAAGGACGGCATGCACCATCCCCTGACCAAACGGACCGTCCGGTTCGAGGCTCATGATCACGTGAATCGCGAGGTCGAAGTCGTAACCCCCCTCGGTCAGATTCTGCGCAAACCCTCCAGGCCGCTCATCAGCCTCGACGACGAGAACGGAACGCCCCGCCCGCGCGAGAAGCGCGCCACAACTCAATCCCCCGATGCCGCCGCCGATGACGACGACGTCATACCAACTTCGAGCCGCTTCCTTCATTGGAGACCTCCCGAGGTCAGAGGCTGCATCGGGCGTGCCAACCCACGGCACCCCGATTTTTCCGGTCGGATCGGGCTGAGCGCCGAAACCGAGGCGAATACTTTGCGCCTGCGGCCCGTCCAGAAGCCGACTCAACGCCGACGCGGTGTTGACCTCATCTCGCGTATCTCTAGGTAGGGCGACGGAGTACGCCCACGGTGCAGGTAGTTTGGTTCAAGCGCGACCTGCGTGTCCGCGATCATCGGCCCCTCGTCGAAGCGTCTGCGCGCGGTGAGCTGCTCAGCTTGTACGTTCACGAACCGGAGCTCCTCGGGACGCCTGGGCACGGCGCGCTCCAAGTCGGCTTCATCAACGAGTCCCTCCACGAGCTTGCTGAGAACCTTCGTGCGCTCGGAGGCGCTCTGACCGTGCGCGTCGGCTCGATGCCCGACGTGCTCGACGCGATCCACCGCGAGCACGGGATCACCGCCCTCTACAGCCATCGCGAAACCGGCAACCGGATCACCTACGACCGCGATCGTCGTGTCGGCGCCTGGGCGGGAGAGAACGACATTCCCTGGCACGAGTACAATCAGTTCGGCGTGGTACGCCGTCTCAAATCGCGCGATGGATGGGCCGCCAAGTGGGCCCGCTTCATGAACAAGCCTCTACGCGATGCCCCGGTCGCGATTCGCCCGTACGCCGGGCTCGACCCCGGAGACATCCCGTCTATCGAAGCGCTCGGCCTTTCGCCCGCGCCGCAGACCGAGGTGCAGCACGGCGGCGAGTCGCTCGCGCACGAGACCCTCGCGTCTTTTCTCGCGACCCGCGGCGCCGGTTACCGCTACGAGATGTCGAGCCCAGTCCTTGCCGGCGACTCCTGCAGCCGGCTCAGCCCGTATTTGGCGTTCGGCAACATCTCGCTTCGCAGCGTGTATCAACGAACCCGCGCACGCTCTGCCGAGATCAAGGCGCTTCGCAAAGAGGGTGCCGACCTCGACTCTCGCTGGCTGCAATCACTGAGCTCGTTTCAATCGCGGCTCCGCTGGCATTGCCACTTCATGCAGAAGCTCGAAGACGAGCCGGATCTCGAGCACCATGCGCTCAACCGCGCGCTCGACGGCCTTCGCGAGCCCGACTTCCGCCAAGACTACTTCGATGCGTGGGCAAGCGGACACACGGGCTACCCGCTCGTCGACGCCTGCATGCGGGCGCTCCTCCGCACCGGCTGGATCAACTTCCGCATGCGCGCGATGCTGATGTCGTTCGCGAGCTACCAGCTCTGGCTTCCCTGGCGTCCGACCGCGCTTCACCTCGCCCGGCACTTCCTCGACTTCGAGCCGGGCATTCATTTCAGCCAAGCTCAGATGCAGTCGGGCGTCACGGGCATCAATGCGGTGCGCATCTACTCCCCGATCAAACAAGTGATCGACCAGGACCCCGAGGGCGTGTTCATCAAGCGATACCTGCCCGAGCTCGAGGCGGTGCCTCGCGAACACATCGCCGAGCCGCACAAAATGCCCCAGGCGCTCCAGGCATCGATCGGCTGCGTGATCGGCGAGCATTACCCGGCGCCCATCGTCGACCACGGCCCTGCCTACTCGGAGGCGCGTCGCCGAATTTACGCGGCGCGCCGCACGAAGGAGGCCAAGGCCGAGTCCGAGCGCGTCTACGAAAAACACGGCAGCCGCCGGCGACCCAACCGATCGTCGGGGCGTCCCGCGACCCGGCCGTCGAACCCTTCTTCGTAGAGATCGCGCGAGACTCAGGGCCGATAGTGGAAGATGAGGCCCGTCGAGCCCCCCTCACCGAGCTGTTGTCCAACCGCCCAGATGTCCGTCGAGGACGTTCCGTGAACGGCGACGAATAGCCGCAGGTAGGGCGCGCCGATTCGCTGGTGCGTGACTTGTCTCCAAGAATCGCCGTCGAAGTGGGCGATGGCCCCGGCGCTGCCCACGGCCCAGAGGTCGTCCGGTGAAGGTCCCCACACCGCCGCCAAGTCGCCGACGAAGTCGTAGGTTTCGATCGTGCGCCATTGCACGCCGTCGAAATGACTGAGCTCGGAGCTATGGCTCATCACCCAGACATCGCTCGCGCTGGTTCCCCAGACTTGACCATCGCCGCCGCCCGCGTCGAGGTCGATCTCGGTCCAGCTCGATCCATCGTAGTGCACGAGATCGAACGTCGAGAGCGCGTAGACATCGTTGGGCCCGGAGCCCCAAATTGAGCTCTTGAATGGAGAGCCCGCTACGGTACGCCTCCACGCGCTGCCATCGTAGTGGGCGATGATGGCGTCATCTCCCACCGCCCAAACGTCGTTGCGAGACGACGCCCAAACGTCGGTGACTCCACTGAGCCCGGTCGGCTGCGACACCTCCATCGGCTCGAATGTCGCACCATCGTAAAATAAGACTTCCCTACCGGAGCAAAGCCACACCTCGGTCGCCGACAGCGCAAAGATGCACAAGAGCCCCGAGTTGCCACCCGAGTCGAGCGTGTCCCAGTGCTCGCCATCGTAGCGATGGATGGTCGAGCTTCCGTCGATGACCCAAACATCCGTCGGAGAAAACGCCCAGACGTCGATCGCGGCGAAGAGGTTTGGCGTGCTCGGCGCAGACTTCCAGTCACTGCTGCTGCCGTCCCCGCACGCGATGGCGAACACGAGAATGAGCCCCCAGATCCTCATGCGATCAGGATAGAGGTTCTTCGAACCGCCCGTTACTGCGACTGCCGCGATTGTGAGACGAAGGCCTGAACACACGAACGCGGGCACGCGTCTACGAAAAGCACACAGCCGCTGGCGCCCCCGCGGTCCCCCCGCAGCGCGTGACACGCCCCTTCACGTCCCCTCGATGACCAAATCGTTTCCATCCCGAAAATTCGGCCCCACGAATTCCCGCCGCAGCCGTCAGCCCCGCATTGGCCCGCCATACTCCTCCCCGATGTTGAGCGGCCTCGATCCAGCGCACCGGCGGATCGCGCAAGGGTTCATCGTACTCGGCGCGGTCTGCGCGTTTGCGGTGGCCGGGTATGTGCTCACGGGCTGGAGCCTCTCGGACGCGATCTACATGGTGACGATCACCATCTTCGGCGTGGGTTACGGAGAGGTCCGACCCGTCGCCGGCGAGGTTCGCTGGCTCACCATCGGTGTCATCGTGGTCGGCTGCTCGTCGCTCATTTACATCTTGGGCGGTTTCTTTCAGCTGATCGCCGAAGGAGAGCTCAACCGACTACTTGGGAGCCGAAGGATGAAGAAGACAATCGAAGAGCTCAGCGACCACGTCATCGTCTGCGGTCTAGGCCGCATCGGCCGTGTGCTGAGAGCCGACCTCGAATCAGGCGGGGCCACGGTCGTGTTCGTCGACAACGATGCCGAGCGCGTGAGCGCAGCCGTCGAGCAGGGCTCCTTCGCGCTGGTGGGCGACGCGACCTCCGACGAAGTTCTGTTGCAGGCCGGCGTGAAGCGCGCGCGTGCGCTCGCCACCGTCTTACCGAACGACGCGCTCAACGTCTTCATCACGCTCACCGCGCGAAACCTGAACCCGGACCTCCGCATCATCGCGCGCGCCGAAGACCCGGCGTCCGACGCGAAGATGCACCAGGCCGGCGCCGACAAAGTGGTCCTGCCGTCCTCGCTCTCGGGCGAACGGGCGGCGCAGATGATCTTGCGCCCCACCATGGTCGATTTCTTCGCCGATCAAGACTTGTCGGGCCTCGAACACGAGCTGCGCGGCCTCGGCCTTCAAATCGAGCAGTTCGAGGTCGACGGCCAATCCTCTCTCATCGGTCGCTCGGTCGGCGCCCTCGAGTCGAGCGGCGACGGCGGCTTCCTGGTCATCGCCATCCGCCGCGTCGGTGGTCAGCTCATCCGCAACCCCGAAAAGCACTTCACCTTCGCCGAGGAAGACAGCGTCCTCTTCATGGGCCACACCGAGGATATCCCCCAGCTTCGCGAGGCGTTCGCGCTCGCAAACCTGAGGCCCGCGGTGCGCCGGGCGGTGGTCTACCGAGGCGCCAAACGGCATCGATAAGCGCATCGACCGCCGGCCTTAATCCAAACCGCGCCCCCTGACGTAGTCGGAGGTAGAGGGTCCCCGGCGATGCCGCCACCCGGACCCCGGCGAGGTCATCATGAAGAAGCGCGGTGGTTTGTGGGTTCTCAGTGCGGCACTGCTGCTCAACGCGGCATGCGGCGGTACCAATTTCAGCGACGGAGACTCCGAGCCGGGCGGGGGCACCCAAACCCCGGGCGGCGGCAGCAGAGAGACCAGCGAGACCCGCGAGACCAGCGGAGCCAACGAGACCGGTGCGGCTGGCGCTGGCGGCTCGGGCGACACTGACGGCGAAGCCGGTGCGGGCGGCCAAGCCACGGACGGCGGCGCAGGCGGCCAACCAAGCGACGGCGGCACAGACGCCAACACCGAAACCTCAGCCCCCGAATGGATCATGGCCCAAGGCGGCATCACCTCGAGCCGGCTCGTGTCCGGATGGGCGAGCGCGCCCGATGACGTCTACGTCGCAGCGCTTCAGCAGCTCTTCCACTTCGATGGCGCGCGTTGGGAGCGGGTCGACACCGGCATGACGCTGCCCATCTACGCCGGGGTCTGGGGCAGCGGCCCCGACAATGTCTTCGTCGTTGGCGACACCGGCGCAGAAGCGCTCATTCTTCACTACGACGGCGAGCGCTGGGGCTTGATGACGCCGGGTGTCGACGAAGATCTCGAGGGCATCTGGGGCGCCTCGCCGAGCGACGTGTTTGCGGTCGGGCAGGGCGGGGCGATCCTGCGCTTCAATGGCACGCGGTGGTCGGCGATGGAGAGCGGCACCACCGACACGCTGCGCGGCGTCTGGGGATCGTCGCCGAACGACGTGTTCGCCGTCGGCGCGAACGGAACCATTCTTCACTTCAACGGCACCGTGTGGAGCCCGATGCAAAGCGGCACCGCCGACCGTCTTTGGGCGGTCTGGGGCAGCGGGCCGGACGACGTCTTCGCGGTGGGGCAGGGCGGTCTCATCCTCCACTACGACGGCGAGGAGTGGATCCCCATGGCGAGCGGCACGAGCACCTTCCTTTACGCGGTGCACGGCACTTCCGAGCGTGAGGTCTTCGCCATGGGCCAAGATGGCACGCTGCTCGATTTCAACGGGACGAGCTGGGCCCGGGCCGACCTCGAGCCGGGCGTAGCGCTCCACGCCGCGTTCGACCTCGGAGAGGACGACGTGTGGGTGCTCGGCGATCGCGGCTCCATGTTTCGTCGCGTCGATGGCGATTGGAACACGCTCTTCCAAGGCCGAGACGAGTTCTACGCCGACATCATCGGCACCTCCCCGAGCAACGTCTACACGGCCGGCTCCGATCGCGATTTCGGGATCGTTCGGCACTTCGACGGCTCGGACTGGGCCTACGAGAACACCGAGATCCCACTCTCCGTCGGCGCCGAGAGCATCTGGGCCGCTGACGACTCCGATGTCTGGGCGGTCGCTCCCGGCGGATTCGTGTCGCACTTCGACGGCGAGCGCTGGACCGCGAGCAGGCCGGTCACCGACTCGCTCTACGGGGTCTGGGGCTTTTCGTCCGATAACGTCGTCGCGGTCGGCAACGACGGGATCGTCATCGCCTGGAACGGAAGCAGCTGGCAGCCGATGAGCTCGAACACCTCCGCCGTGCTTCTCGACGTCTGGGGCAGCAGCCCGAGCGACATCTTCGCGGTCGGAGGAGACGGCACCATCATTCACTTCGACGGTGCCTCCTGGGAACCCATGGAGACCCAGACCGACATCCAGTTTCAGGCCGTCTCGGGCACCGGTCCCGACG
>Ga0209536_100016182_pt1 | contig 10614 bp, 7 predicted proteins | sample DeeMarSeWOR28_12_FD_187461 | JGI IMG/M metagenome (GOLD analysis project Ga0209536, IMG submission 187461) | Marine sediment microbial communities from White Oak River estuary, North Carolina - WOR-2-8_12 (SPAdes) (version 2) | ecosystem: Environmental > Aquatic > Marine > Intertidal zone >...
ATGCTGGTCGAGTCGCTGTCGGTGGGGCGAGGCATCTCTCTGCCCGCGGTCGGGGTTGCCGCCGGCAAGGCCTGTGCACGTCATACCGGGGCCTACGCTTACCTGCGCAAGCAGTTCAATACTTCGATCGGTAAATTCGAAGGCGTCGAAGAAGCGCTGGCGCGGATCGGCGGCATGGCCTACATGATGGAGGCCGGCCGCCTGCTGACCCTGAGCGGTCTCGACGCCGGCGAAAAACCGTCGGTGATCACCGCGATTCTGAAGTGCTACAACACGGAGCATATGCGCCAGGTCATCAACGACTCGATGGACGTTCACGGCGGGCGCGGCATCTGCATGGGCCCGTCGAATTACATCGGCCGCCCGTACCAGTCGATCCCGGTCGCGATCACCGTGGAAGGCGCCAACATCCTGACGCGCAGCATGATCATATTCGGCCAGGGCGCTATCCGCTGTCATCCTTACCTGGTTGCCGAGATGGAAGCAGCAACCCTGCCGCCGGGCGCGCAGGCGGACGCCGCCTTCGACAGGGCGCTGCGCGGACACGCTGAGCACTTTCTGACCAACTATTGCCGCGCTTTTATCTATGGATTGAGCGCCAGTCACCTCGTGCCGAGCCCTTACCCGGGCCGGATCGGAGGCTACTATCGCCGCCTCGGGCAAATGAGCGCAGCCTTCGCGGTTTGTTCCGATCTGGTGCTGATGATTCTGGGCGGAGCGTTCAAGCGCAAGGAAAAGTTATCAGGCCGATTTGCCGACGCGTTGAGCTACATGTTTTATGCCTCCGCCGCGCTGAAGAAATTCGAAGCCGACGGCCAGCCGCGCAGCGACCTGCCGCTGCTGGAGTGGACCGCGAAGTACTGTCTCTACCAGGTGCAGATGGCGCTGGACGAGATTTTGCGTAATTTCCCGATCAAGTGGCTGGGAATCCTGATCCGTCATACAATCTTTCCGCTCGGTCTCAGCCTGCGCCAGCCCAATGATGGGCTAAGTCATCGTGTCGCGGCCCTGTTGATCCGCCAGGGAGAGGCGCGCGACCGCCTGAGCGACGGCATCTATATCAGCTACGATCCGGATGACATAACCGGTTGTCTCGAGGACGCTATGCAAAAGGCCGTCGAGGCGGAGCCGATCGAACGGCGCCTGCGGCACGACCAGCTCGAGCGGCACGGCCTCGAGAACTTCGAGCAATGGATTGATCGCCTGCAGGCCGAGAAGCATGTATCTGCCGAAGAAGCTGATATACTCCGCCGGGCCAGGTTGGCGACGATGAAGGCAATCAGGGTGGATGATTTCACGCCGCAGGAATTGTTGAATTCGACGGCCGGCAGCCTGACTGACGCCGGCGACGGCGAGACCTTGCAGCGCGGCTCGCCGGCAGGCGCCGCCGGAAAAGCGGCCGGGAACACGGCGGCGAGAAAGAAGGCGGTCACAGGAAAGACAGCGAAAAAGAAGGCAACGACAAAGAAGGCAACGACAAGAAAATCGGCATCACCGCGGTAAGCGAAGCCGGGGGTATTTCAGACCCCGGCAGCGGTGCAAAGCGATAACAGACATTGCACGTATAGGAGGGTTTAAGAGAAGATGGAGAAAGTCTGGCTAGAGAGCTATCCACCCGGAGTTCCGGAAGAAATCGATCTCGACGAATTCTCTTCCGTAAACGACGTCTTCGATCAGGCAGTCGCACAATTCGGTGCCCGCCCCTGTTTCAGCAACCTCGGCACCACGCTGACCTATAGCGAAATGGACCGTTATACCGACCAGCTTGCATGCTACCTGCAAAACCTGCCCGGTATGATCAAGGGAGACCGCGTCGCGGTCATGATGCCAAACGTGCTGCAAAACCCGATCGCTATTTTCGCGGTCCTGCGCGCCGGCTTTACCGTCGTCAATACCAACCCCCTGTATACGACACGCGAGCTCGAACACCAGCTGAACGACTCCGGCGCTAAGGCAATAATCGTCATGGAAAATTTCTGCCATACGCTGCAAGAGGTGATTGCCGACAGCCCGATCGAGCACGTGGTTACCACGCAGCTCGGCGATATGCTGAAGTTTCCGAAATCGCTGATCGTCAACCTGGTGGTCAAGTACGTGAAGAAAATGGTGCCGGCATTTTCCCTGCCGCAGGCGGTTAGCTTCAAGGACGCGCTGAGCCGGGGCTCGCGACAGTCGCGCCAGCCGGTCTCCGTTACCCACGATGATATCGCCTTTCTGCAGTATACCGGCGGCACGACCGGGGTCGCCAAGGGCGCCATGCTGACTCACGGTAACATGACGGCGAACATGCAGCAGGCGTCGGCGTGGATCAAGGACGTGGTCACCGAAGAGGACGAGATCATCATCACCGCGCTGCCGCTCTACCATATATTTTCGCTGACGGCGAACTGCCTGACCTTCATGAAGGTTGGCGCGCTCAATTACCTGATTACAAACCCGCGCGATATGCCGGGTTTCGTCAAGGAGATCAAGAACTTGCGTTTCACGGCGCTTACCGGGGTCAACACGCTGTTCAATGCCTTGATGAATACACCCGGCTTCAACGAGATCGACTTTTCCCGACTGAAACTCTCGCTCGGCGGCGGCATGGCGGTGCAGCAGCCGGTTGCGGAGCGCTGGCAGAAGCTGACCGGAACGCCACTGCTCGAAGCCTATGGACTGACGGAGACTTCGCCGGCGGTTTGTATCAACCCGCTGAACCTGCAGGAGTTTAACGGCAGCATCGGCCTGCCGGTTCCCTCCACCGAGGTATCGGTGCAGGACGAGAATGGCAATCTGTTGCCGCAGGGCGAAATCGGCGAACTCTGCGTGCGCGGACCGCAGGTGATGAAGGGCTACTGGAACAGGCCGGAGGAAACCGCCAAGGTGCTTTCCGGTGACGGTTGGCTGAAAACCGGCGATGTCGCGAAAATGGACGAGAAAGGTTTTTTTCGCATTGTCGACCGGCTCAAGGATATGATTCTTGTGTCCGCCTTCAACGTCTATCCGAATGAAATCGAAACCGTCATCGCCGGCCACGAGGGCGTGCTCGAAGTCGGTGTAATCGGCGAGCCCGATGAAGACACTGGCGAGGCCGTCAAGGCGGTGATCGTCAGGAAGGATCCTGGCCTGACCGCCGAAGAGGTTATCGCTCACTGCCGCGAGCGCCTGACTCGCTACAAGGTGCCGAAGATCATCGAGTTCAGGGACGAGCTGCCGAAGACCAACGTCGGCAAGATATTACGACGCGAACTGCGCTGATGGGCGCCGGCATGAGGGCCCGGATCTATCGCCTGCGAGAGTCCGCCGGTTAGTAGCCGCTGATTTTGGCGTGCAGCGGCTTGCTCTCCTCGAAACGCTGCTTTTGCTCTTCGCTGGCCTCGGTCTGAAAGTCGCGCTTCCATTCATCGATGCTCATGCCGTAAACATATTGCTGCGCGTCGGCGTAATCGAAGTCGGGCTGCAGTTTCCTGGCCTCCGCCGAATACCATTTCGACAGACAGTTGCGGCAGAAACCGGCGAGATTCATCAGGTCGATATTCTGTACATCGCTGCGCTGCTGCAAATGCGCAACCAGTGCGCGAAATGCCGCCGCTTCGGCCTGGACTTGCTGATCTTTTGTCATGTGGTGGCACTCTCTATAATGGGACGCCCTTTTAACAAATTATCACCATGCCGGCAATCGATATAAGCTCTTGGATGAAGCAATTGCTGGCCGGTCTGCAGCACAGTCGCCAGCGCCAGCTGGTCGTGCTGAGAGGTTCAGAGCCCTGGTGTGACAACGGCTTTGCCGCGCTCGAAAGCCTGCCGGCCGGCATGCTGGTATTGTCCAATCGTGAGCTGGGCGACAGCCCGGTTGCCTTCGGCAAGGCCGATGGTCTTCTGGGAAGGGAAGCCGACCTGGTCGTGCTCGACCTGTTCACCGGATTCAACCCGGATGTGCTTTGCATCGCCGCCGGCCTGGTGCGCGCGGGCGGCGTGCTCGCGCTGCTGGCGCCGGACGAGTGGCGGCCGCAGTCGGACCTTTACGCCGAGTGGCAGAATGGATCCTGTTCCGCGCGGCCGCGTTTTGCCGACTATTTTTTCCGGGCGCTCGAAGCGGATGGCGAGATCGGCCTGCTGCTCGAGGCTGAATCCGAAGCGCCGGCCTTGCCGCAACTGCCGTGGCTCGATCCGCTGCCGGTCGCGGACGGCCCGACCCCGCAACAGGCAGATTGCCTGCAGCGTATCGAGCAGTGGCTTGCCGCTAACCGCGCGGGCGTCGTCCTGCTCACGGCCGACCGGGGGCGAGGCAAGAGCAGTTGCCTCGGCATGCTGGTTGCGCGGCTGCAGAAGAGTCAGCGGGTTCTGGTTTGCGCCGATTCGCGTCGCGGCGCTGCGCCGCTGCTGCGGTGGGCAGAGCAGGCCGACTTTGTCGCGCCTGATCGCTTGCTACTGGAAAATCCGCAGGCGGACCTGGTCGTTATCGACGAGGCGGCGATGATTCCGGCATCGCTGCTGCGCCAGGTCAGGCGCCTGTACCCGCGCCTGGTGATGGCAACGACCACCGGCGGCTACGAGGGCACCGGCCAGGGCTTCATGCTGCGTTTCGTTGCCGCGCTGGAGGCGGAAGAATCCTTGCGCTTGGAGCTAACCGATCCGGTGCGCTGGTGCAGCGGTGATTGCCTCGAGGCCTGGCTGAACCGGGTATTGATGCTCGACATCGAACCGGCTCCGGTGTTGCTCGGGGGTGCCGATCCCGCGTCGGTAAGGCTGCAACTGGTGGCAGACCCGGGTGCGCCCGAATTTGGCCGCGGCCTGAAGCAGGTGTACCGCTTGTTGAAATCGGCCCATTACCGAACGCGCCCCTCGGACTTGCGCATGCTGATGGAAAATCCGGACCTGGAATTGCTGATCGCATGCAGCGGCGAAAACATCGTTGGCGCCGCGCTGCTGAACCGGGAAGGCGGTCTGGACGCGGAGCTGTGCGGGCAGGTTTTCCTCGGCCAGCGTCGACCGAAGGGTCATCTGTTGGCGCAGATGTTGACCGCGCAGGCCGGCATCGAGCGTTTCGCCGGCCATCGCGGCCTGCGGGTGCAGCGCATCGCGGTCGAGGGGAGCTGGAGGCGCCTCGGCCTCGGCACGCGCCTGATCGAACACGCGCTCGAACACGCGCGTTCGCAAGGACTGCAATATGTCGGCGCGAGCTTCGCGCTGGACGCGCAGACCGCCGGGTTCTGGCAGCAGGCCGGATTCTCGCTGGCGCACGTCAGCTATGCGCCGGGGAAATCGAGCGGCAATAATTCGATTGCCGTGCTGTTCGCGCTGAGCGCGGATGTCGCCGAAGATTTGCAGCAGCTGCAGCGGCGCATACAGGATCAGCTGCCGGCCTGGATGACGCAGTTTCTGCAGGTGCTTGGCGCCGAAGAGGTGGCCGCTTTGCTGCGCTTTAGCGCTTACCAGGCGCGCCTGAACCAACATGAGCAACGCGAGATAGAGGCTTTCGCCCATGGCAATCGCGGTTTCGAGCTCTGTTTCGTCAGCCTGCAGCAATTCTGCATGCAGCTCGTCGCGCGCTCCTCGGCCTGCCCGGACAGGCTGTTGATCGAGAAGGCGATACAGAATCGACACTGGCGCCAGCTCGAGCGCGAGCACGGCGGCGAGGGCCGCAAGCAGCTGCAAAAGCGCCTGCGAAGGCTTGTCGAAGCCGGGCTCAAAGCCTGTTAAGATGACCGCCAAAACGGGGACGACAATGCCGCGGGAAATAATCGATTTCTGGTTCGCAGACGAGATCAGCAAGCTCTGGTTCAACTCGACTCCCGAGTTCGACGACTTGCTGCGCGAGCGCTATCTCGGCCTGTGGCAGCAGGCGGGCCGCGGCGAGCTCGATCACTGGCGGCAAAGCGCCGAGGGTTGCCTCGCGCTTGCCATCATCCTCGACCAGTTTCCACTCAATATGTTTCGCGGCGATGCGCGCAGCTTTTCCACCGAGGCGCAGGCCCGGGAGGTAGCTCGCGAGGCCATCGACCAGGGTTTCGATCGACAGCTCGAGCCTCGGCGGAGGGCTTTTCTGTACATGCCTTTCATGCACAGTGAAGACCTTGGCGATCAGCATTACGCGTTGCAGCTGTTCGACCAGGAAGGGCTGGAGGGCAATCACCGCTTCGCCCGCCACCACCTGGGAATCATCGAGAGATTCGGTCGTTTTCCGCATCGCAACGAGATTCTCGGCAGGCAAAGCAGCCCCGAGGAAATCGAGTATCTGAACTCCAAGGAAGCCTTTAGCGGCTGAGCCCCTGACATGTTGGAGCAACTCGACCGGTATATCTGGAGTTACAACGCCAGCGACAGAACCGCACCGCGCTCGCACTGGCGGCATTTCCTGCAAATCGCCGTAATGGTGGGCCGCGACCTGATGGGCGGCATGATTACGCTGCACGCGATGAGCCTGGTCTATACCACGCTGCTGTCGATGGTGCCCTTGCTCGCGGTCAGCATTTCGGTATTGAAGGGATTCGGTGTACACGGCCAGCTGGAGCCGGCACTCACCAACATGCTCGCGCCGCTCGGCGAGCAAAGTGCGGAAATCAGTTCGCGTATCGTCGGCTTCGTCGAAAACATGAAGTTCGGCGTGCTCGGCGCGCTCGGCCTGGGAATGCTGGTCTTTACCTCCATCTCCCTGATCCAGAAAGTCGAGGCCGCCTTCAATCACACCTGGCGTCTGCAATCCAGCCGCAGCCTGATGCAGCGTTTCAGCGATTACCTCAGCGTAATCATGGTCGGGCCCCTGCTGATATTCTCCGCGGTCGGCATCACCGCCTCGCTCAGCAGCCACCGAATAGTCGAGGCGTTGAACAGCCTGCCCTACATGACTGACCTGATGTACCTGATCGGCAAGCTGCTGCCGTTCATGCTGGTGATCGCCGCTTTTTCCTTTGTCTACCTGCTGGTGCCGAACACTCGGGTAAAGATTCGCTCGGCATTATACGGGGCGGTCATCGCCGGCGCGCTGTGGCAGGTATCGGGGATATTCTTTACTTCTTTCATCGGCGGCTCTGCCAAGTACACCGCGATTTACTCTGGTTTCGCAGTCATGCTGGTGTTCATGATCTGGCTGTACCTGAGCTGGGTCATACTGTTGATCGGCGCCAGCATCAGTTTCTATCACCAGAATCCCGATCAGCTCAAGTGGAAGCGCAGCAACGCCCACCTGAGCGCGCGCCTGCGCGACCAGCTGGCGCTGCAGGCGATGTTCAGCATCGCGCGTGCCTACGACCGCCAGACCGAGCTGGAGCCGAGCCTTGCCGGGCTGGCCGCCGATCAGCAGGTGCCGACGCCGGTATTGAAGCGCATGCTCGACGCATTGCAGCGCGACGGCCTGGTCGCCGTCAGCTCGGACAAGCCGCCACTTTACCTGCCGGGGTCCTCGTTGCAACGGATACGCCTGGCCGATATCCTCTCGAGCGCGCGATCCGCCGAGGACGACGGTCAGAGCGACAACCTGCGCAGCGATGCCGAGGTGGCGTCGCTGCTGCGGTCGCTCGAGCGTCACGTCGACGAGCAGCTCGGCGACAGAACCCTGGCCGAGCTTATAGCGGAAAAAGGAGAAGAAAGCCGCAATGAAACTGGTATCGTTTAACGTCAACAGTCTGCGTCAGCGACTGCACCAGCTGCAGTCGGTCGTCGACAAGCACGACCCTGAAATCATCGGCCTGCAGGAGACCAAGGTGCAGGACCAGGAATTTCCGCGGGAGGCGATCGAGGCCATGGGCTACCAGGTGATTTTCACCGGGCAGAAGACGCACTACGGCGTCGCCCTGCTGTCCCGCTCGCCCTGCAGCAATCCATGTTACTGCCTGCCGGACGACGGTGAGGACTCGCAAAAGCGGTTCATCGGCGGCGAATTCGAGGTGAACGGTGAACGCCTGACGGTATTCAACGGCTATTTCCCCCAGGGCGAAAGCCGAGATCACGCCGTCAAGTTTCCGGCCAAGCGGCGTTTCTACGCCGACCTGATCCGCTTCCTTGGCAATTACGACATGAGCCGCTCGAAGCTGGTGGTCATGGGCGATTACAACATCGCTCCGCAGGACAATGACATCGGCATCGGCGAGGATAACGCCAGGCGCTGGCTTAAGACCGGCAAGACCAGTTTCCTGCCCGAGGAACGCGAATGGTTTCAGCAACTGTCGGCGCTCGGCCTGTACGACGGCTTTCGCCTCTGCCACGCCGAGGAGAGCAACTGTTTCAGCTGGTTCGACTACCGCAGCCGTGGCTTCGAGCGCGAGCCGAAGCGGGGCCTCAGGATCGATCACCTGCTGGTATCGGAACTATTGCGTCCGAGCGTGGTCGATGCCGGTGTAGACTACGATATCCGGGGCATGGACAAGCCATCCGACCATGCGCCGGTTTGGATTGAACTGAACCTGGGCACTACGCGCTGACCTTAGTGCCGGGCTTAAACGAGGAATTCAACATGTTTGCCAAACCAATCGAAATACCGTCCGCCGAGCAGGCGCTACCGGGCCGCGCGGAGGGCATGCAAATCGATCCCGTCCACAGCGTGCTCGGCACTTCGATGCTGGCCCCGTTTCCCGAGGATTGCGAGCAGGTGGTTCTCGGCATGGGCTGTTTCTGGGGAGCGGAGCGCAAGTTCTGGACTCTCGACGGCGTCTACACTACCGCCGTCGGATATGCCGCAGGATACACGCCGAATCCAACCTACCAGGAGGTTTGCACCGGCATGACAGGACACAACGAGGTCGTGCTCGTGGTCTACCGGCCGGCGCAGATCGATTTCGACGCGTTGTTGAAAACCTTCTGGGAATCGCACGATCCGACCCAGGGCATGCGCCAGGGTAACGACCGCGGAACCCAGTATCGCTCCGGCATTTATTATTATTCCGAGCAGCAGCGCGAGGCGGCGGAGCGGAGTTTGCAGGGCTATCAGCAAAAGCTTGCCGCGGCCGGTTTTGCGCCGATCACGACCGAAATTCTGCCGGCGGGACCGTTTTATTACGCCGAAGACTACCACCAGCAGTATCTCGACAAGAATCCGGCGGGCTATTGCGGGCTCGGCGGTACCGGTGTGACCTGTTAGGCCTTTTTGCGAAAATAATCCTTTAGGGCGCAATTCCTGTACTAGTATAAAACCGTTAGGGACTGTTGAAACAACGGCTAGCCGGTTTTATAACTATGGAAAACACCGAAACTTACCGGGCCTCCGCCGAGTGGGGAGTCCTGCTTATGCTCGGCCCCGAAGTGTTGCCAGGAAGCCTCGCCGAAGAGGCGTTTTTTACGGACCATCCTGCCGCGGCCGGGTAACTGCATGCTGGGGCGACTTTACAGCTTCAAGATCATCATCGGCATTGCCTTGCTGTGGCTGGGCATGCTCGCCTACGGACTGGCGATTTACAGTACCCAGGTGTACCGCGAGCATGCTATCGAAACCCAGGTCGAGGTGCTCGAGGACCAGCTCGAGCGCGAAAGCCGTTATGCGCTGAAAAGTCTGAACGAAAAGATCGGTTCATTTGCGCTGCAACTGCAGGACGAAGCGGAGTTCAGGCAGGCGCTGGAAAGCCGCGACCGTGCCGCGATGGAATCCTGGTTGCAGCAAAGCTATTCCCGGTACCAGTTGACGGGCGGACACTCCATGCTCGAGGCGATCGTGGTACGCGATCTCAACGGCGAGGTTTTCGCGCATACTTCCATCGATGGACTCAATAGCTACGGTGGATGCGCCGAGGTTTTGAAGCGTATCGTCGGCTCGCTGTTACGACTGGTAAAGCCCGAGCACTCGCTTTGCAGCTTCGACAGACGCCTGTTCAGCGAGGCGCTGGTGCCGATCGGCACCCCGGAGCCGCGCGGCTATCTGCACGTGATCGCCGATGCCAGCGACGGTCTGGGCCGCATCGAGGACAAGCTCGGAATGCCGATAGCGGTGGATCATGGTTCCGGCAAACGCCTGTATCGCTCATCGCAATGGGTAGAAGCGGGCGGCAGCAGCCACCTGTATCCGATCTTCAGGTTATACGGCGACGATGCCTTTCTCGGCGCAAGAATTTACGCGGCCTACGATCAGCGGCCTCTGATCGAGCGTCTCGAGCGTACCGAGACGAATTTTCTGGTGATCACGACCATCGCCCTGGTAGCCGCGCTGCTGCTCGTGCTGCTGGTATTGAATCGCGCCTTCCAGCCGATGAGCAAGCTGCGAAACTCGGTCGGCGCGCTGCTGACCGGCAAGTACGCTCCGATCAGTGAAGAAAAACTGCCGAACGAGTTGCGCGACCTGGTGGTCGCCTACAACGAGATGGTCGAGGGCCTGGAAGTCGAAACCATCAATCGGCGCAACATCGAGGAGCGCCTGCGCGCCGAGAAAGACTTTATCTCGACCACGCTCGATTCGATCAACAATCCGGTCATCGTCATCGACTCCCGCCAGTGCATCAAGCTCGTCAACCCGAGCGCCGAGAAACTGCTCGGCGGCAGCCAGGACGCGCTGCTGGAGAAGTCGATCCATGAATTGCTGATCCTGTACTCGAACCGGCAGGCGACGCGCATCGTCGATATCAAGCAATTGCTGAAAGGCAAGCTGTCGCTGTCCTCGATGTATTTTTTCGACGTCAACCAGCGCTTGATCGAGCTCGAATTCTCGGC
>Ga0209536_100016183_pt1 | contig 10613 bp, 9 predicted proteins | sample DeeMarSeWOR28_12_FD_187461 | JGI IMG/M metagenome (GOLD analysis project Ga0209536, IMG submission 187461) | Marine sediment microbial communities from White Oak River estuary, North Carolina - WOR-2-8_12 (SPAdes) (version 2) | ecosystem: Environmental > Aquatic > Marine > Intertidal zone >...
AAAATTTCCCCCCCCCCCCAAAAAATTGAAGATTGAAGACTGAAAATTGAATATTTATGGATGTCGCTTCGCTCCGTCAATATTAAATTAAAAGATCGAATTCATCACTACCAGAGGACAGAATAAAGATGTCAGATGACAGAATAGATGAATTCGGAAGTCGAAAAAAAACATTTAGAAATCAGAATTTGGATATCGGCATCGTTTCCTTTGATGGACAATTTTTTAATTGACAGAATTCCCTTATTTCCCATTCATCGATCATCATTCAACATTCCAAAGAATGCGCACCTTGCAATCCGCAATCCGCAATTTAAAATCCGCAATCGATTAACCCGCAACCCGCAACCCACAACCCGTAACCCGACACCTGAAACCCTATTTAACGGAGACTACCGGGCAGGACGCATTCAGGATTACATATTGCGCGGTGGAACCGAATAGCAGCTTGCCGACCTTTGAGCGCCGCCGCACGCCGATAATGATTTCGTCAACTTTATGCTCTTCGGCCAGTTGAATCAGGTCCTCGCCGGCCTGCAACCCCCTTACCGACAACAGCGCTTCACACGGGATATTTTTGTCCAGCATCCGGTTTTTTTCGTGTTCAATATTCTTTTCGGCGGTCTCGAAATCTTTGCGCGGCACTTCGGGTCCACCGACCATCGACTGTGCGATAATAATTTCAGCCTTGAACGTCTTGGCATGCTGTTCGGCCAAGGATACGGCTTCCTTGGAAACATTCGAACCGTCATATCCGACCAGAATCTTCATTGTTACCTCCCCTCTCTTTATGATTGAATATTGATGATTGAATATTGAAGATTTATGGTATCGCTTCAGGCTTCGCCTTCGGCTACGACCCGACAGGTCGCTCTGTCTTTTCTTTTTGAATCGATAGAAGTACTTTAATATTCAACCAGTGAACCTTGAACCTGGAACCGATCACCTTAGGCAAAGATAATTAAAAGGTTGTCCCAATTGCCTGCATTATTCTAAACCGATCTTAAAGGCCCAGATCCTCGTTTATCAACACCACCTTGACTCTTTTTTTGGGAAAAGATTTTTCGGTGATGGTCCATGTGTTGCAGATTCGATCCGGGCTCTTGCACTCTTCGCAATAGGAGGTCTTGGTGCAGGGTGTTTTTTTGTCCAGTCGCATCGAGTTGGCCGGGGCAACATAATTTTTAACCCGGTACATGGCTTCATCCAAACTGGCGACGACTTTGTTGCGGCCGACCAGGATGATCACCCATTTGGGGCCGAAGGTCAGGGCGCCGATACGGTTGCCGATCATATCCAGGTTCACCAGTTGGCCGATCTCCGTAATCGCATTCGTCCCGGTGATAAACAGGTCGACCAGCAGGGCCTGCCGGCGCCGTTCAAGCGTTTCCTCGCTGGTACCGCTCTTATCGAAGGTGTCGAGCACCTCAAATTCCTGGTTGTCCTTTAGTCGTTCATAGAGTCCGTCGGCAGCCAGAAAGGTCATGGATCCGCCCCAGGAGACGGATTTGACATTCAATTTGGGTATGATGTCTTGCAACACGATTTTACAGGCTGCTTGACGGTCGTCCGCCAGGTAGACATCGAAATTATTTGATTCCAGAGCGGCTTTCAGATCGGCCAGCCGCAGCTTCCAGTAATTGTCAATCGGTTGTTCCATGCATTCCTCCCGGATGTTATTTTGATTTAAAACCTGAATTTTGCACGAGTCGGAGGCTTTCATATGCAAGGCACTTAAGGGTAAGGCTATAGTGGCCTATGCCGAGCCCTTAATAACGCAGCAGATGAAAGCCTCCGGCTCGCCCGCAGGGGGAAAATTAATGAGATAAAATTGACTATAATCCTTTTTTACTGCTGGGTATTTAGCTTTATTTCGAAATATTTCACAACATTCTGTTGTTTATTATTATCCCAACCTCTCATTAATTTTCATGCAAGATTCAGGTAACAATTCAGCCATATCTAATCCAAGTTCGCTTGGGGGTCAACCTTTATGACCACCAGGGTCACATCATCTTTATTTTCCAGCGGATGACAGAATGCATCGATATCGTCGATGACCGCTTGCAGGATCTCATTGGCTGTTTTAGCGGCATGGGCGCGGATAACTTTGCGGAACCTTGATTTGCCATACATTTGCCCCGCGGTGTTCCGGGATTCCCAGATCCCATCGGTGCCGATTAAAATGATTTGATCCGGCTCAAGCTTGCGCTGGGATTCCTGATAGCCGGCCTTTTCAGAGACCCCCAACGGCAGCGCATGTCCGGCCAGTTCTTGAAAGCCTGCGGTGCGTCGGTCAAAAATGACGGCCGGATCATGACCGGCGTTGACCCAGCGGATGGTTTTTTTGCCGCCGTCGATTTCACAGAAAAACAGGGTCATAAAGCGGCCGGAATCCTCGACATCCCTTGATAAATGGCGGTTGACATCACCGACTATCTGGTTAAGGTTGCCGGCCCTTGAAGCCCGCTGCCGGATGAGGGCCCGCGCCGTGGTCATCAACAGGGCTGACGCAACTCCGTGGTCTGAAACGTCGCCGACCACAACTTTAATCTTTTTTTGCCCTTTTTTGCCGGCCGGCAGATAGTCGAAGTAATCGCCGCCGGTTTCTTCGCAATAGATACTGAGGCCGGCAATATCCAGGCCTTCGATTGCGGGTGCCCGGCGCGGCAGCAGGTGTTGTTGCACCTCCATGGCGATGCCCAGCGACTGGCGAATGCGGTCCCGCTCCTTGAGGCCCTCGGTCATCTCATTGATCACATCCCCGGTATATCCAATTTCGTCATTGCTGGTAACCCGGACCTTTTTATCAAATTTTCCATTCCGGACGCCCTGCAGCGTCTGAATAATTTCCCTGAACGGCATCGTCAGATTGCGGCTGACCAGGCCGATCAAAAATATACCCGAAATAATGAAGATGGCGGCATTGGTGAAAATTGCCGTGCGAACCTGAGCGAGTGCGACAGCGGGGTCGGAAGTTTTTCCGATGGTAAGTTGCACGACAATGATCAACGAGAATAATGGAATTAAATTACACGCAAACAGCAGGGCTGCCAGCCGGGTGCGGATCCGAATGCGCAGAGTTTTGGGCACCGCATACAGGCCGCCGTCGGGGAAAAACCAGGGCGCCATTTTTTTTTGTAAAATATGTTCCAGCAGAAAAAAGGCAACCGTGATGGTGATGACAGCGGAACTCAGGCTATGATAAAGAGCGCTTTGAATCATGTTTGATCCAGAGTCATAGACCCAATGCATGATGGGGTAAATGATAGCGGACAACAACCACATACTGAAATCGTAAGTGATCAGGACAAACGGTTCGTTCAGCAGCCGCTGCCGGGCGTTGGCTTCAAGTCCTGCGGGCATTGGCGTCCGGTTGTAGACGGCATTCAGGTAGCGGCGAATCGGTCGTTCGTACAGCAGCGTCATCACACAGACAAACGTAAAGGCAAAAGGGGTAAACAGTGCATCGATCCAAAAGGGGACTGCATGTTGCCACATTTTATCATTGGTAAAGCTTTCACCGCTGTAAATCAGGGCATTTACGACGTATACGCCGATAAAGTTTGCCAGAAAATTGGCGATCAGCATTTCATTTTTCAGATGGCGCAGCTTGTTTTTGGTCATATTTGCAATCTCCCGTATGGGCACTAATTTAATAACGGCAAGCCAGGATAGCAAGGGAAATCAAAAAATACAATGTTTCAAAAGGGTTGGCTTGGGCACTGCGCAGTGTACATGGCCGGGGTGCTGTGATATAGAGATAAAGAATAAGATACAGCGAGCGCCTTATGCTGTGTTAGAATGTGTAAATTTTCAGAAGGATTTATTAAATGAAATTTAAAAGTGTCGCGCATGTTAAAACCGAACTGCAAAAAGCCGACTACATCTGCTCCAAGACAATCGCCACGGTTGTCTTTTTAGCTCAGGCTACCCAGAAACCGGTACTGGTCGAAGGGCCGGCCGGCGTCGGCAAGACCGAGCTTTCCAAGGCCGTTGCCAGAGGCCTAGAACGCCAACTGATCCGGCTGCAATGCTATGAGGGGCTCGATGAAGCCAAAGCCCTTTACGAATGGGAGTATGCCAAGCAACTGCTGTATACCCAGATGGTGAAGGGCAAAATCGACGATGTTATCACGGGCGCAACGACCCTGTCGGAGGCCGTCGACCGGATCGCCTCCCAGGAAGATGCATTTTTTTCGGAACGCTTTATTCAGCCCCGCCCGCTGTTGCAGGCCATCGTCGCCGACCACCCGGTCGTGCTTCTGGTTGACGAAGTCGATAAATCCGATCCCGAATTCGAAGCTTTCTTGTTAGAGGTACTCAGTGATTTTCAGATTTCGATTCCTGAACTGGGGACGCGCAAAGCAACCAACATACCTTTCGTGTTTTTAACTTCCAATGACTCCCGGGACATGAGTGATGCACTCAAAAGAAGATGCATCCACCTTTACATTGATTACCCGGAGCGTGACCTGGAGTTGGAGATTGTAAAGCTTAAGATTCCCGGTATCAAGGAACGATTGGCTGAGCGCCTGGTGGACATCATTCGCAACATTCGCGGCCTGGAACTAAAAAAGAAGCCCTGTATCTCAGAGACCCTGGACTGGGCTCATTCCCTGATTGCCTTGCAGGTTGAAGATTTAAATCCCGAGGTGGTCGTCGACACCCTGAATGTCATCTGCAAATACAGAACCGATGTGGTGCAGGTGGCGGATAAGATTGACAAGATTCTAAATTGATAGTGGCTGGAAGGTTGGGAGGCAGGGAAGCTGGGAGGCTGGAAGGCTGGGAGGCTGGAAAGAAATAAGGCCGAAAGGCCGGCAGGCGGGGATGCGTTTAAACCTTGGGGCAATTCGATGCCCTCATCTCTCCCGCCGACTATCATCCGTTTTGATATTTTTTAGCTTTCCAGCTTTCTAGCATCCCAGCCTCCAAGCAAATGCAAAGCATTTTCATATGGTCAATTTATTGCTAAGATTCGTGGCCCTCTCCCGTACGGCGGGGCTTAGGGTTTCGACATCCGAAGTCCTCGACTGCCTTAATCATCTGGAATTGGTCGATATCCTAGATGAACCCCAGTTTGCCGCCGTGCTGCGCGCCAACTTTGCTAAAAGCCGCCGGGAGCAATCCCACTTCAATCGCCTGTATGAGCTGTTTTTCCACGAACTGCGTCAGGAATCAAATATTACCCAGGCCGACCCGCTTGCCGACCAGCTCCAAGACGCCCTTGAAGCCTTGAGCCCTGAACAAAACGGCAATGATGCCGCCCAGGCCGTCCTTGATTTTTTAGCAGGAGATCCCCAGCCGTTTTTCGAACAAATGCAGTCGGGGCCGCTTGAGGGTGACGGAAAGGGCGGCGGCATGGGGTCGAATCTGGGGCCGATGGTCCAGCGTCTCGAACTGCTGCTGCAGATCAACGCTCTGGCAGACGCACTGGCTCAATTTTTAATCGACCAGCGCGATCGGCTGCACTGGGAAACGCGCCGGGACCTCAAAGAACTCCTGGATGCCCGGCTGGCCAGCGCCCGTCGACTCCTTACCCGGCAACCCCGGCCCTTTGACGATGACAGTCAAATAACGACCTCCTATCAGCAGCACCTGGATCGATTGGGCGAAGTCCATTTCGCTTCTTTAAGCCCAAAAGAAGTGGAAACGATGCGCGAGGCGATCGAACAACTCGTTCGCAAATTAAAGGATACCGCCAGCCGGCGCTATGCCGTCAAAAACAGGGGGTCGCTGGATGTTAAAAAAACCTTGCGCCGGGCGGCCGGCTATCAGGGGATCCCTTTGGAGCTTTTTTTCCGCAGCCGCCCGCCCCGTAAAACTAAAATTGTAACCCTGTGTGATGTTTCAGGGTCCGTCTGGTCGGCCGCCAGATTCATGCTCAACATGCTGTATTCCCTGCAGGAGTGCTTCACCCAGGTTCGCAGCTTTATTTTTGTCGCCGGCCTGGAAGAAGTGACCAAAATTTTTGAGGACTGTGAGATTAATCAGGCGATTGAAAAAGTGTTGAAAGAGGCCAATATCGAATACAATGCCGCCACCGATTACGGCCTGACGTTGCGCCAGTTCAATCAGCAGTATATGGATATCCTCAATAAGAAAACCACCTTAATCATCATTGGAGACGGCCGAACCAACTATGCAAATCCCGAGGATCAAATTCTGGCTGAGATGCGGGAACGCTCGCGCCGGGTCATCTGGCTGAACCCGGAAACGCCATATTTCTGGTACACGGGCGACAGCGAGATGCGCACCTATCAAGCCTGCTGTGACGAAGTGCGGCCCTGCCAGAATCTCAACCAGCTGCTGGATTTTATTAAATCGTTGGTATTGTGAACGGAAGTCGGAAGTGGGAATGCGGAAGAGGGAAGTCGGAAAAGCCGGAGGCTTGGGGCGGAGGACAGAGAACAGATGACGGATGACAGATAACAAAGGAAAAAAGTGGGAAGTTGGAGGTGGGAATGCGGAATTTAAAAGACGGAAAAACAACGCTAAGGGTATGGGTTCATCGAGCAAGAGAATGGTTCAGATGTATTCGTCCACCAATCCGGCATCAACGCAGCGAGCTTTAAATCTCAGGAATCAGCGAGGTGCTTTCCTGACACCTGACACCAACAAAGTAAAAAATCGATATCAATCCCGGTTTTGTATTTTATAGAGACTTTTGATCTTTTAAGAAGGCTTATCTCAGAGTTTAAACTCATCCCCCAGATAGGCCTGGCAGACGGCTTCGCTGGCGGCTATTTGATTGGGGGGACCGGATTCGAGAACCTGGCCATCCACCAATATATAGGCTTTATCGCAAGCCCCTAAAGTCTCTCTGACATTGTGGTCGGAAATGAGGATACCGATGCCGCGCCGCTTGAGATGAATGATAATATTTTTAATATCATTGACCGCCAACGGGTCGATGCCGGCAAAGGGCTCATCGAGAAGTATGAAGGACGGGTTGGTTGCCAGGGCGCGCGATATCTCAAGACGGCGTTTTTCACCGCCGGACAAAACACTGGCCTTCTGTTTCTGCAAGTGTTTTATGCCCAGCTCTTCCAGCAGCATGTCGGCCCGCTCCGCGCGTTCCGCCGCTTCCATGGGCAGAATTTCCAATATTGCCATCAGATTCTGTTTGACGGTCAGCTTGCGGAATATTGACGTCTCCTGGGGCAGATAGCCGACACCCCTGCGAGCTCTCAGATGCATGGGAAAATCGGTAATATTTTCCTCATCCAGCATAACCCGGCCGGCATCAGGTCTGACCAATCCGATGCACATATAAAAGGTGGTGGTTTTTCCGGCCCCGTTGGGACCCAGCAGACCGACCACTTCGCCGCTTTTAACATCCAGGCTGACCGATTTGACCACGGGTCGGCCGGAATACGATTTTACCAGGTCTTTCAAGTACAGTGTCGTCATTTAGCTTGGTTCTTTCCCAACTCAGTTTTAATCATAACTTCACCTCAAGCCTAACATATAGATCCGAACCTGCCAACCTGATAATATAGGAGCGATGGCTGTCAATTCAAGTTGACGGGGACCGGAGTTCTGAAAATTTTGGGCTTTCTGGGCCTACTGCCTGCATGTCATCGTGTTCAGTTTGAATTAACGATATCCTGATTGACACGATGCTGTCATTTTCATATAGTTATTCATTTAAAACAAGGATTAGATTTGCAGACCAACCCCGATACCCAGGAATTTGTCCATCCCAAACTCGGCCGGGAAATAACGGCCATCGGCGGGCATTATGTTTTCGGCAAAGAGATCCGCTTGCCCTATAAAGACCGGGAGATCTTGTATTTTGTCGGGTATGCCGTTCTGGACTCCACCTGTTGCGGCGTCGGCGGAACTGCGTATGTGCTCGTGGCGGGATACATCAGGCAGTGGAAGTATCGAAAGAATCACAATGATTACCCGATTTCACAAGTCGTGCCGATTCACTCCCCGAGCGACCGGAAGCAGATTCGAAATTTCATTCAAAAAAAAGAGATGGTGTATCAGGTGACCTTTAACTGATATCGAGGTTGAGAGGTTTGGGGCTTGGGGCTCCGCTCTTCTGGCTTGGGGCTTCGCCCTGCGGGCGACGACCCCACAAGACGACCCCACAAAACGACCGGACAAGTCGACCCCACACGCAGGGCTTAAGGTTTGGGGTTGAATATCCTCCCAACAGCTCATATCAAAGGAATTCAGATATGGAAACTGAGCGTACCGCACAGCAAGAACCGGATCGGCCATTGGATGGAATCCGTATCGTAGAGTATGGCGTGTTTCATGCCGGCCCGGGCGCGAATGCCATTTTGGGTGACCTGGGGGCGGAGGTTATCAAAATCGAGACCGCTTCAGGTGATCCGGAACGGTATTGGACCAATGTGGCCGGATTCGACCTGTCCCTCAAAAACCGTGAAAGTATTATTTTCGAAGCCTCGAATCGCAATAAAAAGGGCATTTGCCTGGATATTAAAAAGAAAAAGGGGCGCGAAATATTCGAACGATTAATTCAGGAAGCCGACGTATTTCTCACGAATCTGCGCGGCAGTACCAAGCAGCAGCTCAATATCGATTATGAGACCGTGGCTGAAATCAACCCGCAAATCATATATGCCGGCGTGTCCGGCTACGGCCGCCGGGGATCCATGAGGGACCTGGGCGCATTTGATCCGCTCGGGCAGGCACGCTCCGGGATGATGTTTGTTACCGGCACCACGCAGCCGGCCATGATTCATCTTGGCATATTGGACCAGGCGACCGCCATTACCGTAAGCCATGCCATCATTACCGCCTTGCTGTTCCGGGAGCGCAAAGGAATCGGGCAGGAGGTGCATGTGTCCCTCTACAGCACCGCCCTGTGGATGCAGTACATCAATTTGTTGCTGGCCAGTGTGCTGGCGATAGATCCCTGCATCACGGCTGACCGGTCCCGGCACTCGCCGCTGCGCAATCGGTTTTGCTGCCGGGACGGCAAGTGGATTCAAGGAACCCACCATCCCGAAGAAAAATACTGGGCCACGTTTTGCAAGGCCACGGACCAGCGCCGGCTGCTGGACGATCGGCGATATACCCATGAGTCCGGCCGACCCGTTAATTTCGTTGAGTTGAACCAGATCTTTGACGAAGTATTTGCCGGCCGCACGCGCGATGAATGGATGGATATATTTCAGGCTCACGGGCTGATGTTCTGCTCGGTGCAACAAATCCGGGAAGTTCCCGATGATCCCCAGGCGCTGGAAAACGATTATCTCATGCCGTTTACCCATCCGGTTCAAGGCGCGATTACCATTCCCGGTTATCCGGTCCAGTTCAGCAAATGCCGGGCCGGCACCCGCAGTGCGGCCCCCAAGCTGGGTGAGCACACCGATTGGGTCCTGCAACACCTGGGCTACTCCGGGCCTGAAATAGACAGGCTAAAAAAAAATAAAATTGTTCAATAAACCCAACCCGGCGAAGCCGGAAATGAATATTGAAGATTGAAAATTGAAGATTTATGGTATCGCTTCAGGCTTCGCCTTCGGCTACGACCCGACAGGTCGCTCTGTCTTTTCATTTAAAATTGACTCGATTTAAGTGTAAGTTACGAGATCTGAAGTTACCAACATCAGTACTTTGGAGGTATAGATGGAAGCAGGCAAGATAGATGGAATTGGCTACCTGACCGCAAAATGGCCGCTGGATCCGGACCGGGCGACGCTCGTGTTTATTCATGGGGCGGGCGGGTCGGGAGAGTTCTGGCAGGCCCAGGTTGAGGGCCTGGCCGGCGGGGCCAATACGCTCGCGCTTGATTTGCCCGGACATGGCAGAAGTGATGGCGGCGGCCGGGATACGATTGAAGGTTATGCCCGTGCTGTGGTCGAATTCCTAAATAGAATCGACGTGCCCAAACCCATTCCGTGCGGATTGAGTATGGGCGGGGCTATCGTTTTACAGCTTCTGATTGACAGCCAGGACATGCTGACGGCCGGCATCCTGCTGAGTACCGGCGCCAAACTCAAGGTCGCCCCGGTCATCTTTGAGACCCTTGAAAAGAATTATAACGATTTCACAGACATGATCAGCGGACTGGCCGCCTCCAAAGCTACGGATTCGGAGATTATCAGGCGCTTTCGGCAAGAAATCACCCGCTGCAACCCGGCCGTTACGCTAAAAGATTTTCAGGCCTGCAACGGCTTTGATGTGATGCAGCACATCGGGTCCATCAAACTGCCCGTGCTGGTGGTGTCGGCGGAAGACGACCAACTGACGCCAACCAAGTACGGAGAATTTTTGAAAAATAACATTGCCGATGCGAGCGGGGCCCATATCATGGACGCCGGGCATATATTGCCGATGGAAAAACCAGCGGCATTTAACGAAGCCGTTCAAAAATTTTTAGATCTTAAACATTTGTAAGTAATTCCCAACCCGGCAAAGCCGGAATTGAAGATTGAAAATTGATCCGCCTGCGGCGGGTCGATTATGTTTGTCACCAGTTTTCACAGATCCTGTGCAAACATGTTGTGATTTTCAATTAACAGAAACTAAGTTTTCTCCGAGACAAGGCTCGGAAAAATGGCCCCTGGGGGGCAGCAATAGCGAAGTTCATTGGTTTTAGGTTTCAGGTGTCAGGTGTCGGGTGT
>Ga0209536_100016185_pt1 | contig 10611 bp, 11 predicted proteins | sample DeeMarSeWOR28_12_FD_187461 | JGI IMG/M metagenome (GOLD analysis project Ga0209536, IMG submission 187461) | Marine sediment microbial communities from White Oak River estuary, North Carolina - WOR-2-8_12 (SPAdes) (version 2) | ecosystem: Environmental > Aquatic > Marine > Intertidal zone >...
CGATTTGCCCAACATTGTACAACTATACCAACAGGTAGACTTGCGGGGTGTCTATGCGCTTTTTCGATATGAACATCAAGAACAGTTGTTTTGCCGCCAAGACCCATCGGACCAATCCCTGTAGAGTTTATAGCATCCATGAGTTCTTCCTCTATCTTCGCAACTTCTGGCTCAGGATGTTTGTCATCAAGTGGTCGCATGAGCTGCTGTTTTGCAATCTTGATTGCAATGTCTGCACCACCACCAATACCCACACCTATGATGTTGGGAGAACAGGCCTTTCCCATGTACGAGAGCGCGTTGTCAACCACGAGTTTCTTTACTCCAGTAAGGCCAACTCCTGGCTTGAGCATCCCTACAATGCTGACGTTCTCACTACCACCACCCTTTGGAAAGGCAGTGATCTCAAGGGAGTCACCCTCAACTATCTCCCAGTTTATCCATGGAATCTTCACACCTGTGTTGTCACCAGAGTTACCTCCGACAATGGGGTTGACCGCATTCGGTCTTATGGGCACCTCTTTGGTGGCCTTGCGGCTTGCCTGAGTTAGAGCCTCTTTTATCTCACCCATGAAGGGGAATTTGGCTCCGACTTTGACATAGAAAATCATGATTCCTGTGTCCTGACACATTGGAACACCAGTTTCTGCAATATCCAGATTAGTTAGAATAGCAGAGAGCTGGGTCTTCGCGGTTTCATCCGTTTCATTCTTGTTAGCAGTCTCAAGAGCCTTCTTGATATCAGAGGGCAACTCTGTGACAGCCTTCTTCAACAGACGAAAGGTAGTATCATGAATTACTTGATACGGGTCTTCCATTCGATCAGCTTCTGAACTGTGAATCTGTGAGATACGATACATCGTCCCCACACACAAACCGCGAGAATCAAGAGGTTCTTAATCTGTGTTACTATCAAGACCAAAGCCTATGACTATATACGGGAGTGTTCCAACTTGAAAGCAGGAGTCTGATGAGTGATGGTTCTTGATTTGTCCGTTCCAGCAGTTTCGTCATTTCTTACTGTCACGTCGCTCCTCGTGATTTATTCAATATTGGACATCCGTCAAAGGAGAGTGCCCAATGAGTACATAGTAGTGGGGGGTATCTTAGGAGGTGTTGTTATTCTACTCACTGGTCACCTCTTTACCAGCCTACTCCTTCATGTGACTGCATTAGTGATAGTATTCGTAATGGCATATGCCCTATTCAGGATGCGCTCAATTGGTGGGGCGGATGTCAAGAGTCTGCTACTTGTTGCCCTGATCAGTCCAGGGATTGAGCTCACAACGTGGAACCTTCCGTTCATAGAAGCAGTCGCTGGAATGGGTGGGGAGTTATTCATTATGCTTCTAGGAGGATATCTCTATTGGAGAGTCAAAATCAACGATGAGAAGTCCACCCCGCCACTGTTACCATTTCTCTTGTTGGGATATCTGGCAATCCAGTTGATTGCCCTACTCTAAGTATTCTTTGAACTAGACTTCTTTGAGGAGACCTCGATACCGGACTTCCCAATCTTGAAAGAGTGTTTCTTCAGACTATGTGGAGTCTGTTTCATTTTCCAGACAAGTAGGTCTCTCTTGAGGGTGCCATTGGCTTCTGAGAGATTGAGTGTGATTAGTCCCTGTGTAACGAACTGTTCTACACCAGCACGGCTTTGTGAGTCTGGTTCTATGATCTCGCTGATGAATAGAGAGGTCACTTTCAATTCCCTGAGCAGTGCACTGATTCTGAACAGCTCATTTCTGACTTCTGATGGTTCACTGAATCTGATTCCTAAGCCTGAGATACAATCGATAACAAGTCGCTTGGCTTTCGTTTCATCAATGGCCCTATAGATTTCCTCAGCTAGTGTGGTCATGTCAAAACCACGTCGAAGAGCATACTTCTGCGATGTTGGTAGACCAGCCTTGCCCGAGGCTGCATCGATTATTATCAGCTCATTCTTCGTTTCTAGGTCAAGGAGATTCCAGCCAAATTGGGTTGCTTCTGTCCTGAGCTCGTCTGGGCGTGTTTCAAGTGTTACATATATGCCTGGTTCATTGAACTTGGTGACTCCGTTGTATAGAAATTGAAGCCCGAATATCGTCTTTCCTGACCCTGAGTGACCAGAAACAAGAACAGTACTGCCTTCGATAATTCCTCCACCAATCAGCTCGTCTAGCCCAGCGATTCCAGTCTTTGTACGGGTCATAGAAGTTCACCTCACTCTGGATTTCCGCTGATTTCCCAACCTTTTACTACGGCACTAACTGGAGTTATGGTGACTTTTGCAACATCGGGAGATTTACGAAGTGTTTCAGCCTTTTTCTGTAGATCTTCTTCATCAAAAGCCATAGTAAGTGCGTGAACAATCATAGGTTCTTCATCAACTGCAACCCAGAGGTATGCTTCATTCTCTGCAAGTTCTTTGGCATAACTATGGGTTCTTTCTCTACTAATCTCAGGAAGGATATGACCACCAATCTCAATCCTGAAGATAGCCGAGGTGGTGTATCCAAGAGCCTCCGGACGAACCAAGGCACAATAGCGCGTGACAGTGTTGCTCTCCTTCAATCTCTTAGCACGGAAGTGAATGGTGGTGTCTGGTTGTTTGAGGTCCTTTGCTATCTTTGTGAAGGGTGTCTTTGCATCCTTCTGCAATATTCGAATCAAGTCTCTATCTAGTTGGTCCATTGTCTAGATACCACCGGTCCCGTCAGAGGGTGTTCTTGCGCGTTAAGAAACTCCTCAAAGTTGGCTATTAAGGATTGTTTGTACTATTCGCAACTTTCTTGGACTTGATTGAGATTGACACTAGAAATTGAATCGAAAATGCATCATACAATAGGAATCAATTGTGAGAATCACAATCGCGTTTCAGGATGTTGGTAGAACAACTGGTGGAGTAACTCCTCCAGTGAATGCATAGATAAGGGTCCAGAGAACAACCCAGAGCATCAGGTAGGATGGAAGGGAGTTTGTGATCATCTTCTGTGTACCACCCAAGTCATCGAGTGAAATCTCTAGGAGGTATCGAATGACATAGAGTGAGAGGATATAGACAAGAAAACCGAAAATCACTCCTCGAGTTCCTCTGAAATAAGGTCCTGTAAATCCACAGACTAACGCACTGATTATAGCGAAGAATATCTTCACAAAGTACTGTTGGTCATTTGGGGAGTCATCCCATCGTCCAAACATACGATTGAAGAGGTTCTTTAATGGAGTGAGATTCATTGTCAATCACTGCCTGATTGTGGCTGGTTCAATCGACGAGGTTATAATCATGTCGGTTTGAATGCAGGGTGAGATGAAATGAAGGACTCGATGAGTAACGTTGACATTAGGCTTATTCTACCAGAGCTACGTGAGTCAGCAGAAGGTGCCTTCATCAAAAATGTGTATCAATATAGGGACATTCTAGTCCTGAAGCTCTACCAGCCAGGAGGAGGTACATCACAACTCCTAATTCATCCAGGTCACCGAATTCATCTCACAGAGTTCACACGAAAAGCACCAAGAACCCCACCCAATTTCTGTACTGTTCTTCGGAAGTATCTGAGGGACAAGCGAATCAGTTCGGTGAAACAGTACGAGCTTGACAGAATTGTAGTGATTGAGGTGGGAGATGAAGAGAACACGTACAAATTGGTTGCAGAATTGTTTGGTAATGGAAACCTGCTACTTCTAGACCCAGAGGACACTATCTTTGTGGCTATGCGATATCGAAGGATGAGGGATCGAGATATTGTGCCAAAAGCCAAGTACGAGTTTCCCCCACCAAGAGGGACCGATGTCCTTACACTAGATCCAGACTCACTCAGTGAACTGATTTCAGATTCAAACGCAAATATTGTCCGGACATTAGCAAGCAGGCTTAACCTTGACTCGCTGAGCTGTGAAGAGATATGTGCTCTAGCGAGGGTATCTCCAAAAGTGATGAGTCCTGAGATTGACAGTCAGACCCTGTCAGATCTTCAAACAGGATTGAGTGAATTTGTGGAGAAGTTAAAGTCCGGGGTTAATGAGCCAAACATAGTTCTTGATGATGAACCAACAGAGGATGAGGAGCCTGAGTTCATCGCATTCTTACCATTTCCATTCGAACTCTACAAAGAACTGCCCATTGAAACCTTTGACTCATTCAGTCAAGCTATTGATGAGTTCTCAGGAGTATCAGAAAGTGAGCTAGAGGACACAGAAGAACAGGATGCTCTATCGAGGGAACAGAAACGACTACAAAGGATTATTGACAAACAAAACGAAGGTATTGAGAAACTAGTCGAAAAGGCGAAAATTCTCAGAATTAACGGGGAACTTGTTTACTCACATTTCACCATTGTACAAGAGGTTCTAGAAACCGTTACAAAAGCAAGAACAGGGGGGATGCAATGGGACGAGATAATCTCGAAGATTGAAGATGGTCGAAAGCAGGGTATTCCTTCAGCACAGTTAATTCAGAGAATTATCCCATCACAGGGTCAAATCATTGTCAAACTGAATGGTACAGATGTTACACTGGACATCAGACGCTCTGCTCAGGATAATGCATCCTTGGCATACGACCAGGCAAAGAAATCAGAGTCTAAGGTAGAAGGCGCCAAGAAACAGATTGCTAAGACAAAGGAGAAACTAGAGAGGTTAGAAATCCAAGCTGCAGAGCCTGAAATAAAGAAGACACCAGTAAAAGCAAGAAAGAAGCGTTGGTACGAGAAGTTCAGATGGTTCATATCGTCTGAAGGATATCTTGTACTTGGCGGTCGTGATGTCAAGAGCAATGAGAATCTTGCAAAACGACAGATGAGCGCCAATGATGTGTTCCTACATGCCGCACTTCATGGTGCTCCATATACCGTAATCAAGGTGCCAGACGACCCTCCAGGTCAGCAGACACTGGAAGAAGCAGCTCAGTTTGCAGTAACGTTCTCAAGGGCTTGGCAGGATGGACTTTCGAGTGGAGATGCATATTGGGTGAATCCAGAACAGGTAAGCTTCAGCCCTCCGTCAGGAGAGTATTTGCCATCTGGGGCAGTGATGTTGTATGGAACAAAGAACTACATTCGAAGGATGACAGTGGAGCTCGCAGTGGGAGTAATTCTCGAGGAGGAATACGCCATTCCAATATCTGGACCACCCTCCGCAATCACTACTCAGACGGACTATCATGTAAGAATTGTACCTGGAGATGTGAAAAAAGGACAGCTTGTCAAAGAGGTCCTAAACAAATTGAAACAGCTTGTACCTGAAGATCAAGCAACCTTAGTGGGTCAAATTCCACAGGAAGACATGATGCGTGTGTTACCAACTGGAGCTGGAAAAATAGACCAATAGATACCATCCTGAAAATTCCTGCACAATGGTACAGACACATTTAAAATCGAACTTAACGGTTTCCAGCTTGAGAAGACACTCTGCCAGTTAGGTGGCTGGGTGTCCGACCAACTTCTGAAAACATTGAGGTAAATCAAATGTCTGACCCCTCTCATTCGATGTTTGTGAGAGACATCATGTCTGTCAATGTCGTCACGATGCCCCCAGATGCAACTGTCTTTGAAGTTGCAACATCCATGACCAAAATGGACATTGGTTCTATTATCATAACTGAGAAGGACCGTCCACTTGGTATAATTACAGAGGCGGATATCGTTAGAAGAGTCATAGCAGGTGAGAAGGAGGCAAAGACCACAGCTGCTAGGGATATCATGTCGTCGCCCATAATCCACGTAGAACCGGGAACTGCGTTGACTGAAGCAATGCGGGTAATGGCTAGAAGTAACATTCGTCGAGTGGCGGTGTTGAAGAACGACTCACTAGCTGGAATTATTACTTCAAGAGACCTATTGCGATGGTCCCCAGAACTCATTGATATCCTCGTGGAGTCACTACGTCTACGGAGTGAAGGAGCCAAAGTTAATGATGAAGACGACGAAGACATCGCTTATGGAGGCGAATGTGACAGCTGTGGAGAATACTCTACTGAGTTGATTGAAGAAGATGGCGAGTACCTGTGTGAGAATTGCCGTAGTTAGTTGGTCATTGTGTACGTATCTGTGAGATAGGAGACTGTTGTCATGAAAGTGAGTCAAATCATGGTCGAGCCAGTCACAATTGACAAGGACCAGAGATTGTCCTATGCGCTCGAGCAACTTGAGAAGAAAGGTGTTGAGAGACTAATTGTTGTTGAAAATGGGGATGTCAAAGGAATTTTGACATACGCTGACATTGCTGACAGATTGGGCGTCAGCAAGGTAGTTGCCCTTTCAATAAAGAGACTCCATGTATCCAGTGCAATGACTGATACTGTAATCACAGTTGGTCCTGATGAAGAGGTCACTGATGTCGCTCAGCTAATGATTGAGCGAGGAATGAGTGGATGTCCAGTTGTAGATGATGAAGGTGCTCTTGTTGGAGTAATAACAAAGGTGGAGATCTCTGAACTGGTCCGGAAATTTACGAATGTAAAGGTAGAGGAACTCATGACCACAGGAGATATCCTTCAGGTCAATCCAGTTTCACGTCTAGTAAAGGCCAGAGGTGACATGCTGGCAGCTGGTTATTCAGGCATGCCCGTCACTGATGGTGGTCGTGTGCTAGGACTAATCACAGAAAGAATGGTGGCCGAGGCAATGGCAAGATTCACTGTAGAGGTTCCAGACAAACATCGTGCAAACCAAGTCAGACAAATCCGGGTTGTAGATGCCATGCTTCAACAGCCACCTATGGTGACTGCGGACGAATCCATAGCAGATGCTGCTAAGAAAATGCTAGACGCAAAGCTGAATACCTTGCCTGTTGTAGGAAAAGGTAACAGAATCATGGGGATAATTAGCGCAACAGATTTCACACGATTTGTCGCTAACAAGTTTAAGGTCCCTGTATCTGAATAGGGTTGGTCAGCGTCAACAAACGCTGGCAACACCGGCGTTGATGTCACATGACTGTTGACATGGTCCTCAAAGATGGTATTTTCATAGAAAATGGTAGAGAGACCGTACGCTCTGTTGCAATTGATCTTGGCAAAATCGAGGGGGTATACAAGCATGGGGATGAACCCCAGTCTAGACAATCGATTGACTGTAGAGGATTCTATATTCTACCAGGTATGGTAGACATCCATGTTCATCTTCGTGACCTCAAACAATCTGACAAGGAGGACTATGAGAGTGGCACCATGGCTGCCGCCGCAGGTGGTGTAACTACTGTTATAGACATGCCAAACTCTGATCCACCCGTACTTGACAAGAAGACCCTCGATGAAAAGATAGCCCGAGCACAAGAACAAAGCTATGTGAATGTTGGATTCTATGCTGGCATACCCTACAACATTGAAGACTTTGACGTGCAGATGCTTAAGGACATCTTGGGACTGAAAGTGTATCCTCATAGTCCGCTTGACAAGGGTTTGAAGTACACAAGGGATAGGATTAGAGAATGCACTAAGCTAGCTGTTGCCAGTGAGATTCCACTCCTTTTCCATCCAGATTTACCTGCTAAGAATTCAGTCCCAAAGAATCTGGAGGAGTTCTTTCTTGCGCATAGCTGTGAAGATGAGGGGAAATCAGTCCAGTCATTCATCGATGCCAAGATTGAGTATGAGGCTAGACTGCATGTATGCCATGTGAGCTGCGCAACCACTGCCAGACTGATTTATGAGAATCGTGCAGAGGACACACTCACTGCAGAGGTCACTCCACATCACCTGTTCCTATCGGGCGGTGAGTTCCCTCATGATGACGGGTTGGCCAAGATGCTTCCTCCCCTGAGATCACCCTATGACAACACGATGCTGATGAAAGCCCTCTGTCAGACGTGTGCAATTGACTGCGTTGCCTCTGATCATGCACCTCACAAGAAGTGGGAGAAGACTGCACCATTCCTGAAGGCATCCTCGGGAATTCCGGGGCTTGAAACAACCTTACCTTTGATGCTGACCGAGGTCTTTGAGAAACGGATGTCTTGGATTGACTATCTTAGAGTCTGTTCTTCAGCGCCTGCGAGAATCCTCGGACTTGAAACTAAAGGCATTCTCACAAAAGGGTATGATGCTGACATTGTTCTGGTACGAATTCAGGAGGGTAAAATCTCAGGAGAGAACTTCTTCTCAAAGGCTAAGATAACACCTTTCGAGGGCAGACGAGTTCTGGCCCGTATTGTGACCACCATTGTTGGAGGAGTCATTGTCTATGATGATGGTGAGTTCGTCACAGGTCCCAATGTTGCAGGAGTGGCACCAGTCCGGAAATCCTGAAGAGTGTAACATAAATAACGACTGACTCGCACAGATAGATTGAGGTGATGTTTGGTGGACTATACTTACTCTGATGAAGATGGTATCTTTCTCGTTAAGCTAGCTAGAAAGACAGTAGACAGTATCGTGAAGACAAATCAGAAATCAACTGTTCCAGAGGACACACCAGACAATCTCCATGCCAAATCGGGAGTCTTTGTCACACTAAACTCAATTCGTGGAGGTCAGGTCAACCTGAGGGGTTGTATCGGTCGTCCATATCCATCATTTCCTCTGGTTCAAGCCACCATTGATTCTGCTGTAGATTCTGCTATCAATGATACACGCTTTCCAGCGGTCACTCCTAAAGAGCTTGACTCAATCATTGTTGATCTGAGTGTTCTGACACCGCCAAAGAAGATTGAATACTCAAAACCAGAAGAACTGCTGGACTTAGTCAAGGTCGGACGAGACGGATTGATTGCTGTAAGAGGTATGTTCCGAGGACTTTTACTCCCACAAGTAGCAGTAGACTGGAAATGGAATACACAGGAGTTCCTCGAACATACGTGTAACAAGGCTGGACTACCTGCGGACATGTGGAAAGACCATGAGACTGAGTTTATGTCGTTTCAGGCAGAGATTTTCGGTGAGGAGCAGCCAAGAGGTGGCATCCATCGAAACCCAAAACATCCGAGGTGTGATTGAATGAGATTCGGTAACCTTCCTCCAGATGTGATAGAAGCCCTGAAGAGATTCCTTGAGGAGGATGTCAGGTCAGGAGACATCACAACTCGATTGACTGTGCCAGAGGACACTCAAGCATTGGCCACAATTTATGCAAAGGAAAGGTCGGTTCTGGCGGGACTTGAGGAGGTGGCTGCAATAGCAGACTTTTCTGGACTGACCTATGAGGTTCTAGCCTATGAAGGAAACTGGGTAGACCCTCAACAACCAGTCATGCGTTTGAAGGGTTCTGCATGGACATTGTTGACTGTCGAGCGTGTCTGTTTGAACATCGTTCAAAGAATGAGTGGAATAGCAACAAAGGTCTACATCATGGTCAGTGCTGCAAGGGAAGAGAATCCCAAAATCAAGGTAGCAGCAACTCGGAAAACAACACCCGGTTTCAGATTCTTCGAAAAACGTGCAGTTGTGATTGGTGGTGGAGACCCCCACAGGTATGCGCTTGATGATATGGTATTGATCAAGAACAATCACATAACAGCCGCAGGGGGAGTTCGTGAGGCTGTGACAGCAGCCAGAGAACATGTTTCATTCAGTAAGAAGGTGTCATGTGAGGCTCGAACCCTACAGGAAGTCCAAGAGGCTATCGGGGCGGGAGCGGACATCATCCTGCTTGACAACTTCAAGCCAAAGGATGTAGGTGGTCTCATCGAGGTCCTCAAATCAGAGGGCACTCGTGACAAGGTGATACTGGAGGTCTCGGGAGGGGTTGATGAAGACAATGTCAGAGACTATGCAAAGACTGGAGTGGATGTGCTCTCCTCGGGAGCTCTGACTCACTCATACAAGTCCTCAGACTTCAACATGCTTCTGTCAATGAACTAATGTAAAATGAATGGTGCCCCGACCGGGATTCGAACCCGGGTCTTAGACTCGAAAGGCCTAGATGCTGGGCCGGACTACACTATCGGGGCATTAAAGCATCGGACTTGGACATGCGGTTATTAAGATTGCGTAGCAGTCCTACCTTCAAATCATTTGGCTGAAGCTGTTAATGGCCTTACCATAGATGTCCTCAACAAAGCAAGAAGCTCGAATTTCCTTGGGGCTGAACGAATAGCCTTCGCAGCCCTCCCCTCATTTCTCTCCATTATTGTTGCAGTAAGAGACTTCAACAGAAATGCACGGAGATCATCTTGGCATGGAACACCCGAAAGCATGTTATTTCGAGAAACAAGAGTGGGAACCATCAGTATACCATAGGCTTCGGCGATGTGACTATGCTGTTCAACATTCACCTCGAAAAGTGGTTCTTTGCAGCCCAGATTTGAACTCTCCTCATCTATCATGTTCTTGACAATATCACACCATGTGCAGTGTTGTGATGTGAAGAGCAAAATCATTTAGTGGTCTCCGATTGTGTCGCCCCATAGTGCTGTTGGGCATATTTAAGGTCAGAAGATGTATCAAGACCGATTCAGATTCTCTTGACTTTGTGCGTGATATGCATATTTGACTGAGTTGTGAATTTCACCAGCTGATTACAGGCTTCTACTACTCTTGGAGCAATTTTACTGACGAAAATCTCCGGATTTGATAAGGCAGTTTTACCTTCTTTCTCAGAGTGCTCCAGAGCGGCCATGCCATCATAATCAACGGTTGCTAGACGGAGGTTCAGGGTGTCATCCGACATGCCAAAATAAGAACCTGGCAGT
>Ga0209536_100016186_pt1 | contig 10611 bp, 9 predicted proteins | sample DeeMarSeWOR28_12_FD_187461 | JGI IMG/M metagenome (GOLD analysis project Ga0209536, IMG submission 187461) | Marine sediment microbial communities from White Oak River estuary, North Carolina - WOR-2-8_12 (SPAdes) (version 2) | ecosystem: Environmental > Aquatic > Marine > Intertidal zone >...
ACCACTATTTATACCGTTGTGCACCACCGCGAAACGCCGCTGCGGATTGCCGAAAGGACGGTGGATGTCGGTCCGGTTTGGGCCACCGAAGCCGTGCACGCCGCATCAACCGGATTTGCTTTTGATGTGGTCGAGCCGGGAGAAGAGTTGGACCGCCGAGAACACGTTCACTATTACATCTGCAAACTGGCCGGTTGCCCGCATCAAGAAAATGCACAAAGGTTCATCGATTTTATTCGATCGACAACCGCACAGCGAATTTACAGGCAACATGGGTTCGTGCCTGCGGCAACTGCTTAACGAATCCTCTAAAATGACCATCGGCGCCCCCGGTGATCAACGGGAGCTTGCCAGCCCATGATGGAACCTTGTTTTAGATGGGAAACAAACAGATGGTAAGGAGAGATTAAGATGCGCTGGAAATGGATACTGGGGATAGTGGCGGGAGCATTTGTGGTGTTGCTGGTGGTAGTCTATATCATTGCAGCGTCCTATGACTATAACAAGCTCAAACCGTGGATTACAGACACGGTAAAGGATTACACGGGCCGCGAATTGGCCCTGGGGGGTGATATTGACCTCAAATTCGGTTTCCCGCCGACGCTGGAAGTCAATGATGTGGCTTTCCAAAATGCCCCCTGGGGATCCCAGCCACAAATGGCCCAGGTCAAACACTTGCAGGTAAGGGTATCGATTCTCCCGCTGCTGGGCGGTGAGGTTGTGGTTCAACGGCTAATTTTGCGGGAACCCCAATTTTTGCTGGAGGTCAGTAAATCCGGCCAATCGAATCTGGCTTTTGATGGGACCGACAAACAGAAATCCCCCGGCGCCGACGAAAAGACCGGCAGCGATAGCCAGACAGATTTTGATCTCGAACAAGTAGACATAAAGGGCGCCAAACTCGTCTACAAAAATCACCAGACCGGTCAAACCGAGACGGTGGAATTGGCGCGTCTGAACCTGAAAAAACCGCTGCTCGGAAGTGGCGCGAATGTAGACATTCAGGGCAGCTATAATCAGACCCCTTTTGTGGTGGCGGGCAACATTGGACTCATTTCCAAGGCTCTGAAATCTAAAGAGAAGTGGCCGCTGAAACTCAAGGCCCAGGCCGTTAAGACCAAAGTTGCCGCTGAAGGCAGTATCCAAGACCTGATGACCGGCCGGGGCATTGATCTCAAGCTAAATGTGGAAGGCGAAGACCTGGCGGCCTATGAAAAATTCACCGGCGAGCCGTTTCCGGTCAAAGGACCTTTCACCCTATCCGGGCATTTAGTGTCGCCCTCTGAAAATACGGTGCAGGTATCCGATCTTGCCGTGGCGCTGGGAGACAGCCAGATACAGGGCAATGTCACCGTCTCGCGGGATGCCAAGCGGCCCCGGATGGAGGCCAACCTGACTTCTAAAAAATTAAACCTGCGTTCAATATTGGCGGAGGAAAAAGCCTCCGGGGGGGATCAAAAGCAGGCCCCCGGAGCAGGCGCTCGAAAGGACAGGGTCTTTCCGAACCAGCCTTTTGACCTGAGTGCCCTGCAGAAAATAGATGTCAACATAAGTATTCATTTTGAACAAATAATTGGTTTGATCTCTGCCATCGACAATTACAAGGCTGAAATAAACCTTCAAAACGGTCATCTCATCGTCAAACCATTCACAGGGGATATCGGCGGCGGCAAGTTCTCCGGAACACTAGACCTTGTCACCCGGGCAAACGGTGCCGGGTTAAAGACAAAGATAAGCGCTCAAGATATAAACCTGGGAGAAATGCTCAAGAAAATGGGCATTTCCGATGATATCGAGGGCAAACTGGAGCTCGACATCGACCTGGCGGGAGAGGGAAATTCGGCGGCGGCCCTGATGGCCGGTCTTAATGGGCACTTTATCGCCAGCATGGGCAAGGGCAAACTGCCTGTCAGATATTTAAATCTATTGGGGGCCGACCTGAGCAGCAGCCTCCTGCAAATAGTGACCCCCAATGCAAAGCAGACGGATCGCGCCCAAATTAACTGTGCCGTGTGTGATTTCAATATCACAAACGGTATGGCAACGGGCGATGCCATCATTATCGACGACCCCCAAAAAACCCTGATCAGCAGCGGCACCCTTAACCTTAAAACCGAAGCACTGGATTTTGGCATTGAGACCAAGCCCAAGGGGGGCGTCGGCGCCGAAGGGACCGGCAAAATAAACGTCAGTCTCAGTAATGTGACCAAACCGTTTAAGTTGAGCGGCACCCTTGCCAACCCCTCTATTGGTATCAGTGTCCAGCGCACCGCTTCGATCGTCGGCCGGGTGCTGTTCTTGCCGGGCGGCATTCCCAGTCTTTTGGTTTCGGGATCACTTGGCGGTGAAAACCCCTGTGTTGAAGCGGTGAAAAAGGCCAAAGAACAGGCTGCCAAGGGTAAAACGACGTCCGGCGAGAAAACAACCCAAAGTGAAACCGGAACCCCAAAAAAAGACGGATTTGGCAGCAAGATAATGAATTTATTTAAAAAATCGGACAACTAATCCGCCAGCCCGTGTAGACCGTGCCGGGATGGTTTGACTTGCACCGGCCCGGCGTTTCGCGTATAGTGAAAAGAATTTGACTGTGAATATCGCCGACGGGTTGAAATGTTTCAGCCGGTAGGATCTGCCTTCCCTGGATAGGGGTCTATCTTTCGGTAGTATGCCGGGAGAATTCTCGATATATCCGTAATCATTAGCAAATAAACTTCATTTGACAACACCAAGCTTATTTTTGATGCGGGCGAGAAAATGTCCAAAATCCAGACATATCTATCCGTATGCATGCTTTTTTTGCTGGTAGGCAGTTCGCTTGAAGCTGAGGCCCAGGAACGTTTCATCGACAACGGCGATGGCACCGTGACCGACACCCAACTGAATCTAATGTGGGCCCAAACGGATAATCAGGCCGATATTTTCTGGGAAAAGGCGCCCGCCTGGATAAAAACCGGTTTTGCCGATCAAATCGGGACCCGATACGATGATTGGCGCCTGCCGACGATCACCGAATTGGAAAGCCTCTACCTCGAATCCCCAGACTATGACGGTTATGACACGACCTGTGGCCACAGGGTAAAAATGGTACCTGAAATCAGGATCACCTGCATCCTGGTGTGGGCCTCCGACACCGCCCTGGGCATACCGCTGGCATTTAATTTTTACCTCGGCAACTTTTTCACCGTTGATTTGACCGAGCAAAACGGCTGCCGGGTATTGCCCGTTCGAAGGATTTATTAGAACATGACCGCTATTGCGAAACCCGACTATTCACTTCTGGACCGGCCGGATGTTCTCCAGTTTCTGTTTCATCCGCGTCCGGAACTGCCCCTTTCCCCAATCCAGGCTGCCGATTCGGCCGACTCGACGCCGGCTAAAAGAGATATCCTGATTCCGGTGGAAGAAGACGTTGAGATTGGTGCCCGCTTTCACATGGCCGAACAATCCGGTGTCAATATCCTTTTTTTCCACGGCAATGGTGAGATCGTAGCGGACTATGACGAGTTGGGCCCCCTGTATCATCAGATGGGTGTCAATTTTATCGCCGTGGATTATCGCGGCTACGGCCGCTCCACGGGCCAGCCCACCGTCACCGCCATGATGCGGGACTGCCATGTGATCTTTGAATTTGTGCGAAAATGGCTCAAACAGAACCATTTTCCAGGTCCCATCATCCTGATGGGCCGATCCCTCGGCAGCGCCTCCGTGCTTGAATTGGCTGCTGCCTGCCAGGATTCAACCGGCGGACTGATCGTCGAGAGCGGATTCGCCTACGCCGGCCCCCTGCTGCAACTGCTGGGAATCGATCTGGACGCCCTTGGATTCAAAGAGGAAAAGGGCTTTGGCAATATCGATAAAATTAAGATGTATCATAAACCTACCCTGATCATTCACGCCGAATTTGACCATATCATTCCATTTTCAGACGGCGAGGCCCTGTATGCGGCCTGTCCGGCGGCGGATAAAGCCTTTTTGAAAATCCCCGGGGCCAACCATAATGATATTTTCATGCGCGGCCTGCAGCCATACATGGCGGCGGTCAGCAATATGGTTGAACGGGTAAAAACAAATAGGCCATAGCGGTCATCCGCCTTGAACGGTCGTCAATAGCCGCATCCCTGCAGGTCCTTACACCACCGACATCCACACCGATAATTCTCCGTAAGAATTCATTTTTCCTTAAGTTTTTGATCACCCGGGTCGATAATATTTAAAAAATGGCTTGCAGATTCATCGGCCGGCAAATCCAGCTAAATTAAAAACATCATTATGGTTGCCGTACAGACAGACAAATTAAAACCCGGAAAAATTTTAGCCGCGGAGGTACGCGATATCAACGGCCGCCTGCTGCTGGCCAAGGGCAGTGAAATTGGCCAGAATCATATCCGGATTTTTAAGATCTGGGGGGTTTCCGAGGTCACCATCGAAGGCCCGGCCCGCAGCGGCGATAAACTTGATCCGGAACTTAATCCGGAGGTATTTGAACAGGTAACACAGACCGCTAAAAACACCTTCCGGCACACCGATCTGGAGCATCCGCTTGTCAAAAAAATATTTGATTTAGCGGTTCGATTCAGATGCGAAAATAATCTGATAGATACGGAAATCCAGGTAAATATCGAAGCGCCTGAAACCGAACCCGGAAATCACCTGCTGGATTTCAGAGAAAGGCTGGGTAAACGAAAAATTGTCCTGCCGGAAATTCCGTCTGTCGTGTTCGAGTTAAATGAGGTGATCGCCAATCCCATGTCATCGGCCGATCACATCGCCCAGGTGGTGAATCGAAGCCCGAGTCTTACAGCCCTGCTGTTGAAGATTGTGAACTCTTCATTTTACGGGTTTCCATCCAAAATCGATAAAGTGTCCCACGCGGTGACCTTGATCGGTACCCGGGAGATTTCCGGACTGGCCCTGGGCATCAGCATTCTCTCGATTTTTAAGAACATCCCCAAAGAAATGATCGATATGTATTCATTTCTCAAGCATAGTTTGGCATGCGGTATCCTATCCAGAATACTGGCTGCTCAAAAGAATTTCGGCCACACGGAGCAGTTATTCGTATCCGGTCTGCTGCATGACCTGGGCCGCTTGATACTGTATTTATATTTTACCGAGGAATCGCTCAACATTTTGAGCCACGCACGAAAAAACCATAACCTATTGTACCAGGAAGAACAGGACTATTTGGGCGCCGACCATGCCCTGGTGGGCAAGGAGCTAATGGAGCAATGGAAGCTGCCCCTGATACTTGAAAACAACGTTTTGTACCACCACAAGCCGTCAGAGGCCCAGCAGACCATTCCGGCGACCATCGTTCACCTGGCCGACATTATCGTCAACAGTCTGGGCATTGGAAGCAGCGGAGAAAAGTTTGTGCCCCCCCTTGACACAAAAGCGTGGGAAAGTCTGGAATTGCCGCTGAGCAATTTTGATAATGTCATCGGGCAGGCAATGCATCAGTTTTACTCATTGGAATCAATACTGCAATTATAACACAACGATGAACAAGAAATTAAATATGAACCCGGAAAGCCTTCTGGCGCGCATTGAGTATCTCGAAGAAAACAGGCGGCTGATTCAAAATGCGCTGGAGATGGCCCTGTCCCTGGGGGATTTTCAAAAGAATATCAACAAGGGATACAAACCGGAAAACATCCTGCGAGAAGCCGAAAAACGGATCCAATATTTGATCCCCTTTGAAGCCAATGCCTTTTATCTCGTCGATCAGGAAAAATCCGACTTTGTCTTATCCGTCTGTGAGCCCTCTGAAAAGATCCAATTCATTGAAGATCAGGTCAGCTACCTGATCGACAAGGGCTTCTTTGCATGGGCCATTCGTGAAAGACGGGGGGTGACGATTTCATCCCACGATCATTCCAAGCAGCTGATGCTGCACGTCATCGCCACCTATTCGCGCATCCGGGGCATGTTTGTGGGTGTCCTGCCGGATCAAAAGAATATTCTCCCCGACAAATCCATGACGGTGCTGTCGATCATTATGCTCAATACCGCCAATGCTCTGGAAAGCCTGGAGTTTTATCAATTGTTGCGCAACCAGAACAGCAATCTGGAAAGAATGGTCGAAGAAAGGACCAGGGCCCTGGCCGACTCTGAAAAACAGCTTCAGCAGGTAATGAAATTACAGGCCATCGGCACGCTGGCGGGCGGTATCGCCCACGATTTTAACAACATTCTCTTCCCGATCGTCGGCTACACAGAGCTGACCATGGACGATATCCCCAAAGACAGCCAGGCCCGGCAAAATCTGGAAGAAATTCTCAAGGCCACCAAGCGCGCCAAGGAACTGGTCCAGCAGATCCTTACCTTTAGCCGTCAAAACTGTCAGGAGCGCAAACCGCTGAAGGTGCAACACCTTATCAAAGAGGCCTTGAAGCTGCTGCGGGCAACAATTCCGTCGTCCATCGAAATCGAATGCGAAATAGACGAAGCCTGCGGACCCATCAAGGGTGATCCCACTCAAGTCCACCAAATCATCATGAATCTGTGCACCAATGCCTATCACGCCATGCAGGAGACCGGCGGAAAGCTGGGGGTGAGCCTGAAGGAGATAAACATCAGCTACGAGCAATCCCTTAAAATGGTGGGCATGAAAGACGGCAAACATATCGAGCTGGTGGTAAAGGACACCGGCCACGGCATGGAACCGCAGGTTATGGAGCGTATCTTTGAGCCCTATTACACCACCAAGGAACAGGGGAAAGGTACGGGGCTGGGACTATCGGTGATTCATGGCATCGTCAAAAATCACGGTGGGGATATAACCGTATCCAGTCAGTCGGGCAAGGGATCCTCGTTTAAGGTTTATTTGCCCATTATCGACGAAATTGAAGAGGAAATCCAGACGGATGAACCCTCGAAAGAAATCAACGGCCAGGAACGCATCCTGCTGATTGATGATGAGCAGCAGATCATTGATATCGAACAGCAGATTTTGGAGCGTCTCGGATATAAGGTAACATCCAAAACCGACAGCGAAGAAGCCCTGGAGGAATTTGCCACCCAGCCCGATCGGTTTGATCTGGTCATTACGGATATGACCATGCCGAAAATGACCGGAGATCAACTGGCACAGCGGATGATGGAAATCAAGCCCCAGATCCCGGTCATCTTGTGCACCGGATTTAATGAGGCCATTACAGAGGAAAAAGCATTGGCCATGGGAATCGACAAGTTTGTCATGAAACCGGTTGTCAAGGACGAGCTGGCCACCACCATCCGCAGTGTGCTGGACAACCGATCTGCCCTGCCGAATTAGATACCTTCCTGAAAACACATTCCGTCAGCGTCTTTGCGCCATAAGGCTTGGTTGGGTTCGTTGTGCAGAACAAAACTGAACATCGAACGTCCAACATCGAAGGTCGATTGAGAAGAGAAATGATAAGGCAGGGTTATTGTCTTTGAAACCATGCCGCCGGCTGAGGGGACGGGATCGGGGTAAATGCCAATATCACGGTTTTGCCCGCCAGAGATTGAGTGAATATAATTAGGAGAGCGATATCAGGCGCAAACACCAGAACGGCTGATAAGAGGGTTCGGGGTATTTAAAGTTCGCCATCTTTGTCAATCGAAGTTGAAGGTTCGATGTTGGATGTTGGATGTGCATTTTCTTTGGCCTCATCCATGGATTCAGTCAGCTGGTCGAACAGACATGCGACCGGATCGGCAAATTTTCTGACCACCGACATCGCCTTGGATTGCGCGCTGCGGTATCCGGCGCGGTATGCAAAGGCATATACAAGGGTCACCAGGGTGAGTTGCGACAACACAAACAAAAGAGGTTTCATGAATGATTCTCCTTTATTTTTTTTTATCAGTAATATAGTTTCGGCATTAAAGATGGATAACTTTAGAAATGGTACTAAAACCAGTTCGGAAGGAACCGCATGCCATTGCATACACATAATTTTGTTGAAACCTACGAGGGGCTGGTCGGGTATGGATTCGATCGGGAAACCGACGAGAACACCGTCAGGTATTATTTACAGAAATTTTCAGATGACGCGTTCATGGCGATGATGACCCGGAGAATGACAGACGGGGAGCTTGGGGAGCTGTTCGATCTGATCAACCGCCTCTTGAAAACCCATTTAACCCAGGCCGAGTACCACAGGCTGTTTCTGAAGGACAACCGAGAAGGTTAATGCTTGCCGCTTGCAACCTGTCACGGTTGTTTTCTAGTTGGCATCTCTGGTTAAGCAGGTTGATTAGTTGATTGAGTTAATTAATTGATTAAGTTCACCGCGAATCTGATTAGACTGAGTTTTCAACTTAATCAACTGAACAGCCATTAGATAGGCCATTAGCACGACCCACTTGAATATTATCCGCAGACAAATAACCGGAAAGTGAAGGGAATATAAAGGATGTTCACCAGCAAACAACTTGAACGCTATGCAGATGTATTGTGGTGGGGGCTGTCCACCGCCCGGTCGTCACCCTTTAAAAAAGAAGATATCATTCTGATTCGCTATCATCGACCGGCCATCCAGCTGGCTGAGATCTTATATGGCCGGTTGCTCGCTGCAGGTTATCACCCCGTCCAGCGCATGAGCCCGACCACCCGGATGGAGAGGCAATTTTACCAGCTCTCCAACAATCGTCAGCTGGTCTTTTTACCTCCCGGAGAAAGAGAACTGATGTCACAGCTGAATGGAAGCATTTTTTTGTATGCACCGGAATCCATCACCCACCTGCAGGATGTCGATCCCGATAAAATCGGTAAAACCGCCGTGGCGCAGAAATCTTTGCGTGATATCCTCAATCGGCGGGAATCTAACGGCACGCTCAGCTGGACGTTGTGCGTGTTTCCCACGGCCGAGCTGGCCGCCCAGGCCGGCCTTTCGACGGAAGACTATACCCGGCAAGTCATCAAAGCCTGCTTTTTGAACAAAACCGCCCCGGTGGCGGAATGGAGGCGCGTTCATGAAAATGCGCAAGCCATTAAAAAATGGTTAAACGCTTTGGAAGTTGCCTACTACCATGTCGAGTCCAAAAACATCGACCTCCACGTGACACCCGGGCAAAAGCGACAGTGGATCGGAATATCCGGGCGTAACATTCCCAGTTTTGAAATTTTTCTTTCACCGGACTGGCGGGGTGTCAGAGGGACATACTACGCGGATCAGCCTTCTTATCGAAGCGGCAACCGTGTCGAGGGCGTTCGCCTGGAATTCAAAAACGGCCGGGCAACTGGCGTCACAGCGGATAAGGGCGCGCGTTTTGTCCAAAAGCAGCTGAAAATCGATAAAGGGGCGGCCCAGCTGGGGGAATTCTCGTTGACGGACAAACGATTTTCCCGGATTGATCGTTTTATGGCCAACACCCTGTATGATGAAAACTTTGGCGGCATAAACGGCAACTGCCATATCGCGTTAGGTTCTTCTTATGCCAACACCTATGCCGGGAACAGACAAAAATTAACAGCGGCCCGCAAACGTGATCTTGGATTTAATGAATCGGCCCTTCACTGGGATCTGGTGAATACAGAGAAAAAACGCGTTAGCGCACATTTAAAATCCGGCCGGACCATCACCATCTATGAAAACGGCTGTTTTATGGAATAAGGCCATCGTCCGGCGTGAAAGATTCGAGGAATGGTCAGGATGGCCGATGAGAAAAGCGCCAGGCTGGGTAAGCTTGGCGCTTTTGTGTTTAACATCTTAGGTTAATTTGGAATATTTGCCGCTATCACCGCTGGAGCCGGCTGGCAGTCTGATGGATGCACGCTCTCAGGCTCCCACCGCTGCCCGGGGAGGGACCGGTACCAGCGATCCGATGGATTCAACCAGTTTATTTAGCGCAAACGGTTTGGCCAGAACCATATCAAACGCATTGTTCTCCATCTGCCACGGGGTTCCGGATATCGCTATTACAGGAACGGATTGCTTTTCAGATTTGCGGATATGGTTGACCACGCCGTTGCCGTCAATGCCGGGCATGCGAATGTCGGTGATCACGATATCGAAACTGCCGTGATCGAATTTACGGATGCCTTCCTGGCCGTCGGCGGCGGTTTCTACCTGGTGACCGAATTTGGTCAGCGCCTGATATATGATCTGTAAAATACCCTTTTCATCGTCAATAACCAGGACTGTGGACATGGCGTTTCTCCCAATCAAGCAGGTCTATTCAGTAGGTTTATACTCATCTATCCTATCCCATTGTTCCGGCAATGTCAACAATATATTGTATATAATAAGTAGCCGAGCCACTATATACAGTATACCCATCCGTTTCGACGAGATTGGCGACGCTCTGTTTCGGCTCTCCGACCAAAGGGTGCCCCTAGCCGGAAGACGGTATGTTAAATTGGGAGGTTGTGAACATTCACGACGAGCAAGAATGCTCAGGGGGTTTTATAGAAAACCATGCCGGGGTGTCAAACCGAGTTATCAGAGATTTTCGATTCAAAGGGAAAAAGTTATCAACAAAATTTATCTTCCTGAGTTCATTTCGAAAATTACAAATATGGATCTAAAAGTTCTTAAATTAAGAGTTTGACCAACGTAGAAATATTCTTAAAGATTTTAAATGGATCAGAGGTTATTAACAAGTTATGAACAATCGGGTTTTCTTTAGAAATCTATTAAA
>Ga0209536_100016188_pt1 | contig 10611 bp, 8 predicted proteins | sample DeeMarSeWOR28_12_FD_187461 | JGI IMG/M metagenome (GOLD analysis project Ga0209536, IMG submission 187461) | Marine sediment microbial communities from White Oak River estuary, North Carolina - WOR-2-8_12 (SPAdes) (version 2) | ecosystem: Environmental > Aquatic > Marine > Intertidal zone >...
CTGACGAGCGTGACAAGACCAACATCAAGCACCTTGGCAGAGGTCTTTACGCTTACGACTACAAGGACGACGTTGAGCGCGCTCGCCGGACTGGTGAGCCAATGCCGCCTAAGCGCGTCGGTCCTATGGCGCAGGACATTGAGAAGCGTAATCCCGGTCTTGTTGTTGATGTTGGCGGGCATAAAATCGTCAATGATAACAACAGCATGGGCGGCGCTGTGCGCGAAGCTGGCGCTTTTGAGCGTGGCGGATATGCAGACGGTGGATACCCCGACTTTGGTAGCCTCGTAGCCTCTCATGGCAGCATTTACGACGCCATTACTGGCACCAAGGGTGGGAAGACTCCCGGACTTGGCATTCCCACAACAGCCGCCTCTACACCAAAGCTTCAGACTACCCCTCTTATCCAACAAAAGCAGGGGAAAGACCCCCTGTCCGCCGCAGCCGATACGGGCAAGAATGTGGCTGGTCTGTATGATATAAGTCAAAAGTTCAAAAATTGGGTTAGCAAAAAGCCCGGCGCTGAACCAACTCCCGGTGAGAAAAGCCCTGCGGCAAATGTTACCGGCCAAGACAACAGCAAGTTCAAAGCGCTTGCTGGCGATGACGCTGTACTCGATAAAGCGCCAACATCTCCGGGCAGCCTTGGCGGCATTGATGAATCCGTTGTCAATAATTGGGGCGGCTTGGGCGGTGCGGGCGAGGGCGCAGCTACGCTAGTGGATTTTGGTGGGGACGCAGCTTCTCTTGGAGATGCTGGTTCTGGCATGGTCGATATGGGCGGCGATCTCGCCTCTTCAGCCAGTGATTTTGCTGATATGTTCAGCAGTTTCTTCGCAGATGGTGGTTCTGTCCATCGCCGCAGGTATGCGTCTGCTGGGGTTGTGATCCCCGGAGAAGACACTAGCGAAGACCCGCTTGCCAATGTTGTAAAGGCCGGAGAGCAGTCTACTAGCCAACTTGAATCTCAGCAAAAGGGCCTTGAGCATCATGGCGGCAGCAGCAGCAGCAGCGGCGGTTTTGATGTTATCGGCACAGCAATGAAGGTCATACCCTTCCTTCTGAAAGATGGCGGCTCTGTTCGCGGCCATTATGAGGAAGGTGGGCCAGCCGGTTTACTGCCAACGGATCGTCTTCAACAAATTCTGTCATCTGGCCAGAAAGAACCCAACCAGCTTCCTCTTAGCTATAACATGGATGACGGAACTCAGCTTCGCGGCTCTGGCTTGTGGAGTGGCCCCTACGCACAATATGGCGGAGGACTTAGCACTGGACTGGGTGGCGGTAAGCTTGATTTAGATTACAGCCGTGGTAGCGCACCGCATTCTCACCCTCAAGAACGCGCCATGGCTCGCTGGTCTAAGTCATTTGAATATGGCGGCCTTGTTCCTCGTGAGCATCATGATGGCTCGGAAGGAAATACGGTTGGAGACGACCAATCCTCGCCAAGAACAACCGCACAAGAGTATTATGACTATCTGCAAAAACAGCATGGTCTTGAGCCACATGTCGCCGCAGCCATGATTGGCAACGCTTATCACGAGAGCGGTGGCCTTAACCCAAAGGCGGTTGGCGATAGTGGAAGCTCTATTGGGCAATATCAGTTCCATATCAAAGGCGAGCAACCTGCATTCAGGCAGTGGGCAAAAGAAAATGACCGCAATGTTGCCGATCCATATGCCCAGCATGACTTTGTTGTAAGTCAGTTGAAGGGGCCGTACGCCAAAACCCTTCAGGCTATGCAAGAATCCCAAGACCCCAAAGCTGCGGCTGAAATTTTCATGCGTGGCTATGAGCGTCCTGCGGCTGGGCCTACAGAAGCTCTGCCGCAGCGTATGGCTTATGCAGATGCTGTTTACAACAATCAGCCTCTTCCAAAGTTCAAATCCCAACAAAGCCCCGGCCTTGGTGTCAGTGACATGTTCAGTGGCCGCAGTGGCCCCGGTCGTTTCAATGGCATCCCAAGTGACATGGCTTCTATGGGTGATGTCGCTCGCGAATATCTGCCAGCAGGAATGCCAACGTCGGAAAGTTTCTGGCTTCCTGCGGCTGGGTTCCTTGGCGGTATGCTGTCATCTCCTAATCGCACTTTCCTTGGCGCGTTGGGTAGCGGCTTGACTGCTGGTGCTACGACACAGATGGAATATGACAAGCTCCAGCAGAATGCTATGAAGAATGCGTTCGATATTCTCAAAAACAACTTTGAGGATGCTCAGCGCAAAGATGCCAATGGCAATTGGATTTCTGGCAAACGCAATGTCATGACTGGGGAGTTTTACACCACTGATCAAATGGGTGCAGTCACCGCTAATGTCTTGCGTTCCATGGGTGTTAACGCGGCTGGATATGGTTTGAAGGGCGGAACTCCTGCGGGACAAGCTCCCCAAGCTACTCAAGCTCGCCCTGCACTCCCAGCTCCAACTACACAGAAAGTCGAACAGGCTGGAACTGCGGCGGGAGCAGCGCAGCCAAGCACCACTCAGAAAGCAGACGACCCATTTACGTCTACTGCTAAGTCACTTGGGTATGTGCCTCCTCCGACCAATACTCCAATTGAGAAGATGACTGACGCTCAGCTTAAGTCAAATGCGCTCTACAATTGGCAAACAGAACTTAATCAAGATCCGCGCCCAATTTTGGAGAATATCGCGGATATAAGGAGTCAGCAGGAAGCTCTTCGCACTCAGCTTGGTGAGAAGGCGCTTCCAAAGATTCAATCTTTGCAGACTGACCTGACAAACTATCAGAACATTTTGAAGGAAATGCTGAATGACGCTACCAAGCGCCAGCAGACCTTGAATGCTGAGAACGACAAGCTCAATTCTCAATCTGCCGCAGAATACGGAAAAGAAGCTGAGAAGCGTCTTGCATCATATGACACAAGACGCAGTCAGGCTCTTGAGCTTAACCATATATACAAAGATTATATGACTAATAGATCCGCCGAGAAGGTTGCCAACCTCATAAGCTGGGGCAAATTGACGGGATTCAATATGGATAATGCTGACCCGGCCAACTTTGACTCTGCTATGAAAATTGCAATGTCTCAACTCGCGGCGGGTATTGCTAGCGATAAACTTCAACGTGCGCCTGAAGCTGGAAGGCAAGTCCTTGCGCCAACTATTCCATCGCCAACAGCCGATCCCGGCGCAACATATCGAGTTCTTGGACGTATGCTCGGCGAAATGGATTACACCATGAAGCGAGATATGGCTTACAAGGCCGGAACAAATCCGCTTACATTCGCTCAAGAATATCGTCAGAATAACAAAAATCCGATTGAGGCAGACATTGCTCACGGCCTTAATCAACTTGAGCTGCATAAGGGAATTGAACCCGCGGTTCTAAAGAGTTTAATGGAAATGTATGAGCCATACGGATTTTCTCCAAAAGGGATGGAGATCGTGAAAGGCTCATCCGCAACACCTGCGGTGATGCCGGGCCAAACTGTTGGAGAGCGCAAGCAATTTAAGCAAGGTTGGGGTGTTTGGAATGGTCAGCAGTGGGTTCCAGAGGGGCGTCAATAATGGCTGAAAAAGAGCTTCCAGACGCCCCATGGGCAACTCCAGCCCCTGCTCCTGAAATGAATCAGGAGCTTCAAGATGCTCCATGGGCATTGCAAAAGGTCGCCTTTACCCCCGGCCAAAAGCAGCAAGTTGCCGACGAGGCTCTTGCTGCCAAGTATCAGGGAGTCATCCCTGACGAAGCCAAAATTGCCGCCAAGAACTTTGCCAATACTTTGGCATTGAACGCTCCTCGGGCCGGATATGCCTACTACAGGCATTTGACAGAAAATATCCCATGGTCACAGGCCGTGGAGGAAGAGCGCGCTTATGACGAAGCTCTTTCGCGGCTAAATCCAAAGGCTTCCATGACAGGAACCGGTCTTGGAATTGCTGGCAGTTTCTTGGTTCCCGGCGCTGCTCTGGGAACTGCGGCAAAGGCTGGATCTTTGGCGGGCAGGGCGCTTGAAGCAGGCGCTATCAGCGGTGGCTTGTCAGGAGTCAGCGGTTATCTCGGCACGGCAGATCCGCATGAGGCTCTGAAGGATGCTGCTCTAGGGGCAGGCATAGGTGCTGTTGCTGCTCCTGTTCTTGGCGCGTTGGGCAACTATTTCACCAAAGTTCCAGCGGTCGCTGTCACCGAAAATGGTGTGGCCAAGCTTACCCCTGAAGCTGAACGGGCTACCATTGATGCCTTCCAAGGAAAACTGAATCCAGAGGACATCAAAAGCTTCCAAGACCATTTGGTCAATGCTTACACAGCGCAGGGAGGCGCATCCAAGGCTGGCGCTAATGAAGCGTTGCTGAAGAGCCTTGATGTTGAGCCAACCCGCAGCATAGTGACGGGCAAAGCTGCCCCTGAAGCAGCCAAGGACATTGCTGAGAATGCTCGTGCTGCTGGCCTTGAGACGCTTGGCAAGAAAGCTGAGGGGCTTATTGGTGAAGCGCCGGACAGGACAGCTATTGCTGAAGCTTTGGCAAGCAAAGGTTCTTCTGAGCAAGTTGCGGCGGGAGAGCGATACAGTGACCTCAACAAGCTTGGCGGGACATCTCTTGAGCGTCAAGGCCCCCCTGTTGAGGGGATGAGGGAGCTTCCTAGCTACTATAAATATCCCATTACCGAAACCTTTCAGCCAAACATCGAAGCGGCTTTGCGAGATCGCAATGTTCCCGTAAACTTGGAGGCTACTGGAAAGGACAGTTATGTACAGACAAAGGCTGCATTAGCATGGATGCAGTCGAACCCAATGATGGGAATTTTCCCTCATGGCGGTGGGCTAACGCCACAAAATATGTCTGAAATTATGAAGACCTTAAATGACTTCAGGAAGAAGGCATCTGGGTCCGATTATAATGGCATCAATGCAATCAAGCAGGGGTTCCTTAATTCTTTGACAGATAATCTGACAAAGGAAACTATGTTTAGCGGGAACGCTGATGAGATTCTGAAGTCTCTCAAAGAAGCGCCTGAAGTGTATTCAGCGTTTAAGCGAACTTGGATGCCAACGGAAGGAGCAGGTGCAAAGGAGTTCAATCGCACAGTTCAGAACCTTGTTGATGAAGCTACTTTCCGAATTGGCAAGAACCCAAATCAGGGAATGCTTGATACTACTCAAAGCATGATAGATAGCTTTGCGATTAGCCCTCGCGTTGGATCTGCATACTATGAACGTATGGAGGCTGCTCTTGGGGCAGGTTCTCCTGCTATGGAGAACTTCAAACAGCTCATCAAAACCAAAGCTTTGGACACCGGTGGTGATCTTTCCCAGTTGCCAAAGAAAATTGACTCGTTCTTGAAGAACTCCCCAACCTTGGCGCAGAAGGTCTTTGATAATGATCCCGGAAAGCTATCAGAGCTTCGAAGGTTGTCAGAAGGCCTGAAGATCATCAATGCCAAACCAATTTCGCAAGAAGAAAAAACTTCTGCGTTGGCAACGCTGATGGGTAAGTTCACGAAGCTTACAACCGGCGCAGGACTTGGGTATCTATTCCATGGAATACCGGGTGTCTTGGAGGGCATGATAGCTAGTAAGGCTGCGGAAACTGTATCTGAGCCTATTGCTAGACACATGGCTCGTCGTGCGGAAACTGTTGGCGCTCCATCTGTCACTAAAGGATATGTGCCTCGATCTGCGCGTCTCCTGAATGAAGCCCCATACAATCCATACATTGGCGGGAATGTGCAGGCTGTCGCTCCAGTTGGGGTTCCCGGTTATCAAGAACCTACGACACTTCCGGCACGTCCCGTGGCTCGTGCTACTGGTGGGCGTGTGGCAGCCAAACTCATGGCAGACGTTGAACGTGCCAAGAAGGATGTTAACAATAGAACTAAGTCTCTCTTGAATGCCGACGACAGCCATGTGGCGAAGGCTCTTGAGATCGCAAACCAAAATGTCGAGGGCTAACCCATGGCTACCACCAATAAATCGCTGAACACTCCCGCTCACGGCACTTATGTCGATACTTGGGATGGGCCGCTCAACGATAACTCCAACTACATTGATCAGGCGCTTGGCAGCACCACAAGCTTGAACGCCACGGCGGGTAGCGCAGTCTTGACTGCTGCCCAATACCGTTCAATGGCCATCGCCATTAGCGGCGCAATTACATCGAATGTCACCTACACCATTCCTGCTGGCGTTGGCGGGCAGTGGATTGTCAATTACACAGAACTGACGGGAAGCACGGGAAATGTGATCTTCGCATCAGGCGCAGGTGGGCCAACCATCACGCTGACGAAGAATACGACCAACCTGATCTTCAGCGACGGAACAGCAAACGGCATTCGCTATTCTGACAATCGCCCAGCAATCGCTACCCCAGCCGGTTCAAATACGCAGATTCAGTACAATGCCAGCGGCTCGTTGGGGGCATCGTCCAACTTCGTCTATGATGCCAGCGGCAATGTCGGTATTGGCTATTCGTCGCCAAGCGGTGCTGGTGGCAATGGTCTTGCTGTTCTTGGCAATGTCGGTGTTGGCACGTCTTCCCCAACATCGCCCCTGACCACTAAGGGAATCATCGAAACAACTTATACCTCTGGGACAACGGGTGGCGGCATCAAATTCCCTGACGGAACTATTCAAACATCTGCGGCAACCGCACCGGCGTCGTATGTTGCTACGATTAGCTTTGGGTCAACCGGCTTAACGCCAGCTTCTGGAACCGGAGGTTCGGTCACTGTTGCTGGAGTTTTGAATGTTGCAAATGGCGGAACCGGAGTCACGACAAGCACCGGGTCAGGTTCGGTTGTGTTTTCTAACTCGCCTACGCTTTCTTCTCCTACATTCACGTCTCCAGTCCTTGGAACTCCAGCATCTGGAACGATGACCAATGTGACTGGTCTTCCCCTTGCGACTGGCGTCACCGGCACTCTTCCGGCTGGAAATGGAGGCACTGGCCTCACTTCCCCCGGAACTAATGGGAATGTACTGACTTCCAATGGAAGCGCGTGGGTCAGTTCTGCTCCCGCCACTGTTCAATTGCAAACCCAGTTGTTCACTTCTTCTACTACTTGGACATGTCCGACAGGAGTGACGAAAGTCCGTGCGCTTGTCGTTGGTGGGGGCGGAGGCGGTGAAATAGCGAATGATTTTTTTGGAGGAAATGGAGGAAAGGCTTGGGGCTATTATACAGTTGTTCCGGGAACATCATATTCTATAACAGTTGGCTCTGGCGGGGCTTCAAATTATTATGGTGCTGGTGGTGGTTCATCTGGTGCAACCAGTTATTTCGCCTCATTTGCTTATGCTACTGGCGGAGTTGGTGCATATGGAGCTGATGGCTCTGATGGAATGGGATATGGCGGAAATCTTCGCAACAGTTCGAGTGCTTTAAGTCTTGGATTTTTTGGGCCTGCAACGGGTGGTTCAGGAACAGGCGCAATTTCATGGAGCGCAAGTTCTACGACGCAGCCGGGGCAGTCTGGAACACCCGGAAACTCTGGAAGTGGATTTGGTTCTTATGGCGGCACAAGCGGCATAGTTTACCTCGAATGGGTGGGTTGAAAATGAAAGAAGCTCTCATCGCCCCAAGCGAAAAAGTCTATAAGTACGATGGTACATTGTTAGGGGATAGAATCCCTATGGTCGAGGATCAATCCCGCGATGTCCCGCCGCCGTTGTTTTGGGTTCCGTGCCAAGATAACGTAGTTCCGGACAGGTTTTATTATGATCCCGCAGATGGAGGTATTTACCCAATCCCGGTTAAGCCGCCGACTAATGGTTGATGCGTAAACGCATTAAAATAAATAAAAACCCCGGCCTGACCGAACAGACCGGGGCAAGTGAGGTTCGGAGTCTGAAAGGGACTGGTGCCAAGACGGCGAACGCTACTCTGCCCGCCATATAAGTCAGACACCATTACCTGACCTGATCAGTCTGCCACAGGATCATTCGTTGTCAACGGTTTTCCAGTCGTGCTGTTGCGCGTTGTGCGACTAAACGTGATGTTGTTTTGGGCTTTAACGAACTTGTTGTTCCAGCACCAAATCTCAGCGGTATCGTTTTGGAACACGACCCAGACAAGATCATGCTCGGCCCCATAATCAATCAAGATCTGAGCCAATCCCTTCCCATGCGGGGTTGAGACAGGCAAGGGCGGATTAAGCTGTAACATCATTTTCCTGCGCCTTTTTCCGCTTTGGTGCTTCAAGGATATTGCATCTTGCATGGTGTTCCTCGCAGTAGGAACTGCCAACCTTCTTCACTTGATTGCAGAACATAAACTCCTTCGTCAACGTGCCAGAGACAACGTACCGGCACGACAAAGGCTGCAAATCCATGAATGTGCATGGTTTCCTTTGCTCTTTCTTAGGCTCAAGGTACTTCACAATTTTTGGCAAAAGGACCTCAACCTCTTCGACTATCTCAGGTTCTTTAGGTTCAGCTTCTTTTGGTTGTTTGATCGCAATCTTTGGCGGAATGATAAGCTTGGGCTTGAAGTCCTCCATAGCCCTCTTCTGCGCCAATTCACGCTGTTTCACAGCTTTTAGCCGTGTCGCCATGCTTTTATAAGTGATGACCTTATTTTCCCTCAAACGATACAATTTCCCCATGATCGCATTTCGCGTTGTGCCAATCTCTTTAGCTATCTCGCTCCCTGACAATCCTTCTTTCCAAAGCTTCAAGATCTTTTCTTGCTCTTCATTCACTTTCGCAGCCATAACCAATCTCCATTATAAGGATGACGGCCACCGCAGCAGCCGCCATCATCATTGCATTAGTTGCCGTCAACCGGGTTCTGTGGCGAAAACCTAGCCGCAATCTCTGCGGTGTTGATGTGAGGCATAGATGGTTCATCCTCTTGGCACGTTTGCTCTGTAACCAGTTCACCAGCAAAGGCAAAGTAGTTGATGCCATCGACGTAATGTTCAGGATTGGACCTGTCATTGCCCATGCGTGTCAGCTTGATGGCATGAAGAACAAGGGCGACATCATGGGCTGTCAGATGAATGCCTGTGATCAGAGTGGCAATCTGTGCTGCACGGTCCATGCTGATACGCATGTCCCCATACTTTGGGTTCCTGTCATTGAAGATTTTAGCTGCTTCCGTGAGTAGGTCTTTGTATTCCATAACCATTCCCCTTTCATGGTCTCATTGGCCTGCGAGGCCCTTGATGTGAGAAACGCGATACTGTGGACGCCTTGTGGCTGTCTTCGGTCCCATCTTCATCGAAGTCTATGAACTCAGCGACTTTGCCGATGTGGGCAGTGTTGATGATGATGTGTCCTCTGTCATGCCATTCACTCTTTTGGGTATACATGTTCTTCTTCCGGAACCAATGGTTCCCGATGATGAACTCGTCTTCGTTCAGTTTGTCATAGAAATCCTTGAGGGAGTTTACGGCATCCAGTTCAAGAGTGAGCTGGTGCGTAAGGTTCCCGTCATAGGTTGGCATGTTTAGTGTTACTAGGAACTTCACGGCTCTCTCCTAACTACGGTTCCATCAAGCCGCTTTTTCCATTTTGATCCGCGACTTCCCGGCAGTGGGTTCTTTGACTTTGGTTTAGCTCCGATATGGCGCTGGTGGATGCGTTTAACTTTGGCTATGAGCGGCATGTCAACGGTGCTTGTATGCACCCTGTGGCATTTTCGGTGGGCGACTAGCCAGTTGGTGGCGTCGTCTTTCCCACCGGCTTCCAAAGGGATTTCATGACTGACATCCCATTCTTGGCCCGGTGAAACTTTCAGGCTGCACAGGTGGCATACGCCATCATGACGCAGAAAGATGTCTGCTCTCATTTTAGCTGTTATGCGCACCCGTGTAACCATGATAGCTCCTTGCTTTGCTTAGCCTCGCCCAGCCCCGCCTTGCCTTACCCTGCAGAGCCTCGCCATGCCTAGCCCAGACCTGCCATGAAAATCATTCCCACGACTTGACGTAGAATTTTCCAAACACGCCACGGAAGGTTCCAAGCCCAAGAGCGCGGCCACCATCCTCGAACAAGTTGAGGATCTCCTGTTCCTGAATTTCCTTGTTAGGGAACAAGGTCAAATGGAAGCGCAACTCCCACGGCGCAGGGATCACAGGGCGTACCTTTGGATTGGGAATGCCCTTATCCAGACGAGCCACGGAGCGATGGATATAGGCTCCGCTGACCTCATCCTTGTCATTCTTGAACGAACCAAACTGAATTGGCTTGCCATCACGCAAAAGCGGGATGAAAGTCTCCTCGATGTCAAGGAATGACAGGCAAGCGTTTGCTATGTCCTTGTACTGGCGTTTGTCGCGCAGCCTCTTCGGGGCGCTGTTGGTGTTGTGAGCGGACAAGAACGACATGATGTTCGCCGCTGGCAGTCCAATAATGGGATATTCTTCGCCCGGTTGCAGATACATTTTCTGATGAGGTTCCAGTTGAGTCTTGTTGTCCCCGGCGTACCGATCGAACATGATGTCCTTTGTCCCGCACAGAACTACCTCTCTCTTGATGATGTCTGTATGCCGATTGATCTTCACACTTGTAGCCATTTCCATTCTCCTAGTCTTGCCATGTTGATTACGATTTACCTTGCCTTGCTTTGCCTTACCTTGCCTTGCGTTGCCTTCTTTTTTCTTTCTTTGACTTGCCTTGTGTTTCTTTTCCTTTCCTTGCCTCGCCTTTCCTTG
>Ga0209536_100016189_pt1 | contig 10610 bp, 8 predicted proteins | sample DeeMarSeWOR28_12_FD_187461 | JGI IMG/M metagenome (GOLD analysis project Ga0209536, IMG submission 187461) | Marine sediment microbial communities from White Oak River estuary, North Carolina - WOR-2-8_12 (SPAdes) (version 2) | ecosystem: Environmental > Aquatic > Marine > Intertidal zone >...
CGGCGATGCTCGCCAGCGCGAGGTCGACGTCACACAACGCCTCCAGGCGCTCGCTGTACGCCGCGCAGCCGCCGAGGTGATCGCGGACCGCCGCCTCGCGCTCGGGAGCGAGCTCGCCGTCGACCAGCGCGGAGAGGTCCGCCTCGTAGGGCGCACACGTCTCGGGGATCTTCGACATGTCCTTCTTCCTCGGCTCCCCCGGTCGAACCGCCTTCAGGATGGCGTCCCGCCCGGTTCCTTCAACCTCGCCGCGAGGGTCGAGCGCGCTCGGTGCACCAGTGCCTTCACGGCCTTCTCCGTGACGTCGAGGCTCTCCGCGACTTCGGCGTACGAGAAGCCCTCGACGGCGCCGAGCCACAACGCCGCGCGCTGACGCTCGGGCAACGATCGCAGCGCGCGCTCGACCTCACCCGCCATGCGCTTCGCATGCACGAAGTCGTCGGTCGCCGTCCCCGGCGCAGGAGGCTGCGGCGCGTCCTCGGCGTCGAGGCTCGCGTGGGGGTCGCGGCGCCGGGGCCGGCGCAGCTCGTTGAGGGCCAAATTCGTCGCGATGCGGAAGATCCAGGTCGAGAAGCGGGCCTCTGGGCGATAGCGCTCGCGCGCGCGATGGACACGCAGAAACACCTCCTGCACCAGATCCTCCGCGCTGGCCGCATCGTGCAGCATGCGCTCGAGGTAGCGGAGCAGCGGCCCTGCCCAGCGCTGGAAGAGGGCGTCGAAGGCGTCCGCGTCGCCTTCGCGGAACGCGAGCATCCGCCGAACGTCCTCGTCGAAGCCGTCCACGCACGCCTCCGCCGTCGGGTTCAACCCGTCAGGACGGATCTGGTTGCGGTGTGTCCCCGCAGGGGAAACAGTCCGAGCGGGCCTTCATCGGCCACGATCGGCGAGCTCGCGGACGAAACGCGTCACGACGTCGTCGAACGCCTCCGGGGCATCCAGGTTCACGATGTGGCCGGCGCCCGCGATGCTGACGCGCGTGGCGTGGGGGAGTCGCGCCTCCATCACCTCCGAGGCGCGCAGGTAGGCGTCGTCCTTCTCCCCCACCACGATCAGCGCCGGCCGTTCGATCTCGGCGAGCCGATCGATCACCGGCGTCGCCGGTCCCGCCACGCGGCGCGCGAAGTTGGCGATCCCGTGAGGCGTCTGCGCCGCGATGGCGCGGGCCGCCGCCCTGGCGGCGGGCTGCTCCGGGCGCAGCCCGACCAGGGTGTCGGCGGCCCGGCTCTCGGCGAAGGCCGCGGGGCCCCTGCGCTCGACGAACGACGCGGTGCGTTCGACCAGCGCCTCCCAGCGCGCCTGGGCCTTCGGGTTCTTGAACCCCGGCCCGGTGTCCACGAGCAGCAGCCCGCGCACCCGCTCGGGATGCCGCAGGGCCAGGTGGAGCGACGCGAGTCCGCCGAAGGAGAGCCCGCCCAGCAGGAAGGCCTCTCCGGGTGCGGCCCAGTCGAGCACCCGCAGCAGGTCGTCGACGACGAGGTCGAGCGTGTACGCGTCGGGATCTTCGGGAGCGGCGGACCTGCCGTGCCCCCGGTAGTCCCACAGGACGACGCGAGCTCCCGCGCCGACGAGTGCCGGGACCTGGGGTCGCCAGTTCTCGTGGGTCGTGCACAGCGCACAGGAGAGCACCAGCGGAATGCCCTCGCCGTGGGACTCGGCGTAGAGGGAGTAGCCGTCGCGCGTGGCGACGCGCGGCATCAGTCGCCCTCGAGATGCTCGCGCAGGGCGGCCGCCATCTGCTCGATCTGATCCCGCATCGGACCCCGAATCGTGAACTCGGGGACGAACGTCTTCGTCCGACCGTCCATCTCGATGCACACTCGCGTCCGCTCGCCCCGCTCCGTGAAGGTGAGGGTCCCGCGCAGCTCCTGCCACACGTTGCCGTCGCACACCTTCTCGAACTCCACGTTTCCGTCGTCGGTGTAGGTGAAGTGGAACGTCGCGGTGCCCGGACGACCCAGCGCGGTGTACTGGGTGCGCGTGGTCTTCCGGCTGCGCCCGCTGTCGACGATCTCGGTCTTCGTGTCGGGGAACAGGCCGGTCAGCGTCTCGTCCCGAGAGACGATCTCGACCGCGGACTCCCGCGACCGCTCGACGTCGAACTGCTTCTCGAGGTGCAAGGCGGTCTCCTGCTCGAGCCGTACGCCGCCATTCTAACCCCGATCGGCGGCCCGGATCAGGGTGGCGTACGGCCCGGAGTCGCCGGGCGGACGCCGGCCAGCGCCGCTCAGTGGATCTCCAGCACGAAGGGAAGGAGCGTGGCGGGGGCACCCGAGGCGGCGGCGTGGAGCCACGGCTCCAGCCGGCGGGCCACATCCGCAGCGGGGGAGGCCGGCGTCAGCCGGACCGCGGCGCCGCGCAGCACGTCGTCGAGCTGCTCGAGGAGCGACTTGGGCGGCGGGTAGCCCACCAGCGCCACGTCGACGTCCGGGTCGAGACCGATCTCGCGCTTCGCGCGCAAGACGGCGGCCCGTAGACCGCCCAGCTCGTCCACCAGTCCGACCTCGGCCGCCTGGGCGCCGGTCCAGACGCGTCCGCGCCCCACGGCATCGACGCGATCCCGGTCCAGGGAGCGGCCGTCGGCAACGCGCTCCACGAAGAGCTCGTAGATCGACGCCACCTCGCTGCGCAGGCGCTCCCGGGTGCCCGGGGAGAGGGGTCGGGAGGCGAGCTGCAGGTCGGCGTGTTCTCCGCGCGTGAGGGATTCGAATCCGATCTCGAGCTTCTCGAGCAGGCCGCCGAGCACCGGCCTCAGCACGAACACGCCGATCGAGCCCGTGATGCTGGCCGGCGAGGCCACGATGGCGTCGGCCCCGGTCGCCACGTAGTACCCACCCGAGGCCGCGACGTCGGAGAAGGACGCGATGAGCGGCTTGCCGCTTTCCCTGGCCTTCTGCGCGGCGCGCCAGACGATGTCCGATGCCAGCGGCGAGCCGCCCGGGCTGTCGATCCGGAAGATGATGGCGTCGATGTCGGGATCTTCCGCGGCGTCCTCGAGCGCCTTGCTCACGGTGTCCGAGGCGAGCACGGGATTCCCCGAGGGCGACATCCGTCCGCGTCCCGTGACCACGTTGCCGCTGCCGTAGACCAGGGCGAACCGGGCCACCGGATCGAAGCCGACGCGCGCGGGGTCGACCCGCGCGTAGTCTTCACCCCGCACCACGGGACCGCCGCCGAGCTTCTCGACGAGCTCGTCCTCGAACAGCATGCCGTCGATGAGCCCGTGGCCCTGCATCTCGTCCGGGTCGATGGGCGCGGCGTCGACGGCGGCCCGCACCGCCGCCTGCGAAAGGCCGCGCGTCTCCGCGATGCCCGAGACGAACTGCGCGTCCACGGAGTCGAGCAGGGCGTCGGCCATCTCCCGATGCGCGTCGGTCATGCCCCGCGCCGCGAAGCTGTCGGCCGCGGTCTTGTAGCGGCCGATGCGCTCCACCTCGATCTCCACGCCGAGCAGCTCCCAGAAGCCTCCCAGGAACAGGTACTCCGCGGCCAGTCCGACCACGGGCGCTCGGGTTGCGGGGGCCGCGTACACCTCGTCGGCCGCGCTGGCGACGTAGTACTGGAGGTTCGCGCCGAACGATGCCAGCTCCAGATACGCCACCGTGCGGCGCCCGGCGCGCGAGAGCGAGCGGATCGCCTCGCGGATCTCCTGCGATTTCGCCCACCCGACGCGGAGATCGCGGATGCGGAACACCACGACGTCGAGCCGTTCGTCGCGCTCCGCCTTGGCGATCTCCGAGAGCAGCGAGGCGAAGGGTCTGCGCGGCTGACCGACCAGGCGTGGCAGCAGGGCGGGCTCGGCCGTCTCGGCGTACCCACCCGACAGCTCGAGCACCAGGATGCTGCCCGGCGCGATGCTCGGACCCATGCTCGGCATCAGCACCCAGATGCCCACCACGACCAGTGCGACGATGACGAGGAGACGACGCAGCCGCTTCACCCGGACCCTCCCTGCGCGCCGCGGGACGCGCGCACCCATTCCGCTCGCAAGCGTAGGTTATTCTCCGCCGTCATGGGGAAGGAGGTCTACGTGGCTGCGGTCGGTTTGACCAAGGTCGACCTCACCGGCCGCATCTTCGCCTCCGTCTTCGACCTCTTCGGAGAGGCCTACCGCAAGGCGCTCCAGGACTCCTCGCTGCGCACCTTCGACGCCCTGCAGGTGGGCATCATGGACAGCGAGGAGTTCGAGAACCGCGCCAACATCGCCACCAAGATCGCAGACCGCCTGGGACTGACCGGCATCCCGGCGGTCCGCAGCGAGACCGCCTCCTCGACCGGCGCCGCGGCGTTGCACGAGGCCTGCTACAAGATCGCCTCGGGCGAGTTCGACAGCGTGCTCGTACTGGCCGGCGAGCGCATGAAGATGGTGACCACCGAGGTCGCCACGGCGATCATGTCCAAGACCGTCGACCCCGAAGAGCGCCGCTTCGGGTTCACGATGCCGGCCCTGATCGCGCTCATCACCCAGGCCTGGTTCCGCGAGCGCAGGTTCCCGGGCAAGGCGGTGTCCGACGTGCTCGCGAGGCTCATGTTCCGGGCCCACGCGCTGGGATCCCGCAACCCGATGGCGGCCTTCTACGGCCGACCCGAGCCGCTGGAGGCCTACTTCGACCCCGACCGCAACCTGCCCGTCGCCACGCCCCTCATGCGCAAGGACTGCTCGCCGATCTGCGACGGCGCCGCCGCGCTGATCCTGACCTCGAAGCCCCAGGCGGTGCGCATCGCCGGGCTCGGCTCGGCCACCGAGACGTCCTCCATCCTCGAGCGCGAGGCGCTCACCAGCCTGGGCGCCACGCGCCGCGCCGCACAGCTCGCCTACTGGCGGGCCGGCATCGCGAGGCCGCGCGAGCTCGAGGGCCTCGCGGTCGAGGTGCACGACGCGTTCAACAGCCTGCTGCCGATCGGCCTCGCCGACCTCGGTCTCGTGGATCCCGACGGCGCCGTCGAGGCCCTGGTGGGCGACCCGCAGGCCGCTCCCGCAGATCCCCTCGAGCACCCGATCAGCGGGCCGCGGGGGTGGATCCCGACCAACATGTCCGGCGGCCTCAAGGCGCGCGGTCACCCGGTGGGGGGCACCGGGCTCTTCCAGATCTGCGAGAACTACCTCCAGCTCACCGACCGCTTCCCGAATCGGGCGGCCCAGGTCCCGGACGCACGCATCGGCATCTCCCACTCGATCGGCGGACCCGGCAACAACAACTACGTCACCATCCTCGAGCGCACCGATCGACCGCGCCGCCGCGACCGGGTCCCGCCGCCCCGACACCACTTCGAGTCGCGTCGGCGGCGACCGGAGCGGGAGGCCCCGCAAGGGCTCCACGGCGCGAGCGCCACGGTCCTGGCCGCGACGACCATCCACGTGACGGCCGGGGCGTCGGAGCCGCTCCACGTGGCGCTCCTCGACATCGGCGGACGGCGCGTCTTCGCCCGCATGGACCACGCGCCCCGGGAGGGCGAGCCGCCCGAGGAGGTGCTGGCGGGCCAGCGCGTCCGGCTGCTCGTCAAGGGAGACGGAGACGCCTACTTCCAGATCCCGCGCGGGCGCGGCTTCGACGTGGTCCGCCTCGTGCAGTCGATTCGCCGCCGCGTGGGCGGAGAGGTCGGCGGCTGAGCCGGCCCGACGCCGTCAGCTGCCGTAGCCCAGTGACCGAAGCGCCTCGGCCTGCTCCGGCGTGAGCGGGTGGATCGGATTGTCGCGACCCCGCTCGCGCGTCGAGCGCTCCACGTGCTCGCGGGCGAGGCGCTCGAGGCGATCGGCAGGCTCCGCGAACGCCGCGGAGATCGAGCGATGCTCGCGGGGGTCGTCGGCCAGGTCGAAGAGCATCCGCCGCGGCTCGGGGCGAACCTCCTCGATCAGCTTCCAGCGGCCCTCGATCGCCGCCCGGGCCTCGGCGACCCGCGAGAGCTCCACGAAGACGGCGCGGGGCGGCTCCGCGTCCCGGAGTCCCAGGAGGCTCCTGCCCTGCAGGCCGCCCGGCGGCTCGATCTCGAGGACCTCCAGAATCGTCGGCACGATGTCGACGAGGCTCGCCGCCGCCCGCACGACCTCGCCGGCTCGCCGCCCACCGGGCAGGCGCAGGATGAGGGGAATGCGGATGCTCTCCTCGAAGAGGTTGTTGCCGTGGCCGAACCGGCCGTGCTCGAGGAACTCCTCGCCGTGGTCCGACGTCACGACCGCGAGGGTTCTCCGCTCGTCGTCGAGCCTCTCGAAGACGCCGCGGACGTGGTCGTCGACGCGCTGGACCTCGCCCTCGTAGAGCGCCTCGATGTAGTCGAGGCGGTCGCTGCCCGGGCCCACCTCCTTCATCCGCTCGTAGAGCTGGGGCGGCTGCACGCCCTCGAGCTCCGGGTAGCTCCGTCCCGGCCCGGGGCGCGATGGAAGCGGCCCGGTCCTCTGATACGGGGCGTGGGGATCCAGGAGGTGGACCCAGACGAGCCACGGCTCGCGGCGACGGATCTCCGGGAGCCAGTCCTCGAGGGCCCGGATCACCACGTTGCCGTCGTGCTCGAACCCGAGGCAGAGGTAGCGGTCGAAGCCGCGTGCGAAGCCGTGCTCCGGGGCGAGCACCTGGTTGGCCGCGACGCCGAAGGTGGCGTAGCCCTCGCCTTGGAGCAGCTCGGGCAGGAACGGGAGGTCGTCGGGCAGGACCTCCTGGGCGACCAGCTGCTCGCCGAAGGTGATGTTCCGGCGCACCCCGTGGCGCGAGGGATACAGACCGGTGAGGACCGAGGCCATGGAGGGCGGTGTCCAGGGCGCCGTCGCGTAGGCCGCGCTGTAGCGCAGTCCCCGACCCGCCAGCGCGTCGAGGAAGGGGGTCAGGCTGGCGCGATCCGGCCGCGGCCCCACCCGATCCGCGCGCAGCGTGTCGATGGTGACGAGCAGGACGTTGGGATGCTCGGGGATCGGGGCACAGGCAGCCAGCGCCAGCGCGAGCACGGCCGCCAGCCGCGCAGGCGGCCCCACCCCTGCTCCCGCACGTCGCGCGATCGCCATTCTCATGACCCCCGACACCCTGCATAATACCGCCGTGGAGATCCGACCCTTCCGAGACTCGGATGCGGCCGAGCTGGTGGCGCTCGCGTCGAGCTGCGCCCGCGGCGAGACGGACTTCGTGCTCAATCCGTACTGGGAGAACGAGGACGAGCTGCGCTCCGAGTTCGAACGCTTCGGAATCGAGCCCGAGGAGCACGTGCTCGTCGCCGACGCCGGCGACGGCGAGGTGCTCGGCCTCGCGGGCTTCCTGCGAAGGCCGGACGCATCCGCGGCCGGGATGTTCTGTCCCATCGTGAAGAGGGACGAGCGCGGCCGCGGCCTCGGCGGCGAGCTGCTGCGCGCCACGCAGCGGCTCGGCGTGGAACGGCTCGGGATCCGGTTGATGACGGCGGGCATCGGGACGCGCAACCGGGCCGGCTACTCCCTGCTCACCAGCCACGGGTTCCGGCCCATGGGCCAGGCCTTCCTGATGCGCTGCGACGCCCGGCCGTCCGCACCGGCTCCCCCCATCGAGGGCATCTCCCTCGCGGAGGGAAGCCTCGAGGACGCCGACGAGATCCTCGAGATCTACGCGACCTGCGGCTTCGAGTCCCGCTCCCCCGAGGCGATGCGCGCCGCGATTCAGGACGGACGCCACGCTCACGCGGTGGCGCGCCACGACGGGCGGGCGGTGGCGTTCGCCGAGCTCGAGACCCACTGGCCGCGCCGCGTCTGGGTCGCCTACGTGGGCGTCACGACGGACCTTCGCGACCGGGGCGTGGGCTCCCACCTGGTGTCCTGGGCGCTCGGTCGCCAGTTCGACGCGGGCGCGGTGACGGGCCTGCTGATGCTGTCGCCCGCCAACCGCACGGCACTGCGCACCTACGAGAAGTCGGGCTTTCGACGCTTCCGCCTGATCGACATCCTGGAGAAGACGTTCTAGGAGGCTGCGCCGCAGAAGCCGCGCAGCCGGCCGCACGGCCGGATCTGGAGGATGCGGCCGCTGGAAGTCGCCGGCCCTCACCGCAGGTAGCCGAGGGCGCGCAGGGACTCGACGGTCTCCCGATCGATGTACCCCTGTCGAGAGCGGACCCGCCGCGCACCCGCGAGCGTCGCGTCCAGCTCCCGGGAGAGGCGCGCCCGGGTGTCGGGCGCCACCTCCGCGCGCGGCCAGCCGGATTGGGACGTGTCGAAGTAGAGCTCCGCGGCATCGATGCGCACGAGCTGGCCCTGCCCCGTGACGAGCGACCGCTGCAGCCGGTCCAACCGGCGCGTCTCGGAGAGCGCGGGTGGGAGTGTGCGGGGATCGCTCCCCGACAGGTCGACGCCATCGCCCTCCAGGCCGCCAGGCGGGAGCCCGGCGAGCGCCAGCAGCGTCGGAGCGAGGTCGAGATTGCGGACCGGCCCGGGCGCCACGCCCGGTCGGATGCCGGGGCCGTTCAGGATCAACGGAACGCTCACGAGCTCGCGAAACACCGTGTGGCCGTGACCCACGCCGAACTGCCCGGGCTTGCCGTGCGAGTGGAGACCGAGCGCCCGCTCGAGCTCGACGCGATCCCAGAACGCCTCGCCGTGGTCCGAGGCGATCGCCAGCACCGTCGTGTCGCGCAGTCCCCGGAGCGCCAGCTGCTCGAGCAGCCGGCCGAGCTCCGCGTCGGCGAAGCGCAAGGCGCCGTCGTAGAGCGCCACGCTGCGGCTGCGGCGTGCCAGGAAGCCGGGGCTCTCGAGCTCTTCCGGGCCCGTCGCACCGGCGGGATCCCGGTCCGGCCCGGCGTCGGATGCTGCGGCCGACGGAGCGAACATCCGGTCGTAGGGAGGGGGCGGCGCGTAGGGGGTGTGGACGTCCATCAGGTGCAGGTAGAGGAAGAAGGGAGCCCCGACGCGATCCGCCGGCACGGCGTCGAGCCTCTCCACGGCCCGGTCCACGACCCAGCTCGCGGGGGCCTTGACCTCGAGGACCTTCTCTTCGAAGCCCTGCATGAGCCGGAAGATCTCGTCGACGTTGTAGGGGTTCGTCGCGACGCTGATCGTGCGGTAGCCGGCAGCGTGCAGCTGCTCGGCGAGGGTCGTCTCCCCTTCGTCCATTCCGTACGCCTGGCGGATGTCGCTCAGGTCTCCGGGCAGATCGGGCGGATGCCGCGCCGTGAACAGGCTCATCAGCGAGGGCAGCGTCCACGAGGACTGGCTGAGAGCCAGCTCGAAGCGCAGCCCGGTGCGCGCCAGCTCGTCGATCACCGGGGTCGTGTTCCGCTCGTAGCCGTAGGCACCGACGTGGTCCGCGCGGAGGGTGTCGATCATCACGAGGACGAGATTCGGGCGCGAGGTCCCCGGCTCGCCCGCTCCGCAGGCGAGGCAGGCCGACCCGATCGCGACGAGCCAACCGCGCCCACGCCGAGCCGGACGCCGCCGACCCCCGGCGAGCGCTCGGATGGCCGGTCGCGTAGCAGGGATTACGCGAGAATGTGTCGCGCTGCGTCCCCGTGCAGGATCGCGCCGACGCCGCGCGCGCGGTCGTGCGCGGCCCGCAGCCGATAGCACCGGGGCGGTCTCATGGAAGAGAACGCCGAGATCCTGCGACAGCTGGGCTACGTCCGCTGAGCCAGCGCGCGGGGCGGGACTGCATCCGGCGAACCGGACGCGACGCTTTCCCTCCCCGGCGCCACGAGCTCGAACATCGCGATCTCCCGATCGCAGTTGATCCGCATGGCGGGCCCGCCGACGCCGAGGCCGCGATTGACGTACAGCAGCGTCCTGCCTCGACGGTAGCTGCCGCGGGTCATCGGCGTCATCACGCGCGCCAGATTGACGTGTCCGCCGGGCAGGGGCAGCGCGATCTGTCCGCCGTGGGTGTGCCCCGACAGCACGAGGGGAAAGCCCAGGCTCGCCGCCTGGACGAAGGCCTCGGGCTGATGGACGAGCAGGATCACGGGACCGTCGTCGGGTCTTCGACTGGCTACGGCGTCCAGCGCCGGGTAGCGCAGACCGCGGTGGAACCAGCGCATGCCGGGATCCTCGACGCCCGCGAGGTAGAGCGGCTGGGGCACGGGCAGCCGCACGATCTCGTCGCGCAGCAGGCGGATGTTCGGCGCGCGACGGGCGAGAGCCTCCGCGACGAGATCGGCGCCCACGTAGGCGTCGTGATTGCCCAGCACCGCGTACACGCCGTGGCGGGCGCGCAACGCAGCGAGCCGGCGGGCGCCGTCTTCCACGTGGGAGGGATCGAAGTCGAAGAGATCTCCGGTGAGGACGAGGACGTCCGGCTGGACGGCGTTCACCCGTTCCACCGCCCGGGAGAGCCGCTCGCCCTCGAGCGCATTGCCGATGTGGAGGTCGCTGATCTGGACGAGGCGCAGCCCTTCGAGCTCCGGGGCGAGGCCTTCGATCTCGACGCGCAGATGCGTGCGCTCGACCCTCGCCTGACCGAACGTGAATCCCCAGACCGCGAGCGCGGCGGTGCCCCCCACGAGCGCCACGCTGCCGCCGCGGAACAGCTCGAAGGCCGGCACGGGGCCGGCGCCCACCGCCCCGATCAGGCCTGCCAGCAGCAGCAACCCCGCCCAGGACGCCGCCACCGCGCAGCCGACCAGCAGGGTCGCCACGCCCAGGTCCGCGTAGAGACGCGCTGCGCGACCGGCCGGGC
>Ga0209536_100016190_pt1 | contig 10610 bp, 10 predicted proteins | sample DeeMarSeWOR28_12_FD_187461 | JGI IMG/M metagenome (GOLD analysis project Ga0209536, IMG submission 187461) | Marine sediment microbial communities from White Oak River estuary, North Carolina - WOR-2-8_12 (SPAdes) (version 2) | ecosystem: Environmental > Aquatic > Marine > Intertidal zone >...
TTTTATCATAAAATTTCAGATCCGTAATTCTAACATTCCCTGTACCCTTTCTCTCCCCTATATTTTCATCCAGTGTATGGGTTTTTTCATTTTTTAAATACTTGCTTACTACAGTAGTAATATCTGCAGACAAATCAATTTTTCCATTGCTGAGTAGAATCCCTTTATTGCACAGACTCTGCACAGCACCCATGTTATGACTCACAAAAAGGACTGTCCTTCCCTGTTGAGTCACATCCTCCATCTTGCCCATGCACTTTTTCTGAAATTCTGAATCGCCCACGGCAAGTACTTCATCGATCACAAGAATTTCTGGTTCCAGGTGTGCGGCGACACTGAATGCCAGGCGGACCTTCATGCCGCTGGAGTAGTGCTTTACCGGAGTATCTATGAATTCTTCAACTCCGGAAAATTCGACGATCTCGTCAAATTTATTGCGGATCTCCCGACGTTTCATTCCCAAAATCGTACCATTCAGGTATATGTTCTCCCTGCCGGTCAATTCCATGTGAAAGCCGGTGCCTACCTCGAGCAATGAAGATAATCGTCCGTTTACGGTAAAATGCCCGGTTGTCGGCTCAGTAATTCTACTCAAGATCTTTAAGAGGGTACTTTTCCCGGCACCGTTGCGGCCAATGATACCGACCGCTTCTCCCTTATTGACTGTCAGGTTGATGTCTCTTAAAGCCCAGAAATCATGCTCGCGAGGCGCATAGGTAGGTTCAGTGGCTGTCGCAACCTCATGACTTTTTCCACCTTGAATGTTCCGGATAAAATTTCCAAATGCATTCCTCAGATCCCCTGCAGTATGCCTGCCAATCTTGTATTTTTTACCAAGGTTTTCTACATGTATCGCAACATCCGACATGCCTGAGATTTTTTGGGCTTCCTATTCTGCAACAAAGCTAATAAAATCATGGAACTTCGCTTGCCCCGGGGATGGTACATTTCAGACAATGTCCGCCATCACTCGCTCTACCTTCTTAAAATACAATATGCCAGAAACGAATAGTAAACCAATGATCAGGAAGGAGAGGTAGGAAAACATATTGATATTTCCTTCACCCAGAAGCGAGAACCGGAATCCTTCAACTACGCCTGCCATGGGATTTAAATGGTAAATAAACTGGTATTTTTCGGGGATAAGTGATGCAGGATAACCCACTGGGGTGGCATATAATCCAAATTGTACAAGAAATGGAATAACATGAATGAAATCCCTATATCGTATCGTCAACGCACTGAGCCATATCCCTACTGCCAGGGCAGCCACAACATTCACCAGGAAAAATACGGGAAACCAGATTAGATTTCCGGAGACAGGATATCGATAGACGAGCATAAGGACAATGACAAATACCATGGCGATGAAGAAATCCACAAAAGCTACCATGGATTTTGATAAGGGAATCACCAATCTCGGGAAGTAGATCTTTTTCACCATTTCCTGCGCTCCGATGATGGATTGCCCGGATTGAGACAATACAAAGGAAAAATAAGCCCAGGCCGACATGCCTGTCAATGCAAAAAGAGGGTAGGGGATCTCACCGGTGTCAACTTTAACAGCCTTGCCAAATATCAGGATAAAAATGAGTAAAGTGGCGGCAGGCTGCAGGAAGGCCCAGAATAATCCCAGGAAAGTTTGTGCATACCGGACCCTCAAATCGCGATACGCCAGGATTACAAACAGATCCCTGTAGTCAAAAAGTTCTTTGAAATCTATGCCAATGCCTTTTTTGCGGGAATCGAAGTAAACATCAGCCATAATCAGCAAGGATTATTGTTTCTTCTTGGATGTGGTACCGCCTCCCTCTTTTTTTACTTTTTTCGGTGCACTTTTCTCCTTGCCCACCGAATCTTCAGTTTTTTCATCCTTCTTTTCAGGTTTTTCCGCTGGCTTTTTATCTTCTATAAAAAACTCGGGAACTTCTCTAAGAAGTATGCTGTACCAGTTTACCAGTTTCTTTACGTCGGAAGGATAAACCCGGGAAGCGTCATACTCCGGTACAATGTATTCTATGAAACTGATCAACTCATCCGGGGTGGATTTACTGTCGATACCGGGATCGTCGCCAAACTCCTTATGGATCTTTTTCAGGATCTCGTCCAAAGATCTGGATCCTTCTTCTGTAGTGGTGTATATTGAAATGTCGGCGAGGATAGATACCTTATGATTAGGATTGGTAGCTATTTTGACTTTTTTCTCATCCATACTTTCCAGTATAATACCCACACGGCCAGGCTTGATGATCCTGTATAAACCGCCCTTTCCGGATATCGATGCAATTTCGGTTAAATCTTTCATGCCCCGTTCATTGATTTGCTAGGCAAATTTGAAAGATTTTACCATAATGACAAAATTTTAGAAAGAATTGATCGTCTCAATATACTTCAGAATTTCCTCTTTCCCGGTACGGTTCACCGCCGAGGTGACAAATATTTCAGGCAGTATTTCCCAATCTTCTTTGAGCCGTTTCCGATAGACAGAAATGGCCTGGTCCACTTTATTCTTGGAGATCTTGTCCGCTTTGGTAAACACCAAAGCAAAAGGAATCCTGTTTTCCCCGGACCAGTTAATGAACTCAAGGTCAATGGCCTGGGGTTTGTGCCGAATGTCAATAAGGATGAACAAACAGTATAAATCAATCCTGTTCTGGAGATAATCCCGCACAAAGGCAATCCATTCGATTTTCTTTTCTTTACTTACACCAGCCCAACCGTACCCTGGCAGGTCGACAAGGTGCCATTTGTCATTGATCAGGAAAAAGTTGATCGTTTGGGTTTTCCCCGGCTTACCTGAGGTTTTGGCAAGCTGTTTTCTATTGACCAGGGCATTGATGAGGGAGGATTTACCCACATTAGACCTTCCAATAAATGCAAAGTCGTGAGCCCCGGACCCCGGACAGTCACTTAATTTTGTCACACTCTTGAGAAATACGGCACTTTTAATCTTCATCGAATATAAACCACAGGAAAGACCTGCAATACCTGATTCCGTTTCACAAAGAAAAGGAATTTGTAAAAAGAATATAAACCATTAGTATAGCAAAACGGAAATAATTATTTTCAATCCTCAGAAAAAACAGAAAACACAGAAAAATATTCTTTTAATATGGTAACAATGCGCAACTGCTTCGTTTACGTTTTTCTGATGACCCTCTTCCCGGGTGCTGTCATACTTGCCCAGAGTACCGAGACAGAAAGATTCTCAAAAAGAATCGAAAATATTGCTGTAGAATATTACCGGATCGGTGATTATAAGAAAGCATTGGAAGGATATCTTATGCTTGATTCGGTATCTCCGGGGAACACCTATTACAATCACCGTATTGGCATATGTTATCTTAATTCCAGCCAGAAATCAAAAGCTTTCCCCTACCTCGAATTTGCATATCAACAGGAGGATGCCCCGGATAATATCCTTTTCGACCTGGCAAGAGCATATCACTATGGACTGGAATTTGACAAAGCCATCATCATGTATGAAAGTTTCAGGAAGCAGATCCAATATCAGCAGGCAGGTAATAAATCAATTGACATAACTGAAGCAGATATAGCCACCTATATTCAGCAATGCAGGAATGGAAAACGGTTTATAGCCAACCCGGAATTGCATACCCGTGTCGAAAACCTTGGCCCTGACGTAAACAGCTCCTATACAGATTTTGGCCCGCTCATCAACAGGCAGGAAGACCTTCTAATTTTTACATCCAAGAGAGGCGCAACGGAGAATACCAAACCGGATCCACTTACGGGTCAATTCTATGAGAATGTTTTTGTTTCACGATACATCGATGGCTCCTGGGAGGAATCATTCAGTATAGGTGAACCTATAAATCAGGATCAGGCACATAATGCGGCAGTCGGGTTAAGCCCTGATGGAAAGCTTCTGTTTTTATACAAAGGGGATGACAGTTTTTTATCTTCCAGGGTCTCAGGCAATTTATACCTGAGCAGGATTTCCGGAGGGCTTTGGCAGGACCCAGAAAAAATAGAGGTAATTAATACGAAATCCTGGGAGTCATCAGCTTCTATAACGGAAGATGGGACCATGCTGGTGTTTTCAAGCGACAGGCCAGGGGGATTCGGTGGTACAGACCTGTATATGTCCAAAAAGATGACAAATGGTGCATGGGGAACTCCTCAAAACCTGGGCGGGTATATCAACACCACGGAGGATGAGGACGGTCCTTTTATTCATCCTGAAGGCAATAAGCTGTATTTTAGCTCCAAAGGGCATGACAGCATGGGCGGCTATGATATTTTCTATTCAGAATATCTCGAAGACAAGAAGCGTTGGACACGCCCTGTAAACATGGGGTTCCCAATAAATTCAGCTGATGATGATATTTTCTTCGTCTGGAGTGCCGATGGGAACCGCGCCTATTTTTCTTCTGAACGTGAGGATTCATACGGAGAGACGGATATCTATTTGCTTACCCTGTCTGATGATAAAAGCAGCATGATAACCGTGCGTACGGAGATAAGGGATAAGCTGGATCAATCTGCCGTGAATGCAAAGATTACCGTAAGAGAAAAGCTTAATAACAGACTCATTGGATTGTTCGATACTTCAGAAGAAGAAGGATCAACTTGTGCAATACCATTGCGCACCGGCCGGAATTACCAGTTTTCAATCGATGCCAAAGGGTATAGAATGGAGGTTTTTGACGTAGATCTAGCGCAAACGGTACCTGATGAAGAACTTATTCAAAATGTTACTTTAACCAGAAACCAGTAATTCTCCCTAATTATATTTTATGTATAAAACCATTCGTATTTTTGATTATTGATTAATCATATCTATATTAGAGTGATAATCACGAAACGCAATACTTTGAAGTTCAATTGTATTTATCGAAGAATCAGCAAGAGTTTCCTGTTCTTCCTCCCTATGTTTTTGTTGTACCTCAACCAGGTTAATGCACAGGACAACCAGGAAATTGCCAATCAGCTTGTTCAAATAGCCGATGAGATCTATATCAACTCCAATGCAGAGATACAGGCCAGAGATGCTTACGTTCAGGTACTTGATTTTGATCCTGAAAATGTGAAAGCGAATTACATGGCCGGGTATCTGTATCTGCAAACCATCAACAAGGAGCGGGCCATTCCCTATCTTTCCAAGGTGTATGAGATAGATCCCCAATATACTTTTGATCTGTATTACCAACTCGGAAGGGCCTATCAATTTGGGCTGGACTTTGACAATGCCAAACTTTTCTTTCTCAAGTACATAGAATTGTGCAATGCTGAGCCGGATTATGAGGGAGAAGACAGGATACCTCCTGAACTGGCGGAGAAACATATTCAGGAATGCTTTGTGGGGGCAGACCTTGTCAACGCGCCACTCAATTACAACATTACCAATGTTGGGCCCAATATTAACTCGGAATGGCCGGATTATGGACCCTCTGTGAACCAGGATGAAACGTTAATCGTCTTTACCTCAAGAAGGCCCGAAGGCAATCTGAACAAGGATGTATTTGATGACAATTTCCCTTATGAGGAAATATTTATTTCAAGGATGGAAAACGACCGGTGGGTGAAGGCCTCGAATATTTCAGAAGTTATCAATACACCCTATTTTGAGTCCAGTCTGACCATATCGGACGATGGCAGAGAATTGTATATATATCTGGATGAAAACCGGGGAGACATATATTTTTCTGCCAGACAGAACGCTGACACCTGGTCAAAACCAGTGCCCATCCCTGGTGAGGTAAATACCGGGAACAAGGAGACCTCTGCATCCTTATCTCCTGACGGTAATGTTATGTTTTTTGCCAGTGACCGGGTAGGATCCCTGGGGGGACTGGATATTTTCTATTGTACGAGGGATAGAAGGGGGAATTGGATCAATGTGACCAATATAGGGGATAAGATCAATACACCCGGCGATGATGATTTTCCTTTTATGGAGTACGATGGTAAGACCTTGTATTTCAGCAGCACGGGTCATGAAGGCATGGGGGGATATGACATCTATAAAACGGTGTACGATTCTGCCAATCAAACCTGGATTAAACCCGTTAACATCGGATACCCGATAAATACTCCCGATGACGATATCTCCTTTATTACCACACAAAAAGGAGAAAGAGGATATTTTTCCTCCGTCAGGGAGGATGGATTTGGGTATCAAGACATCTATATGTTTACCGTACCCGATGAAATAAAGAATATTACGGAAGCGGAACCGGAATTTGTCCGCCTGCCCGACAACCGCCAGCCGATAAACGTTACTGTCAATGTAAAGGATGAGAATGACAACCTGTTAAACGCAAATGTGGCAGTAAGAAATACCTCATTAAATATCGTTGCGGCCGTGAGGAATCTGAGTGCGGGCAAGTACATGGCTTCTGTCAAGAATGATGAACCTACAGAATTTAACATCTCCGTGGAAAAGGACGGCTATATTTTCATCAACAGGAAGTATACCCTGCCAGCCAGTACGGATATGATACAAAACGTCGAATATGATTTCGTGCTCCGTAAAATCGCGGTCGGATCAAGGTTGGCCTTAAGGAATATATATTTCGATTTCGATAGGGTAACCCTCAAAGATGAATCCATGGTAGAGATTAACAAACTCTACAATATGCTATCCGAGAACACTCGCCTGATTGTTGAAATTTCTGGCCATACCGACAATATTGGAACAAAAGAATACAATAAACAGTTATCCTTGCGGAGAGCAAATGCTGTAGTAAGTGTACTGACAAGAAGAGGAATAGACCCAGCAAGAATCATGGCCGCTGGTTACGGTGAAGAGCAGCCCCTTGTCTCGAATGATGATGAGCGGGAGGGCAGGGAAATCAATCGCCGGGTTGAGTTCAAGGTCATGCGGTTTATCCAATAAAAAATCGTTTCTTTACATATCTCCATTTTTCAAAAAACTGGCACACAGGAAATATAAATTCTATGACTGTAGTTCCCTATAAGGATAATGCGCTTGGCAAAAAGAAACAGGTGGCGCTGATGTTTGACAACATCAGTAAGAGATATGATTTCCTGAATCACCTGTTAAGCCTGGGTATAGACAGGATCTGGAGAAAAAAAGCCATTAATCTTATACAGCCACAAAATCCAAAAAGTATTCTGGATGTTGCCACCGGTACCGGGGATTTTGCGATTCAGGCCCTTAAACTCAATCCAGATTCAGTAATTGGGATTGATATATCCGGTGGGATGATCAAAGAGGGTAGGAAAAAGATAAAAGACCGGAACCTGCAGAATATACAATTAATTGAAGGAGATTCAGAAAACTTGGCCTTTGAGGATAATAAATTCAACGCTGTCATCGTTGCTTTTGGTGTAAGGAACTTTGAAAATCTAGACAAAGGGCTTTCGGAAATGTACAGGGTGTTGAATAAAAATGGCAGTGTTGTGATACTCGAATTTTCCAGACCGTCGAAGTTTCCTTTCAAACAGGTGTATAATCTGTATTTTAAATACATATTGCCATTAATCGGTAAATTGGTGTCGAAGGATAATTCGGCGTATACCTATCTGCCAGAATCGGTTGCAGTATTTCCGGAAGGAAATGATTTTATTGAGATTCTAACAGGTGTTGGATTTAAAGAGGTTAAATGGATACCACTCACATTCGGTATAAGCTCAATATATTTTGGCAAAAAGGCATAGTACTCGGGCTTCTGATGCTGTGTACTGTTCCAACCTTTGGACAGAGGAGTTATGAATTGAACCTGCCAAATTATGATGAAAAGTGGATTCATTACGGCTTTTTATTGGCTGTCCACCGCTCCAATTACAATTTGAGCTATTCTGAAAAATTCCTCAGTGGAGAGATGGATTCCCTCAGGTCGATTCAGCCTCAACCCAAGGTGGGCTTTAACCTGGGATTTATCGTGAATATGAGGCTAGGCCAGTTTTTTGACTTCAGGGTCACACCACAGGTTGGTTTCTATGAGTATAATCTTGAGTTTAACTTCACCGATGACACCCAGATCAACCAGCTTGTGGAATCAACCGTTGTCGAGTTTCCCCTTCTGTTTAAATATAAATCCATTCGCTGGAAAAATTTCAGGGTATACCTGATTGGTGGACTTAATCCGGTCATCCAGGCCAGTGGAAACAAAGATGATGAAGAAGAACGAAAACTGCAGACCGCAGGATTTGACATGAATGGCGAATTCGGATTTGGTTTCGATATATATTTCCCTCTTTTTAAATTTGCCCCGGAAATACGATTTTCTAAAGGATTGCTCAACATATTGCGTGAGGATAAGTTCGGATACAGTGATGGGATTGGGAGTTTGCATACAAATGTTGTTACTTTATACCTTCTGTTTGAATAATTATGTCTAAGATCGCATTGATTACCGGTGCCACCTCAGGTATCGGTGAAGCTACCGCCAGAATTTTTGCTGACAATGGAATACGTCTGATCATTTGTGGGCGAAGGGAAGACCGGCTCCATAGCCTGCGCGAGGAGCTTTGCGGGAAAGTTCAGGTACATACCCTTACCTTTGACGTACGTGATAAAGAGAAAGTATTCGAGGTACTCGAAAATTTGCCTGAGGAGTGGAAGAACATCGATATCCTGGTCAATAATGCAGGTAACGCACATGGGCTTGATCCGATCCATACCGGTAACATGGACGATTGGGAGGCTATGATCGATATCAACGTGAAGGGATTGCTATACGTTTCTAAAGCCATAATCCCTGGCATGGTGGAAAGACAATCGGGTCATATAATAAACATTGGCTCCATCGCAGGCAAGGAAGTATATCCACAAGGAAATGTTTACTGTGCTTCAAAACATGCCGTGGATGCCATCAATAATGGAATGAGGATCGACCTGAATCAATATGGCATTAAAGTATCACAGGTAAATCCCGGATTGGTGGATACTGAGTTTTCCCTGGTCAGGTTTAAAGGGGATGCCCCACGATCCAGAACCGTATACAACGGTATGCAACCACTTACCGGACAGGATGTTGCCGATTTGATCCTCTTTATCGTCACCAGGCCACCCCATGTAAACATAAGCGATTCTATTATCTTCCCGACAGCACAAGCCAGCTCCACAATAGTAAAACGGGATTAACCAGGATCATTTTTTAAACGACATAACACAACCGCCACAGTAGTCCGTGGATCCTGAAAATGAAAAAACCAGATAGTAAATTCCGGTTGACTGGCATTTAAAAATAAGTTGGGTATCTATATTACTGCCCTCCGCATTGGAACTCAATTTATTTCTATTAGAATCAAAAATGGAAAGCACGATCCCATCAGCCCCGATGGCCGGGGTACATATTTGAAAAGAATAATGGGTCTCTTTACTTAGAACGGAGGTGTACTCTATTATATCGCCGGATTGCTGCTGACCATCAACATTATAGCTTTTGAGATAGGTAAATCCTTCAGGCAGGTGTTCCAGGCATTCCCTGGAGAATACTTCGGGTGCGCATTGGGAAAAGGCCTTGTTTGCCGGGAGAATAATGTTGACAATCAGGAGAATAACCATTACCGCGATCCTGTTGCCACATATACGTCTGAGAAAACCCTCGATTGTGTGGAACATAGTGCCTCAGACCATTTGATCTTTCCCGAAACCAAAGGGCAGCAAGGAAAGGATGTTTTTGAATTCCAGTAGTTCCTGTTTTTCGCCTACCAGGAGAATTTCTATCGGCCGGTCCTGTTTCGCTTCATATTCATACAACGCCTGCCGGCATGCCCCGCAGGGTGATACAGGTCGCAACTGCCCGTTCTTGTACTTGGAGACTATGGCGATCTTTTCAATAATTCTGTTTGGATACTCCGAAGATGCTGAAAAAACCGCAACCCTTTCGGCACACAATCCCGATGGATACGCAGCGTTCTCCTGGTTAGACCCTGTGATAATAATTCCTCCTTCCAATAAGACGGCAGATCCAACTTTAAAAGATGAATATGGCGCATAGGCTCTGTCTGAAGCCCGAATAGCCATATCCAACAATTGTTTGTCCATTTCAGGCAGATCTGAAATCTTGTTGACCACCTTATAGGAAATCTTAATGCTCTTTTCCGTCGATCCCATCATGAAAGGTTTAGGATTCTAAATTTATATGATTTTATTGAAAGGGTATATTAAATCACATATATTGTCAATATAATAAATTGCGATGAGAAATATACTAATATTTGGCGCCGGAAGGTCATCCCACGTTTTAATAAACTTTTTATTGGAAGAAAGTGCTGAGAATGGATTCCAAATTACAGTCATTGATCAGGAGATCGAGTTGGCAAACAAAAAGTTGAATGGACATACGAACGGGAAGGCAGTTCAGCTAGATATTACCACTGAGGAAGAACGGGAAAAATTCATCGCGGATGCGGATATTGTCATTTCGATGTTGCCTGTCCGCTTTCATCTGCTTATTGCTCAGAGTTGCCTGAAATTGAGGAAGAACCTAATCACGGCCTCCTATGTTACTCCGGAACTCGAGCAACTGGATGGTAAGGTTAAGGAGGCTGGGAACGTTTCCATTGAGGTTTGGAGAGATTCGATAAAGACCCTGCTTCTGTTGCTAGCGCCGACTGCACCGCACCTGGCTGAGGAACTCTGGCAGGCAACAGGGTGTGAATCTAGCATCCAT
>Ga0209536_100016191_pt1 | contig 10610 bp, 10 predicted proteins | sample DeeMarSeWOR28_12_FD_187461 | JGI IMG/M metagenome (GOLD analysis project Ga0209536, IMG submission 187461) | Marine sediment microbial communities from White Oak River estuary, North Carolina - WOR-2-8_12 (SPAdes) (version 2) | ecosystem: Environmental > Aquatic > Marine > Intertidal zone >...
GGCTATAAGGCTTGGAGGCTGGGAGGCTATGAAGCTGGGATGCTATGAGGCTATGAAGCTGGGATGCTATGAGGCTATGAAGCTGGGATGCTATGAGGCTATGAAGCTGGGATGCTATGAGGCCAGGAAGCTGGGAAGCTGTAAGGCTGGGAGGCAAGGAGGCTGGAGGCTATAAACCAGGGAGGCTGGGAAGTCCTGGCCGTTCGGGATTGATGACCAATCGAATCTCAAAATATTAACTGTAGGCTTTTAGAAAAATTGGCGGATAGGGAACTAAAGTTCCAGTTGATAACTCATTGGTAAATATTTGGACAGGGTATAAAAAATAAGATATCAACTCCTTAATAGCTTCCCGGCCTCCCAGCCTCCCAGCATTTTGAAGTCTATGGTGTGCTCAATATCCGATTGCGTTTAAATAATCGACGCCCGAAGAGGTACTAAAGGCCATGTCCGTCTTTATTATCCGAAGACTCATCCAATCGTCGCTGGTCATTGTGGCGATGTCATTGATTGTCTTTTTTTCGGTCAATGTGATCGGCAATCCGGTGGATATTTTGATAAACCCGGAGTTCGATCAGGAGGAAATGGACCGGGCCATTAAAGCACTGGGGCTCGATCTTCCCATTTGGCAGCAATATCTGCACTTTGTTAAAAATGCGTTTCAGGGCGACTTCGGCCGATCCTTTGTTTTCGGGGAATCGGCGCTGAAGTTAATCATACAGCGCGTGCCGGCCACCCTGGAGCTGGCGTTCACGGCCTTGATTCTGTCGATTTTGATCGGTATTCCCCTGGGGCTGTTTGCCGGGCTAAGACCCGATTCTCCGGTTTCCAAAACCATCATGGGGGGGTCGATTCTGGGATTCAGCCTGCCGACTTTCTGGGTCGGTATTATGATGATCATGATTTTTGCGGTGGTGCTGGGGGTGTTGCCGTCCACCGGGCGCGGTGAAACCGTGACCATTCTGGGGATTCGGGTCAGCTTTTTGACCTGGGATGGGCTCAAGCACCTGTTGATGCCCGCCGTCAACCTGGCCCTGTTAAAAATATCGCTGGTTATCCGCCTGACCCGCGCGGGCACCCGGGAAGTGATCCTGCAGGATTACGTGAAGTTTGCCCGGGCCAAGGGGCTGAGTGACCGGCGGGTTATTTTCGTGCATGTGTTAAAGAACATCCTCATTCCGGTCATTACCGTAATCGGGCTTGAACTCGGCAATCTGATTGCCTTTTCCGTCGTCACCGAAACCGTGTTTGCCTGGCCGGGCATGGGAAAATTGATCATCGATGCGATCCAATTGCTGGATCGCCCTATCATCGTGGCGTATCTGATGATTATCGTTTTTATGTTCGTCACCATCAACCTCGTGGTCGATATTCTTTACTCGGTGCTCGATCCGCGGGTGCGACTGCAAGATATCAAAGCATGACCGAAATGCCGGAAACAGAAATTCAGACAAATTTTGCAGCGGCCAAGGCCCCCGCGGTCGAAACCAGCCTGCGGCGGTTTATCTCTGATTTCACTGAAAACAGGATCGCCGTCTGTGCCTTGATGGTGTTGCTGGTTGTCGTTTTAATCGCGGTCTTTGCGCCGTTGATTTCGCCTCAAAATCCCTATAATCTGGCTGAAATCGACATCATGGACGGCCGCTTGCCGCCCGGTTCCGCAAGCATGAGCGGGATGACCTTCTGGCTGGGCACCGACGATCAGGGCCGTGACATGCTCAGCGCCATATTCTACGGACTGCGCATCAGCCTGGGCGTCGGCGCCATGAGCGGTTTCATCGCGCTGTGCCTGGGCACCTGCATCGGCCTGGCAGCGGCCTATTTTGGCGGACGTGTCGATACCGTCATCATGCGGCTGGTGGATCTGCAGCTCAGTTTCCCGGCTATATTGATTGCGCTCATGCTGCTGGCGATTCTCGGCCGGGGGGTGGATAAGATCGTTATCGCCCTGATTACCGTCCAATGGGCTTATTATGCGCGCACCGTGCGCGGCAGCGCCCTCGTCGAACGCGGCAAAGAATATATCGAGGCCGCCCACGGATTGGCTTTGGGCAAGGTGCGGATCGTATTCCGCCACCTGATGCCCAACGTGCTGCCGCCGCTGATTGTGGTCGGCACCGTCCAGGTGGCGCACGCCATTTTGCTGGAGGCAACGCTGTCATTTTTAGGGATCGGCGTGCCCATTACGAAGCCGTCTTTAGGGTTGTTGATCTTCACCGGCTTTGAGTACATGATGAGCGGCAAATACTGGATCAGCTTTTTCCCGGGGATTGCCCTGCTGATAACCATCGTCAGCATCAACCTGGTGGGCGATCAGCTGCGCGATGTGCTCAACCCCCGCCTTCAGAGATAAGGAGCGCTTCGTGGCAGGAGATAAACCGACACTGGTCGTAGAGGATCTGAAAACCTTTTTCTTTACCAAATCCGGCGTGGTGAAGGCTGTCGACGGGGTCGGTTTTGCGGTCAGGCGCGGCAACATTATGGGGCTGGTGGGCGAATCCGGCTGCGGCAAAACAGTTACCGGTTTCTCCATTATCGGTCTGGTGGATTCACCCGGCAGAGTGGTCAGCGGGCGTATCCTGTTCAACGGCGCTGACCTGCTGGCCCTGCCCGCGCAGCAGATGCAGCGTCTGCGCGGTACCCGGATCGCCATGATTTTTCAGGATCCCATGATGACGCTGAATCCGGTTTTGCGGATCGACACCCAGATGATCGAAACCGTCCGGGCCCACGAGAAGGTCAGCCGGCAAGAAGCCTGGCGCCGCAGCCGGGATGCGCTGGGCCGGATCGGCATCGCCGCGCCGGAAGAACGGATGAAAGCCTACCCCCACCAATTTTCGGGCGGCATGCGGCAGCGTGTTTGCATCGCGATCGCGATGCTCCATAAGCCGGATCTGATTATTGCCGATGAGCCGACAACGGCCCTCGATGTGACGATTCAGGGCCAAATTCTTTATGAAATCCAAAAACTATGCCGCGAAACCGCCACGGCTTTGATCTGGATTACCCATGATCTCTCCGTGATCGCGGGACTGGCGGACCAAGTCTGTGTGATGTACGCCGGAAAAATCGTGGAAACGGGCGATGTCGATCCGGTGTTGGATGAACCCCTGCACCCTTATACGCGTGGACTGATCGGGTCCGTGCCCGGGCACAGCCGGCGGGGTCAACCGCTGACCCAGATACCCGGTATGACGCCTTCTTTGCTCGATCTTCCCACCGGTTGCACCTTTCGCCCCCGCTGCCCGCGAGCCGACGGGGCCTGTCTGGAATCGCCGCAGATCTCCGCTCCGCTCAACGGCCGCCAGGTGCGCTGTTTCCATCCTCACGTTGGGGAAGGGGCGTGAAGCAAAACTGTTGAATATAGGAATAGCCGTGGCAATTTGTGTTTTGTCGAAATTTAGAATATAGCAACGCTGGAGTATCGGAGTAATGGAGTGTTGGGTTTAAAAGCGGAATCAGAATTAGTTTTTACTCTTTTGCCTTTGATAATGCGAGATCTATACATGAATTATTTTTTTGCATTATATCAACAATTCATCAACCCAGTGCTCCATCACTCCAATACTCCAGTACTCCAGGTACGATTAACCTCCTCCTTTGATAAAGAGCAGATGACTGCCGTTTGCCACCGGCTGTGATTTACACTACGGGCGATGCGCTATGAATGTTCCGATCATTGAGTTGCAGGCGTTGACCAAACGATTCACCAAGACGCTGGATCTGGCGGAAAAAATAGCCAACCGGCTGGGCGCCGATATCCGGCAGCGGGTGGTGCGGGCGGTGGAAAATGTGAATCTGCAAGTCGCCACGGGCGAGGTGCTGGGCCTGGTGGGCGAATCCGGCTGCGGCAAATCGACCCTGGGGCGGATTGTGGCCGGGACCCTGGACCCCAGCGACGGTGCCATTATCTACAAAGGGCAGAATCTGGGCACGTTATCGCCGGCCGACCGCAAACAGGTCGCGCTGAAAATTCAAATGATTTTTCAAGACCCGCTGGCCTCATTAAACCCGCGCATGCGGGTGCGGGATATCATTGGGGAGGCCCCGCGGGTCCATGGGCTGGTTGCCAGCGCTGAAGTGGAAGCGCATGTCGATGATGTCATGCAACGCGTTGGACTTGACCCGAGCTTCAAGCGGCGTTACCCGCACCAGTTTTCAGGCGGTCAGCGCCAGCGCATCGGCATTGCGCGGGCCCTGGCGGTGCAGCCGGAGTTCATCGTTTGTGACGAGGCCGTCGCGGCCCTGGACGTCTCCATCCAGGCCCAGGTCTTAAACCTGTTTATGAAGCTGCGCGAAGACTTCGAGCTGACCTACCTGTTTATCAGCCATGACATCGGCGTGGTCGAGCACCTGGCAGATCGGGTGGCGATCATGTATCTGGGGCGGATTGTTGAAATGGCGCCCACCGAAGCCCTGTTTGACGATCCCAATCATCCCTACACCCAGGCGCTGCTGCATGAAGTGCCGCGCCTGGATATGCGCCGCCGCAGTTTTGAACCGATCAAGGGCGAGATCCCGTCGCCGCTGGATCCGCCCCCGGGGTGTCATTTTCATCCGCGCTGCCCGTTTGCCATGCCGCGTTGCCCCGACCAGCCGCCCATGCTAAAAGAAATCGCCCCGCAGCGCTGGTCGGCATGCCACCTTAACGACGATTAGTTATTTGTTATCCGTCATTAGTTATTTGGAATTTGTGACAGACGCTCGGGTGAGGAATTGCGAGCCAGACATAATAAATTGAAAGTTTCAGGTGTCAGCGTTTGCGCTGTGCTAAAAATTTGCGCGCCATTTGATACGAATAACGAATAACCAATAACTAATAACTTCCGGTTGCGCTGTAATTTTCGAATAGCCTATTTGAGTTTAAATTACTTACCACTCGACACATCTTATTAGCACAAGGAGAGTACATGGATTCAGTCAAAAAACAAATCAGCAGCGAAGTCGAGGCCCTGGCACAGGATATGTATGCCATCAGTGATTATTTAAAAGCCAATCCGGAAACGGCCTACCAGGAATATAAAGCCTGCGATCACCTCAGCGCCGTGCTGGAGGAAAAGGGCTTTCGGGTGCAAAAAGGCGTCGGCGGGGTGGAAACCGCTTTTCTGGCGCGGCCCGCTGTTGGCCAAAGCAGCCGCCCCACCGTCGCGTTTCTGGCGGAATATGACGCGTTGCCCAAGATCGGCCACGGCTGCGGCCACAATTTGATTGCGGCCGCCAGCCTGGGGGCGGCCATCGCCTTGAATAAGGTTTTAACGATTGAATCCGGCGGATTGGCCGTCGTGGGAACCCCCGCCGAAGAAGGCGGCGGCGGCAAAGCACGCCTGGCAGCGGCCGGCGTTTTCGATGCCATGGATGTGGCAATGATGTTTCATCCCGGAGGGCTGAATATTGCGGGCAAAGACATGCTGGGCCGCATTAAATTCAAAATGGAATTTTTTGGCCGCACGGCGCATGCCTCGGGGTCGCCGGACAAGGGCATCAACGCCCTGGATGCCATGGTGGCGGCTTACAGCAACATCAACGCCATCCGGCAGCACCTGCGACCCGACGGTCGCATTCACGGCATCATTACCCATGGCGGCGATGCGCCCAACATCATCCCGGATTATGCCGCCGGTCTTTTTTATGTCAGGGCCGGCAGCCGATCTTACCGGGACGAAATTTTCGAGCGCGTCACCAATTGTGCCAAAGGGGCAGCCATGGCGCTGGGCGCCGAGTGCAAGATCGAGATCGATCCGCCCAAGCTGGACCCCATGAAGCGCAATGCGGTCCTGGAGACCGCCATCACTGCCAACATGGCGGCATTGGGAATCACCCCGGAACCGGATGACGGCCGGCGCGGCTCTTCGGACATCGGCAATCTCAGCCACTATCTGCCGTCCATGCATCCGGTGCTGGCCATCGTGGAGCCCGAGATCCCGGGTCATTCAGTCGAGTTTCGTGAGGCCACCACCAGTGAGCGGGGACGCCAAACCCTGCTTAATGCCGCTAAAATGCTGGCCATGACAGCTTATGATTATTTAACCTCGCCTGAACTGAGGGAGCGGGTCGCGCAAGATTTCTCGCAGGCCTAATATTTTTCGTTAATCTCGGTTTCGATTAAATGCTGTAATTGCTGGTAGCCAAAACTGATAAGCGGCTTCCCATTCACAAAAAATCCGGGTGTTTTGCGGACATTGAGCGCTTTGGCATCCGCCAGATCCTGCTGGATAATTTTTTCAATTTCAGGGTCCGTCATATCCAATCTGATTTTAGCTATATCAAGCCCGGCCCTGGGCAGAAAGCGCCATATCAATTGCGGCTGTGGATTGTGATGGCTGGCCCAATGGCGCTGGGTCCGGTACATAACATCCAGCGTCTCCCAGTATTTACCCTGCTTTTTGGCGGCTTCGAGGATTTTGACAAAATAATCCGCGCCATTGTGGAATGGGGCATATCGGATAACCAGTTTAATTTTGCCCGGGTTGACGGCCATCAATTTCTTAACGAAGGGGTGAAAAGCGCTGCAGGTTTCACATGCTGGATCGGAAAACTTTATAAGGTAGACTTTGGCATCATCACTGCCCAGGGTTTGAGAATATTCTCTGACAAAGATTGAAGCGTTCTCCCGAGCCATAAAGTCATAGTTTTTTGCTTGATGGGTTCGATATAAGTATATGCCTAGTCCAAACAAGAGAACGATTAAAATGCCTGAAAATAAAACGATGTTCAGCTTTTTCATGTAGAAAGCTTCCTCCTCAATATAAACAGTAAAACGATTATCATCGAAAATGATATCAGTGAAAGCATTGGAATTGTGATAAACCCAAACAAGTCCAGGTAAGTCTCCGAGCATGATACGCCTTGGCTGCACGGCTGTATGCTTTCAGGAATGAATCCGGAATACAGAAGGTAATGATAGAATGCAAAGCCCCAGCCGACTAAAGATAAAGGAAGGGCATATTTGATAATGCATTTATCAACAGGAAAGAGCCCTGTTAAAAAAATTAGAACCAGGGGAAACATGAATATTCTTTGATACCAGCACAATGCACAGGGCGGAAATTCCATTATTTCACTAAAAAACAAACTGCCCAGTGTTGAGACAGTGGCAATAATCCAGCATATAAATATAACAGTCCAGTTTGTATTGGACATTTGATCTAAATCAGTCATCTTGGTCATTTTCCTGATATGAGCAATGAAATTTGGCCTGAATTGAGCGGCAATCGGCGTATTTTTTTAATCACGCTGAATCAATTTTCGAAAATAGCGAATTGCGCCGTCGGCAGCCCAGTCTCTCGGGCCGATAACTTCTTCTACAATACGTCCTTGCTTATCGATGATAAAACTTTCCGGCACACCGGTTGTCTGATATAGATTTTTTACCATACCGGTGCTGTCGATCAGGGCCGGGAAATTCAACTTGTGCTTTTTCATAAACGGTCGCACTGCATCAGCCCCCGATTCGTCGATGCTGACCGCCAAAATTACAAATTTTTCTTCCTTCAGCTCCTGATGGAGCTTTTCCATGGACGGCATTTCTGCCACACAGGGGGCACACCAGGTGGCCCAGATATTGAGCAGGACCACTTGGCCTTTGTAATCGGCTAAACTGGTCATTTTACCGGCCAGGTCAGGCAATGTAAAATTTGGAGCGGGTGCAGCTTTTTCAAACCGCGGCTTGCCGGCCGGAGTGATTGAAGAATTATCGGTTTGAAGCAGAATTATGATTCCAACACCGACTAGAAGCAGAAGAATTAATATGATGGATTGATAGTTTACCCATCGAACTTTTTGGATTTCTTCATTCATTTGTCTCAGCGCTCGATCTTATTTTTCCCCTTGGGATAAAATTTTTATGCAACAAACTCGAAACGACAGGACTTGCTTCGGTATGGAAGCGCGCCTGCTTGTCTTTCCGATCAATAAACGGTTAATATGCTACATGGTGTCAGAATTGTCAACGATAGCCTTGTTTCGGTACAGTTATCGGGCAGTTAGCATTTGATTCGGCACCTAGCAATACCAAAGCCTGCTTTGTACTAGCCGAATTTTGGACGGATTCCAACCAGCGATAATACGTTTTCCCGGTTGTCTGCAAAGTCCAAGCAAACATTGGGTAAACTTTATCGGAAGCGGCTTTCAGCCGCGGCATATGATATCACGGATACCAATCGCTTCCACACTCCGCTTACGTGCGTTTTTTATATAACCAGCTAAGTTTTTGTATCCGTATTTTATTTTTATTCGAGTTTTGAACTAAAAAGAACTTGACAACTATCAAACATATTAATATATGTACATATGATCAATAGATAAAAAAGAGGGTTTAAAACATGGCCGCCGAACCGCGAAACACCCATAATGCCGTTGAAACCTGCATCACCCAGGGGATCCATCGAGACATTGTACGAACCGTGAACCAAAACATGCCGGATCCGGTTGCCCTGTATGAGCTGGCCGATCTGTTTAAATTGTTCGGTGACAGCACTAGAATCGGCATCCTTTGGGCGCTGAGCGAATCGGAGATGTGTGTGTGTGATCTGTGCGCACTGTTAAAAATGAAACAACCGGCGGTTTCCCACCAGTTGAAAAATTTAAAACAATCACGGGTTGTCAAAGCCAGAAGGGACGGAAAAATCGTTTACTACAGTTTGGATGATGAGCACATCCGCCGGCTGCTCAATCTGGGCATGGAGCATATTGTGGAGTAACCAAGTACTCTAATTCGCAATTACTGTATTTATGAACCTATGTACTGAGCAAAAGGTATTTCCTGAATGTCAGATATAAGAACCGAAATATTTAACGTCAAAAATATCGACTGCGCCTCGTGTGCGGCGAAAATTGAAAATGGCTTGAAAGCCGTTGATGGTGTCAATGAGGCCGTGCTCGATTTTGCGAGCCTGACACTGCATGTGAAAGCCACGGATATTACACGGATTATAGCGGAAGTCCGCAAGATTGAGCCCGCGGTTGAGCTGGTGCCCAAATTCGGGACGACAACCCCACGTGGGGACCACGAGCAGCCGGGCGTTTTTACACTTATACCCAAAAAAGAGCTGGCGCTCCTGATCGGGGCGGCGGCGTTATTCTGCCTGCAGCTTTTTTTTGAAGACTGGTTTCACCGGAATTCTTTTTTCATGCTGGAACTGGCCGTTGTTGTCGCTGCCTATATTATCGCCGGCAGCAATGTCCTGTTTGGCGCTTTCAAAACCATCCGCCGGGGGACATTGTTCGACGAAAATGTGCTCATGGTGATCGCCACCGGCGGGGCGTTGGCGATTCATGCCTATTCCGAAGCCGTCGGGGTCATGATATTTTATAAAATCGGCGAAATGCTGCAGAATTTAGCCGTGTCCCGTTCGCGCCGTTCGATAAAAGCGCTGCTGGCAGCCAAACCGGACAAGGCGGTTGTAAAAACCGCCGACGGATACCGGGAAGTCGCGCCGGAGTCAGTGGTCGTCGGTGATTTATTGCTCGTTAAGCCCGGCGAAAAAATACCCCTGGACGGCAAAATAATTACCGGAAACTCGCAGGTGGATTCATCGGCCTTAACCGGCGAATTCAAGCCGCTGACTGCCAGGCCCGGAGATGCCGTGTTGGCCGGACAAATTAATCAAAGCGGCGCCTTGACCGTGCGCGTGTCGCGGCCCTTTAGCGAATCGTCGATTGCCAAGGTAATGGATCTTGTCGAAAATGCCACGGCCAGAAAAGCGAAAACCGAAAAATTCATCACCACCTTTGCCCGCTATTACACCCCGGCGGTGGTGATGATTGCAGCGGGCATTGCCTTTATCCCGCCGATTATATCCGGCGCCTCCTTTCAAACCTGGATTTACCGCGCCCTGGTGCTGCTGGTGATTTCATGCCCCTGTGCCCTGGTTGTCAGCATCCCGCTGGGCTATTTCGGCGGGATCGGCAAAGCCTCGCGCAATGGCATCCTGGTAAAAGGCTCTAACTTTATCGATGTGCTGGCAGCCGTTAAAACGGTGGTGTTTGACAAAACCGGGACCTTGACCCGCGGCGTGTTTAAAGTCAAAGAAGTCGTCAATTTGAACGGATTTTCAAAAAATCAGCTGCTGGAATTTGCCGCCGCCGCGGAGATGCAGTCCAATCATCCCATTGCCGCCTCAATTATAGCCGCGTTTAATGCAGACGGGCGTGAGCTGAATCCGGCACTGATTTCCGGTCATACCGAAATTGCGGGGCAGGGTGTCAAAGCCCGCTACGGTGAACATACGGTGATGGTCGGCAATGACAGCCTGTTGCATTTAAAATCCATCGATCACCCGCGCTGTGAATTTGACGGCACCGTGAGCCACATTGTCGTGGACGGCCACTATGCCGGCTACATCACCATCGATGATGAAGTCAAACCGGATGCCCAAAGCGCCCTGAAAAGCCTTAAACAGCAGGGTGTCGAGCAGATCGTCATGCTGACCGGTGCGCAGGCGTTGCCAGCCTGCATAAGCGATCATTGCGCCGTTATCCGTGCATAGCTCGGCGCGCGGGTAATAGGCCCGTCCGCCGAGCTTCTGCATCAAGCCGGCCACGCGGGCACGCAGGGCCTGATTGGCGCTGACGCCGCCGGACATGACCAGCGCCCTGCTCCCTGTCTGCTC
>Ga0209536_100016192_pt1 | contig 10610 bp, 9 predicted proteins | sample DeeMarSeWOR28_12_FD_187461 | JGI IMG/M metagenome (GOLD analysis project Ga0209536, IMG submission 187461) | Marine sediment microbial communities from White Oak River estuary, North Carolina - WOR-2-8_12 (SPAdes) (version 2) | ecosystem: Environmental > Aquatic > Marine > Intertidal zone >...
CATCCTTATTTTGGCCTGTTGGCAGCTCTGCCTTGACTTCACAATCCAGTTGTGTTAGGGCTGAGAATTCCTTCTTTTCCATGATATCCTCGAGCACGTAATCGCGGTCGGACTGTGACATATGATCCCAGAGCAGGTCCACTGCCACCGCAAAGTACGCCATGTTTATTCCGAGATGCAGGGAGACATTGCCTATATCATCATCACAGATTTTACAGAGCGCACCGGCGAAGAGTTCTCCACTGCTTTCGACGATATGGTGGCGCAGGGAGCTATCGGCATTATCCTTGACCTTAGAGATAATGCCGGGGGTTCACTGTCAGCCGTGGTTGAGGTAGCCAGCCAATTTCTGGAGGGGGGCGTTGTCGTCTCGGTGATTGATAACGCGGGCCGTAAAATTGATTACTCGGTGGAATGTATCGGAGAGGTTACCGAGTTGCCAATGGTGGTGCTGGTGAACAAGTTTAGTGCCAGTGCCAGTGAGGCGCTGGCTGGTGCCTTACAGGACTACGGTCGGGCGGTTATTGCTGGCACCGTTACTTATGGTAAGGGCAGTGCCAATAACCTTTTCTGGCTCTCCGATGGCTCCGGGCTCTATCTCACCGTTGCTCGCTGGTACACGCCTGAGGGACATCTCATCGAGGGGGAGGGGATTGAACCGGATTATGAGCTTGACCTTGAGGAAGTTGACCCCGTCGAGTGGGCACTTGACTATCTGGAAAGTCATACGTAACCATAGCGCCGTTCGATAATGACCGTGGGATATGAGAAAAATGGAGAGAGGCCAAGAATTCTGCGCTCCGCATGGAGAACACGTCTCTCCGTCCCCCCCTAGAAGCCTCGAAAACTCAGCCTCGCCCCAATAATAGCATATTTGGGTTAGCTACTCAATATTTTTCTTCAATCTAATCAGGCCTAGTGCCTTCAATAAAGGCTGCTTTTGAATCATTCTCTCACCTAGAGTAGCAGGGAAGGTGCAATCTGTGATATATTATTCTTTTTTGCGCTTTTGGCATGTTTTCTACATGAGCCGGAAGGAGAACAAGGAGACAGAGAGATGAGTGTCGAGTTTCGTCCCATCACAAAAGAAGAAATGGAGCGGTTTTACTATGTAGCCGGTAATGCCCTCGTGTTCACCCAGAACCCGGATACCGGTAATAGTATGCAGCCGGAGTTGACATACTGTGCTTTCGAGGACGGTAAGCTGGCGACTTCCTACGCTGAGTGGCCGCTGACGATGCGTTTTAACGGGAGTAGTGCTCTGATTGCCGGTGTGACCTTTGTCGGTACGCTTCCTGTCTACCGCCGTCGTGGCTATCTCAGAAAAATAATGACCGACCGTTTTAAGATTCTCTACGAGCAGGGTGATAGGGCTATTGCTGCCCTTTATGCTTCCCGGGCGGCAATTTATCAGCGTTATGGCTATGCCGTGGTATCTACGCAGAGCTCCTACAATTTCGATCCCAGATACCTGCAGTTTTCGGTTCCTCAGGATGTTCCGGGCAGGTTTCGGGAGCTGGCCGATGATGAGTTCCCATTACTGGTAGAAATCTATCGGCATTTTAGAGTCGATAAGACCGGTTATATTCATCGACCGCGTGCCATGTGGTATTCTGGTGTGCTGGCGACTCCGCTCACAGGAGGGAGACTAAACAAGGTCGTCTATCAGGAGGATGGTGAACCTCTGGGCTACCTGATATACGTCATGGAGGCACCTCCTGGTGGAAATGGTCCGGGGCCGCATCAGCGCCTTACCATTCGTGACCTTGTCTGGCTGAACCCCGCAGCCTATCGAGCGGCGTGGAACTATATCGCCAATATGGACCTGGTGAATCACGTTCATTGGGGGCGTGCTCCCAGTGATGATCCGTTACCGCACCTGCTGCTTGAACCACGAATGTTACGTAAGACCTCAGGTGACGGTCTGCTGGCTCGTATTATCGATGTTGAGAAGGCGCTACCACAGCGGCACTATGATGACGAGGGCACGCTTACTTTCGAGATAAGTGACGACCTTTGCCCCTGGAACCAGGGACGTTGGAGATTGGAAACCTCGACTGAGGGGAGTTCCGTTAACCGTACCAATGAGGAGCCACAGGTTATTATGCCAATCAGTACTCTGGCGATGCTGATGTTCGGCCAGATAAGTGCCAGTGAAGCCGCCCGGATGGCCCGCATGGACGTTGGTGACGATGGTATCCTCCCGTTGTGGGACAAGGTGATGCGCACGAAATATCGTCCATTCTGTGCTGACAGTTTTTAAAGAGATAATACGCTCGACAATTATGCCATCGGCTCGGTCGAGGCTGGCTCAACCGGCTGGAGTTGGTCCATACTTTCCAGATGGTCGACGTAGAGAATGCCGTTGAGATGATCGATTTCATGCTCGAGGGCTTGTGCCAGGAGTTCATTGGCTCGTAGCCGTATCTCTTTGCCGGTACGGTCAAGTCCTTTTACCCTGACTGTCTCGGCCCTCTTAACCTGGGCAAAATATCCCGGGATACTGAGACAACCCTCATTTATGAGACGTTCGCCAGACTTGCGTACTATCTGCGGATTTATAAGGGTAAGATCTTCTTCCTCCGGCATGCCGATGACAATCACGCGGAGGGGAACGCCTACCTGCGGTGCGGCCAGACCGACGCCGGACGCCGAGTGCATGGTATCCACCATGTTGTTAATCAGCTCATGTATCGATTTATCAACAGACCTTACTCGTTTTGCTTTCTGTCGTAATACGGGGTCGGGTAGAGTACGGATTGGGAGAACCGCCATATCCTGCCAACTCCTTAAATTATGTACAAACCGGAAATTTATCTTCCTTAATATATTATATATCCCTATAACCCCACCGGGTCAATGTCCACTGTCCAGCCCTGTGGCATGGGTATCTGTGAAAGCACGACCGATGGGTCGGAGCTGCGGATTATCAATTGCCAGCGGTAATGTCCCCTCCGGCGATGGATGAAGGCCGGCGCCGGTCCGATAAGGCTGAGGTCGGCAATCCCCTGCCTGTCCCGTTCTTCGATAATACGCTGCTTCATTCGCTCCGCTGCCTTCTGGCAGGCTGTATCATTGGTATGGGTGCAGGTGAGGCTGGCCAGCCTGGAGAAGGGCGGATTGTGGAGCTGCTTTCTGTAGGCGATTTCCTTACTGTAGAAAGTGCCATAGTCGTGCCCGGCGGCTACCTGGATAGCGTAGTTCTCCGGTGAGTATGTCTGGATAATCACTCGCCCGCCGAGGGCACTCCTGCCGGCCCGGCCGGCTACCTGACTGAGTAGTTGGAAAGTCCTTTCGCCTGCCCGAAGGTCAGGCAGGTTCAGACTTGTGTCGGCACTGATAACGCCTACCAGGGTAACCAGAGGCAGGTCCAGTCCTTTAGCGACCATCTGTGTGCCGATGAGGATATCGGCCTCGTGCCTGCGGAACCTGTCCAGTATTGCCTGGTGTGAATCCTTGCCCCGGGTGACATCGCTGTCCCAGCGTAAAAGCCTGGCATTGGGAAACGCTTGCCTGACCTCCTGCTCCAGCTTCTGGGTGCCGATTCCGAGATACCTTATGCGGCGGCTTTCACAGCGAGGACAGGTCTGCGGTGCCGACGACCGCTGATTGCACTGGTGGCAGAGCAGGATATCTTCAGCCAGGTGATAGCTCAGAGGGATTTCACAGCGACGGCAGGTCAGGACGTAACCGCAATCGCGACATTGCACAGAGGTAGCCGCCCCGCGCCGGTTCAGGAAAAGGATGGCCTGTTCCCGGTTGGTAAGGACTGTCTCAATTGCTCCTGATAGGGCGGTGCTGAAGATACTCCGATTACCCCGCTTCAGTTCTTCTCTGAGGTCCACTACCTCGGTCCGGGGTAAAGAGGGTCCGCCACCGGCGACGACGCGTTCGGGGAGGTGGAGCAGGTGGTAGTCCCCTTGTTGGGCATGGTAATAGGTCTCTACATCCGGAGTGGCGCTACCGAGAATGGCGACTGCCCCGGTCAATTCGGCCATCTTTGTGGCGACATCACGGGCATGGTAGCGTGGCGATTGCTCCTGTTGCTTGTAGGTCCATTCGTGCTCTTCGTCGATGACAATCAGGCCAAGGTCTGGCTGTGGTGCGAAAATAGCGCTCCTTGGCCCGATGACAACCTCAAACTCACCGTCCCTGATTGACTGCCACTCGTCGAACTGCTCGCGCAGAGAGAGCTGACTGTGGAGCACGGCTACGCGGTTGGGGAAACGGGCGGCGAAGCGCTCTATTGTTTGTGGTGTCAGCGAAATCTCCGGCACAAGAACAATACCACGCTTGCCCAGCCTGACGGTCTCCGCCAGGGCCTGCAGGTATATCTCTGTTTTTCCGCTACCGGTAACACCGTGTAGCAGGAAGACCTGCGGAGATGTACGGTCTTTTCCTCTCAGACTTGACTGGATAATGCGGAAGGCAGATTCCTGGGCAGGGGTGAGTTGTAACGGTTGTGTTGGGTTGATTCCCTGGTGGGTGAAAGGTTGCTGCCTTACCTCGACTCGCTGGACCTTTACCAGTCCTTTATTGTCTAAGGCATCGATTACTGCCTTGCTACTGCCGGTATGCTGCCTCACCTGTGAAATCGACACCGGCTGCGGCTGCTGGGCCAGAAACTCAAGCAGGGTTGCCTGGCTGCTGGCATGCCGGTTCCGCAATGCTACGGCCTCTTCTTGGGCTTCATCGTTGTCGACGGCGAGGCTGAGGTAGACTTCTATCTTCGGTCTTATCCTTACCCTCTCCAGCTCGTAGCTTCGGGTGACAAGACCACTTTTCACCAGTTGGGCCACCGCTGCTTGTGCCTTCTTCTTGCCCAGCGTCCTTTCCAGTGTGCCGAGGCTGACCGGACCCTGCCGGGTAAGTCTGAGGGCCTGTTGCTGCGACTGAGTGAGGGAGGTGATGTCGTACTCATGGTCGGTCGGAGAGATGAGGGTTATGGTTCTCCGCTCGAAGCCGGGCGGAAGCATCGGCGCAACAGAATCGAAGAGTGGTGACAGGTAGTAGTCGCTGAGCCACCGGGCGAGTTCAATCTGGTGTGGGGAGAGGAGGGGATTCGGGTCAATCGTGCCGATAATATCGCGGGTCTCTTCCACCGCCGGGAAGTCTGTCAGTTCGACGACAACGCCCTGGAGAGTCTTATTGCCGAAGGGCACCCATACAGCCTGCCCGGGGTCGATGCTCAACCCTGGAGGTATTGCATAACTGAAAGTCCGGCGCTGGGCTGCCGGTGAATTGACACTAACCTCGGCATACCTCATCATTTACCCCGCGAGGTAGCTCGGTCTTAATCAGATCCCTGAGACTTTTCTTTGGGGGTTCTTTTCTCTTTAATACGGGCCTTTTTGGCACTAAGACCACGGAGGTAGTACAGTTTTGCCCGACGTACCTTACCGTGTCGGACTACTTCGACTTTTTGAATCATGGGCGAATACAGAGGAAAAGTCCTCTCGACGCCGACCCCATAGGCGACCCGCCTGACGGTGAAGCTGGAACCGGCCCCACTATTTCGTATCCGGATGACCACACCCTGGAATACCTGAATACGTTCCTTGTCGCCCTCAACGACCTTGGAACTGACCTTCACTGTGTCACCAGGGGCTAAGGTCGGGATATTCGGATTCGGCTTGGATTCAACCAGTGTTTCGATGTTCATCTTACAAGACTCCCTGTAGTTAGTGTGGTTGCGGTAACCCCTATCGAAGTTGTTTCAACCGCTCGACTAAACGTTCCTCTTTATTATCCAGCTGCGCTCGGTCCAACATTTCGGGGCGGCGCTTCATAGTTCGCATGATTGACTGCTCACGGCGCCACTCGGCAATCTGGGCGTGGTTTCCTGAGAGCAGGACTTCTGGTACCGACCAGTCCCGGTAAACCGGGGGTCGGGTATACTGGGGGTACTCCAATAAACCGGTGGTATGCGACTCATCCAGCGGAGACTCTTCTGAGCCAAGTACGTCCGGTAGCAATCTGACGACAGCGTCGATGATGACCATTGCCGCCAGTTCACCGCCTCCGAGTACGTAATCACCGATGCTTATCTCATCGGTAGCGAGGTGTTCACATACTCTCTCGTCTATACCCTCGTAACGTCCGCAAATCAGGACAAGTCGAGGATGTTGAGAAAGCTCCCCGGCAATCTGCTGGGAGAAAAGGCGTCCCTGCGGAGTGAGCAGGATTATGGGTATTGCCGTGGCCTGTTCTGAGGGCGTCTCGGTTTGCAGTGATTCCACCGCCTCGAAAATTGGCTCCGGTTTGAGCACCATGCCGGCGCCACCTCCATACGGGTAATCATCGGCTGTGTGGTGTCGGTCGTGGGTATAATCCCTGATATTGTGCAGGTTAACAGCGACCAGCCCGCGAGAGACAGCTCGCTGGAAGAGACCGGTGCTTAATGGTCCCTGAAACATCTCAGGGAACAGGGTCAGGATATCAAATTGCATCAAATTCTGTCCTCTTGCTCTGGTGAACCCCGGCTCGACCGCATTCTGTTCTCAGGTACTCTGGTTATGTGGGAAGCAGTGAGGATAAAAACAGGCGGCGGTACTCTGAGAAATCCACTGTCCCATTCTACCATAAACAGGACCGCAGGAGAAACTGGGGAATTTTGAGAGTGAGGTTGGGGATTTTTTGGGAATTTTAAAGAATTTTCCAAAATTCTTTAAAAAAGGTATTGACAAATGGGTTTTTGTGTGGCAGAATGGTGAGAATTAGCAAATTGTGGGGAATAGTGGGGAGAATTTAGCTTCAACTCTTACCGGGAACCTGGACTCTCATTTAGTCTGGGGGGAAAGTGAGTAAATGTTTCTCGGTGAATATGAATACAAAATAGACGACAAGGGCAGGGTGCCGGTCCCGCCTAAGTTCAGGAGAGAACTTAAGGATGGATTAGTGCTGGCACTTGGCCCTGAGGCATGTATTGTGGCCTATGGTCTGGCGGAGTGGAGGAAGATGGCGGAGACCCTGACCACTGGTTCGCTGGCACCCTCCAAGTTGAGAAGACTGGGTCGGGCTACTTTTGCTACGGCGTATAGTTTGACTCTCGATGGACAGGGAAGGGTGGCCCTGCCAATCACGCTGAGAGAGTATGCACGGATTGAGGACGAACTGGTTGTCGTCGGGGCAAACACCTGTTTTGAGATGTGGAATAAAGAGCTTTGGGCGGCGGAAAGAACCGTTGCGCTGGAACAAGCCTGGCAGATTATTGAAGGTCTTGAACGACGTTGAGGAGTTTAGCAGTATTGTCACCAACCCATAAGCCGGTTCTGGTCAGTGAGGTAATTGAGACACTGGCTGTCCAACCCGGGGGCTGTTACATTGACTGTACGGTCGGTGGGGGCGGGCATGCGATTGCCATCCTGGATAGCAGTTCACCTGGAGGTCAGCTGTTAGGCCTCGATGCTGACCCGGATGCCATCCGCGTTGCCCGTGTGCAACTTAAAGCCTATCGTGATTCTACGTTGCTCCGGAATGAGAATTTCGTTAATCTGCTGAACATCGCTGAAGAACATGACTTTTATCCTGTTCACGGTATCCTGTTTGACCTGGGATTATCGTCTTTTCAGTTAAGCAGTGACGTCAGGGGATTTAGTTTCCAAGAAGAGTCAGTTCTGGATATGCGTTTTAGCCCGGAGCAAGAAGCAACTGCCGAGGATATCGTTAACCAGCTTCCCGAGACCGAGCTTGCCCATCTCATAAGAACATATGGTGAGGAGTCCTATAGCCATAAGATAGCCCATCGTATTGTCGAGGAGCGCCCCATTAAGACGACACTTCAGCTTGCCAGAACAATCGAGATGGCAGTTGGTGGGAGAAGGGGTAAAATACACCCGGCCACCAAGACTTTTCAAGCGTTGCGAATTGCTGTGAACCAGGAGCTTCAACATCTGGAGGTTGGTCTGGAGCAGGCGCTGAGTCTGTTGGGGTTTGGCGGACGGCTGGTTGTCATCAGTTATCACTCCCTGGAAGATCGCATTGTTAAGCGGTTTTTCCAGCGGGAATCCAGGGATTGTATATGTGCGCCGGACATACCCGTTTGCGGCTGTGGACACAAAGCCAGTCTACGACTGGTCAATAAACGGGTAATCACTCCTACTGCCAACGAGGTCCGTTTTAACCCACGCAGTCGGAGTGCCAGGTTAAGGGCAGCCGAGCGTATTGTTGAATGGAATGGATTGCCCAGAGCGAGAGACGGGCAGAATCCCGGTTTCACCGGGAGGATGCGTTTTGCAAAAAATTGACAGGCAGAATACCTTGCCAGAAAAAGGGGGGACAGTTGAAATGTGAGAATCCAATCAGGCTCAAGGGGACAAAATGTACCATAGTAAAGGAGGGGTGAATGAGCAAGCGGAATACATTGTGTGCTATAGATGTTGGTACCACTAAAGTCTGTACCATCGTAGCTGAGGTAAATGATGGTGACCTCATACGGGTTGCCGGGGTGGGCTTAACCCAGTCTACCGGACTGCACAAAGGATTGGTGGTCAACATCAATGAGGCCAAAGCATCGATTCGTGAATCAGTAAGGAAAGCTGAGCACGCCAGTGGCTACAAGGTCGAATCGGCCTATGTGGGCGTTACCGGGAGACACATCAGCGCACGCAACAATCGAGGAGTTGTCGCCATATCGCGGAATGACCGGTTGGTGCGCTCTGATGACCTCAAGCGGGTCCTGCAGACTGCCCAGAACGTGAACCTGTCCAATGATGAAAGGCTGCTTCACCTTATACCGAGAGGCTATGCGATTGATGGACAGGAAGGAGTCAGGAATCCGGTAGGTATGTACGGTTTCAGGCTGGATGTCGAGACCCACGTTATTACGGCTGCCGTCTCTTCCGTACAGAATCTGGTCAAATGTATCCGCGCCGTTGGTGTCGATATTGATGACCTCGTCTTTGAGCCGCTGGCCAGTAGTGAAGCCGTGCTGAGTGATGATGAGAAAGAAGCTGGCGTCATCCTGGCTGACATCGGCGGAGGCACGACCGATATCTCCGTTTTCAAAGACGGAAGCATCTGGCATAGTGCTATTATTCCGGTAGCTGGCTACCAGTTCACTCGTGACATTGCAATCGGCCTGGGTCTACCATTTGAGGTGGCCGAAGAGATGAAGAGGAAATATGGTAGCGTCATGCCGGTCTACGAAAGCGGCGCGAAGGGTTCTGATACTATTGCCCAGAACGGCCATAGTATTTCTTACCAGGGCCTTTGCGATGTTATCCGGGCCAGAGTCGAGGAGCTTATCAGACTCATCATGCTGGAACTACCGCGTAAAGAAATGCCGGCACTGGTCCCGGCCGGTCTGGTACTCACCGGAGGCAGTTCCAATCTTTCCGGTCTTGATGTTCTTGGGCGTGATATAACACGAATGCCGGTAAGGATTGGCACACCTGTCAGTATCCACGGTATTGCCGAGGTACTGCAAGACCCTGCATATGCTACCAGCGTTGGGCTCTTACTCTGGGGACTGAAGCCCAAGAGTGCTCCCAGCTGGAAAACCAGCATGTTTGGCACGAACCTGCGGAGTCTGGTTTCCAGAATCAAGCGCTTTTTTGGTAACTAATTGCGAAGTAGATATCGAGAAAAGAGGAGGAGAAGATGGCAAAAACTAGTTTTGCCCCAAATCCGGCAAAGATAAAAGTCATCGGCCTCGGTGGAGGGGGCTGCAATGCAATCACCCGTATGGTGAGGGACGATATTCGAGGCGTGGACTTCGTCGCGATGAATACCGATGCCCAAGCTTTGGCGGTCACTGAGGCTCCGATGCGTGTCCAGCTTGGCGAGAAATTGGTCAGAGGATTAGGAGTTGGCGGTGATCCGGCACAGGGCATGAAGGCAGCTGAAGAAAGCCGTGACCAGATAAGGGAATTCGTCTCCGGGGCTGACATGGTATTCATCACTGCTGGTATGGGTGGCGGTAGCGGTACCGGCGCAGCTCCAGTGGTTGCCGAGCTTGCTATGCAGGCTGGCGCACTGACTATCGCCGTGGTAACAAAACCGTTTACTTTTGAGGGCACAAACCGGGCAATGGTAGCCAACGAGGGTATTGCCAGATTGCTGGACAATGTAGTTGATACCCTGATAATTATACCGAACGACCGGTTGCTGGAACTTTGTGACCCGAAGACAGGAGTTGATGAAGCCTTTAAACTGGCTGATGACGTTCTCAGTCACGGTGTCCAGGCAATTGCCCAGGTCATCACTGTCCCTGGCGTAATTAACCTTGACTTTGCTGATGTCAAGGCAGTGATGAAAGATGCCGGACCTGCCTGGATGTCAATCGGCAAGGGGAGTGGTCAAAACCGGGCGATTGATGCTGCTAAGGAAGCCCTGGCCAGTCCTCTGCTGGATGTTTCCGTGGCTGGTTCCAAGGGGGTACTGTTCAACGTTGTTGGTGGTGAAAGCCTTACCCTGTTCGAGGTGAACGAGGCTGCCGAGGTGATTAAGAATGCGGTAGACCCTGAAGCCAACATCATCTTCGGTGTTGTTCATGACCCTGCAATGGATAAAGAGGTAAAGATTACACTGATTGCCACCGGATTCGCTGCCAAGAACGAGTTGCCCGGTGACAATAAAGAAGACGAAATCGTAGAATTTCTTAAGGAGTG
>Ga0209536_100016193_pt1 | contig 10610 bp, 10 predicted proteins | sample DeeMarSeWOR28_12_FD_187461 | JGI IMG/M metagenome (GOLD analysis project Ga0209536, IMG submission 187461) | Marine sediment microbial communities from White Oak River estuary, North Carolina - WOR-2-8_12 (SPAdes) (version 2) | ecosystem: Environmental > Aquatic > Marine > Intertidal zone >...
TGACACCCTCCTTTCTAAAAAGTTCTCATGGTCCCAAACTTGAGGTTGCCACTTTTGACAAATGGAGCTTCCCTCAGAACGAAACCGGGCCGCCAACAAAGACGGCCCTTTATTGATTGGGGTGATTATAGTCTCTCTTTGCGAAAAGTCAAATCATTTAAGCTTCCTCGATCTTTACTTCCTCTCTATTTGCACCTTGACTCGCGTCCCGTTGCTGACCACATCGTACACAGGCGATAGCCTGCTGAAGGCCTTCAGCTTTTCCACGTTCTCAGCATCCGTTTTAACTTTGAAATTGACCCGGATCTCTTCATACCCCCTTCTGACTTCATCGGATAACCCCAGGAAGCCACGGAGGTCAATATCTCCCTCCAACTCTGATTCTACTTCCTCCACATTGATACCCCGAATCGCAGCGTGGTAGACCATGGTGGTGGTCATACAAGCTGCCAGTGCATTGAGAAGGTGCTCTACAGGATTGGCTCCCCGGTCTTCTCCCGCTAGGAGGGGGGGTTCGTCCGCTTCCAGTACAAAGGGCTTTTTACGGTAATTCTCCTGACCAGCACCGTAAAAAGCGTTGATGGTGGAACGGTTGTGTCCGCCGCTGATCCATTGATTGTGAGCTCGGAATTTGGACTTGGCGAGATCAGGTTTTTCCTCTATGGCACCCACCGTGCCTCTAACAGCGCCCACATCCACGCCGTTTACCTTTGCCTCTCTTGTTTCTGCGGCCTGTACAGACATTATATCTTCCTCCCACCCGTCTCAGTGAATCAAAATACCGAGGCAGGTTGTTTGAGGCCAACATTTATCGGTTAAAACGCGTTAACCATACAAACGAAGCTAAACACAGGATAACGAATGTCAATGGGGAAACCACCATTTTCCGGATTAAGCTTCCGGCTCAAAATGGAAAGAGAATTCAACTGTTGGCCATAAAGTAAAGGCTTAGTGGTACATGAATTGCATCACTAAAGAACGCGCTCTGAATAATTGCGCCTTTGCCCTATTAAAGGAGGAGGGCTGTTCAATGGAAAAAGTTCCGGTGAAAAGAAAGTCTGTTAAGGACAGTGTGGTGTACGAAATCCGGGAAGATAACCTTGAAGATGAGATCATTGATCTGGTGGATCTAGCAGACGAGTACCTAGAGACCATAGAAACAAATCTTAATCTCTCCGGTGTTGACGGTGATGAATTGGATGACACGCTGGATGAAGAGTTGATAGGATTAGATGCCAGAAACAGTGAGGGGTCGCCCACAAGCAAAAATCGGACGAATCCCGATTTTGAAAAATCTCTACTCAAATTATTCGAATCGAGCGAGTCAGCTGCTGCCAAACTTATAGAAAGGGAATTCCAAAAAGAGGAACCGGCTGGAGAATCTCCTAAGGCTGACGACCATGCTACAGGTGGTGGCGTGGCCCATAATAAGCCAGGGGCGCAAGCTACCAATGAAAAGGATAGGACGGGAGACATACCTGAGCCTAAGAAGGAATTCCCCAAAAACCTATTCTTGAATCTTGAGGTGGTGAAAAAAGCACCTAGCAGGAAGGCTCTTACTAATAGGGCATCTCCGGTTGACGGAGAGCCTAGGGTTTCGTCTGATGAAACAAAGTGGATAGACAGCGGCCGGTATTATCCTGGATCTGTACACGCTATTGATAGAAAAATAGCAGTATATGAACAAGAGATAGCAAAACTCTCTGACAAAAAAAGGAAAATTAAAAAGACCTACGAACAATTGAGGAGTATTTTATATCTGGAGGGTCAAGAACTCAAAAAAGCTGTTGCAATTATCCTTTCAAAATATTGGTCTTTAAAATTATCTTTTATGAATAAAGCGAAGAGAGCCGGGTTCAACGACAATATTTTGATCAAATATAATAACAAAATTATTATAGCTAAAATTAAGGGGACTCACAGTGTTAATCCCTCTCACAAGTTTATTACTCAAGTCTGGCAGGATTTACACTATTCTGGATTGAGCACAAGGGCTGATGGAGCACTAATTGTAAATCATGACATAGAAAACGACCCCAAAGATAGGCGCGCGCCCTATGCCGATGAAGACGCAGAGCAGCTAGACGATCTTATCCTCATAGATACACGAGTACTACATAAATTGACTACTGCAATAATTGATGGTGACTTATCTGTCGAAGAAGCAAGGAAAATATTATTTAAGAAGGGTAGAGTAGAATTCAAGGGATCTGCAAGTGGTCATCCCACCAGCCTGGATAATTCCTGAATTGTCCGTTCTAGGTAGCAGTTCATTCAGAAGTATTTGGCACAACACTCCTTTTTACGTGCTCTCCGGTTACAGTCGCCTCTGCCTCAGAGTCTGAGGAAAAATGAACTATAATAACCAGGTTGTCACCAATTCTAATAACGTCGCCATCTTCTAACCGAACTGATTCCACTCTCAGTCCGTTAACAATCGTTCCGTTTTTGCTTCCCTTGTCGGTGACAACTATATTTTCCCCTTCTTTACTGAAGCATGCATGATGGCGAGAGACGCTGTTATCTCTGAGCACAATGTCATTATCACCATGACGACCAACCGTTAGTGTCCGCTCCTTCTGTGGAACGTACTCCTTCATCGTAAGGTTTTGGAACTTCACCTCTAACCGATACATATGGCACCCCTCGAAAATTTGACCCACTGATGACGCAAGCTTTATTCCACCCTGCATCGCCAGGAAACTGATTTTAGGACAGAAAAACAAAGATCCTCAACTTTACTACAGAGCTACACTCACTCGGCTCTTAAGCCCATAGCTATTGTCCGAAACAGCTTCTCTAATCAGGTGATAATCGTGTTCTGGGATAAAGGTGAAACGGACACCCATGGCATGAGGCGTGTTGAGGTCAGTATCTACGGTCTTAGACCATATCCTTTCAGCGGTGGCAAGAATGAGTTGCCGTTCAGCAGGCTTAAAAACTAAGCGGAAATTATGAAGTTCATCGGGCAATTCAGAACAGCGAATGAGAGTGCCGTCGGTACTTAAGTTCTCGGTCCTGCAACTCACGAGGCCATCAGGAGTTATGATAGTTGCTGACCAGAAAATTTCAACTCTAGGGTGTTGACGCTTCTCTATAGCCATGACTTCCCCCTTTTTGTCAAAAACTTCCGGCAGTTGCCGTCAGTCACGGACTAATCTGATGTACTCAAATGGAGGTGTTTGGGAAAGACAAATGGGGGCAAGGTCATTACAAAGACCTGGCCAAGGGAATTGAACAGTGCAGCACTTGCACTTTAGCACAAGTGAGAGTGGTATTGTCAAGATAGAAAAATTTTAGCAAATGATTATTGTCTTTGAAGTTTTTTAATCTCAAAATGGAGTCGAAATTTCCTTAGTGGTGGCAATAACTCTCTCCACATTTGGATGAGACAGCGGGCCAGAAGAATCCCGAGATACCCATGAAATACGTCCATGAAGTCAGGTACTCTGCCTGGCAAAAAGAACTGCACAATTTCTGTGAACACCGGAATTACGAATATCAGAACGACTAGACGGTTTCGCTTGAGTGGGAAAAAGATCAGGGAGATAAGAAAAAGTAATGACAAATGATAGATTGCGTCTGAGTTGACACCCATTGGAACGAATACTTTCCTTTGAGGGAGAGCGATACCCCGTTTATCGGGGCTTTATCATTGCTCCAATATCTCAGTAATTACCCCACCCTTAAATTGCAGCAAGACTTTTTTTCTTTTGTCTCGCAGGTAATACCAATGGTCATTGGCCAGTATGGCCGCCCGGCTATCATCTGTCGTAGAGTTTTTCTTCCCGAGATAAGCAGGATATCCAAGGCTGAGTAAAACCTCTCCTTTGGTCATCCCTACTTCTGCAATTCCCGCTAAGACGCTTTCACGAAAATCTGAGTTAACTCTATCAAGGCCAACTGCTTCCTTATCTTGTGAGAAAAATTTGTAAAACGATACTCGCGTATTCACTCCACCATAACCCATACGCCAGCCAGTAAGTATATACTCTACCTCTGTGGCAATAAACTTGATTTCTTTGGTTGAAATAGCTTTAATAGAGCACTCGGTTCCTGGAGGTATAAAAACGCCACCAGAAAAAGGGTTCGCACTCTTGATCGTATTTGCCCCATGAGCCCTAAAACTGACTCTGTTAAAAACGGTTTGCCCCTCTAATTCTTTAATTCCGGATCCTTTAATGCTTTCACAGCCCAAATGGGCCAAAAAGATTAGAATCAATAAAATAAACCATCTATCTCTGCACATGGCTTGCTTTCTCACAAAGGCAATTTGTTGGAGCTTTTTTATCACACTTTTTTGAAGCTCTTGAGACGCTTTCAAATTACATGAATGAGGAGAGAGACCGCAACAAAAAACGTTCCTATTAACAAGCCCGGATGTTTCAAGGAGAATAAGTGCGTAAACCAAGCAGAGTAATGATTATAAGAGAACTTGAAGAAGAAATCTGGCGAATGATTGAGCCTCAGATCGATTCACATGGTTTAACCACCGACTCGGACCGAGAGATTATGAAGAGAGAAATTCAGAGGTTTCTAGAAGACAAGGCTAAATCGCTTGCGATAGAGGAATTGGCAGATGCGCTTTATTCACCAAAGCAGACTATGGCACTATTTCTCGAGTATCTTCATAATAAGGGGATAGCAGGAAACCCGGTTGCCAAGGAAAATAAAGAGTGAGGGGATAAAAAAATCCCCACTCTCGATTGTTACGAGGGTGGGGAATTTAAAACGGCATGGATAAGAAACGAGCTTGTGACCCAGAACCATACCGCATGACAGGAAGATAACTCCCAACAGATCTAAAGACAAGAGGGCAAGGTAAATTTTTTAACGTAAGCCTTGACTAGTTTCGATTTGCTTTTTTACTTATTGGCATCATACTTGCGTTAATCAAAACGGACCTTCTAGAAAAAAGTGCGATTCAGGAAAGGACTCCGATTAAAAGACTTCTGTATCCAAAAGGCTACCCAGATGGTGCATTTTCCTAACATTCTGATACTACCGGACAAAGTCTACAGCCTTTCCATTCAAAAAGCTGAAGGCAAGCGTGCTCTCGACCGTTTTCTTTTTGATTACAACGTGCAGGGTGTGAGCTTCTCTGATCCTTATGACAAATGGAGAACTCTTCTGGGAGTAAGTAAGGAGTTTTGGGAAGACTATAGCTTCTATAAGCTGGGTGTTCCTATGGAATGGCTTCTCCTGAGGTTTTTGCACCACCACCTTACAGCCAAATCACTTGACTTGCTCTCCGGTGATAATGGGCAAGTACTCAATTCATCTAACTTCAGGACCTTACTGGGCCGTGAAATGACCGAAACTGAAGGGGAAGAATCACTTAGAATTCTACTTAAGTCTTGGGCTGAGGTTCATCCGAAAGGTGTTATTGAATTCAAAGACATTTATGTTTCCAGCCACTTTACAGCAGAAACATTGAGACAAAGCATCGAAACACTGAAATCTAAGGGGTATCTCAAAGACTTGGGGCAAAATGTCTATCTAGTCGAAAAGAAAATACTCGATGCATGACGAAGGAATAAGTTAGCAAAAAATGTCCCGGGACCTATCTCTTACAAGGAAGAATAAGATAGTCACTGCGCTATTAGGGACTATACTCTTAATTTTCCTCCCAAATACAATCTAGGGGGCCTCAATCTACAACAGTGATCTCGAGCCACACAGAGTACAAATAGAGCACAAAGACGGATCACAGTATCTTGTAACGGTTTACAATTAATCTACTCACTATTTTGACTGTAAACTTCCCCACCTCCCCTCTCGCCCAACACTTACCTTGCACACACCTGTGGCATATTTCCTGCATTTCTTATCTAACCGTGGAAGCATTTTCACTAGCCTGGATATTTCATGAATTGCTGTCGCGAGACCACGAAGATGGGCTTGCCACCGGGCAACCGCAGGGAGTTGGTCCCGAGGCGTACCTGAACGGTACGTCGCAGGGACCGACAGCCGAGGACGCCCGGAAGGACGACCATATCCGTGGTCGCAGCAGGTGATTCATGAATTATCGGGGCTACTGGGGGAACCACCCATGAAAAAGCAGGAAAAGCGTATAGTCCCAAGAGCTGAAATCAAGTGGCCTGTAACTATGTTGAGCCCTCAACTCCAGGTGGAAGGCAAGATAGAAAACTTCAGCTCTAAGGGTGCCTTCGTCTCCTGCAAGGAACTTCCTCCACTTGAAGAAGGCTTTTTACTGGTCATCAAGGCTCCCGAATATAAAGCAATGAATCTTAATGCAAAAGTGGTCTGGTCAACTGTTGTAAAGAACAGTGAAGGAGATTCCTATTTTGGTATAGGTGTTCAATTTACCAGAATGTCACCAGACGACCGCCAGGCTCTTCACAAATTGATTGCCAAGCACTTTGAGATGAAGACTTTCCACAATGCGGTTGATGGTGAGTAGCCCTTAACTCGTTTAGCCCGGATTTTTCATGAATTGCTGTCGCGAGACAACCAAGATGGCTGTGCCACCTGGCAACCGCAGGGAGTTGGTTCCGAGGCGTACCTAACGGTACGTCGCAGGGGCCGACACCCGAGGACGCCAGGAAGGACAGCCATATTATTCGCGCTCGCTGCGCTCCGCTCAGTCCCGCAAGCGGGTTCCCAGTTTCGTGGTCGCAGCAAGTGATTCATGAAATATCCGGGCTAGGAAGGCCTGCCCACAATGAAGCTTGCCTGCAGCCAATGTAACAAAGTTTTGAAGACCCTTGACCAAGATGATTTAACCAGGCTGCTTCACAGTGATGAAGGAGTCTATTTCTTCTGCAGTGAAGGCTGCAAAGACGCATGGCCTCACCCTATTGTTACAGAAGAAGAAATTGAAAGCATCAAGCAGTCTTCACTTTAACCCTGATTATTCTTAGGGAACGCTTACTTTGGCGGCCGGAGGAAGGCATTAACCATCTTATCCCCCAGGGGCAGGCGGGAGACTCTGCCAAGATTCTTTATCATGAAATCAAAGGGCAGCAGCCTTAGCCAAGGATTGTCGAGAAAAGTTCTGGCTGCGTCGTGATAATACTCCTGCAGGTCGCAGGCTCGATTAAGTCCATCAATGGAATTACCCTCCCCAGCCGAAAAAGTTCCATGCCGGACAACAGCGCAGATATCCTTACTCTCGAGGGAAGTGGCCACTCCATCTGCCAGCTCGTAGGAGCCGTGTTTAACCCTTTCAACCAGGCCAATTCCACCTGGACAGCAAATTTTAAGCTGCTCGTGCTGGACAAACATCAAACTATTGAGGCTTTCCTCGCTCCGGAAGAGTCTAGCCAGAACGTTGACGCTGGTTGGCTGACCATGGATCACGGCTGAGATCTCGGGGCGGCGCTGGTAGATAGTAAAATGGGCAGGATGCTCAGAGGTAATCTTTTCCCCTCCTTTCAGCCCCCAGAGTACATCGTATCCCCCTTCTACTATTTCCACCACAGCGAGACAAGTATGAGGCCGATGGGCAATGTAGCGCAGATTCTTTCCGGAGCCTGTAATGACAAATCTTTTATTATGAAGCTCGGGAAAATCTTTATCCATCTCGTGACGCATTTTGTCCCTGGCACCTATTGGCGGAAATTCCTCAATTGGAAAATCGTCAGCCTTCACTGAAATATTTCCAGCCGTGCCCGCGGCTGCTTCGATAAAACATAGCCTTTCTGCTACCTTACCCAAGTAAAACAAGAGATCCTCAACTCTAGATTCCACCGTAGCACCTTGTAATAGCGTCGTTGGTAAGTTAAAGCATTCCTGACTAGACCCGCACCGCCAGACACTCGGCAATTTTCCTGAAGGATTGCAGCCACCCTCCTGCCTGCTCATCCCCTTCTTCCGCTCGGGACTGGTATCCTCGGTAAACGGTATCCACCATCCCAAAGCAAATGTTTTGGACCTCCCATAGATTAACTTTGAATGGCAACCCACTCACCAGTTTGGTGGCTTGTTCCAGTTTATGGAGCACTGATAAATCGTCAGGATTTGCTTTTAGTCTGTTGGCTAGGCGCTCGAGAGCTTTTCTAATACTGTAATCAAGTGACTCGCCCTCCAAGGAGATACCCTCTAATTGAGCCTCCCGCAGCAGATGTTCAATGCGGTTAAATTCGAAGTCATCATTTTCGAATGCTCGATGCAATTCCGCATTTAAGACGAACTCGGCGGCCGTATACAGCGCTTTTGGTGGTGGGGTACCCGCATCCTTGAGAAACCGCAGAAGAGGGGTATGATGTTCGTAAAGCTGCCGGTAGTCTGCCTCTATCTCTTCTAGAGTTGTCTGCAACAGGAGCTTCAATATCTTTCTCTGTTCGTCGGCAAAGAGAGACTTTAGATCAAAGGTAGCATCAGCAAAATTTTTGTCCAAAACACGAATTGTCTTAGTAAAATCAGCTGAACCAAAAGCTGTGTGGAGCTCCTTTACCATCTCTCCATAAGAATCATCCTCTGGAAATTCCCGCACTCCCCCACTGAGGTTGTGGTCACCTATATGAAGCACTGCGAAACCGAGCACTGCTGACTCCAGAGTTATGTCCGAAGTTATCCTGGCCCTTCCGAAAGCCAGCTTCGCCCTTCCGGCCTCGTGGAACTCTTTATCCTGGCTCTCTGCAGTGTAACAGTATACCTTGGCCTGCTCAGGATAATCATTAAACAGGCTTCCTACTCCGTAGTGAGCGGCCACTCTGGCCAGATTGAAGATGGAAGGCCGGACAAGCTTTTCATAGATCTCCCGCCCATTGCCCATTTCAGCGCGATTGCTCTTCCCCTCTCCTAGTATTTTAAGGAACTTTGGCTCTAGTTCATTGCCAAAAAGCTCTTGAGCCAGTTGAATTACCCTGGCTCCGTAACTCATTACCTGAACCGTCTCGATTCCCGCCAGATCATCGAAGAACCAGCCACAGCTTGTATACATGAGCATGGAATGTCGCTGCAGCTCCATGAATTTCAAGACCGTAACTCGTTCTTCCTCGGTCAGGGGCCTCAAAACCTGCTCTTGCAAGAACCTATCAATGTTCTCCGGCGAGCGTTCAAGGACCACTTCTATGTATCTGTTTCTTGCCGACCAGGGATCGTGTAGAAGCTCACTTGCTTTGTTTTCAAAAAAAGAAGCAACTTTATCCCGTAGCCAGTCAAAAGATTTTCGTAAAGAAACCCTCCAGGTTTGCTTCCACTCTGGATGCCCACCGATATAACAACCACAATCGCTTCGCCATCGTTCTACCCCGTGGGAGCAGCTCCAGGAAGAGTTTTCAAAGATTTCAACTTCGTGGGTGGGTGGATGTTTTGCCAGGAATTCACCATAGTTAGTAAGACGGGCAAGCTCTTTGTCCTCAATGTAATTCAGGGCAAAGGCAAGGGCCATGTCTCCGAAACGGTGATGGTGTCCGTAAGTCTCCCCGTCCGTGGCTATGTGAGCCAGCTGTGGCCGGTCACCTTCTTTTGAAAAGCCATCCAGCAGCCTCCTGGCAAAGGATTCTCCATCTTTCAATACTTTTTCAAAGGCCACGGCACGAGACAAGGGTCCATGATAAAAGAATATGGCAATACTTCTTCCTGAAGGTAGTCGCAAGGAGTAGGCCATGGTGGTATCGATTTTTTCGTCACTCACATCCAGCCAATCTCCTCCTGTCATCTCCCGTACTCTGTAGGCTTGTCTTGGCGCAAGCACAGTAAACCGAATACCTAGCTCTGCCAGTACTTCCAGGCTCCCCAGGTCAACTGCGGTTTCAGGCAGCCACATGCCTTCAGGGTCACGGCCGAAACGGTGCTGAAAATCTCTTATGCCCCAACGAACCTGGGTATACTTGTCCCTGTGATTGGCCAAGGGCAGAATTATATGATTGTAGGCCTGCGCCAGGGCCGAACCGTGGCCGGAAAACTTTTCTTGACTCAAGCGATCGGCTTGTTGAATGGCCTCATAGACTTCAGGGGAATTTGTCTCTAACCAGGTCAACAAGGTCGGACCAAAATTGAAGCTCATCTTGGCGTAATTATTTACTATACGCTCTATGCGCCCCTCTTGATCCAAAATCCGAGAGGCGCAGTTGGCTCCGTAGCACTCTGCGGTAATTTTCTCGTTCCAGTCGTGATATGGACGGGCTTCATCCTGTTGTTCGATTACTTCCAACCAGGGATTTTCCCTTGGCGGCTGGTAAAAGTGGCCGTGAACGCAAACGTATCGTTCCATATTACTATTGTCCGTTGTCAGTGGTCCGTTGCGAGCAAAGCTTCCACCATCTCAATTCACAATTTGGACACCTTGAATCCTAAATTCGCAATCCGAAATCTATCCATCATGTTTAAAGAATAATGCCCCTAGAGGTGGAAGGGTCAAGTTCAGAGAGTAAGGTCTGCCGTGGATTTCAATAGGCAAAGCATCCATGCCGCCAAAATTGCCGTGACCGCTGCCACCGAACTCCTCCCCGTCACTGTTGAGCAGCTCCCGCCAAAATCCGCCCTCAGGGACGCCTACCTTGTAGCTGTAGCGGGGTGTGGGCGTAAAGTTGAGGACTACCAGGATTATCTCCCGGGTTGACCGGGCCTTGCGAATGAGGCTGAGAGTGCTCTGCTCTGTGTCGTTGCAATCGATCCATTCAAACCCTTGCGGCTCAAAG
>Ga0209536_100016194_pt1 | contig 10610 bp, 10 predicted proteins | sample DeeMarSeWOR28_12_FD_187461 | JGI IMG/M metagenome (GOLD analysis project Ga0209536, IMG submission 187461) | Marine sediment microbial communities from White Oak River estuary, North Carolina - WOR-2-8_12 (SPAdes) (version 2) | ecosystem: Environmental > Aquatic > Marine > Intertidal zone >...
TTCCCGTTATGAGAACCCAGAATTTTGGTCGTATTATTAACCTTGTATCACGAGCTGCAGAAGCTGGAAATGATGCACAATCCCCCTATAATTCGTCTAAAGCTGCTCTGTGGTCAGTAACTAGAACTGCTGCTGTTGAAAATTTAGATTTTGATATTCTTATTAACGGTATGATTCCTGGACCTACCAAATCAGGTTTGAACCCAATTGGACAGGATCCTGAAGTGGTTTACCCTTCTGCAAAATGGATGGCCACTTTACCCACAGGCGGCCCAACTGGTAAAGTATTTTGGAATCAAAAAGAGTATGATATGTTTAATAAAGAGAATGTTACCTTTAGGTTCGCTAAATTTGACCGAAATCTAGGTAGATATACCCCATTAGATTTGGATAAGAGATAATTATCATGAGCACTGAGATATTTGATTTAGAAAATGTTCATATAGAGGCAATTGTAAGTGGTAAAGGGGAAATTACTATTTTATTAGCTGGTTTAGGGGGGGAAGCATCTACATATGATGAATTTACGCCCCTTCTTAATAAAGCGGGATATAAAACGGTTGCAATTAATTTGAGAGGGATTGCTGGAAGTAAAGGACCACTTGAGGATATTACATTACATGATCTTGCAGACGATGTTGCTGGTGTGATAAAAACACTCTCAAAACTCCCAGTACATGTGGTAGGATGGGCTTTTGGTAATCGCGTTGCAAGATGTTTGGCTGAAGATCATCCCCAAATCGTAAAAAGTGTAACATTATTAGCTGCCGGAGGTAGAGCTGCCCCAGATCAAGAAGCGATGAAAAATTTAGGAAAATTTTTCAATACAAATTTATCTAATAAAGAACGTATGGAAGCTGCACGATTATCACTATTTTCTCCTTCTACAGACGCAAATACTGTATATAAAGCAATGAGGGGAGGGAGAAGCTGGCCAATAGCCACCTCAGCTCATTCCAAAGCTAACCAATCAACTCCTGTCATGGAGTGGTGGAACGGTGGACAAACACCTATGTTGGTTATTCAAGGACTTGACGATCTCATTGCTGTTCCAGAGAATGGCGAGATTTTAAAAAAAGATAATGGAGATCGGGTGAGATTAGTAAATATAGAAAAGGCAGGACATTCCTTAATTCGGGAGAAACCAGATCGAATTGCTGAAGAAATGATAACCTTTTATTCAAATTTCCAATAAGAAATTTTAATATTATAATTACATTTAATTTTTTAATTTAAACATATATCTGCTATTATTATTAAAAGAATTAAGCCTAAAGAGAGATTAAGATGAAATTTGGAGCCCAAATGGTTAACTATTTTACCACATGGAAAGAGACATTAGATACCGTGAAAGTAATTGAAGCAGGTCGCTGGAATAGCCTCTGGTTCTCGGATCATTTTTTACCGCCAGTACCCGGTGCGGGTTTGGATTCAAACCCTGCCTTGGAAAGTTGGTCAATGCTCACCGCTACTGCTGCAGTGACTAACCGCTTGAGACTTGGAATACTTGTCTCAGGTAACACATACCGAAATCCAGCGCTACTTGCCAAGATGGCAGCTACGGCAGATCAGATCTCAGATGGTCGCCTTATTCTTGGTATCGGAGCAGCATGGTATGCTCGTGAACATAAAGCATTTGGCTGGGACTTTCCTAATGTTAAAGAGAGATGTGATCGCTTGGAGGAGGCTGTTGAGTTAATTAAGTTGCTATTCACAGCTGAAGGCCCTGTTGATTATAATGGTAAATATTATAGTCTCGAAAAGGCATATTTTTCACCACCTTGTACACAAAAACCTCATCTACCAATTATGGTTGGGGGTAATGGAGAAACGCGAACCCTACGTACCCTTGCTCGATTTGGTGATATCTGCAATATTGACCTTAACCTACCCGGGTCACCAGAAATGTTTAAACATAAAATGGAAGTAATTAAACGTCACTGTGAAACTTTCGGTAGGGATCCTGCTGAAATTAAGAAAACACTACTGATTCCATTCCGTCTTGAAGATGATGAGAAAAAAGCTGCGGAACTTCGAAAAGCACAAGGAGAATGGAGATTAATTGGTACTGCTCCTTTCATATTACATCGTATTCAGCAATATATTGACGCTGGTGTTGAAGAAATCATGTTGGGCGGTGTGGTAGCTAAACCAGCATTATTTAAACGGATTAATGATGAAATTCTTTCCGTGTTTGACTGATCCCTTCACTTTAACTTTTTTGATTCAATTTTTATTTTTTCTTTTATTTTTGAAAAATTACTAATGTCTGAATGAAATATTAGAAGAATAAAGTCTCTTGAAAGTGCATGGAACAGATATATTGAAAAACTAGGCTTTCCGACAATATTAATAATTTAAAAAATAAAATATAAAAAAATTATTTTTCAACCGTTTTGAGAAGTTCCTCGATTTCTGCCTGGATTACTTCCGGTTTCTTAGCTGTTTTGCCTGCGATGGCAAGTTGTCGTTCTATAATAGGTCTGTGCAATGTATTCATAGCACAGAAAGGAATTTCGCGTACTTTTGTAGAATCATCTGGATCAATAACACCGTAATGGACTAAGCAACTACATACTCTATCTAAGTCAAAATTGTAGCTATCTTGGAAATGCATTGAGGAGATTAGCAGATTCTTCGAATGGAGGAAATTCGCGGCAGAATTAAAGTTTGGGTTCATTATTAATCTCGCAAATCCTTGATAAGTTTTACTGGTAAGTATTTTTCCCGGATCCTTGATGTAACGCGCCGCACCTGCAAAATAATAAGCTTTTATCACTTGACGATATCCTAAATCTGTCATGTCATCAACAAATTCGCCAATTTTCGAGAAAATTTTCCCAAAGTCATCAAGATTAACACCCTTCAGCAATCCCGTAGGTTTAGGGGTCTCCCGCGCCTGAACCATATCCCACACTTTATTCGACCAACTAATTAATCCCTCGACATCGAAGTAGTTTTCAATAGCGTCCCATTCTCCCTTATCATTGACCACAACAATAGTACAGAACCCACAGTCCTGGTGACTTGTCATGCTAAAAGCTGGCATTTCATCAAACCATGCGAGTAATTGAGTCATCTTGGCTGTAGTTGCTATAGGATAAAATTGACCAATTGCGCCACCAGTATGATCATTTATTGCCTTTTTAAGATCCGAAGTTGTATATCGTATATCCATCAGTTCTTCAAAACTAATTCGTCCCGTTAAAGATACAGGTTGAAAAATAACTCCTGAAACTATATCAGAGTTTTCCCTGGCAAAATCTAGAATGTTTCCAACTTGATTGTCATTTACTCCTTTAGCTATAACCGGAACTAACACAATTCCGAAAAATCCAACTTTTCGGGCATTTTCAAATACTTTTTTCTTAAGAGGCCATAAATTTACACCGCGTATCTTTTTCCAGACTTCAGGGGCGTCTGTAGCATCAAATTGCAAATATATTGCATTCATTCCTGCGTCCTTACATTTTTTTAGAAATTCAGGATCTTTAGCGAATCTAACTCCATTTGTAGTCACCATTAGTTCAGTAAATCCGAGTTCCTTACCTTTACGAATAATCTCAGGTAGATCGTCTCTCACGGTTGGTTCACCCCCAGAAAGCTGAAGTAGAACAGCAGGTATTGGTTTCATTGATCTGAAATGTTCCATAATTTGTACAACTTGATCAAACGTGGGTTCAACTATATAACCTTTCGCGCTTGCGTTGGCAAAACAAATAGGGCAAGTGAGATTGCAGCGATTAGTTACATCTATTAAACAAATATTTGGAGCACTCTGGTGATTGGTACAAAGTCCACAGTCATAGGGACATCCTTTATTTACATCTTTAATTCCTGAGGATGTGGATTCTGGCTTGGTAGTATTATTTACTGTAGAACCAATTTCTGTAGTAAAACTTTGTTGCCATTTATAATCTTCAACGCTGCTAGAGAGTTTATCTTTGAAATCTCCATGTTCTTTGCATGTTTTTCGCATCATAACAAAGTTTGTCTCGGGATCAACAATAATCTCAGCGGGAACATGTTCCATACATTCAGGACAGATGCTTGTAGTAGTTCGGATAATTTCGACTTTATCTTGAGCAGTTTTTGTATTTGTTTGAGTCATAAGAATCTATATATGTTTTGTAATTTAATTAAATTGTTATTTGAATTAATAATTAGTATTCTAATAAATATTGAAATCATTTAAATTTTTTAATAATAACGATATTCGTATCAATATTATTAAAAAAGCTTTAAATTCTTAATAAAAATACAAAAAAGAGAGATCTTTATGTTCCTTTTTTTCTGATTTTATCCAAATTTTCTTCATTAACGAACACAATATAATATAAAACCATTAATTTTTTCAGTTCTTTAATTATATAAGGATTTAGTTAGTGCTTTAAAATTGCTCTTCTTTAGAATACCTATGCCAGATACCAAACAAAAACAGAATGTTGGCCGACCAGAACCAAAATTTAAATTCGGTATTGGGACAATAATTTGGATAATTATCGGATTTATAGTATCATGGATAAATATGATTTTTATTAAAGGCTCTATGGAAATCTGGTCCTATTTGACGGTTATTTTTACAACTATTATTCCAGGAGTAATTATTGGCCTAAAGGATAGGTATTGGGGATATGGATATATGATAGGTTTTGCGTTTGCAGGAATTCCCTTTCTAATAGTAGTGGATCTCTTTGTTGGAGGATATGTATTTGCTACTGCTATTTTCATCTTCGTTATTGTTATGTTGATATTTTGGACAGGTTGGAGATCTATCTCAGCAATTAGACGAGTAGAAGAAGAAAATGATTAGTCAACTTAGACTCAAAAAAAGATAAAAATGTTGAACTTCTATTTCACTATGGTAGAGAATGGATATCTTCAATTTCAACTTCTATAACATTTGCCACAGACATAAATTTAGTCGAGATATCACCTAAGGATAATTCCCCCGAATCTATAATATCCCCAGTCAAGTATGTCTCGTAAAAACATTTTTCCATTTCATAGCATAAACCTGTAGTATGCAAGATTGCGCTACTTAAGTTCAAATCATTTAACACATTTGAAATACCCTTTACAAGCTCGGGAGAAAATTCTTTTAATTTAATGAGGATCTTTTTGATATTTTTATTTTGTGTAGGAAAGCAACTGATTTTAACAACATCTTCTCTTGAAATGAATATTAATAAGTAATAAGGTGAATTTAAAATTTCTTCCTTAATTTCAGAGGGAAATATAGGATTCCTATTTAGTTCATTATTATCAATAATCAATCCTACTGAAATTCTATTTTTTTGGTCAGCATTGTCTGTTTCCATAATCATCAAAAACTATAGGATAATTAATGGTAATATTTTGTTAAAATATATAAATTTTTATTATTTTTTACTTGATTTTTTCCTATTATTCGAGGTTGATTTCAAAGTAGAGTAAAATTTCTTAAAAAATATCGCTGGTATAATATGGTTTTTCCTCTTCTACTGATAGAATCCATGTATTACTAAGATAATATTTGTATTTTAAACCTAAGTTCGTTTTTGGTTATTTGATATTTTCACTCAAGATTTTATTAAGGAATATCAATACAAAATTTAGGATAATTATGTCATTCTACAACAGAACAGATAGAACTTTTGGATTTAAAGTGAATCCTCATGAGAGTCTTTTTCATGCTATTTATTTTATCGATTATGAGTCAGGATCGTTGCTTGTAAGCAATAGATTTTCTAAAGATCTGAGTGTACTGGGAGATGATTTAATTTGCAGCTTTTTAAACGCAATTAACTTGTTTATTAATGAATTGAATGGTGAAGTAAATGAGGAACTTCGAGAAATTACTTTTAAGGATACAAGGATATTATATGAACGAGAAGGGAGACTATTGGTCATTGCGGTTTCAAGAAAAATCGACCTACAAGTAGAGCGCACTATTTTACGGGAGATTCTGGAGGATTTTTATTTGCGGTTTAAGAAAGATATAAACAGATTTAATGGTGCAATAACCCCGGGTATTATAAATTATAAAAAAAGACTTGAAGCTATGGATTTGAATTCTGTTTCAAAATTCAATTCGAAATTCTAAACTACTACGTTCTCTTAAATATCCTCTTTATCTTCATCGGTTTTCAGTTTTTCAACTTCAGTTTCAAGTTTTTCTACGACTTTTTCTGTATCAGTTTTGATTTCTATACGTTTCTCAACAATCTCTTTTTGTTCGTCAATTTCTTTCGCCATTTTTTCGATAGTGGGGGAAATTCGCTCACTAGCAGCATCTATATCTGGATGTATCTCTTTTAATTTAGCAGCAGTTTCTTTTTGCCTATTTATCATAAAGGCTTTTTCTTCAATTGATTTTTCTATTTTTTCAGCAGCGTCCTCAATATCTGGGTGGATTCCACCTCTTTTCTCTTCCAATTCCTTTCTACGATCCATCATAAAAGCTTTTTCTCCTATAGTCTTTTCAATTTTTTCTGCAGTTCCTTCAATGTCAGCATGAATTTCGGCACGTTGGGCAAGTCTTTCCTTTTGTCTCTCCACCATAAAGGCTTTTTCTCCCAAAGATTTTTCTATTTTTTCTCCAGTTCCAGAGATATCAGGATGTATATCTTTCAATTTTGTGGAGGCTTCTTTTTGTCTTTCAACCAAAAATGCTTTTTGTTCGATCCATTTTTCTATTCTTTCTTGGGTACCTTGAATATCGAGATGAATTGCGCCCCGTTGAGTAGCACTTTCCTTTTGACGGTTAATTAGAAATGCCTTTTCTCCAACAGATTTTTCGATTTTTGTTCCCGTTTCTTCAATGTTAGGGTGTATATCTCTCAATGTAGTCGCACTTTCTCTTTTTCGATCAATTAAGAATGCCTTTTCCCCAATAGATTTCTCAATTTTCGTTGCAGTTCCTTTGATATCAGGATGCACTTCTTTGAGTTTGGAAGTCGTTTCTTTTTGTCGTTCTATTAGGAAGGCTTTCTCTCCTACCGCTTTTTCTATCTGGTCTCGTGCTTTTGTTATATCGGGGTGGACTTTTTTTAGCTGAGAATCTCTTTCCTTTTGTCTTTCAAAAATAAAGGCTTTTTCGTCAATTGATTTCTCTATTTGTTTTGCTGTACTGGGGATATCTGGATGGATTTCTTTTAACTGGGAATCTCGTTCTTTTTGCCTATTAATCATAAATGCCTTTTCTTCTATTGATCTTTCTATTTTTTCTTGAGTTCCTTGTATATCAGGATGTAATTCTTTCAATTCTGCCGTAATTTGTTTCTTCCTATCAACCATGAACGCTTTATCTTCGATTATCTTCGAAATGAGTTCACTGCTCTCTTCAAAAGCTTTTTTTCTCTCTTCTTCCGTACTTTTTAGGTAAGAGTCTCTTTCTTCCTTTTCTTTTTTATAAAGGTCATGTAAAAGTTTCTTATCTGCTTCAATTTCTTCCTTAGATGGTGGTTTTTCATTTTCACCCATAATTTTTCACTCATCAAAGTCTAAACTTTAAATTATAATAATAAGAGTGATATTTATTTTTATTTAGATTTGCGTATTGATATTAGTTTAACTTAACAAATATGTCTATCGAATTCTATAAAATACTCAAATAATTCAGGATCATTTAATAGAAAACGGCTCAATTGATTCGTCTTGAAATTCGTCCATAAGACTAAGCATAGTTAATCTCATATTGAGCATTTCTAGTACTTCAATTTGAAGTTTCTCTGATTTTTCACTATTCTTTTCTACACCATATTTAGAATATAAACGATCTAATAGAAATAACATTCTTTTCTTGATGAGATCTTGACCATCAATGTCAATATCTTGATCTTTAAGCCATTTATCTATTTCACTCTTTACTTTAACATCAATATCATTAGAATTATATTTAACTTCTACTTCGTCAATAGAAGTTATATTAGATAAATAAATTTGATCTTGATATAAGGGTTTGATTAATAATCCCAGATTTGTTATTAAAGCTTGATTTTCAAGTTTTTCTAATGAGGTGGTTATAAATTGTAAAACTTGATCTTTTTGAGTAATTTTGGAATACTTAATATATTCTTGGACAAAATGCATAACTGAATTTTTCATGAGAAAATCTTCATAATCACAGGTATTTCTAGGTTTATTTTCAAGACTATTAGTTATACATGTATAAAGTGAATTCATAAATGGTTTATTATCTAAAAACAATGAAAATTTATTTACAAAATTTAGGATGCCACTCGCAATTTCTAATTTGTTCTCTTCCGGTTCTGAAATACAATACTGATTAAAATTATTCTCCAAATCGAAGTTTTCATTCGAGATTGATAAGAGTTGCTTTATATCAGAAAAGACAGAACTGATGTTCACGATAATTTTATTTGTTAATACTCGCTATAAAAATTTTTCATTTTTCGAGCTTGGGATTAAATTGAAAATGTTAAAATGCTGTGGTGATCAATGCCTTAGTACCGTGCTTTTGCGCCTCTTGGACTATTTCCATTAATTCATCAATTGATAGTGGTACTATATCCAACGCACTCATACCAGACAATCGGAGGACCGCTGTTACTGTATCTGCTAAGTTATTACAATCTCCTGAAAAGAAAACATTTCGTTTACCGAATTCTTTTCGCAAGTTTTTTCCAATCTCATCAATTGCACAGTATCCTGCAATAAGGCCTTTAGTGTATCCTTTAGCTTTTAATTTTTCAATGAGATTTTCGTCATGACCTTTTCCCATGATTAAGAACCAGCCACCTTGAAACTTATCTTTAAAATCATTGGCAAACACTTGTAAAATAGATAAAGGGTTATTTTGACATCCCTCTCTGCACAATAAATCCTTCCCCTTGACAATTTTAACATCTTCAGGGAATTCTTGTAAGATATCCCATCCAAATTTCTCTTTATAATCACCCAAATTCTTACCTATCACATTGATTTTTTTTAAGTCCCCTTCCCCTAAGCCCCTTTCGTGAGCAATTTTCAAATGGGGGATTTCATCTATTGATAAACCAAATATTCTTGCCCCGACAGTATCAACGGCTAAAGTATCACGACCACCAATTAATATATTAAATGGTTTTACAAGCCTATCCTCCCAGACTGTGGGGGGATAATGACCGTGGATTGTGCCTTCAATACCATCTATGATTGTAATGTCGGGTTTAATCATTTCATAAAGATCCACTAATTTTGAATGCAAATTAAAATTATGATCTTTTCCTCTATCGGCATGTTGAGGAAATCCCCACTGATTTTTGATGCCAAGTGTCACTCCTGCCATTGAGTGAGTTTTAAGTTTTGGAATATTAATATAAGTAACATTTTCTCGGTTTTCCATTATTTCAGCTATTGTTAAGGGTAATCTAAAGGTTTTCAAATTATAACCGTTGGGATCATCCTCTACGGAAAGATTTCCCCTAAAATTATAAGTCTTGGTCTCTTCCTCATCTAAATATATGATTTGAACCCCTAACTTCTTACATATTTCCTTGTATCCAGTTATTGTAAACACAACCCTAGTTAAATTTGCTTGAGTAGAATTCTCCATAACAAATATCTCTGCGTTCATTGATTGGAGATGTTTTATAACTGCTTCTAAGACTTCAGGAGAAGTATAGCTGTGCTTCTTAAAATCAATTCCATTTACTTTTAAATATACCTTACCTAAGCTTTTAAGAATAGGAATTTTTGATTTTTCTAAGTGTAAAAACATCTGTTTAACTGCTTTATCTATTGATTCTGAGGTATCAGTTATAAAGACTTGAGTCAAATCAAACACTAATAAATCTGCATTTTTTTAATATATGAGAGGTTATATCATTTCTTTTATAACTTTTTAGAAAAGTTTTTTAAATTTGATATATATCAACACATGATATATTGATCAATCAGACTAAAAAAAGTTATAATCATGGCAGAAGAAATAGCTGAAAAATTTGAAAATGCCATGAAAATCGGATTTATAAGTGCTCTGATTTTAATAGTCCTCGAGAAAAAGCCTTCTTATGGATATAATATATGTAAGCTGATTGAAAAACGTACCTTAGGGATATGGAATCCACCCTCATCAACAATGTATACCGTACTAAAGGCCATGACAGGAAAAGGATTAATTTCCTTTACTGAAAAACAAGTTGATGGAAGGAATAGAAAAATTTATGAGGTTACCCCAAAGGGTAAAGAAACATTACGAATCATGCTTGAAAAACATAATGTCATTGAAGAATCAATTGAAAATTTAAAAACGGCCATGTTGGGAGACGAAAAAGGAGTATTGCCTAAAGGGCTTCATAAAATAGGTCCATTTGATCTTATATTAAACCGATTGGATGAAAAATCCGATCAAGAAAAATTAGATTATTTAAAACTTCAAAAATTGAGATTTTCTCAAGACCAAGCTCGATTAAGTAGGATTTTACAACGAATTGAGGAAAATATTATACATTTAAAAATGAAATTAAATAAAAAAGGGAGATAATGTTCATGAATTCATTTCAGATGATTTTCAAGTACTGGTGGAGATCAAGGAGGTTTTTCATTCTTGAAATTATATATCTGGTAATTTCAACAATTTTTTATATGCTCACCCCTATATTTATCGGGAGGATGGTTGGGGGTCT
>Ga0209536_100016195_pt1 | contig 10610 bp, 7 predicted proteins | sample DeeMarSeWOR28_12_FD_187461 | JGI IMG/M metagenome (GOLD analysis project Ga0209536, IMG submission 187461) | Marine sediment microbial communities from White Oak River estuary, North Carolina - WOR-2-8_12 (SPAdes) (version 2) | ecosystem: Environmental > Aquatic > Marine > Intertidal zone >...
GTACCAGGCATAGTATTAATTTCTGTTTAACCGCAAAGGACGCGATGACATTATAAAAAAATTGCGGTTTATTTTTGTTTTCCTTTTTATTTGCAGCGAAATTTGGACTAAATAAGGCTAAATATAAGGATAATTCAAACATAAAAAAAAGACTCCCATAATGAGAGTCTTTTTCAACAGTAAAAATATTTAAGGGTGGAGATCCCTCACCCTTAATAAAACTTGCTCCTACTTTAAGCTATCAAAGCGATCAGCAACCGCCGACCAATTGACAACATTCCACCAATTTTCGATATATTCCGGTCTGCGATTTTGATATTTCAGATAATATGCATGTTCCCAGACATCTATTCCCATCAGTGGCTTGAAACCGTCTGTAAGAGGATTGTCCTGATTGGCAGTTGAGAGAACTGCAAGCTTTCCGCTTGGATCAAGAACCAGCCAAGCCCATCCACTACCAAAACGGTTGGCCGCCGCAGTAGAGAATTCATCTTTAAGCTGAACAAAACTTCCAAACGCATCATTGACTGAATCAGCTAAATCACCTGTTGGCTCACCGCCCGCATTTGGCCCCATGATGCTCCAAAAGAGTGTATGATTATAATGACCGCCGCCATTGTTCCTCACAGCTGTTCTGATGTTTTCAGGAATACGATTAAGATTTTTAATAATTTCTTCAATCTCTTTTCCTTGCCACTCTGATGAAGTTTCCAGTGCAGCATTTAATTTTGTTACATATGCATTATGGTGTTTTTGATGATGAATTTCCATCGTCTGCATATCAATATACGGTTCTAATGCATCGTATGAATAAGGTAATTCACCTAATAGATGAGACATAATTAATTCTCCTTTTAAATTACTTTGATTTTTATTTTTAATTCACACAGTAATACTAAAATAGAGGGGTAAATTATTCCGTGTTTCTTAAAAAAATTGAGATTTAGAGGGAACTATAGAAGAATTAACCACAGAGATACAGAGTAAGCACAAAGTACACAAAGATATACTTAGGTTATGTTTGACTACGAGAGTGCTGTAATTGGATTGATTAGAGATTGCACGAACTTTGTATTTAAACACGAAAAACACGAAGAGCACCAAGTATTTATCATATGATCTCTTCGTGTCCTTCGTGTACTTTGTGTTTGATATTATTTTAGTTTTGAGTTGAGGGCGGCGAAAAGAAGAGGTAACATAATTTCATGGTGTCCTATAAAATAATAACCCTTCCCTTTTTTTTGTGTAGGTCTTTCAACAACATTTACTGTCGGGCGATAATGACGTATCATATCGAATGTGGCCGAACTAAATCCAAATGCAGGATAACCCAGATTTCTGGCGACAGTAAGCGCTTTTAAAAACACTTCTGGCATAATTACTGCCGAGCCTATATTTAGTACAGTCGCGTTTTTATCCAGGGTGCTGACATTGTTTGTGAAAATTTGAAAATCTGTCCAGGTCGTATCACCAACTGCTGCACCATCTACAGAAGGATGTTGATGAATAATTTCAGTACCGAGTGCACTATGAACGGTAAAAGGAATATTCATTTTAAATGCGTTATAAAGAAGACTATATTCCAGATAGGGCCCCTGAGACGTTTCAAGGGCAGAGGCGACGGCCTCACCATATCCCAGACTTCCTTTACCATTTTTTACAGCAAGGTTTATAAATTCAGTTGATTCTTTCGCCATACCAAATGAACCATCTTCAATACCTTCTGCAACATCCTCAGAAGTTATACCCCAAAGGGCTATTTCTACATCGTGAATGACACAAGCACCGTTCAGAGCAAGATGAGTAATCCAACCCTTTTTCATTGCATCGATTATCAGTGGACTAATGCCAACTTTGATGACATGTGCACCCATCATCAGCAATATTGTAGATTTTGATTTAACGGAGCGGGTATAATCATCCAAAAATTCCTTAAAATAATGACCAGAGAGTATCGATGGAAGATTTTCAATAAAATCACCGATTGTCTGATCGTCACCAATCGGTTTTGCAAAGTCACTTAAAGAAACCTTGCTCTTCCGTTCTTTTACGGAGTAGGTCTTGATTTTCGATAAATCGATCTTTTTAAACTTTGTCATTCTGATATTCGAGATGGGATTTTATGTTTAACACCTTCTATTTTTTCCAGCTCTGTCGTAATATGGCCAACGGCCACTTCAGATGTCATCTGTACCGGATATTTATACTCATCGTCCGTCAGCCAGACAAGCAATCTGCCTTTTTGCTTAAAGATACCTTCGCCCTTCAGAAGCGGTTCAACTTTTAGACATCTAAAGGTACCCGCAGCCGTATCTATTTCTTCACGCATGTAAACATGCACTTCAAGATCATATACTTTTTTATTATCGTGGTTTACCATTTTAATGATATCACCTATTCTCAAGGATTTTGTGCGAACATAATAGAAGGCAGCGAGCACATCCATCGCAAACGGTGGAACCTTTACTTCATATCGTTCTTCTTCAGTATCATCACGGTAGCGAATGGTATGTATTTTTGCAAGAGAATCCTCAGGCAGATAATCTACAAACATATCAATCTTATAACTTCCTTCGCGTAATTTTTTTTCAAAACGCCAGCTAAAAAGACCGCGTTTATCCATAAAACTATTGACAACATCATCGACCTTGTATACCCAGCTAAAGGGTGACACCGATTCAGCGGTTGTTTGTATTTGGTATACAGGGTTTCCGTTCAGTTCGGTTTCCTTGAGCACAGACATCGTAGCAGTACCGGCTCGGACAAATCCATAACGTACTTTAAATGTCAACTTTTCCCCAACATGGAAAGCATTATTTTCTACGACGGGATAAATAAGAGGTGGTTTGCGATTAATAGTTGCAACATTGCTATCAAGTGCAAGAGCCGAATCAGCAAGAATTGTATCCCTTACTAACTGTGTGCTGTCAATTTCTGTTACAAAGTCTATCTTAGTGGTGGTTGTATCCGACACAAACAGGGTTATATTATTAAAAAAGAGTATAAAAAGAATTGTTTTAATCATGGTGCTCCAATACTTGATTTTATTTAATTTAAATTAAAATTAATTAAAATGAAACAGTTCCTTTTGATGTACGGACTATTCTTGTAAATTTCTAAAAATGACAATTTGTTCCGGATTTTTACCCGGAGAATACCGGTAGGAAACAATCGGTTTTGAAGGAACCTGAAGGGTAAATCCCAAAGGATACAAAGAAGATCCAAAGAATTTTATAACATTTTAATTGTGATTTGGCTCAAGAACATCAGCAAGATAAGAAATTATCTTCAAAATATAGAAAGTTTTCCTGTATTTATAATATTTCATATATTAGTGCCTTAGGTGCAAATATTAATACTCAACAACTATGCCGAATTTAGAAATTAAAAAACCACGTAAACGTCAAACTACTCAAACGTGGAAAAACGAAGAGCTTTTCCACACCCTGATAAATACAACGACCGAAGCGGTTATTGCTACAGGCGAAAATGACCGGATTTTTCTTTTTAATCCTTCCGCAGAGATTCTTTTTGGCCGCAAAGCAAATGAACTAACTGGCAAGCGTCTTGATGAACTTATTCCAAAAGAGTATAGGAAAAAACATCGTCGCTATCTTAAAGACTTCTTTTCAGTCAGTTCCCGGCAAGGCGTGACGCACCAGGTTATTGAAATACCCGGTTTACGGGCGGGAGGTGAAGAGTTTTCAATGGAGGTATCTCTTTCATCCGGCCGATCTGATGACCGTAATTTTTTAGTTGCAGTTGCCCGTGATATTAGTGATAAAAAGCAGGCCCTGGCCGCGCTCTCTGCAAGTGAAGAAAAATATAGGACACTTCAGGAAAACCTTCCACTGGGCATCTATCGATCCACCCCGCAAGGTAAAATATTAGCAGTGAATCAGGCATTTGTCAGTCTATTGGGGTATCATTCACGGTTCGAAGTACTTAGTCTTTCATCCTTTGATTTTTATCTTGAGCAGAAATATCGTGAAGAATTGATGGCAAGGTTAGAAAAAGAAGGTGCCATAACCAATTTTGAAGCGCAGCTGCTAAGGAATGATAGTACAACCCTGTGGGCATCAATCAGTGTCAAAGCAGTAAAAGATGAGGAGGGATCGATACTACATCTGGACGGGATTGTCGAAGATATCAATGAGCGAAAAAAAGTAGAACAAGCCCTGATTGCCAGTGAGGCTAAATACAGAATTCTTGCCGAAACTGCCCAGGATATTATTCTTATGCATGATCTGGAAGGAAAACTTATCTATACAAATCAGGCAGGGTTAAATTGTCTCAAATATACTCGGGATCAGGTTGAAGGAAAAAATGTCATCGAATTTGTTGCTCCGGAAGACCGGGAAGAAGTGATAGAAAGACAAAGATCAAGATTTAAAAACGATGCCGGTTTGCTATTATATAATATTAATCTCATTGATAGTGAAGGCAAATATATTCCGTTTGAAGTAAGTTCTTCAGTCGTCAAAGAAAAAGGCAAACCAGCGATGTGTCTTGTTTTTTGCAGGGATCTCAGTGCCAGAAAAAAACTTGAGGATCAACTACATCAGTCACAAAGAATGGAGTCAATTGGAACACTGGCCGGAGGCATTGCACATGATTTTAACAATCTTATTACAATCATCAATGGATTATCTGAAATTTCATTGAGAAAACTGTCAGATGATCATCCGATTTTTCGTGATCTAAAATCGATTCTGGCAGCTGGTAAAAAAGCCGAGGAATTAACCAGAAAACTTCTGGCGTTTAGCAGAAAACAAATTATTCATCCAAAGATCACTGATATTAATATTGTCATTACAGATTTGGATAAAATGTTGCGTCGATTGATTAGAGAAGATATTGACATTGAGATGAGTCTTTATCCTCAAATACTTCATATTAAGGCGGATCCCGGCCAGATCGAGCAAATAATAATAAATCTGATCGTCAATGCCAGGGATGCAATTAGTGAAAGAAAAGATAATCAAGAGAAAAAGATAGTAATAAGCACTCGCCCTGTAAAAGTCGATGACTCCTTTACGAAAGTACATCCCGATGCTCAGGAGGGAAACTATATCTTGATTTCTGTGCAGGATTCAGGTGTAGGGATGGATGGAGAAACTATCGATAAAATCTTCGAACCATTTTATACAACAAAAGAAAAAGGACATGGTACCGGATTAGGGATGTCGACTGTTTACGGTATTATCAAACAAAATAATGGATTTATATCAATTGACAGCAAACCGAATAAAGGATCTACAATTAATGTCTACTGGCCATCGGTAGATGAAAAATTGCACGCAGAAGATTCGATGACCGATTTATTGACGGATGACGAAAAATTGCGTGGTAAAGAATGTATTTTGGTAGTGGAAGATGATCACGATGTTCGTTATTTTACATCTTTCGCCCTAAGAAATTTGGGTTATACTGTTTTGGAAGCAAAATCAGGCAAAGAGGCTCTCGATATTGCAAAACACCATGTATCCTCGGAAAATGGTGATGAAAAAATCAATTTGATGATCACAGATTTGATTATGCCGGGAATGAACGGCAAAGTTCTGGCGGATAAAATAATCGAATTATCTGATACTATAAAAATTCTTTACACCAGCGGATATTCTGAAGATTATATTAGTGGAGAAAATATTGTATTTGAAGCGGAAAGGTTTCTGCAAAAGCCATTTACAATAAAAACACTCGCCGAAAAAGTCAAACACATCCTCACTACTGACTAATGACGTCTTTTATAGCCCTTTGTAAGTAAATATCAAATGTCAAAATCCAAATGCCAAATGCTCAGAGAAACTCCGGAATGCATTCAGGTTTCATTTGGCATTGGGATTTTATCATTTGACATTTCAGGAAAGGTATTTTTCAATCCGAACCAGCAGACTTGGTAATATCCTCTTTAATTCTTTTTCAATTTCAAGAAAAATCTGTTCATAAAATTCTTCACTCATACCAATCGGGTCGGCAATTGAAGTATCAATTAGATCTTCTTCAGTTTCCATAGTCTTCAGGATATATATTTTATCTGCATATTCAGGATAATTTCTGACGAGAATGTTGTAATGATAAGCAGCCATACAAATGATAATATTTGCTTTGTCAAGAATTTGACGGTCGATCGGTGATGAAATATGATCACTAATATTGACATCGTGATTCTTGGATATCCTGATCGCTTCCTCAGATGCCCTGCTTGATTCAAGGTTCAATGTTCCGGCAGAGTTAATCTCTATTTGTTTAGCATGCTTTGTTTTTTCAAGCAGTTTTCTCAGGATGCCCTCCGCCAGTGGGGAACGACAAATATTTCCCGAGCAAATAAATGTAATAGTATACTGACGACTAATTCTGCTCACAATCTCAATATTCAGTTTACGTTCAATTTCTTCTTTTAAAACATCACCTTCACGTATCAAAACTGGCGGCGATTCCGTTAAATCAATAACCGAAGATCCTTTTAAAGAAAAGACAGGTCCACTGTCGAGAAAAAGATCAACATCTGCAGAAAATTTTTCAGATATGACGCTTGTTTCATCGATGTTAGGCTCATATGAGATATTTACGCTGGAACTGCTAATAGGTGATCCTGCTTTTTTGACTAACATCTGACAGAGGTTGCTCTCGGGAATTCGAAATCCTACTTTTACCAGATGCTCAAATCCTGGCAAGTCAAGTTTCTTTTTAGCCTCAAGTAATACTGTAATTTTACCTGGCAATAAAAGTTTAAAGAATTCTGTTTCGCGCGAAGTCAGTCCCCCACAGATTTGATCCGCCTGTTTTAACGAATTAATTAAAATTGAATATGGCTTTTTGCGGTCTCTTCTTTTTAAATCATATAACTTTTTTACTGCTTTTTTGTTATGAATCATTACTCCAAATCCATACAGTGTATCTGTCGGATAAATGATAATACCACCTGAGCGCAATACTTTAGCTGCACGATTGATAGCTGCAGGAGATGGCTTTTCCTGGCTTGTTACAATATGTTCATGTTCTTTGATTCGATTAAATATCATAATGTATCCAATACTTGGTTAGCAATATATTCAGGTTGCAGGTTATTCATGCAATCAAATGTTTTTATTGGACATTTTTTGCTTCCATGAATGGCGCACGGACGACAATTTAAGTTTCTGCTTTCAAAGATTTCTGATTTTGCTCCAAAAGGGGCAAATCCAAATTCAGGAACAGTGGGACCGAAAATGGCAAAAACCGGAATTTCTGCTGCCATTCCAAGATGCAGAGGCGCTGAATCATTGGTAAGGATCCCTGAACATCGCTTTAAGAGATAGTATGATTCGCGAAGACTAAAATGTCCCGCAGAGTTATGAATCAGAGACGATTTCTCAGATAGCCTGGTGCAAAGCTCCTTGTCTTCCGCACCACCGATAAGGATAACCTGAATTCCCTTTCGACAAAGTATCTGACAAAATTCCAGATAATACGCTTCCGGCCATCTTTTTGTCGGCCAAACGGAACCAGGGGCTACAGCAAAGATGATACCCTTGTCGATGTTTTTCGCCTTGAAAAATGATTGAACAGCATTTTGGTCTTCGTTGGTCTCATACAAAACAGGAAAAGATCTTTTTTTATAAATTCCAATTACCGACAATAAAGAAAGATTCCGTTCGATTTCATGATGATTAAATTCGTACTTAACAATATGTGTGAAAGCCAACTTCAAAGCACTTCTATTAAATCCTATCCTTATCTGTGCTCCGGTATTCCAAGTTAGGATGGCACTACGCAACGATCGGTGGGGTGTTATACAGAGGTCATAATTCTTTTTTTTTAATATCTTTGCGAATCGTATCAGGCCTCTCAGTCCTTTATCTCTTCCCCTTTTGTCAAAGATGACGACATCCCTGATTTTTGGATTTGTATCCAGGAGCACTTTTGATGCAGGAATTGTTAAAAAATCAATCGCCGCGTCGGGATATTTTTCATTCAAGACTTCTATTAGAGGGGTTGTGAGAATAACATCCCCGATAAAAGCTGTTTGTATGATTAAGATATTTCTATGCGTATCCACGAATATTTTAATTAGTCTTTCTAAAATCGATTTCTATTTTGAGTTCTCAGTGCATCCAGTGTTTTTTTTAGATACTTAATTTTTTAAACCAAAAATTACCCAAATGGCATTCGAGAAACAAAAAAAATTACATGAAATGATTCATTTGAATTAAAGCTGAGTAGATTGTAAATTTATTGATTGTAATCTATATAAGAATATATAAGTAAGGAGAAGTTGTTCCCATGATGTCAAAAATGCGTGAATATAGTAAAATCTTTATTATAATTGTTGCCTTGTCATTTATCGGTCTGATGGTATTTGAATGGGGTATGGATTATTCCGGAATGGGCCGGAGGCAAAATATAGTCGGAAGCGTCAATGGACGGGAATTGACGTATGATATGTTTTCTGATATGTTCCAGAATCTATATCAAGCGGAAAGGTCCAGATCGGACCAGGAACTAACAGAAAGTCAGGTAGCCAATCTCAGAAGCATGGTCTGGGATCGCTTTGTACAACAGGTTCTGCTTGAGGAAGAGATGGAGCGGCTAAATATTACTGTAAGTGATTCAGAGATCGTCTACCAAATCAGACATTACCCTCTTGAGGAAATCAAGCAAAATCCCAGTTTTCAAACCAATGGTCAATTTGATTGGGATAAATATTATGCTTCTTTTAACAATCCGGACGTACCCTGGTATCAAATTGAAGAATACTACAGACAGCAGGTGCTGCCCTTTCAGAGATTACAGGATATTATCGGTTCAACTGTCAGAGTTAGTGAGAATGAGGTTTACGAGGAATATGTGAATAACAATCTAAAAGTAAAAATTCAGTATCTTGAAGTTCCCTTTTCCAAATTTGTCGATCAGGATAGAGTTATTCCTGCAGAAGATGTTGAAGATTATTATAATGATAATCTTGCTGAATTTCAGCAAAAGGAAGGCCGTAAAATGTCTTATGTGACATTTCCACTCACACCGACCAGTAGAGATTCTCAGCGTGTCTTGTCAGAGTTTGACGAAATTCGAAAGAGGCTGGAAGCCGGCGATGATTTTAATGAGTTGGCCAGTGAGTACAGCGAAGATCCTGCCGTCAAAACAAATCAAGGAAGATATGATTTCTTTGAGCGCGGTGCGATGGTCAAAGAGTTTGAAGAGGCAAGTTTCAATGGAAAAGTTGGCACATTGGTTGGACCCGTTGAGACGCAATTCGGTCAGCATTTAATAAAAATTGAAGACAAGCGTGTTCAGGATGGAAAAGAACAGGTAAAAGTGAGTCATATTTTACTCAAAATTGTCCCGGGCCCAAGCACGAGAGAAAAACAGGAATCTGCAGCTGCGTTCTTTGCTGAAGATGCGCGTTTGGATGGCTTTACTGAGGTTTCCACCCGTGAGAACTTAGAAGTAAATCAGACAAATTATGTGGAAGAGGATAATCAGTTTATTCCCGGCTTTGGACGCAATGTTCAAATCTACGATTTTGCCTTTCGCAACGAGATAGGATCGGTCAGCAATTTGATTGAAACAGAATCAGGGTTTCATGTGTTTTTTCTCGATGAAATACGCGAAGCCGGTCCAAGACCACTTGAAGAAGTGAAAACGATTATCGAGAGCCGTTTAAAAACTGAAAAACGCAAAGAAGCAGCGAGAAATTACGCGGTTACCATTCAGGAAAAAATTGACCAAAAGAAAACCTTTGGTCAGATTGTTGAGGAGGATGGATCGAGTATTGTAAGAGTTGACTCAACAGACGAGTTTACCATAAAATCTAGTCCGCGCGGTATTGGTTTGAACAACATTTTTAATGCAACCGCTTTTTATCTAGAACCCGGCCAGACATCGGATATGGTCGAAACAAATCGGGGACTTTACTGGCAAAAGTTATTGTCTAAAACGGAGTTTGATTCTGCTCAATATGAAATTCGTAAAGAGCTGATACGCGGACAACTCATGAACCGTAAACGAAATCAAGCCTTCACCAGCTGGTTTGAGTATCTCAAAGAAAATGCAGATATTGAGGATAATCGAAAGTTATTTAATCTATAAGTTTAAATTTATTTTCGATAAAGCCGCATAAGGTAATCTTTGCGGCTTTTTTTATTTGAAGAATAGAGGTATAAAATATAAATATCTCACTTCCCTGTTTAATTAATATGGACTAAATCCTCAAAGCGTCGTCCCGATGGGACTAAGATTTTTTAATAATCAATCTTTACCTCGGACTTCCGTCCGAGGCTAGTCTGGCGTCGTGCCTCCGGCACTGGATAACCGGTTTAGCGACAAATTGAACACATTCACAGATTTTATCATCGAAATTCATCTTTTAACACTAACTGCTAGTCTAGCGCTTTACTGATGGTACAGATATATGTAATTAAATCGAGGATTTATCTTTTAAATCTGATGGATGATCGTTCAAGGTAAGGTTTATCCCCATAAACGAAAATACGGATTATCGAGAAATCCGGTGCCGGCGTCATAACAACAAACTATCCCCGGGCATTTTCGGTTGATTTTCAATTATCGATAAATACCAATTACATCACTATGTCGATTAACCGGTTATTCAGTGCCGGAGGCACGAC
>Ga0209536_100016196_pt1 | contig 10609 bp, 10 predicted proteins | sample DeeMarSeWOR28_12_FD_187461 | JGI IMG/M metagenome (GOLD analysis project Ga0209536, IMG submission 187461) | Marine sediment microbial communities from White Oak River estuary, North Carolina - WOR-2-8_12 (SPAdes) (version 2) | ecosystem: Environmental > Aquatic > Marine > Intertidal zone >...
GACAGGCTCGACCTGCCCTGTCTGCCGCTGCCGTCAGTAATCTGCAGGGTAAAGGCATAGGTGCCGGCCGCAGCAGGAGTCCCCGAGATTGTATTTCCTGTCAGGCCTAAACCCGGAGGTAACAATCCGGAGAGGACCGTCCATGTGTAGGCCCCGCTCCCCCCGGTAGCTGCCAGTGCAGCGCTGTATGGAACACTCTCCTCACCTTTGTGAAAAAAAACTGTTGTAATTTCAGGATCGTTGGGATGTATGGTTATAACAAGACTCTTTGAGGCCGTGCGCCCTTCCGCTTCAGTAACGAGAACAGTAAAATTGTAACTTCCGTCTGCACCAGGAGTACCGGTAATCTGTCCGCCAGCGCTCAGATTCAACCCCGGCGGCAGCGACCCTGACGACACCGACCAAGTATAGGCCAATGTCCCGTCCGTGGCCTCCAGTACTACAGATGGATAAGCTGTTTCTTCTACCCCGGTTGGAAGACTCTCTGTTACTATTCTGAAGGTATTACATATTCGTTCCCTGAGGACATTTATGTCGGAATAGAGGACAATATCATCATACCCGGCGTTTGCATCCTGCGGGCATGCAACGGTTATTCCTGTATCCTGAATGGTGAAGGGTGATGCTGTGCCCGATTGATTACAAACATTGGGACCCTGGCTGAACACAACAAATGCCACACTGCTCCTGACAGTCCCCTTGTCATTGACATTCAGATAGGTCCCCTGCGTTGTACAGATATTGGCCCCCGTTATTCCTGCTGCCGGATAATAGAGAATGGTCTTTGAATAGGAGTCCTCAGTTTTAACTCCGAGGGCTGTCAATGCAGCGGGGAGCCTTTTGTTGGCCTCTGCAAAACCCAAAATCGAATTATAGACCTCACGAACCGCTTTTCTTGTATCATTGAGTTTGTTCCTCTTGACCATTGGTCCAAGCATGCCTGCTCCCATACCTACCAGCAAACCGACAATGACCAGAATCATGGCAATCTCTATGAGAGTAAAGCCCTGTTGTGAACGACCTGATTCAATGAGTTCTCTTTTCATTCTCATTTTAATTATTTATGGCAATCGATAATGCCTTTGTTGATGACCTGCCTCCACCATCAGTGATCTGTACGGTAAATGAGTATGTTCCAGCTGTTGCCGGTGTTCCGGAGATGGTGTTCCCTGCCAGTGCGAGACCAGGCGGCAATGAACCTGAAATGATGCTCCATGTAAATAATCCGTCGCCGCCCGATGCGGCAAGACTTGCATTATATGATGATCCGACGGAGCTGTAATGCAGAACATGGGTGTTGATTGTCGGCTCATTTGGGTTCACAGTAAGAGAAAAGCTTTTTGATGCAGTTTTGCCCTCCTGGTCGGTTACCGTAACAAGGAAGTTGTACACTCCGTCAACTGTCGGGGCTCCCGATATCTGACCCGCTGCACTCAAAGTCAGACCCGTCGGCAGACCGCCGGAATCAGACCAGGTGAATGACGTTATTCCGTCAGTAGCCTGCAGGTTAACTGATGGATAGGCAACCTCTTCAGTTGCTGTCGGAAGATTGTCAGTGACTATGCGAAAGGTGTTGCATAACTCCTCCCGTAACGTATCAATGTCCATATACATGACAAAATCATCATAGGAATAGGTTGCATCAGAGGGGCAGTTACCGGTAATGCCAAGTTCAGTAATCGTAAAAGGAGAAGCAGTTCCTGTTTCATTACACAGGTTTTCTCCGGAACTGAACACGACAAATGCTACTCTTGTTTTGTTCACTCCCTTATCACTGACGGTAAGATAGGTTCCCTGGTTTACACAGAGGTCAGCAGCGGTTATGCCTGCGGCAGGATAGTAAATAAGGTTTCCTGAATATGCATCGATAGTCTTTGTGCCGACGACAGCCAGATTCGCAGGCAGTCTTTTACTGCTCACTGCGTAGCCAACGATTGCATTGTACGCTTCCTTTACTGTTTCCTCAGTCTGGAACGATTTGGCCCTCTTTGTCATGGGACCCAGCATACTTGCACCGATCCCTATCATAAGCCCAATGATAACAAGGACCATTGCGAGTTCGATCAGGGTAAATCCTTTATTATTACTGGCAAGCTTCATTGCATTACCGCCTTTTATACAAATAAAGCAAAACCATAACACTCCCGAACACATTCAAAACAAGAGCAACTCTTGTCCTCTGGATAACTTCGTTTAACTCAGTCTCCGGGAATACCCATAATAAAGAATATCCCGTCATAATCAGCAGCACCCCGGCAATACCAATCAATTTTATAAAAATATAGTTCTGCATTCAATGCCATACTACAGAAAAAGTGCAATACCATTAAATTGAAAAAGGGGACGACAGGTTCGTCCCCTTGTATCAGATTATCTACTGAACTATGTTTTTAAGTTTAAAGCGCATAATACAGGTCAACAGTGGCATTCGTGTATGCCTGATCTGCTTGAACTGTGCCTGAATTAAAGATCCCGTCATCATTCTTTATGTCTATTATCTCTGCAACACTGCCATTTACATTATCAACAAGGATATAATTTTTCGTCCCTATGCTTGCACCAAAGTTCCTGTTAAAGAGTCCATACTTTCCGCTGAATGGATGGGCCGGCAGTGATGCCGCACCTGTAGTAGTAGGGTCAGCTGTTAAAAGCCCCGCATACCTCAGGGCCTGCCAGGCTTCCTGTGACTCGCCACTGGGAGTAGTCGCATTCCCCTCTAAAAGTCCATCTCCATCGCCGGCAGCAACCCCTGCCCATCCGTGAGTAGAGGTGTCATCGCCGGGCACAGCATTATACCTGTCGTAATATGAAAAATATGCCGCGCTTATGCCCTGGACGTCATTGAGCAGCCTCTTCTGCTTTGCATTATCAATCATGGCCTGCCCCTTAATCACAGCGCCGATCAGCAGACCGATTATAACCATGACGATGGCCAGCTCAACCAGTGTAAATCCTTTTTTGTCTAACTTCTTCATACCCAACCTCCCTTACATTTATAGTCAATGCATTACTAAAAGTTCACTTTGTCAGACAGTATTTATCAGACCCATATCTGATGTTTTCTTATCGGGAGCGAAATTTAAAAACTTTAATAATTAATGAATAATTGGAAAGAGTTAGACCTGGAAGACAGTGTCTCTCTGTCAGAGACCTTTCTTTATTGCATCGGCAAGTCGTGCCACACGGACCATTTCTTTCACATCATGGACACGAAGAATATGAGCTCCCTTCAGAATTGCGGCTGCAACTGCTGCAGCTGTTCCTTCAAGCCGTTCTGTTACCGGGAGGTCGCCAAGTACTTTCCCGATGAAGGATTTCCGGGAAGGCCCCAGAAGGACCGGTTTTTCAAAGCCTGCAAACTCATCCAGTCTCCTGATAATCTCAAGATTGTGCTCCGCTGTCTTGCCAAAACCAATGCCGGGGTCGATGATTATCCTGTCCCCGGGTATTCCAGCCTGCTCAGCAATGACAATACTTTCACGCAGGGAATCCATAATCTCCGGGATCAGTGCCTTGTACACAGGATTGTTCTGCATATTTTTCGGTGTACCTTTGATATGCATGATTGCTACAGGCGCTTTATGCCGAGCAATAACGTGGGCCATTTTCTTATCAAACCGCAATCCGCTAATATCGTTGACAATCGAAGCCCCTGCACTGAGGGCCGCGTCTGCCACCTGAGATTTACAGGTATCAATAGATACAGGGATATTGGCCACCTTAACCAGCGATTGAATTACAGGGATAGTTCGTGAAATCTCGTCCCTGACAGAAACTGGTTCAGAACCGGGACGTGTCGATTCACCACCGATGTCGATAATGTCAGCACCATCCGCCTCCATCCTCAGTGCCTGCTCAATGGCACGGTCCCTGTTAAAAAAATGACCTCCGTCGGAAAAGGAATCCGGTGTAACGTTGAGGATGCCCATGATATGGGTCTTCACAGAGAAGTTAAAATTGAAGTTCTTCCCGCTCAGTTTCATCAAGGCTTAGAAAGGGGGTAATAGATTAAATAAGAATTTAAGATGTTGTTCCGGGCGCCGTACTGATGTCACCGGGCTCCACTGCATCTGAAGCATCAGCCCCTTTTCCTTCATCCGGTGTTTCCGGTTTCAGGGGCTTCTTGGGTTTTATCGGTTCCGGAGGGCTCAGTTCTCCGCCCTGAACCAGTATTTCAATTTCAGCGGCATCAAGGGTCTCTCTCTCAAGGAGCGCCTCAGCAATTTTTATAAGGGTCTCCTTATTTTCCGTGAGGAGATTATTTGCATAGTTATATCGTTCATTTATGATTTCCATTACTTCCTTGTCTATCGCTTCAGCAGTGCTTTCAGAATAATCCTTGTGCCTTGAAAACTCTTTGCCCAGAAAGATCTGTTCCTCTCTTTTCCCAAATGTAAGGGGGCCCATTTTATCACTCATGCCCCATTCGCAGACCATTTTTCTGGCAAGATCAGTGGCCCGCTGCAGGTCATTCCCGGCACCTGTTGTCATATGGCCCAATACAATCTCCTCTGCAGCCCTTCCTCCCATGAGTACCGCAAGCATATTTTTGATATGTTCCTTCGAATAGGTATAACGGTCATCTATTGGCAGCTGCTGCGTTATTCCAAGAGCCATGCCGCGGGGTATAATACTGACCTTGTGAAGAGGGTCTGTACCTGGTGTCAGCTTTGCAACAAGTGCATGTCCTGCCTCATGGTGCGCGGTGTTATTCTTCTCATCTTCGGATATGATCATGCTCTTTCGTTCCTTGCCCATCATAACCTTGTCCTTGGCTGTCTCAAAATCATTCATTTCAACCTTGGTCTTTGAACTGCTTGCCGCTATAAGCGCAGCTTCATTGATAAGGTTTGCCAGATCAGCCCCTGAAAAACCGGGTGTTCCCCGGGCAAGAATTTCAAGATTAACATTTTCCGACAAAGGCACCTTCCTGGCATGGACCTTTATGATTTCCAGCCTGCCCTTGACATCGGGGATAGGTACAACAACCTGCCTGTCAAACCTTCCCGGTCTTAATAAGGCAGGATCCAGCACATCCGGTCTGTTCGTAGCAGCAAGGATAATGATCCCTTCATTCTGACTGAAACCATCAAGCTCAACGAGGAGCTGGTTTAACGTCTGTTCACGTTCATCATGCCCGCCTCCAAGGCCTGCACCCCTGTGCCGTCCAACAGCGTCGATCTCATCAATAAAAATAATGCAGGGAGAATTCTTTTTTGCCTGTTCAAAAAGGTCTCTCACCCGCGAGGCCCCGACACCAACAAACATTTCAACAAAATCAGAACCGCTGATTGAGAAAAAGGGCACTGCTGCCTCACCGGCAATCGCCTTGGCAAGGAGTGTCTTGCCTGCTCCTGGAGGACCAACAAGGAGCACTCCCTTGGGGATTTTCCCTCCAAGCTTCTGGAATTTGGTGGGATCCTTTAAAAATTCTATAATTTCAACGACTTCTTCCTTTGCTTCTTCAATACCTGCTACATCGGCAAAGGTAACCTTGACCCCCTGATCGGAAACAAGCTTAGCCTTGCTTCTACCAAAGGAGAGGGCCTTGTTTCCTCCGGACTGCATCTGTCTCATGAAAAATACCCATAAAAGTACAAGAAGTATAATCGGGCCGAAATTAAAGAGAACATTCATGTACCACGGGGTATGATCGGGCCTTGCGGAAATACGCACCCCTTTCGCTCTGAGATCTTTCACCAGGTCAGGATAATCCGGTGCATAGGTCCTGAAAGCAACACCGTCTTTCAGGGTACCGGTCATCAGGTTTTCCGGCTTTTTAATTGTCACTTCCGCCACTTCACCAAGTTGCATTTTCTGCATGAAGTCAGAAAAAATCATCTCTTCAGGCTGCTTTGCAGTGTCCAGGACATTAAAAAGCAGGATCATCATGAGTCCAAAGAAGACCCATATAACTATACTTTTATACAATGTAAGAAACCTCCATTCACTAAGGTTAACATATTTATCGGCCCTATTACCAACGACGGGAAGCTAGGCAATCACAAAAAAAACCGCTTTATTATCCGACTCATTCAGGTAATTCTCGAGATCCTGTGACTTTTTTATTATAAAAAATGCTCTGTCCAGAGCAGGATGTCCGTCTCCTGTCATGTCGAGGCTGCAGCCGAGAAATCTTCATCCATTGTAACGCCAAAAGATCTCTTCCCCTGCCTGCCGGCAGGCAGGGTCGAAATGACAAAGACTGAATAACTATCTCAACAGGAAAAACTGAGTTTCCAGACTGAAAGCTACATTTCCTGGTTTTTTGTAATCACATGAGTTTCCCTCTTTGGCAAAAAGGGGATAAAAAATAACGTGTTTATTTATGAACGTTCACTCTATTGTCCCATAATGACCCACACCGTTAAAGCTCTGCTTCATAAATTCGGTACGTTTTATACCGTTTCCCCTGCATTGTTTCAATGACACGCTGAACATTATAATTGTCCTCGAGAACCCAGGAGAACTCCATCCTTTTATACCCATGTTTTTTCAGCCCCTTCAGTCCCTCTATAAACAGAACTGAATCCACGCCCCGCCTCCTGAATCCTTCCCTGATCCCAAGGAGAAGCAGTCTGGCATCCTGAATCTTTCGCGCAAGCCACAAGGCCTTAATGATTCCAAAGGGAAACAGCCGTCCATTCAGTTTCTTTAACACATAATTAACATCCGGAAGAAACATCATAAACCCTATGGCTGTGCCCTTTTGTTCTGCTATAAGGGCAAGTTCCGGTACGATGATGGATTTTATTTTTTTTGCCATATGCTCAATCTCCAAATCACTCATAGGCATAAATCCCCAGTTCTTTTCCCATGCCGAGTTATATATCGTTTTAAAGATCTGCATTTCCTCATTGAATGATCGAAGGTTAACAGGTCTCACACGAATTCCCTGTTTTTCAGCAATCTTCAGAACCCTGTACACTTTGTCAGGGAATACATCGGGAACGTCCGTACTGTACGCATAGAGGTCTTTAGCTTTCCTCAGTCCACACTGTTCATACAGGCCGGCATAATAGGGAAAATTATAGGGCATCATAACCATGGGAGAATTGTCAAAGCCCTCGACAAGTACTCCCCATTCTTCATTTGAAGAAAAGTTCATGGGGCCTCTCATGAATGTCATTCCCTTTGCAGCTAACCACTGCCTGGCCTTATTCAACAATGCCTGCGCAACATCACTGTCATGAACAAAGTCAAAAAAACCAAAAAAGCCTGCTTTCTCATCGTAAAAGTCCATATAGGCCCGGTTATGGATAGCCGTGATCCTGCCGACAGTCTTATTCCCCCTTCGTGCTATGAAGGGTTGCACTTCTGCATGTTGAAAAAAAGGGTTTTCAGGAGCAAAGAGCTCTTTGCTGTCTCGTATGAGTTGAGGAACCCAGTATCTATCACCTGCATAGAGCTGAAAAGGGAACTGGAGGAATTCATTGAAGGTCTTTCTGTCATCAGCAGCCAGTATTTCTACCACAACGATTCCATCCCTCCATCATTCTACTGGCTTTTTCTGCAGCTTATATCACACCGAGGGCACTTCCAACTTCCTTAAAAGCATCAAGGACCCTGTCGAGCTGCTCGTCGGTATGGGTAGCCATGTAACTTGTACGAATCAGGGCCATCCCATTGGGAACGGCAGGGCTGACTGCTACATTGGCGAAAATCCCTTTGTCATGGAGCATGCGGGCCATGGTAAAGGCCTTGGTATCCTCACCAACAATGACGGGGATAATCGGCGTTTCACTCTGGGCCGTGTTATATCCCAATGCATTGAATCCTTCCATCATTTTTTTGGTATTGCGCCATAAACGCTCCCGTCTCTCCGGCTCCTCTTCAATGATGTCTATCGCGGCACTGACAGCTGCAACTGAAGCCGGGGGAGGACTTGCACTAAAGATAAGCGCCCGTGCAGCATGTTTGATATAGTGGATCACCGGCTCTGAAGCAACAATAAACCCGCCTATGGAGGCAAGTGATTTTGAGTAGGTTCCCATAATGAGATCAACTTCGTCTTCCAGTCCAAAATGTTCCGCCGTACCCCGTCCTGTTTCACCGAGCACACCGATGCCGTGGGCATCGTCAACCATGATTCTTGCATTGTACTTTTTTGCAAGCCTTACTACATTTGGCAGGTCTGTGATATCGCCCTCCATACTGAACACACCGTCAACAACAATCAGCTTGCCTTTGCCATTATGCTGCTGCAGCACCCGCTCAAGGTCTTCCATGTCATTATGCCTGAACTTTTTCACATCACTGAATGAGAGCCTGCACCCGTCAATAATGCTGGCATGGTCCATTTTGTCAATGATCAGCACATCGTCCTTGCCTGCAATGGCTGCTATAGCACCCAGGTTGGTCTGAAAACCGGTTGAGAAGACAAGGGCGGCCTCTTTTCTCATAAAACGGGCAAGCTTATTTTCAAGTTTGACATGGATATCAAGGGTGCCGTTCAGGAACCGGGACCCGGCACAGCCGCTCCCGTATTTCTTCAATGCCTCAATGGCTTCCTCTTTTACCCGCGGATGGTTGGTAAGACCCAGGTAATTATTGGAGCCGATCATGATCATTTTTTTCCCGTCAACGATGACCTCCGGGTCCTGGGCACTCTCAATTGTGCGAAAATAGGGATAAATACCGGCTGCAATAGCCTCTCTGGCCGCAGTAAACCTGTAGCATTTGTCAAATACATCACAGGCTTTTTTTACAGCCATTTGTGAGTTCTGTACCAGTCTATCGTCCATTGAATCCCCTGCTGAAAAGATATATGAGGGTCAAAACCAAGCTCGTCCCGGACCTCGGTATTGCCGCATACCCAGTTTGAATATTTAAGTTCTTCCATTTTGTCCCTGTTTACCATAGAAGTGTTACCCATAATCTTACTAATTCTTTCCCCAAAAAATCCAATAGCCGGCAGAATGGGTTTTGGCATTTTCAATTTAAAAACCCTTGTACTTAACGCAGAAGCTATGGCATCAATAATACTGTCATTTGTATAATCCCCCCCATCGGAAACAAAATAGGTCCTGCCCTCAGCTTCGTCTTTCTGGGAAGCCAGTATCATACAATCAATTAAATCATCTATATAGAGAAGTGATACACTCCCATTTCCCCAATATGGCAATATGCCGCTCTTGATCATTTTTATAACGAGAAAGAATTCCCTGTCTCTCGGGCCATACACTGCAGAAGGCCTCAGTATTGTAAAGGGGATACTGTCCTGGTAGCTCAAAACAGCCGCTTCCCCTTTCAGTTTGCTTCTTCCATATCCCGATACAGGATGGGGTTCCATGGTTTGATCCGGCGCTTTGCCATTCAGTGCTGGCCCAAAGGCTGAGAGACTGCTCAGGAATACAAATCGTTTCAGCCCCGGATTATTTTCTGAGGCAACGCTGACGACATTTTCCGTTCCCCTGAAGTTGACAGTGTCGAAATCTCTGATTGACGATGCCTTGGTAAGCCCCGCACAATGAAAGATGTAATCAAACCCCCTGATAACAGTCTGTAATGAAGCTCTGTCACAACAATCTCCTTCATAGACTGTGACTTTCATGCCTTCAAGCCATTTCAGGTCAGACCGGTTCCTCACAAGACAGGATACGGCATAGCCCGTCTTATTGAGTTTTTCTGCAAGATGGCTTCCGATAAAGCCCGTCGCTCCTGTAATAAGAGCTTTCATGAGGTATTAATAGTTATAACAGCATATGCGGTGAGAGTCAAGTTTTTTAACTCAGCCCTGCTTACTGAATACAAGCAACACAAACCCTGTGAACATTATTGAGGCGCCGATGGCCCGTTCCATGATCTTTTCTTCCCTGAATAACAGGTATCCATAGAGGACGCTGAAAAGCAGACTCGTCCTTTTTACCGATATCATATAGGCAACGTTCGTCATGCTCATGGCAATCATATGAAAAATAATCATCATTGCATAGGTTACTCCCGTTGAGGCAAGGGGGAGTAGATCCTGCTTTTTTATTGTCATCCCCCCCCTGCTTCTGAAATAGGCAATTGGTGTAAAAAGCAGTGTCAGCAGGATAAAGTAAAAACTTCCGAAGAAGACCGGCGATGAATGCTCGATAGCCAGTTTGCCGAAGGATGCAGTAATGCTGAAGATAAAAGCTACTACTATCATCATCCCGATCCCCTTTTCTCTCAAGGCGGTTTTAAATGGTTCCAGCACATCATATCCTATCCTGTGAAAATTCAGTGTATAGCTTCCCACGGCCATAAGAACAATCCCTGATAGGCCATACATTGAAACCTTTTCCCCCAGAATAATATATGCGGTCACAATCAAAAAGAGGGGGGTCAGGGCAAGAAAAGGTGTGGTGAGGCTTATCGGTGAAACTTTGAGCGCCTTGGTGTATAAAATCATGGCGATTATTTCAAGAGGCAGTGCGCATATCGCAGCTATCCAGAACACCCTGTCAAGATCAGGGATTTCAATAAAGAAGAAGGTTGCCAAAAAAACAGGAAGTGCAAAGAGGAGCCTGCCCCAGGCAACAAAATAGACATCTCTTGATGCAAGTGCCTTTTTGGCAAGGGCATCACTTGTGGCCAGGGAAAAGGCCGTCAGGAGAGAATAGATTACCCACACTTAATTAAT
>Ga0209536_100016197_pt1 | contig 10609 bp, 7 predicted proteins | sample DeeMarSeWOR28_12_FD_187461 | JGI IMG/M metagenome (GOLD analysis project Ga0209536, IMG submission 187461) | Marine sediment microbial communities from White Oak River estuary, North Carolina - WOR-2-8_12 (SPAdes) (version 2) | ecosystem: Environmental > Aquatic > Marine > Intertidal zone >...
ATGGGATTGTTGCTATAGGCCCTTTTGAAAGCCACTCCCGACCGGGCCAGCCTTGCAATGTGCGGAGTAATCGCCTGGGGATGTCCTGCCATGCCGGTGACGTAGTCATTGAGATCGTCACACACAATCATTACGACATTGGGCTTTTGCTTGCGATTGACAGCGGCTTTTGCAAATCCGGCCGATGGAACAACGGTTGATATACCCGCTGCTATCAAGCCCTTCAAAAAATCACGTCGATTCATCGTTAGCTATCCTTCTGACTGAAATTCCTATATTGGCTAATTCTTGACCAGTCTGTATTTGGCTATTATCCCTGATGTACGCATCGCCAGGAACGCCGGTTGTACCCCGGTAACCTCGCCGTTACATCTTCACCAGCACCAGCTTTTCAATCCAGGGCAACGGCTAATAAGTTATTATATGGTTTTCCTGACAAAAACTGAAGGGCGTTATCGAACTATCTTCGCAAACTTTCAGAATTGTGTGTTCTATCAAGTGTTCTAACCTGATAACACCATAAATATCATGTTTTCAAAAAAAATCGGTTATATAATCCAGCAGAACCGCATTCCCTTATGGACACATTATGGTGGGGTAGTCCACATGATACATTACGTAGGAAACCTACCCATCCGACAGACTTTGGCTCTGAGCTTTTTTTCTTGGATTTATTGATCTGCGCACAGCATCCTGAGCACTTCGCGCTTGGCTTGATTGAATTGTTGGAAGCCGATTGTCCCATCGAAATCTTCATAATTGTAGTCTTGATGTTTGATCTCGACCATGCGCAAGGGCGCATCTTCTGTCTTGCCGGTCAATGATGCCAGGCGGGCCAGTCCTGCTTCGTCTCCCTTGGCCTGTAGGCGCTGTTGCAGCATGTGGTAGTAAGCGGCGTCTTCATTGCCATCCCGCAAGCCATGCCAGGTGGGAGAGTGAATGATACATTCTTTCTCTGGATCATACCACACAAGTTGGTCTTTGGAATTGTCCGACCAATACGTCCACCAGGTGTAGCCGTTGACGCCGATGGCGCAGGCACGCCAAGCCTTTCTTCGTCCCTCCTCATAGGGAGTGTTGTAATTTCCACCGTCATAGTACCAGACCTGATCCCCCTCATCCAACGGCACCGCTGCTTTGCCCTGTGTGGGTCGCGTGAGCGCTAAAAATTTCTGTGTGTGACCATAACTCATGTACCAGGAGTCATTTTGAGCATTTAACTGGTTCAAATGTGTCGCATTTTTCGCGAAACGATCTACGTTATCCATATAAGTGCGATACCCGATCTTTTGGTAACGACGTGCTGTCTGTACGTAATCCGGGATCGTTTCAGGAGTCAGTTGCGTATCGATTTTGGCCCAGGTTTCAGTCATGCCACGACTGATGGCATAGTCTCTAAACTGGCTGTGCAACCACATGAGCGTCTTCCAAGTTATTTCATCAGAATAGACAATATCATTTCCCAGAACAGCGTTGGCAAATGCGCGTTCATGTTCAGAAAGGTGTAGACGACCGTTTATTTCTAAATGGGTCATGCCGCGCTGAGCAGCACCTGCAATCCAGGGATCAAAGAATGAAAAGTCAAGATCCGGCAGGTTGTTAATATCTATGAGTCCCGCTTGGCCTGCGTTATGCAGCGTTTGATCAGTCCCTGCTATCTTTACCTGGTGTCGGACATTGGCCGGATTATACGTATAGAAAACACCACACACCGTACTGCGTAACATGGTCAAATCATCAAGAAAAACCTCCAAACGCTTGCGTGCCTCTGGCTTATAGTTGGCCCACCAGGAGAGGCCAACGACACACACACGGGGATCCATTCCCACGGTTTGCTGTTCAGGCAGAGCCACATCATAGATGGTCACGATACCGGGGATACGCAATTCGGTGCCCTGACCTGATGACAAACGAACTGTCAGGTCATAAACGCCAGGATCGTGTTTACTGGAATCCACCTCCAACCAGAGTTGAGTAAGATCGTTCATGTCCAACGATGTCTGAGCACCTTTATGAAGTTGATAGTCTTTTTCGATCCAAGTCATGCAAAGCGCCGCGCCAGGCCCTGAAACGCTGATAGACACGCCCTCCAGCTTTGACAAGCCAACGAGCTTAACCGGCACAAGATCGCGTTCATTGCGTCCGAGATCCACCTCCAGCTTTTTCAATCTGGGGTGAGGTTTGGGTCCGCTTCCCTGCACAGCCACAAATCCCCTAGTTTTTTCTTCTGTTGTAGGTTCGAATTCTATCGGGATCATTTCGTCCGGAGCAGGTTTCGCGTAAGACGTTGTTCCGCAGACCATCCATCTTCCCGGTTGACCCGAAACAGGTTGCACGTGAATCGTCATATCAAATACATAGTACTGTCCTCCGGTTTCGCCAAAAGCCTTGCACGGGCACTCCAGTACATTCGAATCGGGGTCAGGATCATGATGTACCGGCCCAACTGAGATGATTTTGAACTCGTTTCCTCCACTTCCACCTGACAGTTTTTCGACCAGGAAGGCGGGTATTCCCAAATAGAGTTGACCAACCTTGTTGAAATCCCCGGCGTTAGCTGCTTTAAGAAATTGCAAAGTGACTTCCTCGGCAATTTCCTTGTCAGTCATATCGCCCTGTGTCAGACCAACTTCTTTGCCGGATTGGTCTATCGTTAACGCAGTCTCCGGCAGCTCCTTGTCAAGGCTGAATCTCTCCGGATCGATCTGTTTGTTGTAATCGAAAAACTCAGCCGTTCGTTCGTGTTGATATTGCCCGTCCCGCTTCTCAAACTTCTCTTCTTTTGTGACCAATCGGGTCGCCTGATCGATGTATAGCACCTTCTTCCAATTGACTGACCAACTTTCATCAGGATACGTCACGACAAGAACAATAGGTTCATTCTTTTGCTGTGGCACATTCACGTCCAGTATGATCTTGCCGTCTCTGGCCTGCTTTTGCAATTCCTCGAACACCAGTTTCGGGGCGGCATCAGTTACCTCCCATTGCACCAATGAGCTGCCAATCACTGACTCGCCCGATCTTTTAAAACCCAGGTTGAGTTTCGGCAGCCAGGTATATGATCCATCGCCGTCATTGACAACGGTAACCGGTCCTATTTCATCGCCGGTTGAGATCCGATTGGTCTCGTACCTGAATCGTTTGGGTTTTCCTTGTTCATCAAACTCTATCCATGACTCTTCGTCCCATCTTTGGTCACAGACTGTGCGAAATCCTTTGACGTGAAGGGTGCGAATCGAGTTGTATGCTTCGATGGTGTCGTCCAAAGCATACGCCGGGGCCACAAGGGTTTTCGGCATCTGCAAACATAAGTAAATTACCAGTACTGCCACCGCCGCGGCGGTAAACTGTGCTTTTCTACTTTTCATTATTATTCTCCATATCTCCGGCATAGCCGGTGTGTTTCCTATAGTTTCTTTGTGAGCGCCGAGCACATCTTCTAATACTTTCTTGTCGGTATCCGAATCGATACCAAGCTCGGCGTTCTTAAAAAGTTGTCTTATCTCATCTGCGGGTTTCATTTTTCCACCTCGCCATTTAGTAACGACCGCAGTGTTGTAATGCCATACCGATATCGGCCTTTGACCGTATTGACAGACACGCTCTGTCGCATCGCAATTTGGCGGAACGTCATGTCCATTTCCATCCGAAGGCAGATCACTTCCCGCTGCTCGTACGGCAGCTCCTGCAAAGACCTGCTCAGGAGCGTCAGTTGCTCGTCGAGGATCGCCCATTGCCGGGGACCTCGTTCGGATGACGTAAGCAGCTCTGCCCCGTCGAGATCACTCCGGCGATGCCTGTTGCTGTCACGCAGGTGGTTTCGCACGCAGTTGATCACGCTCGTAACCAGATAGTTTTTCAGATTGCCAATGAGCTTTATGCGATCCGCCGACCGGGCGAATTTAACAAACACATCGTGAACCATGTCCTCGGCCGTATTCACATCGCCGACGAGCACCACTGCGAGCCTGAGCAGCTCGACCTTGTACTTGTCGTAGATCTGCCTCAGGGCTTCATTACGGCCCTGTTTGAACCTGAGAATAAGCAGCTTATCTTCTATCATCGTGCACATTCACATCAAGAATGACCATTCTTCATTATATTACACACCGAAACAGTACGTTCAGGTATATAAAATATTTTTAATGGCTCGACAGGAAATGTCAGGTATCCCGGAAAAACGCCTACGGGGAAATTATTTTGTACTTTTTGACGAAATCCACCGGACGATAGCTCATTTTCGCGTGCCGCAGGCCGGGATCGCCGAGGTCCTGCTCCCGGTTTACTGTTTTGTATTTTTCCGGCAGTATCGAAGCAAACGCCTGGTTGATATATTGATAAAGGCCCTTAAAACCTTCTTCGAGGATGGCTTTTTCGAAATGTATCACGAAGCTTTCACCGAGCGCAAGCTCTTCTCCGAGGCAATAAGCCGCCGGTTGTCCCTCGATATAAAAGATTCCGCCGCATAGCTGCAGCGGCCACATTTTCTCCAGAGCTTCCTTTGCAGCAAGAAAATCGTTCGGCCCGCCGTGCTGGTCGTTCCATTGCTCTAAAATCTGCAGGGCGTCGCCCCGATATTCTTCGAGCAGGGGCTTTGCCTGACATTCGTTATTTCTTATGAATATGTTGAGCATATTCTTCTTCTTGTGGAATTTTCTGCCGGTAAGGTTCACCAGGTCTTCGAGCGAATAAAGATAATCGAAATTGTCCCTGTCTTCGCTGACGGAGTATCCCATCGTCGCCAGTTTTTCCGCCTGTCGGGCCGTGGTGGCTTTCATGGTGTGGTAATTATTGAAAAGCTCCCTGATTATATTCTCATCAGGCAGTCCAAAGGGCAGCATGAAAAAAGGATTTTCACCATCCCTGCCTGTTATAACAAAAAGCTCATTCTCTAATTTTGAAATCCTGTAATTGTGGGCCCGGCGGAACAGATAGATATTTGCAAACGTAAACTCGGATATCCCATCAGCAAGGGCCTGGAACTTCGGATGCATGACCGGCCGCATATCAATAGAGACTTCTGCCGAATCAGGATATTCTGGTACTGTCACTTCCAAATTTGCCATACACAAAAAATCATGCTAAAACAGCAGTAGTGTTCGGGATTGTGTCCAACGGCTTGACTTTATAAGAAGCCTGCAGGATTTTGCCCTTCTCATCGATTACGAACGAAGAGCGAATAATACCCTCATACTTCTTTCCGTACATGGATTTCTCGCCCCATGCCCCGTATGCATCTGCTATCTTATGGTCGGGATCGGACAATAATGGAAAACCGAGGCTGTATTTCTCGTCGAATTTTTTTTGTTTGGGTGGCTGGTCTGGGCTGATACCAATTGCGGCGGTGCCAAGTTTCTTGAGTTCCTTCGATGCGTCCCTTATGCTGCAGGATTGTTGCGTGCAGCCGGGAGTATCGGCTTTCGGATAAAAATACAAAAGGAGCTTTTTGCCTTTGAAATCCGAGAGCGAGACTTTATTGCCATCCTGATCTAATAAAGAAAAAGCGGGAGCTTTGTCACCGATATTTAACTTTGCCATGATGTATCCTTTCAATTAGTTTCCTATATTAGCTATAAACAGACTACGTCATCAGCCTGAATAAGGTTCAATGAAATCCTTGAATCGAGATAAGGCTTCTTAGCTGTGTTATCACTCAACGGTTTTCTCAATCTCTGCTATGACAGTCGGTGGGCATTTACCGGTCTTGGTCCAGGCATCATAGATTCGCTTGCCCCAGTCATCGGTTTTGTTTTCCTCGGCCAGGAATTTGAGGTATTCCCACGAGGTCGATTCATACATAAGCTTTACGATGACTTTTTTGCATCCTTCAGGCAATTCCGTCTCAAACTCGTCCCAGTATTGACCGTCGGCGTAAGTTGCCCCGACCGGCTGTGAGAGGTGTTCCTTAAAAGCAGCATTGTTGAAACCTTCCGGAGGAATGCGGTTGTCCTTGATAACGGTGTCGTTCAAAACAGAACGAAAAGATTTGCCGGGCTTTACATTATATTTTTTCGCCCGGGCTTCACTGATTGCAAACAAAATCTCATATACCTGCGTTTGCTCGGGATCTATAATGGTCGGGGCTTTAATAGATTCGCCGAAGATAGTGTCGTCTTTTTCAGCATATTTTCCGATTTCCTTCAAAACTTTGCCGGACGAGTCCAAGAAAACGGCATTGATCCACATTCGCCGACCTTCTTCATAACCTGTAGGCAGTTTGTGCCCGGTTTTGTTCGTGATTTTTAACGTGGCATATCCGGGTCTGCTGAAAGTAATATCGAGTGTTGCCGATTCGGCAAGAAATTCCTTCGCGCGCTGTTTGCCCAAATCGAGCGATTTTCGGTCCAGGTCTTTTCCGTCCCAGAGAAGCCATGCTACATCCTGTATCCAGGTCGAGCCTCCAATCGGGCCGTGCATTACGAAGTAGTCACGCTGTGGACTTCCGTACTTGGAAGCCTGACCTCCACCCTCAACGGGCCTGTAATGACAAAACTGACAGCTACCTTCCCTGCCGCGTTTTGCAAAATCGCTCAGCAGCCATTCGCTGTAAGTTCGCTGGATATGGCCATAAAGATAAGGTGACTGTTTTTTTACATCTTCGGCCAGCAGGGGATTGGAAATGTTATGACAAACGGCGCACAGATTGCTCGAAGCGTGAAAGGGCGATTTAAGCACATCGTGAGGCATAGCGCCTTTGCCGTCACCGTAAGGGCCGCGCACGATGTTCTTCGGATCCGAAACCATCATGGCGTTTCCATAGCCCGGTGGAACGTCCTTGATTATTTTTGCCGCTTCATCCGACAGCGGATCAATATAACTATGGCAAACCGTGCAGCTAACGCCGAACAGGTCTTCGGTATTCAGTGCGCTTCCGTCGGCAGGTTTGGACCGATCCTCAAGCCATGCTCGGGGGGCATGGCATCGAAGGCAGAACTCGCCTATACCTTCCACGTCCTGGTTGGCTATAGTTAGTGCCGCCCTGAAAATAGGATCCTTTGCCGAGAGTGACATTACACTACTCTGCCATGAGACAAAAGGATCGGCATCCTTGTTTTTCGTACCTGCATGACACATGCGGCATTGCTGCACCTTCACGAACTCAATGCCGGCCTCTTTCGGCTGCATTCCGGGGAGGAACACCTCGGCACCAAGAGGGCCGGCAAAAAATGCAAATATACCGCCAATCATTATCACTTTTGAAAATACGAACTTCATTTTACAAATCCTTCCTGCTTAATGCTTGCATACGAAGCATTCTACTACATAATAATAAACCTGTTGTAATGGGAATACCCATTTATCTGCTAATTCTACAGGAAAGTATTATGTAAAGGAAGTGTTCAGACCTGATAAAATTGGATTCCTTAAAGATGTAGATGAGAGACGAACAAAATGAGTAATTTTTCCAGAAGAGACTTTCTTAGATCGGGCATTTTATGTGGCGTCGGAGCAAGCATCTTGTCATGTCAGTCCAAAATCCGAAACGTCAGGCAAACGAATACCCGCTACATCGCGGCATACGATACCGAGTCGCCCGCCTGCCTGGCGGCGTGCCGTAAGATTGTAGAAGTTCACAGGCGATTCGAAATGCCGGCAACGTTTTTCCTGCTGGGCAGGACTCTTGACGCCAATCCCGCCGAATACCGCGAGCTTCTGGATGATCCTCTTTTCGAGATTGCCACGCACACATATTCGCACCGGATGCTTCGTGATAATGAATTCTGCGGTTCGGCCATTCCGCTGGAGGAAAAGCGAAAGGAAATCTTCGATGGAAAAGATACCATAGAGCGTGTTTTCGAACGGCCCTGCATCGGTTTGCGGCCGGGCTGCGGTTTCGACAACGCCCTTCGAGGCGAACCGAAAGTATTGGAATTGATCTGGGAAGCGGGCATTCAGTATGTCAGCAGCCTTTTGTGGGGGCCGGACTATTCATTGCCGGCACTGCTGCGGGAGCCTTTTAATTATAAAGACGAGGGCTATCCTGAAATATGGGAGCTGCCGGGCCACGGCTGGCATGAAAATCTTCTCAAAGACCATAACGGGTGGGGACCGAGAAGGCTCACATTATGGCCTTCGCCTTTCCCCGAAGCGATTCAGAGTGGTTTCTGCAAAACTCCGAAGGATGAATTTGAAATCAACAGGATCTTTATGGACAGAGCGACACAAACAGGCAAACCATTCGTCTCACTTATCTGGCATCCGTGGTCACTGAAGAAATTCGATCCCGACATGAAAATGCTTGAGCTGACTTTTACTCATGCCCGACGGCTTGGACTAAAACCCTGCACATACGCTCAACTTTACGAATCCGTTTCAGGTGCGGTCAAGTCTTAAGAAGCAGGTAAATACAAACTTGACGAACATGCTGCTGTTTGTTATCTTCTGGCGTTGCAGAAATGGGATGGTTTGCTCATGTCCGAAGTGCGGTATGTGGCGAAGCTATCCGGCCCGATCCCAACGTTTGACGAAGGAGCCGAGTCTATGGGAAAAGCAAGGAAGAAGCTGACAAAGTCGAAAGCCAAGGTTACCAAGAAGCTAAAGAAGAAAACGAAGAAGAACAAAAAGACAAAGAAAAGCGTAACAAAGAAGACCAAACCCAAATCGAAGAAAGCAACCGTCAAGGCGGCCGAACAAGCCCCTGAGCCTGTCCTTAGCAAGGCCGATGGAAAAGATGTCCCTAAACATTCCACTGCCGAAGAGATGGCAAGCCGGCAGCGAGAGATCTCGGTTGCGGAATTCTTCACAAAGAACCGCCATCTTCTGGGCTTCGACAACCCGCGCAAGGCCCTGCTGACTACTATCAAAGAGGGCGTCGATAATTCCCTGGATGCGTGCGAAGAAGCGGGGATACTGCCGGATGTGAAGGTGATCATTGCACCCGCTAAGGAGGATGACCGGTTTCGAGTGACCATCGAAGACAATGGGCCGGGCATCCTCAAAAAGCAGATACCCAAGATTTTCGCCAAGCTCCTTTACGGCTCGAAGTTTCATCGTCTCAAAATGTCCCGGGGCCAGCAGGGTATAGGGATATCGGCGGCCGGCATGTACGGCCAGCTCACCACGGGAAAGCCCATCTCCATTACGTCGAAAACCTCACACAACAAGCCGGCACATTACTACGAACTCGAGATTGATACCAAGAGAAACGAACCGCGCATTATTGTGGATGAAACCATTGACTGGCCGGTCGAAAGGGGCACAAAAGTCAAGATTGAACTGGAGGCCAAGTATCAAAAGGGGCGCCAGTCAGTGGAAGAATATCTCGAACAGACCGCTATCGCCAATCCTCACGTTTTGCTTCAGTTTGTTACTCCGGATGGCGAGATAAAAAAGTACAAGAGGGTGTCGAAAGAATTGCCGGTACAAACCAAAGAGATCAAGCCGCATCCCTACGGCGTGGAATTAGGCGTTCTTATCAAGATGCTCCATGACACCAATGCACGCACGCTTCAGTCATTTCTTCATTCCGAGTTTTCCCGCGTAAGCAGCAGTGTCGCCAAGGCAATTTGCGAGAAAGCAAAAGTCTACGAACGGGCCCGGCCTACACGCATCGCCCGGCAGGAAGCCGACAATTTGTTCAAAGCAATAAATCATACCAAGATCATGAATCCACGTACCGACTGTCTTAGCCCGATTGGCGAGGAATTGATTCTGGCCGGCTTAAAGAAACAGATTGAAGCGGATTTCTACACTTCGATCACCCGGCCACCCGCTGTTTATCGCGGCAATCCATTCCAGATAGAAGCGGGACTTGCGTATGGCGGTTCCCTGCAGGCAGAAGGACTTGCCCGGGTGCTGCGATACGCCAATCGCGTGCCGTTGCTATACCAGCAGTCGGCTTGTGCGATGACGAAATCGGTGCTTAATACGGCCTGGCGAAATTATGCTCTGTCGCAGTCGGCCGGCGCGCTGCCGTCAGGGCCGCTCGTTATTGTTGTCCACATGGCCTCGGTATGGGTCCCCTTTACATCGGAAAGCAAGGAGGCCGTGGCACATTATCCAGAAATTATCAAAGAAGTCCGTCTCGCCCTGCAGGAATGCGGCAGGCGACTGTCGGTTTTCATTCGTCGCCGGCGCAAAGCGGCCGAATCGCAACGCAAAAAGGATTACATCCAGCAGTACATCCCGCATATCGCGATTGCGCTGCGGGAAATGCTGGATCTCTCCGAGCGACAGGAGACAACATTAGTAAAGCAATTGACAGACGTCCTTGAAAGGAGCCGCTCATGAGTAAGCTTGCCACGCAAATTAAAGATACGGCTGAATCGGTTCGCACGAAAATTCAGCGAAAGTCCAAACCCACATTAGCGTTCCCACTGCGTAGTTTGAGCAATGTGAATTATCATCCGAAGCAGGGATTTTTCCAGCTTAAAGGCAAAAAGAAGGTCCGGACACTCACGGTCGGCACGGTCAAGACCTTTGCCCAGACGCTGCGGATGATGTCCCAGGCCAAAACGCTGGTCGAAGACAACGAAATTATGACCAAGCGAGAGGCATACTACGTCTCCAAGAACTGGGAAGATGCCCGCTTCGACGAGCAGCCGGAGTCGGACACAGTTATAGACGACATAGAAGCACTGTTCCAGGTCAACCGTGAGCAGCTCGGATT
>Ga0209536_100016198_pt1 | contig 10609 bp, 9 predicted proteins | sample DeeMarSeWOR28_12_FD_187461 | JGI IMG/M metagenome (GOLD analysis project Ga0209536, IMG submission 187461) | Marine sediment microbial communities from White Oak River estuary, North Carolina - WOR-2-8_12 (SPAdes) (version 2) | ecosystem: Environmental > Aquatic > Marine > Intertidal zone >...
ATCGTGATCTCCGGGGCCGGCGCTGCCGGGATCGCCACGGCGAGACCGGCCACGGCGAACAGACTGGTCTGTCTGCTCCCGGCCACGAAGATGTCGAACTCGCCCGAGCGCTGGTGATGCAGCTTGTTGCGCCAGCGGCCCCGCGCCGCGACGGCGCGCGCGATCTCTGCCTGCACCTCGTCCGCAGTGGCGTTGGGGCCCAGCGTCTCGATCCGCTGCGCCGGCATGGTGGACGAGAGGAAATACACCGACCGGCCGCCCTCGGCGCTCGACGCGGTACGGGTGATGACGAACCGCGCGCCCATGCCGACCAGTCGATCTGCCAGCATATCGGGTGCGACCGTGGTCCGCTCGCCACCGGGATCGGCATAAAGGCCCAGCAAAGACTCGATTACGGCTGCCGTCTGTGCCAGCGAGCGGCCCAACGAGACCTCGCTCACGCTGGCGAATACGACGATCACGACCAGTGCGTAGCTAGCCAGCGTGACCCAGGTGACGCGCGAGAAGCGCGCGATGAGATCGGCTGCGAGCCTACGCTCGGTCACGGCCCCTCCAACCGATACCCGACGCCACGCACCGTACGAATCTCGGTGCCGTCGGACATCGTGCCCAGTTTCTTGCGGAGGTAGTTGACATAGACGTCGACCACGTTGGTCGACGGATCGAACTGGTAGTTCCACACTGCCTCGGCGATACGGGAGCGCGACATCGTGCGATCCGCGTTGCGCATCAGGAACTCGAGCAGGGCGAACTCGCGCGGCGACAAATCTACGGTCTGGGCGGCGACACTCACCGTTCGCGCGATCGGATCGAGTCGGATCACACCCACTTCAAGCGTCGAGTCGGCGCGCTTGAATCCGGCCCGCCGGATCAGCGCCTGGACCCGCGCCAGCAGTTCGGGCAGATCGAACGGCTTGGTGAGATAGTCGTCGGCACCACCTTCGAGGCCTCGAACCTTCGCCGTGAGTTCGCCGCGGGCGGTCAACATCAGCACGGGCGTGTGCGCGCCCCGCTCGCGCAGCTCCCGTACTACCTCGAACCCGTCGCAGCCCGGCAGCATCAGATCGAGCACTACGCAGTCATACGCACCATCCAGAGCGGTCGCCAGACCGGTGTCCCCGGCGTCGGCCAGGTCGACCGCGTAGCCCTCCTCCCGAAACGCCTTGCGTAGGAACGCGCCCAGGTTTTTGTCGTCTTCGATTATGAGGATGCGCATGTGAGCTCGTGAATGAGCGACAGGCCGGAAGGGCCGCCGTAGCGCCCTTCCGACCGTAAGGAAGAAAACTACTTGATTCGCCGCACGGTGACGCGGGCGATGGGGCCTTCCCAGCCGTGGAGTGCGGGGTCGAGGTCGGCACCACCCTTTATGCCCCTGTGGTAACGTACCCGACTGTTGGTCGCCGTACGGGCGTTCCCGTCGGCAGCTCCCATGGTGGGGCCGATCGCGAAGCAGGGATCCACCACCGTTGCCGAGGTCTCCTCGTTCAGCTCGGTCCCGGCATCGTACGCGCGCGCGTAGTAGACTCGCTCCTTGGACCCGCGTGGCAGTCGCACGCGGTCGAGTGCCGCAAACCCGTCATTGGAGCAGATCAGCATCAGTGCCAGCGACAGGTACCTGGCGTTCGCGCCCGCCGTGATCGTAGTGGTGAGGCTCTCGGGACCGGGTCCGCCGACGCGATGGACCGGTGCGGAGGTCGCGACCACACCGGCCACGCCCTTCGACTCGCTCAGCTCCATCGCGGCCACGCTGGGATCGCCGTTCTCGGCGATGAGCCGCAGGCCTTCGGAAGCTTTGCCGCGCAGGAACGAGTTGTAACGCGTGTGGGTGAACACGACACCGGGCGAGAGCGGCTGGCCCGTGGTGAGATTGGTGATCGTGATCTCGTACTGGTGATCCGCTCGCTCGGAGTAGCGGTGCAGCTCTGCGCTGTCATCCAGCTCGACCGGGTCTACCATGTTGTCGGTTTCGCTGCACGCGAGCGCGCCTGCAGCGCCGACCAATACTGCGAGTCTTCTCAGCATCTGTTTCTTCTCCTGGTGAATGTGACTGGCGTTCGGTTTGAATCGCGATTCTGCGCACATTCTAGGAGAGGTGCAGCGCAAGCGTGGCCAGTATTAGAGGATTCTCACGCAGGTCTAATGTTGGTGCTGCCGTCCGGGTGCTGCCTGGGGAGCGTGCGAACGAGACTGGTGGATGGGGTCAGTCGCGGTCGTTGGCTGTGTGTGGGAGCATTAGAGTGCATCGTGCCTTTGCCCGCCGTCATCCGCGTCGTCTTCGGCCGTATGTGAACGCGGTCTTGGTCGAGCTGGGGGGGCCCAGTTTTTCGTCTTTCAAGACGAGCCGGCACGCAGTGCCGCCGAGCAGACGGTTCACCGTCGGAACGAGGCGGGAGTGTCCACCCTAGAGCCAGTCCGGTTCTTTCCGCGTGGATTCGCGGCCGCCATCCGCGGCGCCTCCCTGCGACTTAGCTCACAGTAGTCCACCCCCGGAATCCTTAGGGTTTCTCGGAGGGATGGAGACGGCGGTAGCTGCGCTCTGCGATGAGTACCGCACGATACCTGTCGCGGAGCTGAGGCCGTAGCACTTAAGTGTAAGTAGTACAGGCGTTTACGCGTAAGCACGGTACTTGCAGTTTGGCTATGGGACCTAAGATTTCGGGCCCGAGTTGCGGTGAGAGGGGCGGTCGGGCAGCAGCGTCTACTATCCGTGGTATCGGAAGATTGGATCGAGTTGAGTTCCGTCAAGCACCGTACATTGAAAGTCTGTCGTGCTCTGCTGGCCCGACGCCGTCGGCTCCGGATCCGGCTGGGAGCGGGCTACACGCTCGTTGAGCTCCTGCTGGCGCTGACCATTTTTGCCACCCTCACCTCGATGGCCCTTCCTCGCTGGCAGGCACTGGTCGATAAAGCCCGCATCGCTCACGCGATCGGTGACATCCAAGCCGTTCAGACCGCGATAGACGGCGTTGAACCGCCGCCGGCCAACCTTGCCGAAGTCGGCTACGGTGGGATGCTCGACCCCTGGGGGAATCCTTACGTCTACAACTATCACGGTGGGAATCGAGGGGAGGCCCGCAAGGACCGGTTCCAGGTGCCGCTCAACTCCGAGTACGACCTCTACAGCAAGGGAAAGGACGGTGCGTCGGCTCCTGCGCTCACCGCAGCCACCAGCAAGGATGACATCGTCCGGGCCAACGACGGCGGCTTCGTCGGCTTGGCGATCAATTACTGAGTGATAGGGCGACTCATGAAATCACGAGCTTTCGGGCTGAATGCAGCGTTCCTCCGCACCAAGGTCGCCCGGAGAGTGCTCGGGCTGTTCATCGTCTGCGCGCTGGTGCCGATCGGCGCGATGTCGGTGATTTCCTACCGCGCTGTATCGAGACAACTCAACGAACAGAGCCGTGACCGGCTGGCTCAGACGAGCAAATCCCTGGTGGACGGAATGCTCGAACGGCTCCAGTTCATCGACGCCGAGCTGGGAATTATCACCACCGCGTGGCGCGATCGTCGGGACGGAGCTGCACTCAGCACCTCGGGCGAACCGCAAGTCGGCTCGCGCGTGTCGTGGGTCGCATTCGTAGGCCGGGACACCGTGGTGCCGCTGTTGGGTGAGCCCGGCGCTGTTCCACGGCTGGATGCCTCGTTATTGGATAACATGAAGAAAGGTTACTCGTCTCTCACCACCGATACCACGCAGGCCGAGCCACGGATCCTGCTCGCCCGAGCCACCAACCCCTCCCGCCCGGATGCTGGAGCCGTGTGGGCCGAGGTGGATCCGCTCTACCTGTTCGGCGGGCGGGAAGGAGTAGCACTTCCGTTGGAAATGGAGGTGTGCGTCTTCGATCAGCTCCAGAGGACACTATTCTGTTCCCACCCGGTACAAAACCGCGTGCTGGCTGCCATGTCGGAGAGCACCGGTGGGATTGGCCGCGGCTCGTTCGAATGGAGCGCAGGGCGGGAGAGATACCTCGCAACATTCCGTTCGATGTTTCTGCGTGCGGAGTATGCGGCGCCAGATTGGACGCTCGTATTGAGTGAGTCTCAGTCCACGGTGCTCGCTCCGATGGCCAGCTTCAGGCAGATGTTCCTGCCCGTCACTCTGCTTGGCGTCTGGGTGGTGCTGCTGCTCAGCAACGTTCAGATCCGCCGGAGCATGGAGCCGCTCATAGAGCTGAAGGAGGGCACCAAGCGCATAGCCATGCGCGACTTCGGCAGCTCTGTCGAGGTGTCGAGTGGCGATGAATTCGAGGACCTGGCAGCCTCGTTCAACAACATGGCGCGCCGGTTGGGCAGGCAGTTCAATGCTTTGACTGCGATCAACGAGATCGACCGGGCAGTGCTATCGGCTTTCGACAGGGAAGTCATCATCGGCACTCTGTTGCAGCGCGCACGGGACGTTCTTGCATGCGACGGCATCTCAGTGAGCGTCTCGTCCAGTAACGGGTCGGACGCCAAGTGGACTACGGTGGCGGTCGACTCGGCGGGCGGGACCAGGACGGTCGAGGAACTGCGACCCGTGGCTTCCGAGGTGAGAGAGCTGATCGAGAATCCCGAATACCTGCTCACTAACGGAAGCGGAGTGAAACGCAGCTACTTGGAGCTGGAGCCGTTCAGGGCACGCAGCCTCGAGCACTTCTTGGTGCTACCGCTGTTCATCAGGCGAGAGCTCGCGGGTGTCATTGCGTTGGCCTATGCGGAGCCACCCGACCACGACCAGGACGATCTGGTCCAGGCTCGTCAGCTGGCCGATCAGGTAGCCGTCGCCTTGTCGAACACGCGCCTGATCGAGGACCTCGAGGAACTGAAGATCGGCGCGTTGACCGCGCTGGCCCGAACAATCGATGCAAAATCGCCGTGGACGGCGGGCCACTCGGAGCGGGTGACTAATCTCGCCTTGAAGGTTGCCCGTGCGATGTCGATCTCGGACGAGGAAATCGAGATGCTGAATCGCGGCGGCCTGTTGCACGATATCGGGAAACTTGGCATTCCTCCGGAGATCCTCGACAAGCCCGCCCGTCTCACAGACGAGGAATTTGCCGCCATCCGAGCGCATCCCGAGATCGGTGCCCGGATCCTCAAGCCGATAGCCGCGTATGCCAACGTTATTCCCGTGGTGCTCTATCATCACGAGAAGTGGAACGGCTCGGGGTATCCGGAGGGGCTGGCGGGAACCGACATACCGTTCCTGGCGCGGGTGATAACCGTGCCGGACGTGTTCGACGCGATCACCTCCAAGCGTCCCTACAGGTCTGGTATGTCGCACCAGGACGCCGTTGATCTGATCGTGAGCAAGACCGACATCGAGTTCGACAGGGAAGTCGTGGCAGCCTTCAGAGAGGTCATGGAGGCCGAGCTGGCCGAAGCTGGCCACGGACGCGGAGCGGTCGGCACGCCCGTGGACGCGTTACCCGCAGTTGTGACGTCCGCATACGGAGAATGACAAGCGTGACCAAGAAGCAGCAAAAGGCCCGGCAATCGCAGAAACGTGCCGGGTCAAAGACCAAAGGCGGTTCACACGTCTCAGCCCGGTCCAGGGGCTCGCTGACCTTTGGGGTACTCACGTTATTGCTGGCCGCCCTCATCGCCGTCAACGTGTCCGGATCGCTCAAGCAGCCCGAACGCGGCGTGACCCCGGAGGAAGTCCTCGGGACGTGGACTACGACCGACTCAGACTACGCCGACCGGGCTTTCGAGATCAGGAGGAACTCGCTGGTGCTCTACACCGGAGGGTCCGATCACACCGTGCACTTGATCGAGAACGTGGAGGTGGATGACTTGGATGGCCCGATCCTCGTGAGAATACACTACTCAGAAGAAGGCGGCCTGAACATATTCTCGTTCTATTACGACCCCGCGGGTGGTGGCGTGATAACCTTCAGAAACCAGCGCTCGATGCAGTGGAGAAGAGGAACCTGATCAGCTAGAGCGGTTGCCTGCCACGTCGGCGCAGAAGCGCCCCGCGCGCCACTATCGCGAAGTGGTGCCTTCCTGTCTGGACCAGAAGAACTCGGGCTGGTTGGCGAACCGGATGACGTCCGCGTTCTTCTCGTATGTGAATGAGAACTGCAGGCCATTCGAGTAGACAATGGTGTAGTCGGTCGCGTGTTGTTTCTTATCCTGGTGTAGTGCCTCGATCCTATGCGACGTGACGTGGTCTTCTCCGGGTGCGGTGCGGAACGACACTGATGTGTTGGAGATCTCGAAGGCACGGTCCGCGTAGTCTGCTTCGGTCGTAATCCAAACGCCGATCAACTGGTCCGGGATGGTGGCCTCCGCGTCCGATGACAATGACGGGATTACATTCGCCGCAATGGCGGTGAATACGATCACCACTGCCACCACGAGCAGGGCGACCGGTCGCTTCGATCCCGATGAGGATGGTTGAGACTTGGCTTTGACCGCGCGTTGCTTGCCCGATTTGGGGCGCGTTCCGCTGGCGTCATAAACGGTCATCTAATCTGGCTCGGCCGGTTCTCCAGCCACCTCTCGACTATCGATCGACATTGCTCGCGATGGCGGTCCGAGACCTCGACACCGGTGTTCGCGAGCGGCTCCAGAATGGGCAGGAGAGGCTCGACGAGCTGGGCTAGTGAGTCGGCGCCGTGTTGCCACCAGTTCTCGGTCACGATCCGTGAGATGCGCGATATCGCGTCGCCTGATGCTGCCACGAAATCGTCCGGGATCCGGTTGGCGTACCACCGGTCCTCCGATGTAAGGACGTTCTCCATACCGTGCCTACCTTGTAGTCTGACCGAAGGTTCTTCGCTTCCACCCCACAGATCCTGCTCCCAGCTGAGTCGACTTCAAAGGGACGACTAAACTCCGGACTCAGCCCCCACCGGTCATACTATCACCATAGCCGGGTCTGGTTTGTGATACTTGTCACCGGAGAAATTCGCTCGGCGCCACTCGTTCTGGGTCGAGCTGCCCTCGTGGCGGCCAGCTCGGCGTCGGCCGCGTTCATCCGCTCCCGTCCGCGTCGAATCCGCGGCCCTACCGCACCGCGAAGCAGTAGAACAGCCCTGCGCCGCCCGAGCTGCGCAGGTTCTCCTGGCTGCAGCCTCTCGAGTTGTGTGCTGAGTTCCACGAAGTGGGATTGTCTCCGCCGCCAACGCGGTCGTGGTGTCCGACACGCGCGCTGCCCGCCCCGCTGCCGGTCCAGTTGTCGCAATTGGTGTAGCCCTCGCCGGTGAACGCCGTACCGTCCAACTGCGAGCCCGTCAGGATATCGTGCATGTTGGGTTCGTCGCCCCGCCCGTTCACTACCTCGCCCTTCTCGTTGAGCGAGTTTTCTTTAGACAGCTTGTTGTTGTCGCTGTGCAGGTCGGCGACACTCGCAGCCACCATCACGCCCGTGGCGTTGTACCAGGGTCCGCTTCCAATTCGGTCCCGCGCGTGCACCGCCGGCCCCCCGTCCGCAGTGATCGTGCTGAGGTACGCCCGCCATTCCCGATCGCCGGCACCGACCGCCTCGGCCAGCGCCTGGCAGTGCCGGTCCGCTCCCTCCAGCCCGCCCAGATCCGCACCGTTACCCGATCCGACGCTGGTGATGAAGAAGCTCATCGGTTGATCCTGCTGCGCGTGCGGCGTAACGCCCACGAGCAATACTGCGCTTATAGTGGCAATCAGCTTCGTCATGGGATACTCCTTTGCAATACGTCTTTCCAGCGCGGCTACTCGCGTTGAGAAGCGCACACTATAGCGGCAGTGACCGTATCGCGCCAGGCCGTCCGCACGGAGATCCGTCAGGATCTGGTTCTAGGAATCCAACTTCACATGATCGCTGAACAAGCACTACGCCACGCCCACGCGTCGGTAAGATCTTCAGAGGCCAGCCAGTAACGACTATATTCGTGGCGCGGTGCTGTATTTCTACATGTTCATCGGTACACCGGGTGACAGGTTCCCGCATCGTGTCGAAGATCTGGGTGGTGTGCGACTGGTCATTTGAGAATCACTCAATGCAACCGCGCCAGCCACCACAGGGGACACGAATCCACCAGGGATTGATAGCCGCCAGATGAGTTTGTTCAACGTCATCGCGCTTCTGACCAGCTTCGCCGCAGTCTTCGGCTGGCTCAATTACCGCTACCTGCGCCTGCCAACGACCGTCGGGCTCATGCTCATCGCTCTCGTTTTCTCGGCGGGCCTCATTGCGGCTGGGCAACTCGGTTTCGCCGGTGGCGCGGAGCTGGTCCACGTCTTCGAGGGTATCGATTTCGATGAGACCCTGTTGCACGGAATGTTGGGAGCACTGCTATTCGCCGGTGCGCTGCATGTCGATCTCGCTGACCTCGCGAGACAAAGGGCGATCATCGGAGTTCTGGCAGTGCTCGGTGTGCTCGTTTCAACTGCCGTCATAGGAGCAGGAACGTTCGTTGTTCTCGCGGCATTAGGCATCGATATCCCGTTCATCCACTGTCTGCTTTTCGGAGCACTTGTCTCGCCCACCGATCCGATAGCTGTCATGAGTGTGCTCAAACGGATCACCGTGCCGAATACGCTCAAGATCAAGATCGCAGGCGAGTCGCTCTTCAACGACGGCGTGGGAGTCGTGGTGTTCCTCACGTTGCTGCGACTCACTGCGGGCCAACACGAGGTGACTGTGAGCGAGGTCGCCGATGTGCTCGTACGCGAGGTGATCGGCGGTCTCGCATTTGGTTTCGGTGTGGGTTGGATCGCCTATCAGATGTTGAAGCGCATCGACCAGCATCAGATCGAGGTCCTGATCACTCTGGCAGTCGTTACCGGAGGCTATGCACTGGCACTGGAGTTAGACCTATCCGGACCGCTGGCAATGGTCGTGGCCGGATTGTTGATAGGGAACCACGGACGGCGGTTTGCCATGTCCGACCGGACACGTGAGCGGCTCGACGTATTCTGGGAGCTGGTGGACGACCTATTGAACGCCCTCCTCTTCATGCTCATCGGATTCGAATTGCTCGTGGTAGCCATTGCTGGTAGGACAGTATTAGCTGGTCTACTCAGTATTCCCATTGTACTTGGCGCTCGCTGGATCAGTGTGGCACTGCCGATCACAGTGATGCGAGCTCGACGGACGTTCAGCCCCCACGTTGTCAAGTTGCTCACGTGGAGCGGACTGCGAGGCGGGATTTCCGTGGCGCTGGCACTCTCCCTTACAGCCGCACAGAGTCGCGCCATCATCCTCCCCATCACGTACACGGTTGTGGCGTTTTCAATCATAGTACAGGGTCTCACGCTGCGACCGATGGTTCTGCGTCTCTACAAGATCCAGTCTTGAAGTGCCGCCGGGGCACCGGGACAACGCTCCCTTACGCGCCTCGCCCCTCCGTCCTAGCGTTGCGAATGCCCGCAGACACTCCCGTATCCTACATCTCCGACACCGCCATGTGGGTAGCCCTGTATCGCGCCATCGAGTCCGAGCGTCCCGACGCAGGGAGCAGGGAGCGCAGCCCCACCAGCGCGACCGGCGGCGGGCGCCCTTCAGGACGCGGTTCTTCGGCCGAGCCCGGCCTCTCGGGCCGGGACTGACGACGACCCCGACCCGGTCTTGGCCGAGCCCGCGCTTCAACGTCGGAGTTGGTTACCTACTAGAACGCGGCGGATTCCGTAACCGCAGCGCAGGGTGTAGAGTGGGGGGGGGCGGGGGGCGTGACTCACTTGACACTAGTCCGTGTTCTTCAGTCGGGACCGACACGGCTCCGTGACCGCCTGGCCGCCGGGTGCTATCTCATGCAACGGCTGCTTCCGCAGAGGCCTCGTCGTGATCGCGTAATACCTGGCCGGCGCGTTCGATAGCCTCCAAGAGTGTCTGCAGCTCCCACGGCTTGGGAACGTAGTCATCCATACCGGCGGCGAGGCACCGTTCCAAGCCAACGGTGTCGCCCCCACCGGTGGCCGCAATGATGTAGGGGCGTGGATCGAGTGGCCGTTTCTCGCGTATCCGGGACGCCAGTGTCAGGCCGTCCAGCTCGGGCATGTGGACGTCGCTGAGCAAGACATCGTACGTTTCTGTCTCCAGCGCCTCCAGCGCCTCGAGACCGTTGGCGACCGCCTTGGGCTCAAAGCCCACGTGCGTCAGAACGCGGACGGCCGTGCTGCGGACCTGCTGGTCGTCATCTGCTACGAGTATTCGGAGCGGCATCCGCTCGCCCAGTGCTCGTGGGTCCCGCGATACCGGGCCTTGACCGCCGTGCTCCCGGCTGCACTCCGAGACATCGGGCAGTCCCGGCTCGGCAGCTTCGACCGGATGCCCGGAAAGAACCCTGCACAAGGTCTCGTAGTAAGCATGAGCCTTGACTGGTCTCGGCAGATAGGCATGGAACAGCGTGTTCGTAGAGCTCTCGATGTCCGTCGCACTCTGCTCGTCTCTAGCATAGGGGTTGGTGAGCTGAATGAGCTGCGGGCTGGTCCCGTTCAGTGCGCGGTGTATCGCCGTCGCTAAAGCAGTGCCGTACCCATCCGTCATGTGACGGCTGAGAATGGCGACGTCGAACCGCTCGCCGTCACGCAACAGTTGCAGGCACTCTTCTCCAGAGCGCACCGCCGTCGACTTCATCCCCCATGCACGCGCCTGTTCCACCAGTAAGCGGCAGACCGTGGCGTTGTCATCGACCACGAGAAT
>Ga0209536_100016199_pt1 | contig 10608 bp, 14 predicted proteins | sample DeeMarSeWOR28_12_FD_187461 | JGI IMG/M metagenome (GOLD analysis project Ga0209536, IMG submission 187461) | Marine sediment microbial communities from White Oak River estuary, North Carolina - WOR-2-8_12 (SPAdes) (version 2) | ecosystem: Environmental > Aquatic > Marine > Intertidal zone >...
CCCGCCTGTTGCAGGGCACGCCGCAGGAGGAACTCGATTTGCCCGTTGACGCTGCGCAACTCGTCCCGCGCCCAGCGCGCCAGGGCGTCGTGCACCTCCTGATCCATGCGGAGCAGGAACGGCTTCCGCTTGGTCGACGTCACCCTACTGGTACAGCGATCCCGTGTTTACGACCGGCTGCGTGCCGCGGTCGGAGCAGAGTACCACGAGCAGGTTGCTCACCATCGAGGCCTTGCGCTCTTCGTCGAGCGCCACGATGTCCTTGCTCGAGAGCTGGTCCAGCGCCATCTCCACCATGCCCACAGCACCGTCCACGATCTTGCGCCGCGCCGCGATGATGGCGCTCGCCTGCTGCCGCTGCAGCATGGCATGGGCGATCTCGGGCGCGTACGCGAGGTGGCTGATACGCGCCTCGATCACCTCCACCCCCGCCTTGGTCAGCCGCTCCTGAATCTCGGCCTGGAGCCGCTCGGCGATCTCGCTGGTGTGCGTCGTGAGGGCCATGGCGCCCTCGGCCTCATGCGCGTCGTACGGGTAGTTCACGGCCAGTCCACGCAGCGCCGACTCGCTCTGCACGTGCACGAACTCCCCGTAGTCGTCTACCTCGAAGAGCGCCTCGGCGGTGTCGATGACCCGCCACACGACGACGGCGGCGACTTCGATGGGGTTGCCCGTGTTGTCGTTCACCTTGAGCTTGCCGGTCTCGAAGTTGCGCACCCGTACCGAGACCTTCCGCTTCGTGTAGAACGGGTTCGCGAACCTCAGGCCGGCCGTCTTGCAGGTGCCCACGTACGACCCGAATAGCTGCAGCACCCGTGCCTCGTTGGGGTTGACGATGAACAGACCTCCGAAGCAGATCGCCAGCGCGGTGATGACCAGCGCCGAGATGATGATGCCGGCCGGATCCTCGGCGATGATCTCCCGGATCATCCAGTACGTCGCGGCGGCGGTCGCCACGATGAGGACGAACAGCGCCAGGTACCCTGAGGCAACTGCCCGCTGGTTCTCGCGGATCATGGATTCCTCCCTCTAGGAGAATATCAATATGATATCATATTGATAGTGATGTGTCAAGTCGCTGTGGCTGTCCGGCGCGGCGTGGCGACCATGAGGTAGACGGCCGCCGCCACGAGCAGCGGTGCCGAGTAGGTCCCCGCGACCGGCCGTCCCAGCGCCACGGAGGCCGTCAGGTGGACCAGTCCATTGGCGATCATGAACACGCCGAGCGCGTACGAGAGCGGTCGCATCCAGCGGAACCCGCGGAAGGCGCAGGCCGAGAGCGCCAGCAGCGCAACGACGGCGACGGCGAGACCTCCGAGCCATGCGTCGAACGTGAACGTGGGCGGAAATGGCAGGGGCCACCGCGCGCGCAGGGTCTCGGCGATCGGGTTGTAGAACGCCAGGAAGCCGCCCAACGCCTCGTCCACCACGTGCAGCGCCAGGGCCAGGCCGAGGCCGATCCAGGCGAGGCCCCATCGGGTGGTCAGTCGCGGAGCACCCGCAGGTACGTCTTCCACGGTCCCACCTCCTCGCGGTACTGCTTCGCCATCGCGCGCACGACCTGGGCGATGTGCCCCAGGTCGTGCGCCACCCAGGTGGCGAGATGCTGCCGCAGGGTCACCGGGCCGAATTCGGGATGGCGTCCCGTGCGGTCCAGGTCCTCGTCGGCGAGGTGCCAGCGCTCGAGGGTCTCGACGTTGGCCTGACGCAGCGCCGCGAACTCGTCGAGCAGCTCCCCCAGCGACCTGCCCCGCGATTCCCGCTCCTGCGCGAACCGGTCGAACGGCTCGAACACCCGCGACTCGCCGTGGTCCAGGATGATGCGGGCGCGGGGAATCCAGTCCGTCCGCTCACCGTGGATGAGGTGCCCCACGACGTCGAACGCACTCCACGTCTTGCCGCCTTCCGTCGCGCGGATCCACGGATTCGACAGGCCCTCGAGCAGCGCACGCAGGGTTCGCGGGGTGCGCGAAAGGATCTCGACGGCCTGATCGAGTCGGTACTGCACGAGTCGTGGCCTCCTTGCGACAGCGGCCGGCTGATGCCGGCCGCCGCGCGCTCAGTACTGCGAGAACACCGAGGTTCGGCCCTCCTCATCGAAGGTGAGCACGTCGTAGTGCTCCGCCTCCCGCCCCGGCACCTCCATGCCCGGGGAGCCCACCGGCATTCCGGGGACCGAGAGTCCCTTCACATCCGGCCGCTCGGTAAGCAGCCGCCTCAGGTCCTTGGCCGGCACGTGTCCCTCGATGAGATAGCCCTCCACGATGGCGGTGTGGCAGGCCTCGAGCGCGGCCGGTATGGCGTGCCGGCTCTTGACGGCGCCCATGTCGGAAACGTTGACGGTCGTGACTTCGAATCCATTCGCTTGTAGGTGACCCACCCACTGTTTGCAGCAGCCTCACGTAGGCGAACTGTAGACGGTCACCGTCGGTTGGTCGGCGGCCGCCTGGGTGCATGCCGCCAGCGCCGACGCCGCGAGCACCAGTGCTCCACCGACGATGGCCCGTCCCGTGTGCTTCACTCCCATGCGCAACACTCCTTTGTGAGACTCAAGGTACCCCACGCTCCCGTCGTTCCCCGCTGTTAACCCGCATACAGATCGATGATCCGCTCCAGCGCCCGGCGGCACACCCGGCAGAACGCGATCATGTTGCGTGTGAACATGATACAGTCCACCTCGGAGCGGTACAGGCCCCTCGCCTCGTACATGGCCCCCTCGAAGGCTCCGACGACACCGGCATTGGGCGAGGTGGCGAGCATGTCGCGCTCGACGGCCCGCTGCTCTCGGAAGAGAGCGTCAAAATCGGCCTCCGGCGCCTGTGAGTCAATAAGCTGGCCGCGGCGGGCCCGGATCGCGCGGGAGTGCTCCTCGAACTGCTCTTTGGCCCAGGGGGTCGGGAGCGGCGTGGCCGGCTCCACGAGGTCGCCCCACTTGAGCGCGGCGGGATCGTGCAGGGCCGTGACGTTGGGTTCCCACGGCTCGGGGTGGGCCTCGCCGCCCGTCTCGTACGCCACCGGCGACGTGTAGTACTCGTCGGCCAGGCCGGCGAAGTGGTGCCCGAACTCGTGCACGAAGACGTAGTCGGAGAACTCCGAATCCACCGCCGAGGTCGCCTGCCAGCCGAAGATGCCGCCGCCGCCGTACTGCGCCTCGTTCACCAGTACCGCCACGAACTCATAGGGTGCCGCCGCCAGCACGTCGCGCATGGTCCGGTTGTCGGGCACCAACAGGTAGCGCTCGCTGTCGAAGATGCCGTACTGCGTGGACAGGGGGGTGCGGCGGTAGCGATCGGAATGGGGGCGCGTGACACCGGACACCGGCGACGGCAGGTCCACCGCGCGCACGTTGAAATCGGTCTTGCGGCTCTTGAACGGCTCGTACGAGAAGAGCTCGCCGACCAGCCGCTCGGCATCGGCGTGAAACTTGGGGAGCTCGTCCTCCGTGTAGCCCACACCCAGCACCACGAGGTCTACCTTCTCGCTGGGGGGGCCGTGCTCGAACAGGGGCCACACCGTGGCGAGCGGCTCGAGGTCTGCTGGGTTCGTGAAGTGGGAGCCGGGATCCACGTCGAGCGCCGCGATCTCGATCCAGTCGCTTGCCGGCCCCCGTTTCTTGATGACCACGCGCACCGGCTGCTTGGGCCACGGAAACCGCACGGATTCATGGAAGGTGCGATACGCCTCGCGCGCCTCGCCCGTGGTCTCCCACTCCCCGTACAGCGTAGCGTATCCCCGGGAGTAGATCACCTCACCGCTCACGTCGTCCACGACCTCGACCAGGTACTTGCCCAGGTTGGTGTCGTCGATGAGCCGCGTGCGGCTCCCGGCCCAGGCCCCGTCCGATACGACGCGGTCGAGGCTGATGAGCTCGCTGCTCTTCCCCCCGGTATGGTAGTAGTCCACGCGCATCGTCTTGTCCACGAAGTGTTGGTCGAAGTCTTGCGCGGCCAGCGGCGCCACCGCCGTCGCACAGCAGACTGCCAGGGCCGCCACCCCACCTATCCGCTCACGCATCTTGCATCCTCCTTCGGACTTTGCCCCCAAAGTGTGCGTCTCTCAACCGTTCGGCTCTCCCGTGGGATAGCTCATGGAAGGATAGCCGAGCTGCTTCCGCAAGAGTGCCATCTGGCCGATGTGGAATGCCTCGTGTTGCAGCAAGAAGGCGATGCCTCCCAGCATCGAAGGGTCGTCAACGGGGTACGCCTGACTCGGTGATGCGTCCAGGAGCTGGTCGCCGGCCGCCGCTAGCCGCTCCGTGAGCGGCGCGGAGACGCCCTCCCATGCCGTACGGAGCTCGACGAGGGACGGCAGGCGTTCCGTGTCGTCGATGCTCTGCACGTCGGCCAGTGTCTCCGCAAACGGATGGGCCAGCTCGAGTCCGAGCTCCTGGGCCAGGAAGTGACGCGCGTCGACGAGATGTACCGCGATGAACGCCAGGCTGTTCGTATTGTGTGTGACCCGCCCCATGCCATCGGTCTCGATCACGCCTTCCAGGCAGTTGAGGAACAGCTGGGTGTTCAGCCTCAAAATGGCGACGTGGGAGTGGAGCGCCTCAGTCATTCCCGGTTCTCGGTCAGCCGCCGTCGGTGGCGCAGCCCGAACTCGATGTTGGCCCTTCGGTCCCGAGGCAACTCACTTGGCGAGACCTCGAGAAAGGCTTCGAGCTGCACCAGCGCAGCCTGCAGCGTCGTAACGACGACGGGCTGTCTGACGCCGGGGTCGAAGTGCTTCGACGATGTGCGCCCCTCTGCGTAGTCGAGCATCGCGCTGAGCGCCTCGGCGATTTCTCGCTTGGGGTAGGGCAGCAGGGAGGCCGGCTTGAACGTGCAGTCGGCGAACTCGCTGTCGTCGTGGGCCAAGAGGCGCGCGTACGCCACCCGGATTTCGTCGATGCGGACGACGTGCTCCGAGTTGTCGAGATCGTACGGGTGAGGTATGAGCTGCGGCGTGACCGGCGTCGGGGGCAAGCGCCGCCGCGCCGTGCGACGGCTCAGCAACCAGACCGCCGCCAGCACCACCAACAACGCGATCAGCCACTCCATCGACCTGCCTGCAAGCTGTTGACCAGTCCGCGCATCAGCACGACGATCGCGACAATCTGGACGAGGTGGAACACGCCGTTGTGATCGAACGGCCAGATGATGGTGATGCTGATGCTACCACTCGCCTGAATGGCGGCAGCCAGGATGTTGAGACCGATGCCGGCCGCGATCCAGCCGGCGCCCGTCAGACTGCGCCGTACCGCGAGCGAGACGTACATCGCCAGCGCGCAGAGCATCGCCGCAGCCTCGTACAGCACGAACAGCAGGAATGTGCCATTGCCGATCTGCGTGACTGCGTAAAAGAGCAGGGCCACGACGAGCATGACCGGCACCGCCCGGCGGGCGGTCCCGCGGCCGCGCCAGTCGTACACGGCGGCGACGACGAAGAGCGCCACAACGAGTCCCAACGAGAGAAACAGCGGCTGCCACAGCAGGGACTGGGTCGAGTCGGAGAGCATGAGGCCGTGGGAGAGCGCGCCCAGCAGCGCGGCCACCGCGAGCAGGCCGAACACCCACGACCACACAGCGACCTTCCACCGGTCCCGCTGGCGCCACCCTTGCAGCACCACGGCGCAGCCAGCGGCGAGAGCCGCGATCAGCGCATCCGTCGCTGCCGTGGTGAGCTCGGTGGCAATGGGGTTGAGCTGCACGCCGTCGTCAGGCGGAGGCCGCCCGTGACTGCTTGAGGAGTCGCAGGTACGCGACGCGCAGGTCGGTGAGCGCGGTGTCGAGCAGCCGCTGCTCCTCGTCGGTGAGGTTTCCCTTCGTCTTTTCCTGCAGCATGGCAAGCGTGTCGATGAGCTGGCTGGCCGCGGAAAGGCCGCTGTGCACCTGCTTCATCTTCTCCTCGGGCGCGGTGGGCTCCTGCGCCGCGGGCGCCTCTCCCCCGTCCGGCTTCAGCAACCCCTCCACGTGATTCAGCGTGGCGACGGCGGTAGCCGCGACGCTGGCCGCGAAGCCCGCGAACTCGACCGGCATCAGCCCTCCCGCGCCCAGCGGATCTCGATGCTCTGCTGATGTGCCATGGCGCCACGCAGGAGCTCGAGCAGCTCGGTGTCGGCGCCCACGTTCTCGAACATCGCGAGCGTCTCGCGACTGATGAAGTACTCCTGGTCCGTGGCGGACTCCTCCTCCAGCTGGTCGATCAGAAACTGGAGCTGCTCTTCGGTGATGTTCCCGATGACGTCGCCCGTGTCGGCGTCGTAGATCCGAATGTCGTCATCCACGGTGCCCTTCCTCCTTGGCTAGCCCGTCTCGCCGCCGCGGGGCGGCTCCCACAACTCGATCCGATGCCCCTCCGGATCCATGATCCACCCGAACCGTCCGTACTCGTACTCTTCGACCCTGTCATCCACGTGGACGCCCTCCGTACGCAGCTGCTGCAGCAGGGCGTCGAGGTTCTCGACCCGGAAATTGAACATGTAGGGCTTCGTGCTGGGGTGGAAGTACTTGGTGTCGTGCTGGAATGGGCCCCACACAGTGTAGCCGACGGTATCCGGATCGTCCTTCTCGCGCCACTCGAAGGAGATGTAGCCACCCTCGTCGGGGATGATGCCGAGGTGTCGCCGGTACCACGCCTTCAGCTTCTCTGGATCCTGCGCCTTGAAGAAGAATCCGCCGATCCCGGTGACCCGCCGCATGACACCTCCTTGAGAGTGCGAATCATGCGGCTTGGTGCTCCTACCCCGCAAGCCTGACCGGATCTTCCGCCAGAACGCCGTCCAGGGTGTCGGCGAGACGCTCGGCGTCCTCGAGCGAGAAGGGAAGCGGTGGCTTGATCTTGAGCACGTTGTTGTCGGGCCCGTCGGTGCTGAGCAAGATGCCGTGGTCCTTCATGCGCTCCACCACGTAGCGCGCCATGACGGGGGCAGGCGTGCGCGCTTCCGGGTCTGCTACGAGCTCGATGCCGAGGAACAGCCCGCGGCCGCGCACATCGCCGAGGGCGGCATGTCGCTCCGCCAAGCGGGCGAGGGCCCCCTTGAGGTGCGTGCCCACCTGCAGCGCGTGCTGCTGCAGCCCCTCGTCACGAATGACATCGAGCACAGCCAGGCCCACGGCGCAGGAGACGGGGTTGCCTCCAAAGGTGTTGAAGTACTCCATACCGGTGTCGAACGAGGCCGCGATCTCCGGGGTGGTCACGACGGCGGCCAGCGGGTGCCCGTTGCCGATCGGCTTGCCGAGCGTGACGATGTCTGGCACCACCTCCTGGGTTTCGAACCCCCAGAAATGGGTGCCGACGCGCCCGAATCCCACCTGCACTTCGTCGGCGATGCACACCGCCCCGGCCGCGCGCGCGTGGGCGTACGCCGCCGCGAGGTAGTCCGGCGGAAGCTCGATCTGTCCGCCGCAGCCCAACAACGTCTCGGTGAGGAAAGCGGCCGGGGCACTTCCGGCTTCGCGTGCGCGCGCGAACGCCTCCTCCACGTGGGCGGCGTACTTTGGTCCGCAGTCGGGGTCTCCTCGGCGGTACGGCCCGCGGTAGTCGTCGGGCATCACGACCGTGTGGACGTGGGATGGCGCACCGTGCCCGCCCGGCCCGGCGAACTTGTAGGGGCTCGCGTCGATGAGCGTCGCCGTGTGACCGTGGTACGCACCGTCCAGCACTACGAGATCGCGGCGGTCGGTATGCTCGCGAGCCATGCGGAGAGCGAGCTCGTTGGCCTCGCTGCCGGAGCACACGAAGTAGCAGACGCCCAAGGGATCGGGGAGCAGCGCGCTCAACCGCTCCGCGTAGCGCACGAGGTGTTCGTGCAGGTAGCGCGTGTTCGTGTTGAGCACCGCCATCTGTCGCCGCGCGGCCTCTACGACCCGCGGGTGCGAGTGCCCGACATGACACACGTTGTTCACGCAATCGAGATACGAGCGGCCGACCTCGTCGTAGAGGTACTGGCCCCGGCCCCGCACGATGTGGAGCGGCTCGCGGTAGTGCAGGCGCAGGTTGGGGCCCAGCCGCGCGCGGCGCTCGGCGAGCAGGGTGGCGCGTTCCTCGCCGTCGTGGGCGCGGACGCCCGCGGGGATTCGGAGTACCAGGTTGGGGTCGGGTGACAGGCTGAGCCACACCGCGCGCTCGCTCGGAGCGCCCACTCCCGGGAACTCCCCGGTCCGGTCGAGCAGGTCGGTCACGATCTGGAAGTGGAGATGGGGCGGCCAATGGCCGTTCACCGTGAAATCGCCGATGCGCGCGAAGGCGTCGCCCTTGGCGACGGGCGTGCCCGGCGCGAGGGCGAGCGCGTCAGACGCCAGGTGCCCGTACAGCGTATAGAAGGTTGGCCCGCCGGGAGGCGAGTGCTCCAGGATCACCGTGGGGCCGTAGTCGAGCGCGTCGTCGTTGTTCCGCACGCTGTGCACGCTACCGTCGAGCGGGGCCAGAATCGGCGCGCCGGACTCGAGAAAGAGATCTGCCCCCAGGTGCACGGTGCGGCGCTCCGGGTGCTCACCCTCTGTGCCGGCAAACGCCGCGCTGGTGTAGATCGCGCGCGGCTCGTCGTACCGCCCGATGCCCAAGCTCACCCCCTCCCGCCGCATGCGTCCGAAGAGCACGTCCGTGAACGCCGCCGAGCCGACGATCGCCTGCGGATCTTCCAGCTCCGGGCTGCCGATCGAGAGGTCGAACACCACGTGGTCGGTCTCGCGCGGATCCGGGTTCACCAGCGGACCGAGCTCGTCGCCGTGCGCACCGAGCCACTCGACCACGGCGGCGCTCGCCGGGCAGGCCGGCAGGCCGCAACGGTCCCGAAACACGCTACGTGCGAACCGCGGATGCACGTCCGCCAGTCGCTCGAGCGTCTCCCAGGCGGGGCGCTCGCTGATCACCAGGTAATCGTCCGCGGGCTCCGTGGTGCGGCGGCGCGCGGCGTAGCACACACTGGTGGCAAGTCGGGCGCGGGCGAGCGTGAACAGCACCTCCAGTTCGGCCTCGGTGAGCGGGAAGGTCTCGTGGAAGCCTGCCACGACGGGTGCCGCGGCCGCCACGGGGTCGGGCTTGTTGAACATCGCGTACGCCACGGCGATGGCCGGGTCGCTCACGACGCACGTTTGCAGCATGTCGCCGAAATCGATGAAGCCGGTCACGCGCCGCTCGGGCGCGGGCGCGCTCACCAGCACGTTGTGATTGTTGGCGTCGTTGTAGGCTACGCCGCGCCGCAACTCGGTCCACCTGGGGGCCACGATGGCATCCCACTGCCGTAGCACGTCCTCGATGAGTCGCCGCTGCGCGGGATCGACGGCGTCGAGGTGTGCGGTGATCACCTCGGGTGACCGTCCCAAGTCCCACAGGAAGTCACGGCGCTCGGCGGCCGGGTGGGAGAATCCTTGGAGGGCGGCCACCAACGATCCGAGACGCCGCCCGAAATCGGCGAGGAGGGCGGACGTGTGCGGCCGCGCCTCCGCAAGGGGGGTGCCCGGGAGCCAGGTGAGGAGGCGCACGTGGTGGGACCGCGAGTCGGCCCCCTCGACGACCGTCATGTCCTCGCCGCCGGTGGTCGCGCGCAGGTGAGGCACGATCGTCCCGGCACCGTGTGCCTGGAGCCAGTCGAGCGCTGCGTTCTGGAATTCGAGGTGATCGCGGGCCTCGTCCGCTCCCGACACCTTGAGCACGAATGACTCTCCCGCGGAGGTCGTCAGCCGGAAATTCTGATCGCGCTCGCTGGGGAGGGGATGCAGCGTGCCGGTGAGTCCGTAGCGGTCGGCGGCGACGCCAATGGCCTCGTCGCCGGTCAGGGCGGGCCGCTGCGCCTGGAGCGTCACGGGGGTGCGGCCGGCGGCTCCCTACCGGGAGGTGGGAAGCCCGGCCCGGCGCCACCCCGCCATGTCACCAGCGAGATGTCGCACATTGGTGAAACCTGCCTGTTGGAGTGTGGATCGGGCAATGCGGGCGCGACGGCCCACCTCGCAGTACACGATCACCTCACGATCCTTGACCTGCTCCAGCTCCGCCAGGCGTTGGCCGATCTGCTGATAGGGGAGGTTCACGGCGCCCGGCACATGACCCTGTTGGTACTCCCGAGCCGAGCGCACGTCCAAGATGACCGGGTCCTCGCCGTTCTGCATTTGCGCCAGCAGCGCTTCTTGGCTGATGACGTCCTTTGCGTCGGCGCAGGCCGACGCGAGAAGGAGGGCCGCCAGCGGTCCGCAGGCCGTCCGGGTGAGGCGCGTCCGTCGCATGAGCTCGGTGATCACTCCTTCGCGTATTCGTCAGCGCCCAGAAAGTGCAGCGAGACGTAGGGCTCGTCGCCGATGACCCAGCTGTCGTGCCCAGGCCCGATGGCGAAGAGATCGCCGGCCTTGAGATCGAACTCCGCGCCGTCGTCCATTCGCACCCTCGCGCGGCCGGTCAGTACGAAGCCGACATGATCGACCTGACAGCTCGCCGATCCCGTTGCGGCGCCCACGTGCTCGGACCACTTCCAGCCGGGCTCGTAACTCGCGCGCCCGACCGTCATGTCGCCGATGGTGACCAGCTCGAATCTGCCCTTGTCGAACGTCCGAGACTCATCCGGTGAGTCGAATCGCTTGATATCCCTATGCACTGTCATCACCCCGCTTCCGCGCGTGTCGGGGGACCTGC
>Ga0209536_100016200_pt1 | contig 10608 bp, 13 predicted proteins | sample DeeMarSeWOR28_12_FD_187461 | JGI IMG/M metagenome (GOLD analysis project Ga0209536, IMG submission 187461) | Marine sediment microbial communities from White Oak River estuary, North Carolina - WOR-2-8_12 (SPAdes) (version 2) | ecosystem: Environmental > Aquatic > Marine > Intertidal zone >...
CAATTCAAAAGCATTGTTGCAATACCCATTAGGTCTATCCGGTCCGTGCTGGCTTGCAAATTCACTCGCTGCTTTTTAGCATCATGGGCATTAACACCGGCAACCAGCCATCCTTTAACACGTAATGTGCTGACAAAATTCTGCGCAAATGTATTGGCATCCTCACCGCCCAAAAAGACGTGCTCCTTTTTGATGCCCCGTCGGCGGCAGGAACGGGTCACTTGATCAATTAAATACCCGATGCCTTCCGGAGAGTTCTTCACGGAAAACGGCTTGCGAAGAATATCGCCGTGCCCGTTGCAAAACATGACCAAATGATCCCTTTTGGCATAATCCATGGGAACACACATCACTTTTGCGCTGCTTCCTGCTGATTCAAAAAGAGAAAGTAGTTCTTGACTTTGGTTCTGATAAATGTCTCGTTTTTTCATGGTGGAGCTCCTTTAGTTTCTGCAGCTGCTTTATTGCAGACTGCCTATAAATTATGCCACAGGTGTAAATCTGATGGCTCATTAAACAGGGGAGCTTCACCTTTTTGTTTATATAAGAGCTAACTTGGGGGGAATTTAAGACTTGAAATTCCCGAGCAGTAGAGTTGGGGAGGCTCCGCGAACTCACCTAAAAGGCTCGCTCGCCTCCCCAACATCTAACTCTCAGAATGGTACCAGGTATCCAAGATTGGAAAACAACAAAAAGGGTCATTTCTAACCCTCATTTTTACTCAAGTGTCGAGTCAAGTCCGTCCCATGGCAATAAAGATCATCGCTTTATATCATTTTCAGATCTAAACTTTTTGTTCACTATTTCCTTATTATAATTTCCACACGGCGATTTTTCTGTCTTCCTCTTGCTGTATCATTTGAGGCTATAGGTTTACTTTCCCCCCATCCATTGATCTGAAAATTTGTGTCTATCAGCTTCTCTATATCCACTAACCATTGCTTGACAGATACTGCCCGTTTAAAGGAAAGCTTCATGTTATATTCATCGCTTCCTTCGGAATCAGTATGGCCTTCAATCAATACTGTTTTTCTCGGATATGACTTGATAACTATAGCTACCTTTTTTAAAGCCTCTTGGGCATCGTGACGTATGTTGCATTTGTCGAAATCAAACAAAATATCGCTGGGCAGATCTATTTTGATCTCTGTTTCTGAGACTTTGGCTTCAAGGTCTTTCAAGGCCATCTCAACCTCTGTTACTTGGCCAATTATCGCGATTCCCGATCCAGAAGTTCCTTTGGGAATCCCAATAATATCCACCACATTTTTTTTAACTCCTATTACGTTTTTTTGAATGGCTACAGTTCCTCTGTCAGGTCCCAACCTCTTAATTGCGTCCCCACAAGCTTGCTGAACCTCAGGAGAATCTGGATCTAAATTAGAATAATCGATATTACCCCAAAGGGGAAAAGGAAGTAAGAGAAAAGTAAAGAAAAAAAGCCAGAGTAGCAAAGTAGATCTCATGTTTTTCACCTTTCACCATTATTAATCTTTGATTGGAACGTCTTCAAATGGAGCTGATAGAGGAAAAACAATACTAATCTCTTCTACTTCTTGAGGAGGGGCCGGAAACTTAAACCAGGATGTCCTACTCATGTTAGGTTTTATATTATCGCTAACAGCATTACAGATACATTCACCTTTGGCATCTTTTAGCGGAAAATACTTCTTCTGGTTGGTTTCATCTAATAAGTATGAGGTTTTATGAACATCCGGCCACCATGTTTTAACACTCTTGACAGAGATGTTCTTTAACCGCACTTTGACAGTAAGAACTCCTTTTTTGCGTTTGCATTGAATCAATTCAGCAATAATACCAGGATAGTTTGTTTCCTGGGATTGGATGACAGAATCGGACTGGGCAATAGCAAGAGAAATCATGGGGGATGAGATAAACACTGACCCAATCATGATAAAAATTGGCAAAACAATAAATAATAATAAAGCATCTTTCATGATATATACCTCCATTGAATTTTATTTCTATGAGCGTTCATATCATCAGGTAGCACTTTCAAATCTCATTTTATCTTTGAATCGGGATCGTTGTGCGTACTCGGCCCATGCCATCACTTTGTTAAAATAACCAATATCTGGCCAGTATATTGACTATAAGATTGATAAATAGGCATTATAATATCTGTAAAGAATTTAGGCTTGAAAATTCTGGAATACATCGCAAATATCAACGGTTGGGGTTGAGAATTTCATGTCGAAATCTTCAAAAATTTGGCCTTAAATTTGATTCTGAATACAAAAGACTTTAACGTTGGGGATACACATACAAAAAAGCAATCAAGAGGATTACAAACTTTTAAAAAAACCACAATTTTTACACGAGGCTAACTTTTCATTACATGGGAATTGGATTTCATCATCGGAAAATGTTTCTGCAATAGAAAAACAGATTCTACCGCCATTTTTTCCACCATTCATTCCATTAAAAAACTCATCAGTTGCTGCACGGCAAATTCCAAGGTCAGCAACCTTGTCACCTTCTGGTTCTCTCCCACATTTCATGTACTCCCAACAATTTTGTTTATTTAAGACCATTTCGATTATTCTCCAGTTAAGATGATAACCCTCTGAATAGAGGTTTAACGCTGAAAGTAAATGAATTAATCATTAGAACTGGAAAATGAGGTCAACAGAATATGAGGTATATCAAAATGGAAATCGAATCGAGATAGAGTGATGATTTTAAACGAGAATTAATCTTAATTTAATAGATTAAAAGCATAATGATGTCAATATATTTATAATTAATTCAAATATATACTACGTTGTGGTAGATATTTGGTGGGGTGAATCTATTGAAATAAGGGATGGAAATGATTACAGGTCTTGCCAGAAAACCAAATATCGCTGACCTTTGAGATATGGAGACTATGTCTATAAATCAAAAGGTTGGATAGTGTGATAAATTACATTTAGCTCAGCCGCTTTAGTTGGGTGATAAGGGTGTATTTTGTGCCATCTTCATCGATGAGATTCATCATTTTGGCTTCATTGATTTGTTTTAAGACATCCAGTTCCATAAAATTTCCTGTATGTATCGATAAAAATCATTTGTATTACTCAGGCAGTGTGGGCATATACACACGAATGAATATTGTTACGACAATCGGAATTAGATACAAAAAATGATAAATTATCCATATAAAATTCTTGTTGAAGTTAAGGATTAAATATCTCGCCCATGGGATAATTACAGAAATAGCAAGAACGGCAGCAACCTCCATGACCATGTTCGACAAACTCGCTGTTTGCCCTATCTCTAAAAAAGTTAAAATAATCCAGACAGGCAGACCAATTGCTGGAAGCGCATAATCCCACCAATGAATTTCAATAAACTTTTTGCTCATTCTCACTGGAGGAATACCCATAGTTATAAGAATTACAATTATAATCGGTAAACTAACAAGCATTTTTAAAAAGTTTTCTTCGAGATATTGAGTATATCAAAAGTAGAATCCACGGTAAGGTGATTGCCAAATAACTAAAAATGCTGGGCGTGATATTGGCTATCAATCCCCAATCATCAGGATCCGGAAACCAATCCCAGCCGGTTGACACACCAAATGAAACTCCAAAAACAAAGGCAAGAACTATCCAGGCAGTGGTGTCAAATTGTCTAAGTGTCATTTTAAAATTTATTTTGATTAAGCAACTATTTTATTTAGTGTTTAGTATTCCACTTTTTTATTTCTTTGAGGCAACCTTCACATACAGCGATAATACTCGCAATGCTTTCAGACCTATCATTCCATTCGCTCTCTTCTTGAAGAAATTTATCGCATTGATCACACCAAGCATTCTCAAACGGCCATTCTGGTTCAGGTGGCTCATCTGGCATATTTAAACCGAGGTCTTCGCCATATTGAAGGTGCTTGCAAATAAATGCAGGGCGTCGGAATCCGTGGTGTGGGCATTCCATCATACAGTCTTTTTTTAGGTTATTTTCCATTTTATACCTATAAGAAAAAAGCAGATGAGATTAACCTTTCGGAAGCATTCACAAATGTTCGCAAATTCGGCTGAACTAATCAGCTTTATTTTATTGATCAATTTGAATTCTTAAGGCAATTCTTCTACTATCCACTGAAAAATGACTTTAAAGTCGTCAAAACACCGCTTACATATCCAGTGATAGCTATCTTTAGTTGCATAGCCTTCATCAAGGGCATCAGGAAGTCTTTCGAAGCTGAATTTCGCCCAACAGAATTCACAATGATCATGATCCCAAGTTTCACTATATTTATAATAACGTTTCAAATATAAAGTTACGCCTTTTAAATATTTTTCCTGTCCCTTTAATCTCCAATCGTTTATCTTAATCATAATTAAAAATTTCGTAGCAGCAAAAATAGTCATTAGTGTAAACTAATCTTAATAAGTTACACATTTCTATTTTTGATTAGTGTGAAAACAGATCTCTTATTTAATTCTAATATAGTATATTTCGAAGGCTTATTAGGATCAATTAGCAGCTTCATTTGTGATCGTTTGTCATCAGGGAACCAAAAAGTCTGAAAGAATTTTATTTTGATGTATTTCATTCCTGCATATTCATATTCAAATCTGAGCTTTGTTCCAAACAGACCCAGCTCAAAAGAAAATTGTTTAACTATAATCTCAACACCATTTTTTACGAGATATAATGCAGTATTGATCCTGTTAAATACAAAGGGAAGGCAAAAAGTGCTCACTATCCCGAGAAAAATCATAAGAACCAGTTTTAATGATTGAGGTATTTGAAAGAGAGATAATACTACAATAAATATCAATGAACAGAAAAGATAGTGAATATAAGCATCATTGATGATAAGTTCTTTTAAAACTTTGTGTGTTATTCTCTTCATACGTTTTATAATTTGGGGTTAGACTGTCATATTTACCAGTTTCTGGCCCATGATGGCGCCTGGATTCGATTCGGCTTTAGCATATTCAAATTATGTGAAAACTTCGTTGTCATATTTTTGCCTATGAGCTCGTAAAGCTTTAGCTCACCAGCAGATGTCGCCATGACTAAACGTCCCATTTTGTCAAAATCAGCCCAAACAGCTTCGGATAGTATACTTTCTTGGTTATCTTGATACCTAATGGTATAGAGGCATGAGCCGAATTCTGAGTACCTGTTCAGAACCAGTTCAGGATCTCGAGGTGAGCACTTTGAAAGTTCGATTATCTCTTTAGATCTCGGATTGAAACTCTCCTCGGAAGCATCGGTTGCTTTTGGTTTCCAACCATTCATTATGAACTGAAACTCCCGTGCTCTATTCCAGTTTGTATCAACGCCACCAAATTCATACGGGAACGGACAGCTCCCATGGAACGGCTGATCCTCACAAAGGGCGCCAAAGGCTTTAAGTTTTCCATCTCTCTCGAAATAGACCCCTGTCGTCCAGGTTCCGACGGTTTTCCAGGCACAAAGCGCTGTTAACCATGGTGGTTTGGATAATGCGAGGTACGAACCCCAACTCCCGTGTATTGCGAAATATGCTAAGACATTCCCATCTCGAGATACCGCAGACCTAGTTGGGTACAATGAACCCTTCATCCATGCACCGCTTTCAAGAGTGAATTTATTAAGATCCCATTTCAAGATATGCCACCAGGCAGTAGGACCACGCCGAAACACTACTCCGATGTCGGCACCTCTCGCAAGTAGCACGTGTAGTCTGCAAGTAATTGTTGATTCAGGCATTTTGTTGTTTTTATCCCAACCTTTTCTTGATTTTACAGAATCTAAAAGCGAGTTACGAATTCAGTCAACGACCACCGACCCTGTCGGTGGCTTAGGCCGTGAGTTAACAGTTTGTTATTTCTTGATATCTAAAAATATAACTTCACGGCTTTTTCCCAATGTCAATATATAGAAACTATCAAAAGTGTGGATAACGCTATTTTCCATCAGTCGCGATTATCAGGCTGCTTCAATAAGTAACAAGATTAAGCATATTCCAGTTTACTATCTACATGTGGTTATATCCGCATATTGATCGCTTTCTCGAGCTCTTCGGGTTTCTGTGAGCCAATTAACAGAGGTTTGCCCGAATGAAACTCTATCTCAACACCCCTGTTTCCACTCACATTGTATGCTTTTCCCCTTTTTGAATATCTTATACCCCACCCGCAGTATTCCTTGATAGGGTTATATATCCGAACCTCACAGCGTCTGACACTGTCGAAGCTGATTACTTGTTGAGAAAGGGGAAAAAATTGAACAAACAAGTCATTATCTTGTACTTCCGTTATCAGTTTCATTGTATAAAAAAGGTAAATAAGCCCAACCACAAAAACAATCACCACCATCCCAACGATGGCCAAAGCTTTATTAGACATGGGCCGATTACCCCACGTATGTCCGAACGCAAGTTGCTTGATCATTCCATAGCCAAAAAGGATGACAATTAATAGAGATGTAATAAGCAAAAAGATCCAAAGCCATCTTTGCCGAAACTGCTGAACTTCACGAAATACAGCTTCGCGTTCACTATTTGGATTCATTAAGTTTCACCTCTGATTTTGTGCTTAGCGCTCCGGTCATATTAATTGGTTAAAATCGTCGTTTTATATTGAAGGTCGTGTGCACCTACTTTATATAATATCCCGAAACCCTCCATTGACCATCTTTGTCAAGAATTGGGGTCACAGTCTCCGTTGCATCCGCCTTGTGTCTAAAAGAAGATGTAAATTGAATAACTACATACTTTCCATCTGGCGCACCAGGTAATGATTTTGCATAAGTGGCAGATTTAAATGAGCGTGTAACGACTTCACCCAAGGGCTCTCTAACTGCCTTTGCGGTTTGTTCCCACTGAGTTTTCTTAACCGCCATTTTAAAGTAAGTAGCCGCGTTTTCCCAACTCAGGCCATAGTCACCGGAATCTACCAATACCAACCAAGCATTGGCTGTCTTCAAAGCTTGATGTTCAGCATTATCTGTTCCAGCCCAAGTTAAACAAGGGGCAAGAAGAATAACAAAAAGTACAAATATTCTTTTCATGATCTTAATCTCCTGCTTTACATGCACATATAATTAGTGATTATTCAGATATCCTTTGAAACCTGTCTGCTAAAATAGTTTGTCTTTCCCGAATTAAATATAAATTTAATATGCATGGATTATACCAAAAGAATGCGGAATTATGGTCGACAGTAATTTCAAATAAATTCGATTGTTTGATTAGATTAAAGTTTCTTTGAAATAGGAGCGGATGATTTTAATAGAGTTAGTTGTCAAATTTATGACGATTGGAAGAACTGGTAGAGACTGAATGATGACGTGGAAAGGCCTTAATTTTAAATTCTTTCTGAAGAAAAAGAGGCAAGGAAGCAGAAGTCTTTAGTGAAGATGCAGTAATTCGATACATTTCGTGTCGCTAACTTCGATTCGGACACTTTGCAACGTCTACAACTATCTGATTTTATATATATTTGTACGATACAAATTAATAGTATCACATTGCCTTGCTGATTCAAAAGGGTTGAACAAATAACAGTTAGTAAAGCCATTATAGTTTGGTGATATTGTATTGAGTTATCCCAGAAATTTCAGGTGCTTGATATTAGGACACAATTGCAGATCTCACAATTTTAAGGACTCAAAATTAATAAGAGTGATCAAAGTCTTGATAACGTGAAGGTATGTTGCGAGAGGCCATACTATAACATCCAGTGAGGTCGTCCATTCATCCAAGCGCTTACGGTGCTTTGTAGCCATTCGTCCAAATTCGGGGTCATATAGAATTTTGGAAAGAGAAGGTCATCATCCGGTGTTATTATTCCCTCTTTAATCGCGATTCGAGCAAGGTTAGTATGAGGATAGATTCGTATTCCCATGGTAATTTTCATAGCCTCCAGGCCCAATGAATCAGCAAAAGCGAGGCTTTCTTCAACTGTCTTTTTATTTTCTTCAGGGCCGCCCAACAACAAAAAACCCATTCGCAGAATGCCGTAGCGCTTAAGTCTTTCAGAAATGAGGCGAATATCTTCTGGTTGGAAATTTTTATTCAATGCTCGTAAAATTTTTTCGGAACCACTTTCAAACCCCAGGCTGACTTCTTTGCACCCAGCATCTGACATTTTCTGGACTAGTTCTTCATCCACTTTCCGGGGATATAAAATACAACGCCAGGATGTATTCAATCCTGATTTCAACAGTTGATCGCAAAACTCTTTCGCATAAGAAGGTGGGAGGTTGAAAATATTATCAACAAAGAAAAACCGATCAAACCCGGCCTCTACGTATCGAGAAATAGCATTGACAACGCTTGCCGGAGAATGTTTCCTCATGATCTTCCCTTCGATAGTGGGCGTTGAGCAATAGCTGCAGTTCAGGGGACATCCCCGTCGGGTTTGGAAAGGTAGCCACATTTCTTCATTTTGGTTGGAGAAAGAAGTCCACTCCTGATCGCCAGGAAGGGGTAAGGGACACTCATTCAAATCTTTCGTGAACCGTACCTTTCCCTGAATACCCTTATTCTGTAAATATAGACCTGGGATTCCCGAAAGATCGGCCTTTCGACTGAGCCGTTCCAAAAGGATCGTAAAGGCGATTTCACCTTCTCCTTGAATACCCATATCAGCTCCCAAGTAAGCCAGTGCGCTTTCCGGAAATATGCTGTAGCCTGCACCCCCCAAAATTATTGGAGCATCCGAAAGACTTCGACAATTGTTAACAAAGTTTTTTACCGAATCTAAGAGAAATACCGGTTTTTCCATACACTGGTCGTCGATGTTTCTCACTGAAATACCAATAATCTCAGGTTGAAAATCATCGATAGCATTTTCAAGAACTATCCGGGTATCTTGTTGATCCATCAAGTCAATAAATTTCACGTCATGACCTGCGTACCGAACAGCTTCAGCTACGCATGCCAGACCCAAAGGCAAAACTGGCATGTTGATCTTTTCCGTATTGGCTGATACCAGTAAAACTTTCATAAAAACATCTACAGTGTTATTCTATTGGAAACCTCAGCTACTTGTTTTCCTTAATTCCATATATCATAAAAATAAAAGAGGCAAACCCAGTAAAATGGATTTACCCTTGTTGAAAAACACTGTCTCAGAGATTTTATACCTCTAATATTTTCACCGTTATTAGCAGATAGTCGAAAAACTATTGTTTGTTGATAGGTTTTGGTTATGTCAGAAAAGCAGGCGCTTGATACTTGGACGTGCAGATATCTCAGAACCAACTGCTTACTATGTATGTTGGAGAAATCCACGGTCTTGGGATACGAATTCCGACTGTGATGTTTCGATCTTATCTCAGCTTTAAAACCAAAAGGGCCGCATACTAAATATTGTACACGACCTAAATGGTTTTAGGTTCTGAATAGTTTGCGAAAAATAGTAGGTTATTAATAGGCTTGGTAACGAATAGTTTATTTATTTCTTCGCTCCCTTCCGGTCATAGGCGCCAAACAGCTCGGGGTCTAAGCCCTTACGATCAAAGAGCCCCTTCAGCGCTATGTTGCACATCTGAGGACCTTTGTCGGTCATGGTTACCCACATGATGTGATCCACATTGCCGGGGCCTTCTTGGTGGAAGGAGGCTCCGGCGGGTCCCATGGTGATGTGTTCGTGACCATCGATTTCGTCGTAGTCGTAATAGTGCAGGTGCCCTCCGAAGAAGGTGTGGTCGCGATCCTTTACCAGTTGTTGGATCGCCTTGAAGCTTTCCGATGGCTTTTCCCAGGCAGGCTCATGGACGAACAGAAAGGTCCAGCGCACGTCAGGGTTCTGCGCAAGGGTGTTCTTGACAAAGGCAACTTGTTTGTCACTGAATTCGACATGCTTCCCGAGTGCGGCGACGACCGCTTCGTCGGACATGAACTCAGCCAGCATCTCCTGTGCTTTGGCGGGATCTTCTGTCTGCAGCCGGTTGTATATGTCGAGTTTTTCCTTTATACCCTCGGGAGCAACACGGGGAGGGTCTTCGCTGTCAAGGACTATGAACAACACGTTGTTATAGACAAAGTTATAGTAGGTGGCACCGTGCCGGTCTAGCCACACCTGCTGAGCGACATCGTTCGCGATATCGTGGTTGCCGGGCGTATGGAAAAACGGCATATCGAGCTTCTTCAGCATGACGTCAGCTTCATCCCACTCGGCATTCAGCTCTGCCTTGTCTTCACTATAGCCTTCTATCAGATCGCCAACGTTGATAACGAACTCTGGCTGCAGCAGGTTAAGCTGATCCATGGCCATATCAAAGGTTTTCAGGACGTTGGCGCCTCCGGTTCGGTCGCCAATGATGGCGAACTGAAAATTGTCCGGTTTATTCCTGAAATCTTTCGATGTCCAGGGTTTCGCCTTTGGAAACGCTGCCTGATCATAACGGAACGCAGTGACACTGGATACGCTCTGAGTGGTACTGCAACCACTCTGCAGGATGATACCCGTCAGCAGGAACACCGTAAATACTACACGCGTAATTAATCTGGTTTTCATTGATCTTTATCCTTTAGTTATCATAATTATTGGCCACTGGAAAAGGTATTGTCACTGCGATATATTGAGATACCTTACAAAAAACGGTCTCGTCAAAATTTGTACTATTTTGCTATCATTACAAGTTTGAGCATCTCGATTG
>Ga0209536_100016201_pt1 | contig 10608 bp, 9 predicted proteins | sample DeeMarSeWOR28_12_FD_187461 | JGI IMG/M metagenome (GOLD analysis project Ga0209536, IMG submission 187461) | Marine sediment microbial communities from White Oak River estuary, North Carolina - WOR-2-8_12 (SPAdes) (version 2) | ecosystem: Environmental > Aquatic > Marine > Intertidal zone >...
TATATGGGGCGCAGCGGAGTGCTGCTCCCCCAGGTCCAGGGGGAGCAGGGGTGGAACAAAAGAGCCTACCTGGAGGGGATCTGCCGCAAGGCGGCCCTGCCGGACCGGGCGTGGGAAAAACCAGGTGCAGAATTGTACAGGTTTACAGCGCAGGTGTTTTCCGAATGATCCAAAATCCAAAATCCAGGATCCAAAATTTAGTAACCGGCTTGCCGTGTAAGTTTCTTGAAAGCAGGAAACGCAGAGGTTGCGAGGAACCCAGAGATAAAATCGGGACCTGGGAAACAATGGTTTCTGTCGAGGCGGCGAAAAGTATCTTAACACAGAGACACGCCCAAGGTATGACGAACGGGCGTGAGATGATCATTTCTTTGGATTTTTGATCTTGGATTTCGGATCAGGAAGGACCTGAATGAAGCTCGGTGATTTTAAGCTCGAACGATATTTCGCAAAGCACGAGTTCACTACCCCCTACATTCTGTGCGCCTCTGACTGCGAGAGCATGCAGCTGGGGGAACTCCTGGCGATGGAACCCGGGGCACAGGATCGATTTTCTTCCCTCCGGCTGGGCTATACCGATTCCCTCGGCAATATGGATCTTCGCCAAGCCATCGCTACCCTGTATGAGCATATAACAATCGACCAGGTCCTCGTACACTCAGGCGCCGAAGAGGCCATTTTCAACTTCATGAATGTCTCCTTGAATCCCGGGGATCACGTTATCGTCCATGCTCCCTATTATCAGTCCCTCGGAGAGGTGGCCCGCGGCGTCGGCGGCGAGGTATCAGAGTGGAAGGGGAACCCTGAGCGCGGTTGGGAGCTAGATCTCAACGACCTGGAGAGGGCTCTTACCGAACGCACCAGGGTGGTCGTGGTCAACTTCCCTCATAACCCCACCGGCTTTCTGCCTGACCCTGAATTTGTTCACGAATTGTCAGCACTTTCCGACCGCCACGGCTTTATCATTTTCTCGGACGAAGTGTACCGCGGACTTGAATTAGATCCCTCACACCGTCTGCCCGCCTTCACAGATGTGAACGACCGCTCCATTTCCCTCGGCGTGATGTCCAAAACTTATGGCCTGGCTGGCCTTCGGATTGGCTGGATAGCGACACGAAATAAACAGATATTTCATTCTATGGCAGGGTTCAAGGACTATACAACCATCTGCAGCAGCGCGCCCAGCGAGTTCCTCGCTACTCTGGCACTGCGTCATGCCGAGGCTATCACCCGGCGGAACCTGAATATTATCCTCGCCAACCTCGACAGGCTCGACCGCTTCTTCCATACCCACAAGAATCTGTTCGCCTGGGAACGTCCTGTAGCGGGCCCCATAGCGTTCCCGGAACTGCTCCGGGGACAGGTGGGGGATTTCTGTGCCGATCTGGTCGAGAAGGCCGGCGTTCTCCTGCTTCCAGGAACACTTTACGGGCCACGGCACAACAATTTCCGCATCGGATTCGGACGCAGGAACTTGCCCGAAGCCTTGGAGAGGCTTGAGGAATGTATTCTAGAATACTAGCATTGTTGTGTAGACACGGGTAGATGTTTCAGGTCCTCCATGGGCTCCGACCAAGATGTGCCCGGCACAGGTGCTTTCCCGCAGGTCTTATCCCCATCAAATAGCCTTTTGCACCCACACCTTCCGGATCTTGGATGCTCTTATTCGCTTTTCGGTGGTATCGGCTGTTTTGGTGAAACCCGGCATGATTTTGGAATAGATGACCTTGTGATCCCCCCAGCTGTAAAAGTCCCTGATGACAGCCTCCAGATGGTAACCACGCCTTCTGTAAAAAAGCCTGGTGGGCTTGTACTCGAGCCTCGAAGAGGTCTCGATGAATATCTTCTGCCCTCCGAGGCGGATCACCTCCTCCTCTACCCCTTCCAGCAGGGATTTTCCATACCCCTTACCCTGTCTTCCAGGATCCACGGCGATCCAGTAAAGGTCGTAGCGGCCCCCAGCGCAGGATATCTCACCGTAGCAGGCGTAGGCGACGGTTTCTCTTCCCTCGTCCATGAATAAAAAACGGTATCCGCTGGTTTCACCCTGTTTCAGGTAGGTTTCCAACAGTTCACCGGCCATGTCGATCTCCTCCGGTGTAAAAAAACCCGTGGAGTGGACGATGCTTTTGACCTTCTCCACATCTGACAGCCTGACCTCTTTTCTCATCCTTGTCATCCCTTTGATCCTCCTGAAGGACTTTCCCAACACCTGTGATATCCAGTCTGTTATCCTGACCATGGTCTCAAACTCCCGACAGCTCTACTTTCAATCCACTGCTTACTTCCCAGACCCACCTTCCTCGCACTCTCCGGCCGATGAATTCAGACGTGGCCCATCCCTTCCCAGAAACCAGTGAGGAAATGCCTTGCGTTGACTCCCAGGGAACGGGTGCGGTAACCGCCCTCCTGCACTATCAGTGTGGGCAGTTTCAGTGCTCCGATCAACCTGCCGTTGTGATGGAAATCCTTTGGGCCCAGGTTGAAGGATCCGGTTGGATCGCCCTTCGCCGTGTCAAGGCCCAGGGCCACCACGAGGAAGACGGGTTTATACCTGCTCACCACCGCCAGGGCCTTTGTCAGCACGCCGTCGTAGTAAGTCCCGTCGGCCCCCTCCTGAACCGGGAAATTACGGTTGTAGCCGACACCCGGGCCTTCCCCTCTCTCATCGTCGAAGCCAGAGAAATAGGGAAAGGTCAGACGGGGCGGGCCGTGGAGGGAAACCGTGAGGACATCGGCCCTGCGGTAGAAAATGTCCTGGGTCCCGTTACCGTGGTGGTAGTCCACGTCCAGTACAGCCACCTTGCCGGACCTGCTCAACTCGTTGGCCGCGATGGAAGCCGAGTTGAAATAACAGAAACCACCGAACACTCTCCTTTCGGCATGGTGACCCGGCGGCCGCACGAGGACATACACGCACCTGTAGCCTCTATGGATCTCCTGCACGCCCGTAAGGGCACAATCCACGGCCTCAAGCGCCGCTTTCAGGGCGCTGAGGTTCAGGGGAGTGAAAGTGTCCATGCAGTAATAGCCGGCCCTCAGAGGCAGCTCCGTGGGGGGACGGGCCACGTTTCGGATGGGGAAGACGTAGGGATAAATGGACTGCCCCGGCGGGACCAGGGCGCAGGCCCGCTTGAGGTAATCAACGAAGGCTCCATCGTGAACACGGCGGATGTGGTCCTCGGAAAAGTTGTGTGTCTTCTTTTCCTGAAACAGGTTCGTGGGCAGAATCTCACTGAGGATGGAGGTGATGCGCACGGGGGACTGGACGTATCCCCGTTCTCTGACATGGTGAAGTTCGTGGCTTCCGTTCCTGACGAGGGCGATCCGCCGGTCCATGAGGATCCCCCTGGGCGCCGGCTTCCCCTCTGTGCGCCGAATGTATCGGTAAGGGCGCAGAAGGACAGGGTCGTCGTGAAAGGAATCCACCACCATGTCAATGTAGCCCGGTGGGCATCGGGTCCCGTATTTCCTCTCGAGGATAGCCCGCACGATGCCGCGAGCCTCACCAGCCGGCAGAGGTCTCCCGCTTCCCAGATCGTCGAAAACGAGATACGGGGGGTTGTCGTCCTCTGAACTGAGGGGGGTTTCGTATTTCGTCCCGGCTATGGGCCTTGCGCCGTAACGTTCGTAGAAGCGGAGTCTGGCTTCGTTCTGCACCCTTACTTCAGGGTCAGGGCTCAGTCCGGGGTCGTCCGGCAGGCACTCACAGAAGATGCCCACGACCCCGAGATCTCTGGCCTCCTCCCTTGTGCGCTCGTAGAGCACCCCCCCGATCCCTCCCCCCGTTTTACCCGGCGCCGCCGAAATGTACTCGAGGTAACAGAACTTCAGGTCCGGTGCGTGAAGAAGGAGGGCAAAGCCCCGCACCTTCTGCCTGGCGTCCTCGGCCAGGAGAAGTACAGCTCTGAACCGGAAGCGGAGAGGGTCCATAAGGTGCTGCTCTACATCGTCTATCTCCTGGGCCGATAGCCCGGAGAACTGAACTTTAAGGATCTCCTTGACCTGGTCAAGGGCTATCCTGTTCGAAGGGGTGGTGATATCATGAACTCTGCGGATGAGGAACATGACAGCCCTACCGCACGGCAATGGACTTGTTGGGCCCGCCCTTTCGAAGGGAGGCATAGAGGATGAGACACACCAGGTCTGTCATGGAAAGGCCCATCAGGGAGGCTGCGTAGGCGAGCCCGGCATCCGGTGAAAGGCATGGATTGGCATTGATCTCCAGGACAAAGGGTCGTCCGGTCTTGTCGACCCTGAAATCCACCCGTGCATAACCTGAAAGGCCAAAGAGATACCAGCACCTGATCGCCAGGCGTCGAAGCTTGACAAGGAGCCTGTCCTCATGGGCCGTGAACCGATGCCTTCTCGGAATATTCTCGGACGGCGCCGATGCTTCACTCCACTTCGCACTGTATCCCACGACGTGGGGATAACCGGCGGGAAGTCCGCTGAAATCCTGTTCCACGGGCAGAAGCACGCACGGCGCCCCGCCAATTTCCAGGAGGGAAAGGTTAAACTCCCTGCCCTGGATGAATTCTTCCGCCATGTAGGTCATGCCGGAATCTTTTTGAAGCGTGTCCAGGATATCCAGGGCGTCGTGCTTCCCGTAGACGCCTATGAGATCCTCCCTGAGGCCGACGCTGGCATCTTCGTTAACGGGCTTGAAGATCAAGGTCCTGGTAACTGGCCGGAGCCCGGCAGGGGCTGAAGGACCTGTCGCCGGCAACACTGTCCACCAGGGCGTTGGGATACCACTTTTCACCATATTCTTCTTCGCAAGGACCTTGTCGGTGGTTATCCTGAGTGCCCTGGAGGAGTTGCCGGTGAAGGGCAACCCCAGCCGTTCCAGGGCCTGAGGCGCCATATACTGCAGGCTGTTCTGATCATCAACCGCTTCTACAAGGTTGAAAACCGAAAGGGGCGTATCGTCGTGGGGGAGCTTCTCAAGCTCCTCGAACCTGTCCGGGTATTCGATAACCCGGGTCCTGCAGTCCAGGTTTCTAATACCCTCCCTGACGGCCTCCGCCTGAACCAGCACATCGGACTCGTCTCCACGGGGATTTAGGGGCAAGGTGTTTATGAGGATGGGCACCAGGGAACTCATAGTGACCTCGACAGACAGGACCGGGTTATGGATGCAATGAGCTGATCGTAGGACAGTCCGCTCTGTGACCACATAATGGGAAGATCCGAATGGGAAGGATGCATCCCCGGAAGGGGGTTGATCTCCAGGACAGCGGGCCGGCCCTCACCGTCAAGGCGAAAGTCGATCCTCGCGGCGTCCCGCAGTCCGAAGCCGCGCCATGCATCAAGGGCCAGATCCACACAGCGCGAGGCGGTCGTGTCCACTGCCGGCACGTAATCGACCAGGTCCTCGCAAAGCTCTTTGGTCTGGTAGCAATAGATGTGGTCACCGGAAGGGTCCCTGTACCGGATCTCCAGGGCCATGGTCCATTCAGGTTCATAGCCCTCTCCCAGCACACCGACGGTAAATTCCCTGCCCGGCAGGTAGGCCTCCACGAGCACAGGCTGACGATACCGCGACAGGAGGCGGCTGCAGCGCACGGCCAGCTGTTCCGAGGTCATGATCTTCGACGTCCCGTCGATCCCCTTGCTGGTACCTTCTGCCACGGGTTTGGCAAAGACGGGGAAGGGCAAAGAGAAGTCCTCCAGGTCCTTCATGCAGCGGACAAGGATAAAGTCCGGGGTGGGGATCCCCAGGCTCCGCATTACGTGTTTGGCCATCCCCTTGTGCAGGGTAAGGCCCATGGTCATGGGATCGGAAAAGGTATAAGGGATGCGGTAATTGTCCAGAACCGCCGGAACGGCCGATTCCCGCCCGTAGCCGTAGAGACCCTCGGCAATGTTAAACACCAGGTCCCATCGTTCTCCGCGTGCCAGCCGGGCTGTAAGGTTTTTGAGGTTGCCCACCCGGTCCGTTTCAAATCCTTTCGCGGCCAGGGCACCTTCGATGGAATCCACCGTGTCCGGTCGATCGAACTCGGCCAGGTCTTCCTCTTCGAGCCCTTCACTAAGATAATCGCTTCTCAGGTCGTAGGTGATCCCTATTCTCATGGTCGGATTCCTATAGAATCGCGGGGTAGGAAAACACCTTCCCCTCGTAGTTGCGCAGTTTAAGGTAGCCCTCCTCGTGGCCGAGGACGTAGTCGGGCATGATGGGGATCTTTCCCCCGCCGCCTGGCGCGTCGATGACGTAGGTGGGCACGGCATAACCCGTGGTGTGCCCCCGCAGTCCCCGGATGATCTCCAGGCCCTTGTGAACGGAAGTCCTGAAGTGGGCCGATCCGTGGATGGGGTCGCACTGGTAGAGGTAGTAGGGCCTCACCCGGGCAGCCATGAGCCGGTGGACAAGATCCGTCATAACAGGGACGCTGTCGTTGATCCCCTTCAGAAGAACGGTCTGGCTCCCGAGGGGGATGCCGGCATCGGCGAGCCTCGCGCAGGCAGCCGCACATTCGGGAGTGATCTCGTCCGGATGGGTAAAGTGGATGCTCATGTACAGGGGATGGTACTTCTTGAGCATGGAGACCAGTTGGGGGGTTATCCTCTGGGGCAGGACAACGGGGACTTTGGTTCCTATCCTCATGATCTGGACGTGTTCGATCCTGTGCAGACGCGCCAGCAGCCACTGGAGCTTTCCGTCAGGCAGTATCAGGGGATCACCTCCTGAAATGAGCACGTCCCTGATGTCGGTGTTGGCTTCGATGTAAGAGATAGCGGCGTTCCAGGTATCTTCCCCCACGGCGGCATGTCCGTCCGTGACCATCCTGGAACGGGTGCAGTAACGGCAGTAGGTCGAGCACCTGCCCGTGACCAGGAGAAGGACGCGATCCGGGTAGCGGTGGATCAGTCCCGGAACCGGGGAGCAGCCTTCCTCATCGAGGGGGTCCTCCTCTTCACCGAAGCCTGTCACCCATTCCCTGGACGTGGGGACCACCGTCCGGCGGAGGGGCTGCGCCGGATCTTCAGGATGCAGGAGGGAGAGGTAATAGGGGGTCACGGCAAAGGGAAGCCCAAGCTCACCCGAGAGGGCCTCCTGTTCCTCGGCGGTTATGGAAATGAACCGGGAAATCTGCTCCATGGTCGTGATCCTGTGGCCGATCTGCCACTTCCAGTCGTTCCAGACCGCAGGCGGTAAGTGGGGATAGTGAAGTCTGCGGAAGCGGTCCACGTTCCTGGAAGGAAAGCGCACCTCCCTTCCGGCGGTGCTCCCCATGGGCCCGGGGTCCGGCAAATCGCCGATTACAGCATCCTTATGGGTTGGTTTTACTGTTGTTTTCAGATGTCTGCCCCGACCGGACAGGCGGCTCTTACCGTCCGGCTCGGGATTCCGGTGATGGGGAACGGTCCCCATGGCTAGGAGTTACCCCCGCGTCGACCTTCCTCCACCGGAGCCTTGCTGCGTCCGGCCTTTACAGGAATCCTTACCGGTTTTTTCCGTATCATGCTTTCGTCTCCTTTGAAGGGGCCCCTGGCCTGTAAATCTGCCGGGGCGTGTCAACAGAACAGGAACAATAAATGTGCCAAACTCATAATTTATTGAAATTAAAGTACAATTTCTAAAGCAATCTTTTGATATGCGAATTTGATATTCGCATTTTGGCAGATATTCGCAGGATATTGTACTGAAGGGTTAAACTTCCGGGAAGACGATTGGATCTTGACCTGACGAGCCAGAGAGGAATATTTCCATCAATTACCTTTATTTTGAGATTATATTCGGACTATTGAACTGTGTAAAAAGGGCGGCACGGGGCATTACGAACTTAAAGTTCGCCTTAGTTTAAAAGCGAATAAATAGTTCGTATTATGGGCGATTGCGGCGAAAGCTCTCCTTTCTGAGACCGTGTTTTTTCATGAGTTTCTGGAGCTGGCGGGTGGTGATACCTGCCGAGGCAGCCGTGCGGTCAATGCGACCGCCATTGTGGCCGAGGAGCTGGGTCAGGTACAGCCGTTCGAACCGGTCCACAGATCGCTGGCGGGCATCGGCGATGGGCAAGAAGAATTCGGCCGCTGAGTGGTCCGTGGAAAGTGAGTGGGCCACAAGGTCTGAGGGCAGGACGCTCAGGCCAATGCTCTCACCCGTTTCCAGGATACAGGCCCTTTCCATGACGTTCTCCAGTTCCCGCAGGTTTCCCGGCCAGGGATACCCCTCCAGGACGCGGAGGACCTCGACATCCACCCCACGGATCTCCTTACCGTAGCTCCTGTTGAACTTGCCGATGAAATGGTCGACGAAGAGCGGAATATCCTCAATTCTGTCGTTGAGGCTGGGCAGGTCGATGGGAAAGACGTTAAGCCTGTAATAAAGGTCCGTTCGGAAAAGGCCTTTTTCGCAAAGGTCCTTGAGGTTCTCGTTGCTCGCGGCGATGATGCGCACGTCGACCGCGATGGGCAGTTCGCCCCCGACCCTGGTGAAGGTCTTTTCCTGGAGGATCTGGAGAAGCTCAACCTGCACGGACAGGGGTGTGGTCCCGATCTCGTCCAGGAAAATGGTCCCGTTCCTGGCGATTTCGAAGCGACCCAGTTTCCTTCGCGTGGCGCCCGTAAAAGCTCCCTTCTCGTGGCCGAACAGTTCGCTCTCGATGAGACTGGGGGGGATGGCAGCGCAATGGACGCTGATGAAGGGCCCCCTTTTCCTGGCACTGTGGCTGTGTATGAGGCGGGCGATGATGTTCTTGCCGGTCCCGGTCTCCCCCTGGATGAGGACGGTGGCGTTGGTGGCGGCTACCGATTTCACCTTTGAAAAAACCTCTTTCATCATGGGATTCCGCGTTGAAACCACATCCCTGGTGTCCGATCCCCAGAAGGTGTCCCTTAGCAGGTTCAGCTCCATCTCCATGAGAAGGGAGCGCTGGATGCTTTCAAGGACATACAGGATCTCCTCCTGGTTAAGGGGGTAGATGATGTAGTTGGAGGCACCGGCCTTCACGAGTTCCACTGAGCTGTGAACCTGGTCAGGCTTGGCCAGTATGATGACTTGAGCGGCGGGGAAAATATCCAGGAAACGCCTCATGACGGCTTCATAACTCTCTTCCTCGAACAGCGGTTCCAGGAGGCCCAGATCGACGAAGGTGAAGTCGTAACGGCGGTTGGCGAAACGAACCATCAGAGTTTCGAGGTCAGGGGCATAGTCTGCTATCAGAAGGCCGGTATCCTGGATCTGCCGGATCAAGTCGTATGTCTCGCGGCTTCTGGAACCTACCATAAAGGTGTTCACGGTATCATCGGTCTCCCTGCAGACGGTTTTCTACCCATATTTTATTGCTCGCGGTCCCGGGCCACAAGAGGTCGCGGCAACAGCAGTTGTCGGCTCAGTTGAAAAGATATGGGCATGCCCCTCCGCTGTAACGCCTGTCGGATCCAGGTACGGGGTCATGAGCCGGTCCCGACCTCTGGCCACTATCCGGCATTTTGACTTCTTTAACAAGGAGTCAGGCTTGGGAATAATGTAGGATTCAAGATTCAAAGAGGATCACGGCTACCGCGAATAATCCCCTAAACATTTACCAGCAGGGGACGCGGAGAGATACGAAGGAAGGTTTAGATCCTGGATTCGACCCCACATTTTTACCCCAATAATACGTCAGGCATGGCTTTGATAGTCTGATCCCATTGCAGCACGGCTGTCCTTCTGCTAAGATCCGGCTCGTTCGAAGTCGCAATTCCCGCCATGGCGAACCAGTAGGAACCGGAGGAAGCACCCTGGAGGCTCTGCTCAGTTCAACAGCTATTGTTGCCGTCGCGGAGATGGGCGACAAATCCCAGCTCCTGTCCCTCTTCCTCGTGTCGCGTTACAGCAATCCACGGATGATCATCATGGGTATCCTGTCGGCGACCCTCTTTAACCACGCCCTATCGGCCTGGCTGGGTATCTGGATGCTTAAACTGATCCCGCCCCGCATGGCGCCCCTCATCATCAGCGGAAGCTTCCTGCTCATCGCCCTTTGGCTGCTCGTTCCCGACAAGCAGGGCGGCGGTTCGAGCCGATTCGACAGGTACGGTGTTTTTGCCGCCGCAACCATCCTTTTCTTCCTCGTGGAGATCGGAGACAAGACCCAGATCGCCACCGTCGTTCTCGCAGCTAAATACAACAACGCCCTCTGGGTGATCTTAGGTACTACTCTGGGTATGCTCCTCGCCAATATCCCCGTGGTATACGCCGGACGGTGGGCCATGGACCGTATTCCCTTTAAATACGCCCGCTGGAGCGCTTTTGCTCTTTTCCTTTCCATGGCTGTTATTACGGCCGCGGGAACTTTGACAAAATAGCAGCCCACTGCAAATTCCCGATCCTGTACAGATTTCACATCACTCTGATTTTTTCCTCAGCTTACCTCTGCGGGCTCTGTTCTATCTGTCTTTCTTGATCGACAGTCCCACCGCAACGCTCACTGAAAGCAGAAGGCAGTACCTGACGGGCGCGTAGAGGCCGATGGCCAGCGGCAGGACGAGACCGCACACAACAGTCCCCAGGGCCGCGCCGATGAGGTCCATGCCGTAGGCGGCTCCTCCCGAATGCCTCCAACCGGACGATTCCAGCAGACCGTTTCCCGCGCGAAAACTCATCCCCGTGAGCGCTCC
>Ga0209536_100016202_pt1 | contig 10608 bp, 6 predicted proteins | sample DeeMarSeWOR28_12_FD_187461 | JGI IMG/M metagenome (GOLD analysis project Ga0209536, IMG submission 187461) | Marine sediment microbial communities from White Oak River estuary, North Carolina - WOR-2-8_12 (SPAdes) (version 2) | ecosystem: Environmental > Aquatic > Marine > Intertidal zone >...
TCCTGGCACTAACCATCTGCGAGAGCGAGACAATAGTGGCCACAAGAAGAATCACGGCAACGGCGGCGGCCGAGCTAACGAGAATCCTATTTCTCGCGACGAATTTGCGCATCTTGTACACTGTGCTGGGAGGGCCGGCCAGCACGGGTTCCTGATCAAGGTAGCGTTGGATGTCCTCGGCCAGGGCGTGGGCCGTTTGGTAGCGGCGTGTACGGTCTTTTTCCATGGCCTTTAGGGTGATCCAGTCTAATTCACCGTGTAAACGGTGTTCCAAGGTGCGGATGTCGGTACGGCGATGCTGTGCGATGCTGAGCGACTCATCTCTTTCGACAGTGCTCAGACGCGCGCTTGGAGTCTGGGGATCATGCTCGCGGATCATACGCCGCATCTTTTCGGCTCCGCCTTCACGCAAAGTGTGGGGATCAAACGGTACCGTTCCGGTCAGCAATGCATAGAGTAGCACTCCGAGCGAGTAGACATCCGTACGAGTATCGATATCTTGGCTGGTCATCTCTGCCTGTTCGGGACTCATATACTCTGGCGTGCCAATCATCTGAGCCTGCTCGGTCATTAGGGTTCGTTGGGTTAGTGGCTGACTCAGGGCTTTGGCTAATCCGAAGTCGATGATCATGGGTATAGCCTGCTTACCCTCATAGGCCACTAGGATATTCGATGGTTTGATATCGCGATGGATGATGGCCTTCTGATGGGCGTGCTGAACCGCGTCGCAGACCTGCTGAAACAACCTGAGCCGCTCTTCGATAGTCAGCTTGAAGCGGTCACAGTGTTCTGTGATAGGCACGCCTTGGACATATTCCATGGCAAAGTAGGGTCGCCCAGCTTTAGTCGTACCGGCGTCGAATACATGGGCGATGTGTGGATGATCCAGCAGGGCCAGGGCTTGGCGCTCGGCCTCAAAGCGGGCAATCACCTGTTTCGTGTCCATACCCGGCTTTATGAGCTTCAGCGCTACACGTCGTTTCACTGGTTCTTGCTGTTCTGCCAAGTAGACCACTGCGAAACCGCCTTCACCCAAGAGACCAAGCTGCTTATAGGGACCTATTTGGCTGCTACGTTCTCCAACCACATCTGGAGAGCCAACAGTAGGAGTGGGTTCGTTCTCATCCCGACGGTTATCGTTTTTTGCCTCGGCGCTGCTCATAAGTAGCCCTCACTACAAACACCAACTACCTCCGCAACTTTTCCGTGATTCTCGGAGTCCAATATGACTCAGAATCCGGTAAAATGACAAATCTCAAAGGGCGCAATAAAGCTTGACTCTGCTGCGATCGACCGGTATTATACTAGTCAACCAAAGCTCTGTCAAGAGCGACTGTGGGTATTACTATTGTATACGTAATCTTCGTCGAAAGGAGTTAAAATGGCTTCTATCATCGTAATGACAGGTCCCCAGCAAGGCGACTACTATCCACTTGGCCATAGGACAAATGTAATAGGCCGAGATGAAGCCCTTCCGATCCAGATTCTTGATGATCGTATTTCCCGCAAGCATATGAAGATCCGTTTTGAGAACGACAAGTATTACGCCGTTGACATGGGCAGCAAGCATGGTGTGCTCATCAACAGTATGAAAATTGCTGACGAGACCGTGTTAAACAACGAGGATTGCATTACTATCGGGAAGACTAGTCTATTATTTACGACGCAAGATTTCACTGATCGCGAAAGTGCGCTATCCCACTTCAAGAAAGTCGGTGAGCGGATGCTTCCTACAATAGAAGAATGACGATCCGGAGACACTGGAGACCATCATCGATTTCGGAGTGCTACGCAGAGAGCAGCAGCGCTATGAGGAGCCAGAGCTTTTGCGGTCAAAAGCCATCGAAGGCCACCGCCTCAAAATCGGAGAAACTCATCCACACACATTAGAGTCGTGGAAAAATCTAATAGGTCTCTACGAAGCCTGGAACAAACCAGAAGAAGCCGAAGAGTGGCGAGCGAAACTGCCCAAAGCGCAGTAAATTCATACTAAAGAACTCAATACGCAGTCCTTAGGATTCCTTACGGAGTACGCAGCACTCAGCATAGATCCCTCGACTTCACTCGGGACGCCTGTGCGCGCAGGCCCGAACGGCGTGGACCGCGTGCTCGGCGATAAAGAACGCCGTGTAATGGAGACCTTGGCATTGACTATTTTCGATTCACTATTGATTATTTGGGTGGAATCCGCATGGGCAGCGAAGCTGCGCCATCCTACCTGTCTTTTTAATTGATTCTTTGAATTCTTCTCTGTGAACCTTGGTGCTCTCTGTGGCTAAAAAAACCTGAAAATCTGCGAAATCTGTGGTTTAAGGACGCCGTCTCAAGAAGATTTATTTAAAATAAGCCCGCTTTTTTGGATTAGGGTTCGTAGAATAGATAAAAACAGAATGCAGAATGGAGAACCTTATCATTTATGATTTATTAATTACGATTTATTATTTCGGAGTTAACTTGTGCCATAGGTATCTGCGTTTATCTGCAATTAATAAATTTGAAAAAACAAAGCCAATATTATGGTTCATGATTCGTGGTTCATAGTTTATAGCAAAGACAATGAAAAGCTGTTGGAAAAAACAAAGCCAAACAAAGCCAATTTATATAGAGCAAATATAAGCTTAAGCCGTTATAATACAAAAACTTAAGGACAAATATCATAAGGAACAAGTCAAGGAAAGCAAAGCCAAACAAAGCCAATATTATGGTTCAGTGTTTGTAGTTCATAGTTCGTCGCAAATACAAGGAAAGGCTATTTGAAAAAACAAAGCCAATTTCTGGGCTTGGGCCTGGAATCTAAGGCAGAATCGTGCTTTTTTGGCTTTAAAAGGGCGATAAAGCTCGAAAACCGGCTGAAAAGCTTGTTTTTTTGGATGAATTTGATATCCTATGTAGATAAAAGGCTGATTTTGGCCGATTAGGGTAAATGGGTAAGTATTTAACTGTTTTTGGAGATTGATGTTATGAAAAGGTATGTAGTTTTAATTGCTGTTGTAATGGCCATTCTGATTGTGGCATTCAATGCGTTTGGGCAGGATGAAGAAACGCCCGCCCAGAGAATGCAGAGGCAAAGGAGAGAAGAACAAGCGCAGATGAGGGAAAGGTTTCGGAATATGTCGCCTCAAGATCGCGAGAAACTCTTAGCTGTGATGGAGGAAAGAAGGAAACAATTCCAGAATATGTCCGATGAGGAAAGGGCAAAGTTTCGGGAACAAATGCGTGAAAGATATGGCTCCAGGCCCGAAAGTATGGGGCGTGATGCTCAGCTTGAGTCTATAAAAGCGATTGAAGCACAGGTTGCCAAACTAAAATCCGCCGTAGAAGTTGCAATGCCGGAAGACCGTAGCAAGCTTCGCGAACTTTCTCAGGAAGAAAGGACCAAGCTCAGAGAAAAGATGATGACGGCCATGAGAGACCGGCAGACTGCGATAAGAGCAATTGAGCTGGAGCTTGCCAAGCTCAGAGGGCCGGGCAGGCCGCCGACAGTATCCGAAGCCAGACTCAGTGAGCTAAGGGCAATTCACGAGCTGGCGGTTAAAGAGAAAGCTACACAAACTGCCAACCGTCTCGATGAGCTGATTATGAGCATCCAGCGTGGCTCTGTCGGTAGAGAGCGGCCGGCACGTGAAGGCCAGCCGAGACCACGCAGGCAACGGCCTGCCAGGCAGGAAAAAACTGAATAACAGACTCCGCCGAACGTCTGACTTCTGGCCGAATGGCCTCCATGAAAAATTAAATATCAAATTTCAAAAATTAAAGTTGTGGAATCATCGCTCTGCGATGATGAGATCCTCAATTTTACACTTTGCATTTTTATTTTTGATTTTTGGTGTTCTGTTTGGACTATCAGGCCGGTTAAATCACTTCGTTTCAAAAAGCTTGTTTTGTAAATGTATTTTCTATGATACATTTGCAACAGCGGGCTTTTCTATTAGAATATGCGGTTGATAATCTCCAACGTTGGCTTGTGATAGAATGAAAGGAAGTGAAGGATGAGAAAGTCCTGCATATTCTCAACCGTAGTGATTTTTGTAACCTGCATGTTTCTTGGAGTCGTTCATTTATCGCCTGCATCCGCTGCCGAGAAATTGACATACGTTGATCTTATCAACCGGCTTACGGATTTGGAACATCTGGCGACGCTTCCCGCCGCTGGCGAGAAATGCGCCCAGTGGTCGAGCTATGACCGGCGAAGCAAATACGACAGTGCATCCGGCAAATATATCGATTGGTCGGCGAACGGCGACGGAGACGGCATCATCCGTAAAGAAGGAGACAGGCAAGTCTTTGCGGAGATCGAAGGCCCGGCAGTGATTTGGCGAATATGGTCGGCGCTGGCTGGAGAGGGACACGTCAAGATATATCTGGACGACAACGAGCAGCCCGCTGTGGATCTCCCTTTCGACGGCTACTTCAATTGCGAGAATGAGCCGTTTACCCATCCGGCGCTGGTGCATACAACGGCGCGGGGACGGAATTGCTATGTGCCTATTCCATTCCAGAAATCGTGCAAGATCTTGGGCGAAGAAAAGTGGGGCGCGTATTACCATTTCACCTATACGAAGTATCCAGAGGGGACAATCCTGCCGACTTTCAAGCGTGAGCTTTCCGCCGCCGAGTCGAAGGCGCTCGACGAGGCTAACGAGATTCTCAGCAATCCCGGTCCGTTCATGCCTCGGCGAGACGGAGGCGAATTGGTCAATAAGGTGTTTCTGAAAGTCTCCGATGACGAATTGTCGGGTTTGGTGCTGGATCGCCCTGGGGCCATCACGACCATCCGTGCCAAAGTGGATAACCTGCCGCCCTCCCCTGATGACCGTACCGTCCTGCGTGAAATGATTCTCCGTATCCGCTGGGACGGCGAGGAGACACCCAGCGTGTGGGCACCGTTTGGAGATTTTTTTGGCACGGCGGCTGGAGCCAATCCTTATCTCTCGCTTCCATGCGGGTTGACGAAGGATGGCTGGTGGTATTGCCACTGGTACATGCCATTTGCAGACCAGGCGGAAGTCATGGTTCAGAACGATAGCAAAGTAGAACGGGAAATACATTTGGAGGTCGTTCACGTACCTCTTAAGGGTGATGCCGGGAAGCTTGGACGGTTTCATGCCAAGTGGCATCGCGATGCTTTTCTTCCGGAAGAGCCCGAGCGCCGAGCGATTGACTGGACGATGCTCAAGACCGAAGGGAGAGGGCGGTTCTGCGGAGTCATGCTGCACGTATGGAATCCTCGCGGCGGATGGTGGGGCGAGGGCGACGAGAAATTCTTCGTTGACGGCGAGAAGTTCCCCTCGACCATCGGAACCGGCTCCGAGGATTATTTTGGCTACGCCTGGTGCGACCCGACGTTGTTTACTAACTGCTACCATAATCAGACGATAAGCATGAGCAACCGCGGCCATATCTCCGTTAACCGCTGGCATATTACCGATAACGTGCCGTTCCAGAAATCGTTCGAGGCTGCTATTGAGAAGTATTATCCGAACGATAAACCTACGCTGTATGCTTCTACAGTGTATTGGTATCAGGCTGCAGGACAGAGCGATTCGTATGAGCCGGTACCGGTTGAGCAGCGAAAAGGTTACTGGGGCGAGATAGAAGTTTTTAAAGTAAAAGGTGCGCTTGAGGGCGAGGAATTGAAAATCCTCGCTACGACAGCAGGTAGTGCCAACAGGCAGGATATGTACGGCTTTGGCCCCGATTGGAGCGGCGATGCACATCTATGGTGGGTGCAGGCCAAGCCTGGTGCTACGCTCGATCTGGCCGTGCCTGTGGAGAAAACTGCGAGGTATCGTTTGCAAATGCAGATGACCAAAGCGATTGACTACGGCATCGTTCAGCTTTACCTGGACGGCAAAAAGCTCGGCGAGCCGATCGACCTTTTCAATAACGGCGTGATAGCGACCGGCACGCTGGACATGGGCATTCACGACCTTGATGTGGGTGAGCATAAATTGAGGGTAGAGATTGTTGGTGCGAATGAAAAGGCCGTGAAAAGCTATATGTTCGGGCTCGATTATATCAGGCTTCAGGATATCAAGGCAGGATTCTATCTGCCGGAGAATCCGAAGTACACCATACTCGATTCGGTGCGGGATTCAGTTCGGTTCGCAGAGATGACTCTGGTGCCTTATAAAGAAAAACTCTGCTGTAAGTCGAGCTTTGTGGACCAGGATGGAAACATTATGGGCTGGCACGATTTCGGCAATCTCGAAGGACCGGGCTGGGCGGCCAATGCTGTCGGCGGGGCGTATGAACTTTATATGTTTGCTAAATACAGCGAAGATTCCGCCCTGGCGGAAAAAGCGATTTTGCTGTTGGATCATGTTCTCGAAGATGGATTCATCGATTACGAAACTGGATTTATCACGGGCTATCGCGACACAGCAAAGAATGAATTCTGCCTTAATTACCAGCATAAAAGCAACTGGTTTTGTGCCGGCTCGATGGCGAAGATTGCCTATCAGCTTCTTATCTTCGGCGACCTTCTGGAGGGCGAAAGAAAAAGCAGGATGCATAAAGCAGCCGCCAAATGTGCCACCTGGATCAAAAAGAATATAAAACCGACGTCCAATGGCTGGTATCCTCGGCGGTGCAAACCGAACGGCGAGCATTTCCCCCAAAACGCATATGGGGATGATGATATTCTTTTCGAGAAAAGTGCCGATGGTTTGTTTATAATTCAATTATATATCGGCCTGACACAGCGGGGATTGGATGATTACAAAAACGAGATAAAAGCAAAAGTCGGAGCGTTCATTAAAGCAGGGGGGATATTTGGCAGCATTAATCATGATACTTATGATGAGCATGAAAACGTCGCGTATTCCGTGGCGTTTCGAGTCCTGCGTGAAGCTGCCAAATTACTCGACGACGAAACAATCCGTAATTTTGCTTACGATAAATGTCTTGCTGGCCTGGACCAATTCAAGATGGTTGAGAACAGGAATGGTGTGCAAACCAAAGGCTTGCTCTATATGGAAAGGAGCTGGGACACTTCGTACCTTTGGGAGAATGCCGAGGCGGCACTGGCGTATTTCGAAGCTTATATCGACACCGATAACGAGTCATATCTTGCCGATGGGCTGACTATACTGCGAGCGATTGCCAAACATCATCACGGCCGGCATGGTTTCCTCACCGAGGGTGTGGACTGGAACAACCACGTGGGCAAACAGCATCATTTCAACGAAGCCGAGTTCGGGGACATCAAGTACACCGAACCTCTTCTGAATAACCTGCATATTGTGGAACCAACCCTGTTGATAATTAAACTTAAAAGTGGAGTTCCCAACGCCTGAAAGTATTGAGGAAAATTATTTCATCTATGAAAAATTAAGAGGTATAGAACGATGAGAAAATTATGGATGACAGTTGTTGTTGTATTTGTTTTAAGTTCCTTGTTGTTAGTTCAGAACACGGCACGTGCCGTTACGAAGGTGCCGAAGCATCTTGTTCCTGCTGATAAGAAGCTATCGCCGGACACGATGAAGGGGCTCTTTGAGCGGGGACGACAACAGTTCTATCGCGGCAAAGATCTCGATACAATCGGGATGCCGGTCGGCGGTATCGGGACGGGCCAGCTATACATAAGGGGTGACGGGACCCTTGCTGTCTGGCAAATCTTCAACCGTCATGTGTTCAGTGGTTATGGCGCAGAAAATTACAGGACGTATCGGCCGGATTCGCCTGTCGATTCCGGTTTTGCTGTTTTCGTGAAAAAGGACGGTGAAACTTCCACAAAGACATTAGACAGCGATTTCGGGAGGGTGACTTTTGGTGCTGAGTATCCGATTGCTTCGGTTAGATATTCTGACGATGCATTCCCTGTTAAGGTCCGGATGACGTGCTCATCGCCTTTTATTCCGTTGAACGCAAAAGATTCTGCCCTGCCGGCTACGATGTTAACCATCGTTCTGGAGAATCGTTCAAAAGAGACTGTCACTACCGGTGTCGTAGGCTGGCTTGAGAATGCTGTCCTCATTGATTCGGCCAAGGCAGTACATGCTTTACGTCGGAGTCGTATCGTAAGTGAGAAAGAGCGGACGTTAATTGTACACTCGGCCGAGAAGGCGCCTTTACCGAAAGATGCCGCCGAGCCGCGAGCGAAAATCGTGCTGGCGGATTTCGAAGGCCCGGACTATGGAAAATGGAAGGTTACAGGAGAAGCATTTGGCAAAGGTCCAGCAAAAGGCACACTTGCCGGCCAGCAACAAGTTGGCGGCTTTGGAGGCAAAGGCCTTGTCAATACGTTTATGGGTGGAGACGGACCCGGTGGTACGCTAACATCGCCATCCTTTGAAATTTCCCGCAAATTCATGAACTTTTTAATCGGCGGTGGCGGTCATGCCGGCCAGACTTGTATCAACCTGATTATAAACGGCAAGGTAGTTCGCACAGCGACCGGCAAGAATAACGAGAAGCTCGAATGGTGTTTCTGGAACGTGCAGGAATTCGAGGGCAAGACGGCAATAATCGAGATTGTCGATAAACATTCCGGCGGATGGGGGCATATCAACATCGACGAAATCGAACTTTCGGATGAGCCGCATAAGGGGCCTGTGGGGCCGATTGAAAAGCTTCCCGACTATGGCTCGATGGTGCTGGCCCTTTTGGGTGAGAGTGCTTCGCCTCAGGAAGCTCAGACAGTTCTCGAAGCAATGGATGATCGGGATGTAAAGCTCCAGGCCGAGCAGGAAATTTCGTACCCTGTCACTGAAAGACGCAGTGCTGCAATAGCAAGCCAAACTATTGAATTAAAGCCATTCCGCAGAGAGGTCTTTAACTTTGTATTGGCCTGGTACTTTCCTAATCATACACACGGCCATGAATACACTAACCGATTCGACAGTGCTGCCAACGTCACTCATTACGTTGGGGACAACTGGGATCGTCTTACAGTCGATACTGCAAAATGGTACAAGACCTATTATGTAGACAGCACGCTACCCGGATGGCTATTATTCCGGTTGCATTCGACTGTGTCTAACCTGGCTACAGGCACGTGCCAGTGGTGGCAGAACGGCCGGTTTTGGGCGTGGGAAGGCGTCGGTTGCTGCGCTGGTACCTGTACTCACGTATGGAATTATGCTCACGCCCCGGCACGTTTGTTCCCTGAGCTTGAGAGGAGTGCGCGGGAGATGCAGGATTTCGGACAGGGATTCGATGTCGATAGTGGTCTGGTTGGTTTCCGAAGCAACCGGGCGTATGCCGCCGACGGCCAGTGTGGTACTGTACTAAAGGCCTATCGTGAGCACCAGATGTCTGCCGACAATGCCTTCCTGAAGCGTAATTGGCCCCGCATCAAAAAGGCACTGGAATTCTCGATCGCCCGGGATGGGAACGATGATGGCCTAATCGAGGACAGCCAGCATAATACCTACGATATCAACTTCGAGGGGCCGAACACATTTGTCGGCTCACTGTATCTTGCGGCTCTTCGTGCCGGCGAAGAAATGGCAAAAGATATGGGTGACGAACAATTCGCCAAACGTGCCGCCAAGATATTCGAAAGCGGCAGCAAGCTCTCGGTGGAGCGACTCTGGGACGGCGAATATTTCATCCAGCTTGTTGACCTTGAGAAGCATCCGAAATATCAGTATGCAAAAGGGTGTTTATCCGACCAGCTTTTCGGGCAGGGCTGGGCACATCAACTCGGCCTGGGTTATATCTATCCGCCCGGTTATGTAAAGAAAGCTCTGCGTTCGGTCTGGAAGTATAACTGGGCACCAGATGTCGGGCCATACAATGCCGTGCATAAGCCGGAGCGATGGTTTGCCAGGGCCGGCGAACCGGGCCTGTTTACATGCACATGGCCAAAGAGTGCATATATAGAAGAAGGAGTCCGCTATCGAAGCGAAATCTGGACTGGTATTGAGTACCAGGTTGCGGGCCACATGGTCTGGGAGTACATGCTTAACGAAGCCTTTGCTATCTGTAACGGCATTCATCAGCGCTATCACCCTTCTAAGCACAATCCTTTCAACGAGGTTGAGTGCGGCGACCATTACGCCAGGGCGATGGCAAGCTGGGGTGTCTATACCGCTCTGGCCGGCTACGAATATCATGGCCCGAAAGGCCATATCGGTTTTGCACCCAGGATCACGCCTGAGAATTTCTCTGTCGCATTTACCGCCGCTGAGGGTTGGGGAACATTTGCTCAGGATCGGGACGAAAAGCTGCAGAATGAGAAGATCACAGTACGCTGGGGCAAGCTGAGCGTTGAATCTCTTGCCTTTGCAATCCCGAAAAATTTTGACGTGACAGGAGTCACTGTTACATTGGATAAAACAGCCGTCAAGAGCAGTTATGAACTGAAAAACGGCCGAATAGAAATCAAGCTTCAGAAAAAGCAGATTGTCAATGAAGAGAAGACGCTCGAAGTGGTTATAAGTCGGAAAGAAAAGTCTTGATATTGACTATTGACTATTTTCAATTGACTCATTATGCTCTTGGTAATTCTCAAATAGTCAATATTCAATAATAAATAGTCAATATAATAAGGAGCTAAAGATGAGTTCGGATACCCTCCCCAAACTTCACAACGCCATGTGGCCCGGGCTGGTCGGCAAAGGAAATGAAGAAGGCCAGGAGCCACCAATCAGTCTCGAA
>Ga0209536_100016203_pt1 | contig 10607 bp, 12 predicted proteins | sample DeeMarSeWOR28_12_FD_187461 | JGI IMG/M metagenome (GOLD analysis project Ga0209536, IMG submission 187461) | Marine sediment microbial communities from White Oak River estuary, North Carolina - WOR-2-8_12 (SPAdes) (version 2) | ecosystem: Environmental > Aquatic > Marine > Intertidal zone >...
CTCGATCTCGATCCTGTTTTCATCGATATTGAAAGTCACGTTACCTGACTCAAGAACAATGGGGAAAGAAATTTCCTGACCGGGTAACTTTATCCAGAGATACGCCTCGGATTTGTAAGAGTTGAACAACTGCTTGTTCCTAATGTTATTAAAAATGGCTTTTATGTTTAGATCGCGACGATCATGGACAAAGCAAAATATTCTTTTTCGAAAGTGTTTGGTGTTTCGTGTTTGGTGTTTTGTGGTGGATCATATCACGTCCTGACATGACTTCCCGATAGTCATTCCAAACACTAAATACGAAACACGAAACACATGCGAATTTCCTCTGAGCCTTTTATCCTTCAGCTTTTAATTTCTCGACAATCTGATCGATCTTTTCCGGCGTCAGATTACCGTATGCTTTGCGGTTAATCAGCATGGCCGGCGATCGGTCGCAGTAGCCGATGCAGCAGACCGCCAAAAGCGTAAACATTCCGTCAGCGGTGGTTTCACCGGGCTGAATGTCGAGTTTTTGGCTCAGATAGTCCCGGACGGATTCGTAACCGTCCATCCAGCAGACCACGCTGTCGCAGACATGAATCACGTATTTGCCGACCGGCTCCCGATAAATAAACGTGTAGAAGGTCGCCAGCTGCTCGACCTCCAGGGCCGACATGCCAAGCAGCCCGGCGGTTTCCCGCACGCCCTCGTCGGTCAGATAACCGTAGTGATCCTGAATCGCGAACATGACATCCACAACCAGTTCCCGCGGATGCTCCACGTGATCGATGTGGTCCATCAAAGATTGTCTGAGTTCTTCCGGTAACATAGTGTCAACAACTCATCGGCTGATCAACCCTCAATCCGAATTCCAACTTCCATATTTCCGACTTCCGCATTCCCACTTCCGCATTCCGACTTCCCACTTCATCTACCGGTCGATATCCGGCAAGATGTAGTCAAAGGAGCCGATAATCGTGATTAAATCGGCGACCGTCTCTCCGACCGATATCAAGGGCATCACCTGGACATTGGCAAAGCCGGGTCCCCGGATGCGGGTGCGGTAAGAATAGCCAAGCCCGTCACTGACCACGTAATAGCCCTGTTCGCCGCGCGGAATTTCACAGGCTGCATGGGCTTCTCCCACCGGCATCTTGGGGCCGCGGGTAACGTTGATAAAGTGATGGATCAGACTTTCGATGTCCGTCAGCATGTCTTGGCGCTGTGGGATTACGTAGCGGTAGTCATCGGAAACCCAGCGTCCGGCGGGCATGTTGTCGGCGGCCTGCTTGATTATTTTCAGGCTCTGGCGCATTTCTTCCACCCGCACCAGATAGCGGGCATAACAATCACCCCCGGTGGCGGTGGGGACTTCAAAATCAAAATTTTCATAGCCCGAATAGGGAAACGCCTTGCGCAAATCCCACGGCAACCCGCAAGACCGCAAGTTCGGCCCGGTTACCCCCCAACCCATGGCATCTTCCAGCGTCAGACGGCCGATTCCCTGAGTTCGCGCTTTAAAGATGGGATTTTTGCGAAGCAGGCTCTCGTATTCGTCAAGGGCCCGGGGGAATATGCTGACGAACTCATCAACGGCCTGTTGCCAGCCTTCGGGCAGATCAGCGGCCACGCCGCCCAGTCTGAACCAGGAAGGGTGCAGGCGTCCGCCGGTAATCAGCTCCACGATGTCCATGATCATTTCACGCTCGCGGAAAACATAGAAATTGGGCGCCATCGCCCCCACGTCGTGGGCATAGGTACCCAGCCACACCAGATGGTTGCTCAGCCGGAAAAGCTCGCTCAGCATCACCCGGATGACCTGGGCCCGCTCGGGAACCTTGATGCCGGCCAGGGTTTCCACCGCCATGACATAGGGCAGATTGTTGGCCGCGCCGGCCAGGTAGTCGATGCGGTCCGTGTAAGGGATAAACTGATGCCAGGTTTGGCGTTCGGCAATTTTTTCGGCCGCGCGATGGTGATAGCCGATATCCATTTCCATGGAAGTAATTTCTTCACCATCGAGCGTCACGATATAGCGTATCAACCCGTGGGTGCTGACATGGTGCGGACCGATATTCAGGATCAGCTGATGCTGCCGGCCGGAATCTTTGACAAAAACGCCGCCGTCCAGGGGCTGATTTTTTTGGGCATCGGCCAGGGTATAGGGCGGCATCTCGGTGGCCCGCCCCGGATAATTTTTGCGCAGCGGATGCCCTTCCCATTCCGGTGGCAAAATCAGGCGCTGGAGATTCGGGTGGCCTTTAAATCGCACGCCAAGCAGATCGAACGCTTCGCGTTCATACCAGTTGGCCGAGGGCCAGATATCGGTCACCGTCTCGGCCGCCGGATTCGGCCCGGCCAACGGAACTTTCAAGCGCAGGCGGGCCGGCGGATCAAAAGACAGCAAATGATAGACCAGTGTGTAATCCGGGTATTCTTCGCGCTTGCGGCGGGCGGACTCGTCGATGGCGGTCAGATCGTCCAGACGCTGAAACCGTGTGGTGGCGGCCGCTGAGTTGAGAAAATGCAGCACGTCTTTGATGCGGGTTTGGTTCACCACAAACGAGGGCATGTCACAGGGCTGGGGTTCCGGTGCCACGGCTTGTCCAAAACGATCCTGCAGTTCGCGGGCCAGGCGCTGCGCGTTAGCGTCCAGCTCGATTGGGGGTGACGACGGGGTCCACATTAAATCGGTGCGGCTGTCTGCAAACCGGGTCGGCAGCGCCGAACTGCCCCGGATGGCCGTCCCCTCCATGCCCGGGCCGCGGGGATCTCTTGATTTGGTCAGGCCGTCCACCAGAATCGGCTTTTGGGTGCCCTGGCTGCCGCCCTTCAGGTGCAGGACCGGACGGGTGGGTTTTTCTTGCGCGGTTATCTTATCCTGCAGCATGACCAGGCCCTGCAGCACGGCTTCCGGTCTGGGGGGGCAGCCCGGAATATAAACATCCACCGGCAGGATCTGATCGACGCCCTGCACGACACTGTAGACGTCATACATACCGCCGCAGTTGGAGCAGGAGCCCATGGAGATCACCCAGCGGGGTTCTGCCATTTGCTCATAGAGCCTCAATACGACCGGGGCAATCTTTTTAAAGACCGTCCCGGCAATAATCAGCAGATCCGCCTGCCGGGGCGAAGCCCGCAAGACTTCGGCCCCGAAGCGGGCCATGTCGTAGCGGGGCGTAAAGGCGGTGGCCTCCTCAACGAAACAGCAGGACAGCCCGAAAAACATGGGCCAGAGACTGTATTTGCGGGCCCAGTTTATGACGAGGTCCGCATTGTTCAGGAGTTGCTCGTTTAATTTTTGGCGCGCGTCGGCCCCCACTCAAGCCCCCCTTTTCGCCAGATATAAACCAGTCCCAGAATCAATACCACGATAAAAAACGAAATCTGCAGCCAGCCGGCCCAGCCCAGTTTTTCCCAGGCAATGGCCCAGGCAAAAATATAGGCGCCCTCCACATCAAAAAGCAGAAAAAAAATGGCGACCAGGTAAAACGGCACCGGATACCGCAGACGCGCGCTTCCGGTGGGAATGACGCCGCTTTCATAGGGCCTCAATTTCTCGGCATTGGGCTTTTTTTCCCCGAGCCAGGAAGCAACGAAAAGCAGCAGGGCAATTAATGCCATGACCAACAGGCCAAATACGACCAGACTAAAAACGCCGGGCTCCCAGGGAGACAGCGACGCGCTGTTCACAACCGGTTGCATGATTCGCTCCGCAAAACGCTATCCATTTGGCAAATGTCACCTAAAATGCGGTTTTTGTTCATTGACCGGCAGCCGGCATCGCAGGCCGCCGGAATGTGATCAACACAGCAGATAAAAATTTATGCAGGATTATCACGATTTATGCAAGGATAAAAATGATGTATTCGTAAAAATCCGAATTCACCATGCGCTAGGCAGTTTTGGTGACCTTGACCCTGGCGCCGCCCGACACGCCCTTAAACAGCTCGGCATCTCCGATAACCCTGCCAAACACATTCACGGGGCTGTAGGCCCGCGGCTGGTCACCCGTGCTGACCGGGGTTGGGCCAAAAAAAATACAAAACGCCGGGCCGGCCGGCCAGTATGCCAGATCGCCGACCGCCACATCTGCCCGGGCATCCGGTTCCGGGTCGAGGCTCAGGGGTATGTCAAAATAGATTTCATCGCCCCAGACATTGGCTGCGCTTTCAAGGGGCAGGGCTTCAAGAATTTTGCCGGCCGTCGGCGTATCCAACAGCTCGGCCTCAACCGACACATTTCCGATAGATATTCTGATTATGTCCATCCTGGCTGATCTCCCTTTTCGTAGACGATAATATTCATCGTCTTTATCATGAACTTAGGCGTTGATCAAAACCGATTTGTAAAATAAAATTAACACTGATTATCGTGAAATGCAAAATTGTGAAAAAAATTTCACACTTATTGTGGTATCCATACCACACACTGAAAAATAAAGCCGCACCGGCAGCGCATCGATAAACTTTTTACCTATTGAAATTATTTGAATTTTTTTTCTGATCCAAGACAGGCACGCTTTGTGCTTGGGAGCATGACAATCGGCTAATGCCGAGTAAACATTCGGATTCCGCCAATTTTGCGCTGGAAGTAAAAATAATATCGACCCCTGAGGAAGGTTTTTAACGATGGAGTTCCGCCCTGACTATCGAGCTGACCCGCGCTACCGTCACGAGGCCGCTATCATGTACGAGCACTTTGGATCCGGCAGGTATTTCGAAGGCAAGATGCTCAATTACAGCCGGGGAGGGATGTATTTCGAATCCAATTTTGCACCGGAAATCGGCACAGAAATCTTTATCGGGGTTGAAAACTCGCCCTATACCTCCGGCCATGATGTTTATCGTGCCAAAGTCATCTGGCACGTTAAACTGCAGGATCCAGAGGCCGTCTTTTCCCACGGAGTCGGTGTAAAGTATTACTAGGGCTAACCAGGCAAACCACTAGCTTTTGATGGATTGGGCCAGATCGTCAATCCGTTCCCTGATGGAAATCAGGTATCTGGCCATCTTGCCGCGATGGTCGGCCATGATGGAGTCATGGTCCCCCCTTAGAACCACCAGCGGGTCAAAGGTGCAGATTTGATCCATCTCCTTGAACGCAATCAGAATATTTTCTTTGCCCCCTTTTTCCTGGATCTCGGGGTAAAGATGAACAAAGGTGCGCAGCGCATCCCGCAGCACCAGGATGATGCCCTGGGTGTAGTAAATATGGTTGTCCAGTTCGGTGTAGGCGACCTGATCATTGGACTGCACCAGCAACCCCAACGGCTCATCCAAAAACTGTTTGCCGATGATAAATTCAAGCATGTTGTACATATCGTCCGTGCGCATGTTAAATACAGCGCTGCCATCGCCTTTGAGAAGGTCAGCCTCGTAGCGTTTAAGTTCGGCAATGCCCTTCTCGTATTGATTTTCGCTGGAGGGAAACCACCAGCTGTTGGACGTAAACGCAAGATATGTTTCCCGCGCTTCTTTTAAATTTTTGTTTTCCTTATCCACCTTGCCGTATTTGGCCAGATTGGTGGAAAAAAAAGTCGTCATCATGCGCGTGGCAAAAATGGTGCCGCGCTGTCGGTTGGCCCGGTTGTCCAACCAGCGGGTCGGTGAAATAATCAAATCATTGATGGACCAGCCGAAGGTGGAATCCATCTCCTGTTCCAACCGGTTTCTGATGGATTTCATCAGGGCAGCCCCTTTTTGGGGCACGGCCGATTCCGGCGTCGTTGATTTCAAAATAGCCGCAATATTGGTATCCAGATCAGCAAACCGGGTCGGGTCCACCAGCGTGTAGCCCCGGTAAACCGTCCAATACAATCCTGCGGAAAGGGGCCAAATTAAAATAAACGCCAGCAGGATTAGCACAACCCACTTGCCGAATTTTGTCATTTTGGGAATCAGCGATTTTTCATCAGTTTGTTTTTCCATCGGTCCGGTTGACCTCGCATCAGGGGGGATTAATTGTCAGCAAGAATTTTGAGAGATTTTAAGCACTACCCGGTGCGCTGTCAACAAGCGGCCTGCCAACCTATTTGCTTGACACGGGCTGTGGCCGTGGTACTAATAATAGACATCGATTGAAAGGGGCGGCATGCATATTTGCGCGCTGAAGTGCCCCGGCCGGCCCATACCCATGGCATTGATGATTGGAGAATAATTATGGAGACAACCCAAGCAGATGCATCCAGAGTAACAACTCAATTTTTAACCTATAGCCTGATCCTGGCAACACTGGCCGTTTTTATTGCGGGATGCGCGGCCCCCTACGCGGGTCGCCTTCAAAGCAACCCGCAGGTAACAGAAGTATTTAAACGCAGCCGGATCCTGCCCGACCATCAATATTATGTCAGCGGTTTTCAAAGAGTTCCCTACGCAATCATCGCTGTCGATAATAAATATCAGCTGCAAGCCGGTCGTTGGCAACCGATTGATATGGATTCGACCGCCCTGAATCAGTTGATCTACCGCATGGAACATGTGTATAGCTTGAATCCCAGGGGTGCCTGGATCCTGGACCAGGACGGCAACCGTTTGGGCGCCTGGTATTCATCCCAGTACCAGACCTTGGTAAAGCGGGAAAAAGATAACCGCATTGTGGTGGCCAACCCCGATCCGCCGGATTTAAGGGGTATCCCATAATCCGGGCAAGCCGGAATTGAAGATTGAAGATTGAAGATTTATGGATATCGCTTCGCTCTGTCTTTATTAAATCGATAGAATACCTTAGATATCCAATATTCAATCGAAAATATTCAATCATTACAAAATATGGCCATCCGAGTTAACAGGCAAACTAAATGGGGAGTCCTATGAAAAGACAAAAAAAAATTATAGCGGCACTCTTGCTGCTCGGCCTCTGGGGGTTGACCGGCTGTGCCGCAGTCATCATCGGCGCCGGCGCCGGCGCGGGTACCTATACCTACATCAAGGGGGAGCTCATAAGAACGTATCCGGCCAAATTTGATGAAACACTGCAGGTTTGTATCGACATCTTAAACGATCTCGACCAGCCGATTATCGATAAAACCACCGACGGCGAAAAAACGACCATCCGCAGCCAAAGAAAAGACGGAACCGACCAGACAATTGACGTTTCAATCATCAGCCTCGATGAAACCCAGGTCTCGGTTAGAACCGGAGTCGTCGGATATTGGAAAAAAGACATATCCAAGCAGTTTCATGAGTTTATCGCCGAAAGAATTAAGAAATGAGGTTCCGAGGTTCAGGCCTCAATTTTTTAACCGCTGAGCAAACGGCAGTTCGAGGTTGAGGTGATCGATCTGCTCCTGTTCCAAACGATTGATTTCATCAATATGCGTCTGCATAACCCGCGCCAGTCGTAAATCATAAAAACGATGCAGGCTGTAGCTGGAAACGGCTTCAAAGCCCCGCCGGATTTTGTGCCCCCCTCCGGCACCCGGGTCAAACCGCTGAATATGATTGGCAATGGCCCACTCAATCGGTTCATAATAGCAGGCATTAAAATGCAGTGAATCAATCGATCTGGCGCAGCCCCAGTAGCGACCATACAATTGAGCCCCTTTGGTTACCAGCAGCGACATTCCCAGCGGAGTCGACGGCTGTTTTTCGTCAAAAGCCGCCACAATCATCAGCCGATGCCGATAATGGTGATACAATCCGTCAAAAAACGGCTCGTTGAGGTAGCGGCAGCCCCACGGGCCGAATTTATCGTTGGTGCTTTCATAATAGCGATACATCAGCGGGAAAAAGGATTGGGGAATATCCCCGCCGGTGAAGATTCTAATACCGACACCCTGCTTCTCGATGGCTCTGCGCTCGCGCTTGATGTTGCGCCGCTGGTTGGAATTAAATACCGCCAGATAATCATCAAAGCTTTCATAGCCTTGATTCTGCCAGGCATAACTTTGGTGCCGCCAGCCGAAATAGCCATGCTTGATCATCTCCTGCTGCCACTGGGGATCGGCAAACAGAAAGCTGCTTCCCGACATCTGATAGCTGCGGCACAATCGGTCAATTTCAGCCACCATTAACGCCGTCAATTCCGGCTCGTTTGCGCCGGCTGCAATTAAAAACCGATACCCGGTCATCGGCGTAAAAGGGCTCATCCCGACCAGTTTGGGGTAATACTGAATTTCCAGACGCCCGGCGACGTCGGCCCAGACATGGTCAAATACAAACTCGCCGGCACTGTGCCCTTTGATGTACAGGGGGGCGACAGCCGCCAACCCGCGGTCGGACCATACGGCCAGATGGTGCGGCAGCCAGCCTGTCTTGGCGGTGGTGCTGCCGGATATTTCCATGAGCCGCAGCCAGTCCCACTCCAGAAAGGGAGTTGCCAGGGGTTTTGCCAATGCATCCCAGGCGGCCCGCTCTATCTGGGAAATTTCGTTTATCCATGATATCGTATATGATGAAGACTGCTGATGTGCCATAATGTTATCCAAAGCGAAACTCAGGGGATGTGATGTCGATTTCCTTTTCCGACATCAAAATCTAAGTCTGATATGGGTCTGTGTCATCTTTATTTTGAGTCTTCTGCGACAAGAATCAAATTCTTGACAATTACGGCCAGATAAATAATATTTATAGTTTAAGCTAATTATCTTGAGCAAAGGAAAATAATATGCCGCTATATGAGTTTAGATGTTTAGAATGTAATGAATGTTTCGAATTTTTGGTGATGAAGCAGGAAGAGCAGGTGGAGCTCAGGTGCCCGCATTGCAAGTCGGAAAATTTTGAACGGGTCCTGAGCGTTTCAGGTCATTGCATGGGCGGTGACTCAGCGAAGGGCGGCAGTGCGCAGTCGCAAACTCGCAACTGTCCGGGAGGTTCCTGCACGACTTACGATATCCCCGGACCCGGCCGCTAACGATGGATGTCAAATGAAGCAAATCCATGTTCAGGAAAAGCAGCAATTCAAAAAGCTGTTTAAACAGGAACACATCGACAACTTCGAAGATCGGTTCAAGGTTCTGGAAGCTTTCTTGCAGACTGAGAAACATGTCTCGGTCGACGAATTGGTTGAGCGGCTGAACTATAACGGCTGGCGGCTGGACCCGGAGTTTGTCAAAGAGACGCTCAAATTGATGTGCCGCTTCGGCTTTGCTCACAAAAGCCGGTTTGATAACGGCCGGATTCTCTACGAGCACCGGCACCTGGGACAGCACCATGACCACATGATCTGTACGAAATGCAGAAAAATTCTGGAATTCGAAGAAGACCAGATAGAACAACTGCAAATCAAGATTGCCGCCAGGCACGGCTTTCACATGTTGCAGCATAAATTGGAGATCTACGGAATATGCAACCAGTGTATCGAGCAGCGAATTCACCTGATGCCGCTGACACTGGCCAAGCCGGGAGAACACCTGGTCATAAAAGAGATTAACGGCGGCAGCGGTGCAAAAATGAGGCTTTTGACGATGGGGTTAAGAACCGATGATAAGATTGAGGTGATTACCAACAACGGCCAGGGACAATTGGCCATTGCCGCCGATTTGAAGCGCTATGTGCTGGGACGCGGTCTGGCGGAAAAGATTATGGTTGAGCAGGATAAACGGTAGAACCATGCCATCATCTGCCCCAAAATACGTCGATACCTTTAAGAAAGGCAGACTGAAAGAAAAGGTCGAAAAAGCATACAGCCAGCTAAAATCCTGCGTCCTTTGTCCCAGAAAATGCGGCGTCGATCGCCTGGCCGGTGAAACGGGCACCTGCAATACCGGCAAGCATGCCTGGGTGTCCAGCTACAATCCGCATTTCGGAGAAGAAGATCCGCTGGTCGGCACCCATGGTTCCGGCACTATATTTTTCACCCACTGCAATCTGCTATGCTTATTTTGCCAGAATTTTGACATCAGCCACCAGGGATTGGGCCAACCGGTATCGGATGATGAATTGGCCGCAATAATGCTTGCCTTGCAAAACCAAGGGTGCCACAATATTAATTTTGTCAGTCCCTCCCATGTCGTACCCCAAATATTGTCCGCCCTTGAGATCGCTGCGGCGCAGGGGCTTGCGATCCCGCTGGTATTCAACACCGGCGGGTATGATCGGATTGCAACATTAAAACTTCTCGAAGGCGTAATTGATATTTACATGCCGGATTTTAAATTCTGGGATCCCCGGGTTGCTGAAAATGCCTGCCGGGCCGGCGACTATCCGGAGATTGCACGCCGGGCATTGCGGGAAATGCACCGGCAGGTCGGTGATCTGCAAATTGATGAGCAGGGGATTGCCCGCCGGGGACTGCTGATAAGGCATCTGGTTTTACCGGGCGGGCTGGCCGGGACCCGGGAAATTATGAAATTTATCGCGCAAAATTTATCGCCCGACTGCTATGTCAACATCATGTCACAGTACCGGCCCTGCGGCCGAGCGGCCGAAGTCAGCGGGCTGAATTCCAATCTAAAATCAGCTGAATACCACTTGGCGGTGCAGGCGGCAAAAGAGGAAGGTATCAACAGACTTGACCGGCCCCGGCGGGGGTTTGCTTTTCGATGAATATTTTCAAGTCAAACTGTTAACATATCCGCCTTGGCGGATTAACCGATAACGCCCCAATGGGTTTAGCTCATTTAGGGCATAAGAAGATTAATCCTATGGGTAAAATATTTGCTATCGGCGACATCCACGGCT
>Ga0209536_100016204_pt1 | contig 10607 bp, 9 predicted proteins | sample DeeMarSeWOR28_12_FD_187461 | JGI IMG/M metagenome (GOLD analysis project Ga0209536, IMG submission 187461) | Marine sediment microbial communities from White Oak River estuary, North Carolina - WOR-2-8_12 (SPAdes) (version 2) | ecosystem: Environmental > Aquatic > Marine > Intertidal zone >...
CCACGCAGCCTGCGTAGACCACGACGTTCCCGATGTAGTGCTCGTGGAAGACGGTGGCCCCGTTGACCGTGGGAATGCCGATGCTGTTCCCGTAGCTCCCTATCCCGTCGACGACGCCACCGAAGAGGTAGCTGGGGTGCTTGACTCCGTCGGGGAGCTTCGAATAGTCGTAGTCAAGTGGTCCGAAGCACAGGACATCGGTGCACGCTATCGGGTTGGCCCAGACTCCCAGCACGTCCCTGATGACCCCTCCCAGACCCGTCGCGGCTCCACCGAACGGCTCGATAGCTGAGGGATGGTTGTGGGTCTCGACCTTGATAGCTACCCCCACGTCATCCGTCAGATCGACGATGCCCGCGTTATCCTCAAAGACACTGTAGCACCAGTCCGGCTGCAAATCGTCGATGAGGCGTCTCAGATAGGTCTTGAGGAGGCCGTCCACGGTGCCCTCTGGAGTGTGGATTACTCCTGCGAAGGTCTTGTGGCTGCAGTGCTCGCTGAGCGTCTGATCGAAGGTCTGGAGCTCGACGTCGGTGGTCTTCCTCTCCTGTATCAAGTAGTGGTCCCGAATGTACCTGAGCTCCTCGAGGTTTAGCCCCAGACCTAGAGTCTCCGCTATCTCTCTCAGGTCATCGTCTGTGGCGTTGAGGAGATCGATGGTGAAGTGCTCAAAGGAGTGGGGGCTCCTCACTATGCGGTTCATCGCGTCTCACTTAGCTCGAAACTGTAATCGTCCTTCGTGGGATTTGTCAGGAGCCTTCGGCACATCTCATCTAAGGCCGCCTCGGCCTCCCCCCTCGTTTCCGCCTCGAAGGAGACCTCGTAGGCTTTACTCGATCTGACCTCTGAGACGTTGTACCCGAGACCCTGGAGGGCACTGGCTGTTGCCTCTCCCTCGGGATCTGAGTAGCCTTTCTTCAGACTCACGTAGACTTTTGCGTGATATTTCATCTTGAGGACCTCTCAGATTTTTTACCACTTCTATTATTAAACGATGTTGGGCGGATCGCACACATCTTAGATGTGTATCAATCTGTTAATATTTATAAAGATAGTTTGTAGTTTTTTATTTTTTTATTAAACATTACATAGACGTGAAAACGTGCACCCGATGAGGTATGCCCCTCTTCCATGTTTCATTGAAAAATCTTATACATCAATTCGGTGGAGGGTGAACAGGTGATTACACTGAGTGACTCTGACCTACCGGAGACACCGGAGGCGTTCTCATTATTCGGGGAACCTCTTTTCCGAGCCCCTCTTAGACCTGAAACTCTCGAGAAACAGGAAGCCCTCTACGCTGAGGCTTTGAAGAGCTACAGGGAGAACCCTGATGACCCGGATGCCATCATCTGGTTCGGGCGACGCACCGCATATCTGGGGAGATACAGGGAGTCGGTTGCTATCTACTCCAAGGGATTGGAGAGGCATCCTGAGGAGCCCAAGCTCTACAGGCACAGGGGCCATCGCTACATCAGCCTGAGGCGCTTCGATCTCGCGATCGACGACTTCGAGAAGGCCGCGGCTCTCATCGAGGGGAAACCGGACGAGGTGGAGCCCGACGGGATGCCCAACGAGAGGAACACCCCCGTGAGCAGCCTCCACTTCAACATCTGGTACCATCTGGGGCTTGCCTACTACGTCTCAGGGAGGTTCGAGGACGCTTTGAGGGCGTACAGAGCCTGCATGGAGGTCTCGAAGATACCCGACAAGATCGTGGCGACGTCACATTGGCTCTACATGACGTTACGTCTCTTGGGGAAGAAGAGTGAGGCAGACAAGGCTCTTGAGCCTATACATGAGGGGATGGACGTCATAGAGAACCAGAACTACCACGACTGCCTCCTCATGTACAAGGGCCAGACAGACGTTGAGTCTCTCATGGAGAAAGCAAGAGAGCAGGGCACCCTCGGACTAGTCACCATCGGTTACGGCGTAGCCAACTGGTACAACTACAACGGAGAACTGGATGAGGCTGAGGCAATATTAAGAGAGATATTGGATACAGGTAGCTGGGCTGGGTTTGGCTACATAGCGGCTGAAGCCGACCTGAAGCGTCTAGGTTAGGTATTCTTCCCTTTTTCACAAACTATACCTCGATAGAAAATCTATTCCATAGGTCTTAGTATGAGATTTTGAGGATTCTTTTAAGTTAATAGATACAGTCTTTCATGGTTGACATGGGGCGATTCTCAGAGGCCGCAGATGAGATCATTAAAGGCATATCCGATGCGATGAGCCAGGTCGATCCCTCTCAGCTCGAAGGCTTCATCGAGACCCTCGTGAAAGCCCGTTTAGAGGAGCGTACAATACTTGTTGTGGGTGCAGGTAGGAGCGGCCTCGTGGGGAAGGCCTTCGCGATGCGTCTCATGCACCTGGGCTACAGCACCTACGTCATGGGGGAGACCATTAACCCCTCGATGACAGAGGGGGACCTAGCGCTCGTCATCTCGGGCTCAGGTAGCACTACTCTGCCGGTGACTGTGGCGGAGATGGCCAAGAGCATACGAGTAAAAGTACTCGTCGTGACCTCAAACCCCGATTCCCCCCTCGGGAGAGCGGCCGACCTGACGGTGGTTGTGCCGGGGAGAAGCAAGATCGCCCGTGAGGACGAGTATCACTCAAGGCAGCTGCTGGGTGAGCACGAGTCTCTGGCACCCATGGGGACCATATTTGAGAACTCCTGCATGGTCTTCTTGGACAGCCTGATAGCAGAGCTGATGGACCGTCTCGAGGAGTCCGAGGAGGACATGCGTCGGAGGCACGCGGCGATAGAGTAAGGCGTTTACGTTCGGGCTTATCCTCTGGCTATACGTTAGAATACTGGAGTTCCTGCGAGGCTCAACAGAGTATATATAACTTCATGGAAAGCTTATCTAAGCCGCCTTGAGGAGCAGGTTCGGAACCTCCGTCTTGATCATGGCCTTCGGACTAGGCCTCATCGTGTTCTACTTCAGCCTCTCAGTACAGGAGGAGCCTCCCGCCTGGCTCTTCGCATACAAGGTAGAATATGGTGAGACCCTCAGTAGAATAGGGATCGTTGGCGTCAGTGAAGAGGATCTAAGGGCCTTCCCGAAATTCAGGCAGGCTATCGAGGAATCCAATCCCCTCCACCCCATCTCCGTCCGTAATAGCAGAGGAAAGAGCATCGTCGAGTTCCTTGGAGGAGAGGAGACCGATGTCCCGAGGGCTAGATCTGAAGATCGGGTCTACTGTTACAGCATAGAGGTCAGCGGGAGCTACTATAACATCTGCATAATCTTTCATGAAGACATAGGGCTTATGTCAGGGTACGGTGCATACTGGGTAGCAGGGTGGACCCACTAACCCCCCTTCTTATCCGCGGACACTTGTTTCGTCACATTTCTAAGAGGTGGCTGTATACATTCAAGAATGCGCATTAGAATTAAGTACCTCCCCGTGCAAATTTTGTCAGATTGAGATGAAGCCCACGTCTCGTAAGGATGACGTCTTCAAACAGCTTTTCGGGGAAGCCACAAGGAGGTGGGGTGGGGAGGTCGCTCGGGAGCTGCAATCAGATATCGAGAGGGCTGGTGAAGCTATTTGGCAGGTCGAGAGCTACGAGCTGGAGCCTGAGGATGAGCCTTCAAAGCCATGGAGAAGGTCTGATGTATGAACCATCACAGGCTGAGTATAGCTGAGGCATGGGGGGCAATCAGGAGGGGGGAAGTAACCCCATCGGAGCTCCTTGATAGTCACCTTAAGAGAATAGAGCGTCTTGAGCCTGACATTCGAGCTTGGGTGACTGTCGACGTTGACGGGGCAAGAGACGAAGCGGCGAAGATGACGGAGGAGTCAGAGCAGGGACATTTCAGGGGGCCACTCCACGGGATACCCGTAGGGATCAAGGACATATACTACACGGCAGGCTTGAGGACCACGATGGGCTCCCCCATCTACAGTGATTTCACCCCCGAAAAAGACTCTGAAGTAGTCTCAGTCCTGAAGGATGCGGGGGCTATCATCATAGGTAAGACTGAGACCACGGATTTCGCCTACACAGATCCAGCTCCCACCAGAAACCCGTGGAATCTACAGCACACTCCGGGGGGGTCGAGCAGCGGCTCAGCTGCTGCAGTCGCCTCAGGTATGTGCCCACTGGCGTTTGGCTCCCAGACTGGAGGCTCGGTCATACGCCCGGCAGCTTTCTGCGGCGTCGTAGGGATGAAGCCAACATATGATCTCCTCAGTCGAGAGGGCGTGTATCCCCTCGCATGGTCACTTGATCACGTAGGCTTCTTCGTGAGATCTGTACGGGACGCCTCTCTAAGCATGGGTGCCCTCACAGGGAGCGAGATGCCTTTGACACATTCATTGGCAGAGCCTCCAAGAATCGGATTGCTCAGGGGCTTCTTCCAGAATTATGCTGACGAAGCAGTTTGGGAAGGCTTCATGGAGTCAATAGACAGGTTAAGAGAGGCAGGTGCCCAAATATTAGAGACCCCGCTCCCGAACAGCTTCGGAGTGGTACACCCCGCTCACAGGCTGATAATGTCCAGCGAGGCCGCTTCAGTACACCAGGATCACTTCAAGTCACGGCTGAGCGATTATCGGAGAAACCTCCGAGGCCTAGTCGCCTCAGGGCTCCTCGTCCCCGCCTCGACCTACCTCAGGGCCCAGAGGATCCGGGGGCTGTTCATCGAAGAGGTTCAGAGAACCCTCAGGGGACTAGACTGCTTGATCACGCCTTCGGCCCCCACTCCGGCACTCCTCGGTCTAGAGTCCACGGGAGACGCCGCCTTCAACTCGCCATGGAGCCTCGCCGGAACCCCCTCGATAACTGTGCCCTCGACCCTGACGAAGGACGGTCTCCCGCTCGGAGTCCAGCTCATAAACTCGCCGTATCAAGAGGAGGCTCTCTTGCGTATAGCCCTGTGGTGCGAGGAGGCCCTCAATTCGAGACTTTGGCCTCTTGATTTTCCCTAGTGGAAATAAATGTGAAAGGCGAGGTCTAATCTCGGTTGAATACGACTTTTCCATCCACAATGGTAGTGGCGGCATTGATTTCCTTGATCTCCTCATGGGGCACCGTCAGTATGTCCCGGTCAAGAACGACCAAGTCCGCGATCTTCCCGGGCTCGATGCTCCCCAGATTCTCCTCGTCCTTGCTCAGGTAGGCGCCGTTCCACGTGTACACCCTTATCGCGTCCATGACGCTGATCGCCTCCTCGAGTCCCACCACCTGCCCCGTGCTCGTCTTCCGGGTCACCGCCGCGTAGATCTGCACCCAGGGGCTGTAGAAGGTCACTGGGCAGTCGTTGTTGCCCCCTGCGATGATCCCCATCTCCTTCATGGTCCTGTGGGGGTGGAGCCACCTGCTCCTCTCGGGGCCGAAGTTCTCCGCGTACATGTCCCCTATCCCGTACATGTATCCGATGCTGCTGGACGGAGCAGCCCCCAGCTCCTTTATCCTCTCAAGCTGCTTCGGGGTGCAGCAGCTGTTGTGCTCGATGCGATGTCTCATATCCGGTTTTGGGTTCAGCTTCTGCGCCTTCTCGATGCAGTCGAGAGCGATATCTATGCCCCTGTCCCCGATGCTGTGTATACTTACCCTGATCCCTGCGTCATGTGCTTTAATCACAAGTTTCTCCATATCCTCTTGGGAGGTTGTCATCAGCCCCAGACCTTTCGTTCCTCTGTGCTGGGGCGTGTAGACCCCCGCCGTCCCCCCAGCTCCTGAGCCGTCGCCCATGATCTTCAGGGACATCACCTTCAACCAGTCGTCCCCGAAGCCGCTCTCGACGCCGAGCCGGGCCATGGAGTCCAGCATGTTCTGCCCCTCCGGGAGGTCACTCCTAACGCTGACCATGAGGCTCATCCTCAGCTTCTTCACCCCCTCATCCAGAAGCTGCTTGAAGGCCCTGATCCCCAACGTGTTTCCGCTGGCGTCATGGGTCGAGGTCACCCCCCACTCTGCGCAGAGATCCACGACCTTTCGATAAGACTCCCTGATCTCCTCCAAGGAGTACGGGGGAATATGCTTCCTCACAAGTCCAGACGCCGTCTCGTAGAGAAGCCCCGTCGCTTCGCCGTTCTCATCCCTGTCTATCTTGCCTCCGGGCGGGTCGATTGTATCAGCATCAACTCCCGCAATCTCTAGGGCTCTGCTGTTGACGACCGATTGGTGGCCGGTATCCGAGACTATGAACACAGGGTTGTCGGGTGCCACAGAGTCCAGCTCCCACCGTGTCACGTGGCGCCTCTCATCCAGCTTCGAGTCGTTGAAGTTTGCCCCCCGTATCCAAGTCCCAGGATCCGAGGATTTGACTTTCTCAGAAATGATATCTAGTATGTCCTGGACGCCTCTCACGTTGGGTGCTCTGCAGTCCACCTCGAGGAACCGTGCGGCAAGATTACTGGGGTGCGTGTGGCTGTCGATGATCCCCGGCAGTACTGTCCGACCGGTTAGTTCAATGACCTCTGTACCCTTTCCTGCCAGCGATAACACCTCTTCGCTTGACCCAAGGGCTAAGATCTTCCCATCTTTGATAGCCACAGCCTCCATTATGGAATCTTGAGCATCCACTGTGACTATCTTCCCCCCGACTAGCACCAGTTCCGGTGCCAGCGCATCACCTATGACCATGAGAACACCGATCTAGGTGATACATGGACCCTAAAAGCACCATCGTCGCCGAAACCTTTGAAAACCCCCATTCATGGAATAAACTCGATATATATGGCGAAAGATCCGGTGTGCGGTATGACCGTCGACGAGGCCACGGCCAAGTTCACGAGCGAATACAAGGGCGAGACATACTACTTCTGCAATCAGCGGTGTAAAACGGCCTTCGAGAAAGCCCCAGATAGATTCGTAAAATAATATCTCTTTTTTCCCCAATCTGGGAACATGGCGCATTGAAATCATATGAGAAGTTATGAGATGATTGTGACGCCGGGTTATCCCCTAGCGATGTCCTCGACTGCCCCCAGTAGGACGTCTATCTCCTCCAGAGTGTTGTAGAGGTAGGTTGAAGCCCGGGCGTTCCCATCTGGAAGGCCGAAGAGCTCCTTCATCAGCGGCAGGGCGCAGTGATGCCCCGAGCGGACTGCGATATCGTACTCTGTGTCCATGGATAGGGCAACGTCATGGGGGTTCATATCTCCCACGTTGAATGAGACCAGCCCCACCCTCTGCCGGTGGTCGCTTGGACCGTATATCTCAACCCCGTCGATCTCGGATAGGCCCTCTGCCAGCTTCTCTGCGAGCCTCTCGTCCCAACGCTTCACCTCGTCCATCCCCACCCCTTTAAGATACCTGCAGGCTTCCCCTAGCCCTATAACCTGAGCGATGGCTGGAGTCCCCGCCTCGAACTTCTGGGGTGGCACAGCCAGCTCGTAGGAGTTGAGGCTGACGTCGCGAATCGTACCGCCGCCGATGCAGAGGGGCTCAGTGCTCTCAAGCTGCTCCTCGGCGATGTAGAGCCCCCCGGAGCCAGTCGGGCCGAGCATCTTGTGCCCCGAGAAGGCGAGGAAGTCCACCCCCATCTCCCTCACGTCCGTCTTGATGTGGGGGACCCCCTGGGCGCCATCGGTGAGCATCAATGCTCCATGCTCGTGAGCTATGGAGCAGATCTCCTTGATGGGCTGGATGCATCCGAGGACGTTGGAGACATGGGTCACGGCAACAAGTCTAGTGGAGTCATCTATCGATCGCTCGAATTCAGCGAGGTCTATGATCCCCTCGCTGTTGGATCTCACGACCTCAACCGCACACCCATGCCTCTGAGCCACCCGCAGCCATGTGATGTAGTTGGAGTGATGCTCTATCACCGTGGTGACGATCTTGTCCTCCTTCTCCCAGTCCAGTGAGTTGGCGACGAGGTTGATTGCCTCCGTCGTATTCCGGACCATCGCCACATTCTCCCGCCCTGCTGCCCCAATGAAGTGGGCCACCTCCTCGTGGGCGGCCTCGTACTCCTCGCTCGCCCTCTGGGAGAACCTGTGCAGCCCCCGCTCCACGTTAGCCCTGTACTCCCTGTAGAACTCCATCTCCTTGAGCACCACCTGCTCAGGGGTCAGGCTGCTCGCTGCATTATCCAGATATATTACGCCCTTCCCCAGGATGGGGAAGTCCTTGCGGATAGATTCGACGTTTACCAAACGGGTCCCCTGAGAAGGGAGGGCTACATTCTCCCTTAAGACTTTCCTAGGGCACGGTGACGCTCTTCGCCAAGTTCCTCGGCATGTCCGGGTCGAGGCCCTTCTTCACCGCCAGGTGGTACGCGAACAGCTGCAGGGGAACGATGTAGGGTATCGGGGAGAGGAGCTCAGGTATCCCCACGGGCATCTCCACGACATCGTCTGATAGTTCGATGATGTTCTTGTCCCCCTCCTCGCAGATGGAGATGATCCGGGCGCCCCTCGCCTTCATCTCCATGATGCTCCCTACGATGTCCTTCCTGGAGTTACCTCTTGGGCAGACGAACACGACGGGCACCCCGTCCTCTATAACGCTGATGGGCCCATGCTTGCTCTCACCCGCAGGATATGCCAGCGATGGAATGTAAGTAAGCTCGAGGAGCTTGAGCCTACCCTCCAGAGCCGTGGCCGAGCTTATGCCCCTGCCTAGGAAGACGAAAAGATCCTCCTCCACGTACTTGTCTACCAGGTCTTTTATGGACTCGCCATGCCTCTGCAGAACCTCCTCGACGACATCGGGGATCTCCTGCATCTTCAAGTCGAGCTCATCTACCTCATCCTGCGAAATCTTCCCCTTGGTCCGAGCGAGCCTGAGAGCAAGCTGGGAGAGCACCATGAGCTGAGAGGTGAATGTCTTGGTGGCGGCGACCCCGATCTCAGGACCCGACTGCTGGCTGATGTAGGCCCGGGCGCGTCGACTCAGTGTCGAGAAGACAGTGTTGGTCACGCCTAACACCGTGGCGGCCCTCATCCTCGCGTGCTCAATAGCCTGAAGGGTGTCATAGGTCTCCCCCGATTGGCTCACAGCTACGACGACGGAGTCGATCCCAAGAGAGGAACCGTACTGATCAATGAACTCCGAGGCGATGACTGGGTAAGTCGATAGTCTGGAGAGCCTTGAGAACATATACGAGGCAGCTATGCAGGCGTAATACGATGTCCCTGCGGCCATCAAGAACAGCTCCTTTCCCCTGTCCATGAAGGCCGATAGGAGGTCGATGTAACGCTGCTGGAGCCGCAGGGCGTTCCTCAGGCTGACGGGCTGCTCGTATATCTCCTTGAGCATGAAGTGGGGGTATCCCTGTTTCTCGGCCATCTCCAGGGTCCAGGTTATCTCCTGTAGCTCCCTAACAATAGGAGTACCATCCACGATATTCTTGATCTGGAAGCCATTCTCGTCCATCACGGCGAACTCGCCGCTACGCAGGTATACGACCTTGTTCGTATATGGTAACAGGGCTGGAACGTCTGAAGCACAGAAGGTTCCCTGCTCCGAGACGCCGACGACGATGGGGCTCTCGTTCCGGGCGATGTAGATCCTCTCCGGATCGGTCGATGAGACGATCCCCAGCGCATAGGATCCCTCCAGGTTACGTAGAGCCCTGAGGATAGCCTCGCCCAACTCCACGTCCCCCTTCATCTCCTCCTCGATGAGGTGGGCGATGATCTCGGTGTCGGTCCTTGATGTGAAGTTGTGTCCTTTCTGGAGGAGCTCCTCCTTCAACTCCATGAAGTTCTCTATTACCCCGTTATGGATGACCGCGATTCTCCCCTCGCAGTCCAGGTGAGGGTGAGCGTTGACCATCTCAGGGGCACCATGGGTGGCCCACCTCGTATGGCCGATACCCAGGGAGCCAGGCATCTCCTCCATCTCAAGGCGTTCGACGACCTCGTCGATCCTCCCAGCGTCCTTCCTCACGTGTAAGGCACCAGAATCGATGGTGGCGAATCCCACAGAGTCATAGCCTCTATACTCTAGTTTTTTCAGCCCCTCGTGGATGATGGGCGCTGCCACCCCCTTTTTCAGTATGCAGCCAAAAATCCCGCACATATAAGCAACCTATCCCCGTCTTCTCCTAACTAAACCACTGAAATCACTTAAATCTCTTGTCGAGCAGAACCTCCAATAACTCTTTTTCTTTCTATATCCTAAGATTCACAGTTTACATCTAGGGATGAGGCGGAACGACAACTCGTATGTTTTTTTTATAATCTCATGATTTACTAATTTATAACAAAGATATCATTAAAAAACGAATACTTCCGTAGTCAACTCGAAAATTATAAATCTGCTGCCCCGCAATCGGTTTTGAGCTTAAGAAGAGCTATGTGATTTATTGAGGAATGTGATAAAAATGGCTGAGGTAATCCGACACATTGGGAAAAACGTGAAGCTCGGGAAAGACGTCAAGATATGGAACTTTACGTACATCGGCAACGACGCTGAGATAGGAGATGAGACGAAGGTAGGATCTCTGGTGCATATAGATTACGGAGTGAAGATAGGAAAAAACTGCAAGATCGAAGGGATGGCCTACATTCCACCGTTAACCGTCATCGACGACGAAGTGTTCATCGGGCCCGGAGTCGTATTCACCAACGACCCCTACCCGATGTCCCCGAAGATGGTCGGAGTCTACGTCAAGTCCGGCGCCATAGTCTGT
>Ga0209536_100016207_pt1 | contig 10605 bp, 6 predicted proteins | sample DeeMarSeWOR28_12_FD_187461 | JGI IMG/M metagenome (GOLD analysis project Ga0209536, IMG submission 187461) | Marine sediment microbial communities from White Oak River estuary, North Carolina - WOR-2-8_12 (SPAdes) (version 2) | ecosystem: Environmental > Aquatic > Marine > Intertidal zone >...
CAAAACTGAATTTGTGTTGTTTTGTGATGGCTGGAGTTATGAACTATTTACAAATTCCGAAATTACGGCTAGGGCATTTATTTTAGCGCTAACATCGGCCGCAAGACTTTTAGTAAGAGAAAAAAAACAACAAAGATACTGGTGGTTGCTCGAGACTTGTTTGAATAATAAATGGGGAGGAATAGAAGTAACATTTAGACCAGGGAAATTTCACACTTTCGCAAAGAAGAAAATCTACTACCTGCAGAATGACTGGATAGACATTGAAAAATTGAAACCCTGGATTGGTGAGGAATGTACACCTGAAAGAATTGTGTGAATAATTCGTTGAAAAAATAAGTTTGATATTAACTAATGTAGGATAAATATATTGCAATAATGCTCATAAAGTACTAATTAATTATTCATCCATAACTAGGAGGTTGGTATGAAAAAATTAGTTTGTTTTTCTTCCTTTATACTATTGCTGGTGGGCTGCAGTGATGAGGTTTTTAATTTATCAGTACAGGTAAGTGGAAAAGGCACATACGAAATTTCACCCCAAAAAAGTTTTTATGAAGATGGTGAGACGGTTACTATTACTGCAACTGCTGACAGCGGCTGGAAATTTAACAGGTGGCTGGGTGATGTGAATACAAATAATAATCCCTTACATCTGACAATGGATGGAAATATGTCGATTCAGCTTATCTTCAGCATTCCTTTCGAACCAACTATGAGTGGTAGCTGGGAGGGGGTTCAGTTACCTGTTGATTTCAATATTACTCAGGTAAGCATTTTTGATTCAACCATAACCGGTGAAATGGTTCTTCACCTACTCAATGGAAGTCAGCTTACATATTCGGTTACAGGTTATAATCGTGTTTCCGTTATTATTATGAAATGTAGGAAAACCGGCTACTATGATATTACTTATACAGGATGGTGGTCAAATCAGTCGAAAGTAGTTGGAAGGATGCAGGAGGCAGGTACATATTATGACTGTGATTTGATCAGACAGGGAGAAGCACCCTTTTCAGGTAAAAGAATTTCATTCATTCCAAAGAAACTTGTTGGATCGGATTAATCACGGGAATAGTAATTTTTACTTTCTTTTAAAAATCATTCAAAAATCGTCAAATTCGTCATTTACAACATAAGTGCAAGTCAATGCAACATAGATTCAATTGAAATATCAAATAGTGCAAGCCTTTGAAACATAGTTCATAACTACCCCCCTCCTTAATTTATTTTATTTGTGGTGCAACTTTTAAGAACTATTTAACAACAAAATTAAAGGAGTGCATCATGAAAACTTTTCTCGTAACCCTCGCCGCTCTCTCTCTTGCATTAATTATAGGATGTCAGGAAAACAATTTGAATGAACCTGATGTTTCTTTTGATAAAAGAGCCGATATCGATAGCTATAATAATAATACTATTAATATCTGCTGTAGAATATATGATCCTTATGGTGGTTCTTGCAATGTTAACGGTTGTGTAAGATATGTTCACGAAGTTTTAACTAAGGACGATAAGGCAGCAGGATTATTTGATATTTCTCTTCAACTCGAAATGGATTCTGAATTGTGTAATCCATTTGGAATGGTTCACCCGGCCTGGAAGGTCACCGGAAAAAGCCACGATATTGTAACAGTAAGTTTAGAAGGAATTGCTCTCGTTGAAAAAACTTACAATATAACCAACCGCAAAGATGTCGTATTGCTTGTAAGATATCTTGTTACAACTGATGGTGTTGGGATATCCAGTATGATGCTGGCAGAAATAGAAGGCTAAATTAAAAAACTATTAATAAAGGAATAAAAAAATGAAAACTCTAATATTTAATCTCGTTGCTGTTCTTGTTCTTTTTGTATTGGGATGTCAGGAGAACTCTGTAACGGATCCACTCTTAACTGAATCTGCAGATAAAATCCAGCTTGATGATAACTACAAGCACGGTACTATCGACCTGCAGCGAATGTTAAAGGATCCACGACCAATTGGAAACTCTTTTTACCGAGTATTAGGTCAAATTGAATATCGTATAAGCTCCGGGAATGCTGAAACTAATTCAGAGGAGCATAATTTATCAGTACGACTTTCAGTTGACGCAGATCTTCAATACTTCTGCTCTGTATGTTCACCTTCTTATGAGGATGACCTTGCAGGATTTTTATCAGAAGTATCGGTTGAAAATGTAGCCGTTGCCGGAAACTCTGTTACATTACTTGAAAAAACATACCGCATTGAAGGAAGAGATGATGGTATGCTACTTAAATTCAGGTTCTTTGTAACTACCGGCGAAATGAAATTAAGCGCAGTGTGGCTCGCGCTTGAAAATCAAAGTGTTAATGCCACAACAAAATATTAATTATTTAATCACTTAAAATCCTGGAGGATAAAATGAAAACTCTATTTGTCTCTTTCGCCGCTCTTTTGTTTGCATTCTTTGTTGGCTGCCAGAGCACTATAACTGAACCTGTAGATAGTAAGGATAACAGTGCCGGGGCTTACACTTCGAATGATGCATTCAAGAATCAAACTAACACCTATCCTAGCTTTATTGAACTTGAAGGTTCAATTGAAGATCCCAGCAGCCTTGCTAACACTGCTGTTGAGATAAAAGGTGTTCTTAAATATTCACTCGAAGCTGTTTACTTTGATGCACCACCACCGGCACCACAATCGGCCATAAGGGTAAAAATGAAAGTAAGCGCTACGCTGCATAATCAAACCTCATCTGATGGTAAAATCTGGACTGTAGAAGGTATTGCCGAAGATCTTGTAAATATTGCAGCTTTTACAGATCCTGTTTATTACCTGAATAAAACATTCAGAGTTCAGAATACAGGTAAAACACCCTTAGATCTTGTAATGAAGTTTCAGGTTGATGCTAAAAGATTGACCTTAATTTCAATGAGACTTAGAGTTTCTGAGGGTTGGATTGCAACCGGAGATTCTGAATTATAAATAAACAGAGATAAAGATAATGTTTGAACACTTGTAGCCCTGTCCTTTTATTATGGCAGGGCTTTTTAATCAGGAGGTTAAAAATGAAAGCAATATTAAAATTAACATTAACGATATATTTATTTTCCTCACTACTAATCTGTCAGGAAGAATTTTATTGGGGAGAAGCACCGACCAAAGGGACCAAATTATATTCAATAGTATTTATTAATTCCACAGACGGATTTGCAAAATCAAAAAACGGAGAAACCTTTGTAACAACTAATAATGGCAAAAACTGGACATTGAATAAAAATACTCCTCAATTAGAAACACAAAAGCAACCATTATGGAGTGCAGAAATATATTGCTCGGTAATGCAGACTATCGATGGTGGAAACACCTGGTCTCCTTACTACCTCGAAGAGCAGGAACATTTTTGCAAGGTGTACTTTAAGGATAATAACACTGGCTGGAAGGTTGCTGAAGAATTCTTAAACAAAGTGGTCTTTACTATTAATGAATATATAGGCAAAGATGATACTAAATTACTTGTTGATCATCCACATCAGTGTACAGAATACTATACTAATATTGATTCGGGTTGGGCATTGGGTTGGTGTGTAGGAAATTTTGAAAACTTTCAAGGAATTTCAATGGAGTAAGTTTGAAATGCAAGCTTTAATTTAACCCTGCATCTATTATCGCGCAGGGTTTTTTATTTTTATACAATTTTAATTCTTACCGTAGTTCTTTCCAGCAATTAATTCAGGTTTTCCGACCCGTTTAAAGACGAGCTCTTCCGACTTTCCATTTTATTAAATAATTTTCATCAAACAATTATCTGTACTTTTCAGGAGACTGCCATGCGTTCATTTCTTTTCACACTTTCAATTCTAATTTCTATTGTTTTATTAATCAGCTGTGGACCAAGTAATACAGTAAAAGTTGAATCATTCTCTCCAACGGGAGAGGTTCAGAATCTTACCAACTTCACAATTGAATTTTCCGAAGATCTTGCGCCTGTGGATGTTCAGGAAAAATGGTTGGATGAAGAGTTTGTTACTTTCTCTCCTGCAATCCAGGGAAAATTTAAATGGACATCGCCAAGCACTCTCATTTTTTCACCTGATGCACCACTCGATCCGATACAGGCGTATGAAGCAACTATCAATAAAAATGTGCTGTTCAAAACAACTTTTTCACCTGATTTTGAAGAATACAGTTTTCATACTCCTTACTTTGATGTGACTAAAGTCGATTTTTTCTGGACAAACATACCTTACCAAAATTACAAGCTGAGTGTACAGGCTAACATTCATTTCAACTACCCTGTTGATCCAAAATCTTTGAGAAACTTTCTTGAAGTGAAGAGAGTTGGAGCAGAGGTTACAGATTTTCAGATTATTTCAGAGCAAAGTGCTGATGTAATTGCAATAAATTTTGGAGAGGTTCAGCAGACAGATAAAGAGCAGCTCTTTTCAGTTCGGGTGAAAGAAAATCTTGTTTCAACAATTGGGAAAGATGGATTGAAAGAAGCCCGTTCATTTGAAGTTAAGCTTCCGCCAATTACAAGGCTGGCAATTACAAATGTAGCAGCAGGTTTTGATGGCAGCACAGGCTGGATTGAAGTTTCAACAACGCAAACATTGGATGATAAACGATTAAAAGATTTTATCAGTACAGAACCAACCAAAAAACTAAACTTCTCCGTAAGCGGAAATTTATTAAGGATTGAAACAGATCTCGATAATATTCAAACTGTTGAGTTGAAGATTAAAAAAGGACTTCCCGGATTATTTGGCGGTGAACTTGAATTTGATTACGAACAGGAAGTCTCTATGGTTAATGTTCAGCCTTCAATCAATTTTACTGATAAAAGGGGAAAGTATCTCATGCTGGGTGGTGAAGAGAATCTTAAAGTGAATGCAGTAAACATTAGCGAAGTTGAGGTTGAAGTCTCGCAGGTCTTTAAAAACAACATACTTCATTTTCTTAATCAGTACGGATACTATTACTACTATGACGAGTATGAATACGAATATTACAATCCTCAGTATTATGTGGGAGATTTTGGGAAAACGCTGTATGAGGAAAAAATTAAATTGCCCGAGGGTCAAAACTGGCTTAAGAGTTTTACGGTTAACCTCAATAAAGCGTTGGGTCAAAAGTATAAAGGAATTTATACTGTTTCCGTTCGATCATCCGAAGAGCGCTGGAGAGCGGCCTCAAAAATGGTTGCCATATCCGATCTGGGGATTATTTCAAAATATTCAGATAATGAAATTTATGTTTTTGTAAATACAATCAGTGGTGCGCAGCCTGTTGCAGATGCTGAAGTAAATATAATCTCAACAAATAATCAAACAATTCTCACAGGTAAAACTGATGGTGGCGGTGTTGTGGTGTTTAAGGATGTTAAGAAAAACACTGAAGGATTCTCTCCAAGACTTGTTGTCGTGGAAAAAGGAGAAGACTTGAACTACATAGATTTAAGAGAGAGCAATGTTGAGACTTCACGTTTCGATGTTGGCGGACTTACACAGTACGCTGCTGATTTTAATGTGTTTTTATATTCACCAAGGGATATATATCGCCCGGGTGAAGAAGTTCAGCTTTCAGCAATTATAAGAAATGATAAAATTAAAGTTGTAAAAGACGTCCCGGTGATAATTAAACTTGTTACTCCAACAGGAAAAGTTTTTGAAGCATACAAGAAAGAGCTTAACGAACAAGGCTCGTTCGAACTTTCATTTACTCTGCCTGAATATTCCCAGACCGGTGGTTACTCTGCAGATGTTTACACCGGCAGCAACCAATTTATCGGTTCATATAAATTTAAGGTTGAAGAATTTGTACCGGATAAAATAAGAGTGAATGTCAAATCGGATAAAGAAAAAACCAAACCTGGTAATAAAGTAAAAATTGATGTTGCTGCGGAATTTCTCTTTGGCGCGCCAGCTGCTGAGATGAAATATGAGGCTGATATTCAATTAAATCACAGATCATTCTCAAGTAAAAATTTTCCAGGATATGTTTTTTCAAATTCATCTATCACTAATACTACAATTGATCATACTTTCCTTGAAGGTCAATTAGATTTTGAAGGTAAAACAAAAATTGAATACAGCATTCCATCCGAAATTAAGAGTAAAGGAGTTGTAACCGGAACGGCTTATGTAAGTATTTTTGATCTGACAGGCAGAACCGTAACACGCTCCGCAAGCTTTGATGTTTATCCGAAGGATTACTTTATCGGGATAAAAGCAAACGACTATTATTACGGTGTGAACGAGAATATAAGTTTTAATCTTATTGCAATTGATAAAAATGATAAGCAGATAAATAATTTCTCCGCTAAGGTAAAGCTTGTCCGGTATGAATGGCAGACTGTGCTGAAGAGAGATTATAACAATCGTTACTATTACGCATCAGAAGAAAAAGAAGTTCATGAATGGGAGAAGGATGTTACAATTAACGGTCCTACTAAATTTAATTTTATGGTTTCAAAGTCCGGCAAATATGAATTAAGAGTTTTTAAGAAAGATAGTGGTGACTATGAAAAAAACGCCTTTTATGCTTATGGCTGGGGCACATCAACTGCAGGCTCTTTCGAGGTTGATAAAGAAGGAAGAGTTGAGATTGTATTTGATAAAGAGCAGTATGAACCGGGAGAAAAAGCAAAAATTCTTTTCACTTGTCCATTCTCAGGAAAATTACTCGTTACACTTGAACGAGGGAGTGTTTATTCTTATGAATATATTGATGTCCAGAGTAAATCAGCAGAACTTACCCTGTCGCTCAGTGATGAACATATGCCTAACGTTTATGTAACAGCAACACTATTCAAAAAGCACAGTAAAGATGATACCGCACCATTTCTTGTAGGCCATGGTTTTGCTTCAGTGAAAGTTTTGAAAAATAGAAACAAACTGCCTGTTTCTATTTCTGCCCCGCACAAAATAAAACCCAAAACTACACAGCAAATAACAATTAAGACTGAACAAAGTAAGGATGTTTATGTTACTCTTGCAGCAGTTGATGAAGGTATTTTGCAAATAACAAATTTCTCCACTCCCGATCCTTATGGATTTATGTACGCAAAACGACCATTAATGGTTGAAAGTTATGATTTATATAAACTGCTGCTTCCTGAAATTGTGTCAATCAGTTCATCAACGGGTGGTGGTGATATGATGGAAGAACAGCTTAAGAAAAGAACCAACCCGATTTCCGTGAAAAGATTTAAGCTTCTTTCTTATTGGAGTGGAATCAAGAAAACTAACAGCGATGGTATTGTAGCCGTTACGTTAAATATTCCTCAATTCAACGGAGAAGTGCGTTTAATGGCAGTTGCTTACACTGATTCTCGTTTCGGTTCTGCCGAACAGAGAATGAAAGTAGCTGATGACCTCATCATTGAACCACAAGTTCCTAGATTTCTTGCGGTAAATGATTCGCTTGTTACACCGGTGTCAGTAGTAAACATTACGGATAAAACTGCGACCGTGGATGTTACTTTGAAAGTTGAAGGTCCTCTGAAGATTACATCATCAACAAAAAAATCTTTAAAGATAGAACCGAATTCAACAAAAAGTGTTAGCTTCAGCATAGTTGCTCAGTCACAGGTTGGTGCCGGGAAGATAGTTTTCGAAACTTCGGGATTGGCAATTGTAAAAGAGGAAATTGATATTGCAGTAAGACCAATTTCTCCACTGATAGTTGAAACAGGATCAGGAACAATTGAAGCTGGTAAAGAAATTAAAGTTGAAATGCCAAAGAATTTTATGAAAGGCACTCAAAGTACAACTTTAACAATCAGTAAATTTCCAGCGGTAAAGTTTGCAAAGCAGTTGAAGTATCTTGTTGGATATCCTCACGGATGCATTGAGCAGACTACATCAAGACTATTCCCTCAACTTTACTTTGAGGATTTAGCAAAACTTGTTGCACCGGAACTGTATAGGTCAAACAATCCTGTCTATTATGTGAAGGAAGGTCTACGGAAAATTGAATCAATGCAATTGTATGATGGTTCGTTGGCGTACTGGCAGGGAGGAACAGAAACAAGCTGGTGGGGTTCCATCTATGCTGCTCACTTCTTAATCGAAGCAAAAAAAGCTGGATTTGACGTATCAGAAACTGTGCTGGATAAACTTACAAGGTACTTATCACAACGAGCTAAAGAGCAAAGCACATATGATTATGTAACATACCTACCTACAGGCAGAACCATAAAGAAAATTGCACGTAAAGAAATTCTCTATTCGCTCTACGTACTTGCACTAGCTGGAAAGGGAGATATTGCAACTATGAATTATTACAAAGCGAGACCTCATCTTGTTTCAAGAGATATGCTTTATATGCTTGCAGGTTCTTATGCTTTGATGGGAAGATGGAATAATTATTATGAAATTGTTCCGAATGCATTTTCACCTGAAAGGACTGATCGGTTAACTGGAGGCAGCTTTGATTCTGATATCCGTGCAAACGCAATTATGTTGAATGTTCTTCTGGAAGTTGAGCCGGCTAGTAAACAAGTTCCGGTTATTATTAAGTATTTGTCTCAGAATGCAGATAGAATGTATTCAACACAGGAAAGGTCTTTTGCTTTCCTTGGATTGGGCAAAGCTGCAAGTTTGAGTGCTGATGCTGATGTCACTGTTGACATTCTCGTGGATGGAAAATCAATAAACAAATTTTCCGGAAAAGATTTAACGGTAACAGATGAAAAGTTGAACACTGCAAATGTTATTCTGAAAGCTAGCGGTAATGGTGAAGTTTATTATTTCTGGAGTGCTGAGGGTGTAAAGATAAATGAAAAAGTAAAAGAAGAAGATTCTTATTTACAGATAAGAAGAACTTTCTATAGTTATAAAACCGGCAGATTTATTCCTGATTATCGCTTTTATCAAGGTGAATTAATTGTATGCAAAATTGAATTAACCGGTTATGAAAGAAATGCAGAAAATATTGTCATCACCGATTTGATACCTGCAGGGTTTGAAATTGAGAATCCAAGACTTAATCCTGCAACCGAATTAAATTGGATACATCCGAATCCAATTAATGTGCAGTATATGGATATCCGAGATGACAGGTTATTGCTTTTTACCGGTTTATCAAGAAATCAAACAAAAGGATTCTATTACCTGCTTCGTGTTGTGAATCAGGGTACATACCAGCTTCCCGTAATTGGCGCCGAAGCGATGTACGATCAAGAGTACCATTCATATCACGGTGCCGGAGTTGTTAAAGTCATGCAAAGATTGGGAGAGTAATATCATCCCGAACTTGTTTCGGGATTTATTAATGTTAAAATTAAGACCTTGAACCAAGTGCAGGGGCACTTTATAAAATTATGCACTTTGAATTAATAAAAAAATATGATCGAACAATAAAGACTTTTTTTACTGTCTTACTTCTCTTTATTATACTGGACTTATTATTTCCACTTCCGGCAAGAAAAGAATTCTCAAAAGAAATACATGCGAAAGATGGATCGCTGCTCACAGCCTATCTGACAAGTGATGATAAGTGGAGATTGAAAACAGAATTGGAAAAAGTATCGCCCGATTTTGTCAAAGCAATAATTAAAAAAGAAGACGGCTGGTTTTACTGGCATTTCGGAGTAAATCCTGTTTCAATTCTTAGAGCAACTATTGATAATATTATCAGCGGAAAAGTTGAATCAGGTGCTTCCACAATTACAATGCAGGTTGCAAGAATGCTTGAATCCAAGAAGCGGACTTATCTTAATAAAATAGTTGAGATGTTCCGTGCGATTCAGCTTGAGATAAAATATTCCAAAGAAGAGTTGCTTGAACTTTATTTAAGCCTTCTTCCTTTTGGTGGTAACATTGAAGGTGTAAAATCAGCTTCGTACATTTATTTCAACAGACCGCCAGATAAACTCAGTCTCGCACAGTCTATAGTATTGGCAGCAATCCCAAATGATCCAAACTCATTAAGATTGGACAGATCGAATGAAGAAATAATCACCACGAGAAATTTTTGGATAAACAAATTTAAACATGAAAAAATATTTTCATTATCAGATCTAAAAGATGCTCTAGACGAACCTGTTGAGAAAAACAGGTTTGCTATTCCGGTTCTCGCTCCACACTTCAGCTTTTATGTAAAAGAAAATTTTAAAGGGGATATAATTAGCACCACTCTTAATCCTTCAATTCAACAAGCTGCTGAAAATATTCTGCTACGTAATGTTAGAAATGTATTTTACAAAGGAATTACAAACGGGGCAGTTTTAGTGATCGACAACGGAAATTCATCAGTGGTTGCTTATTGCGGCTCTGCAGATTTTAACGATGAAAGTTCATTCGGTCAGGTGAATGGCATTATTGCAATCCGTTCGCCCGGTTCTACTTTAAAGGCTGCACTTTATGCGTATGCATTTGATGAGGGAAATTTAACACCACAGATGAAGTTTGCAGATATTCCAACTGATTTCCATGGTTATCAGCCTGAGAATTATGATCTAAAATTTTATGGAAATGTTTCCATTGAGTTTTCACTTGTAAATTCATTGAACATTACTGCTGTTAAACTTCTTGAGCAAACAGGCTTGAATAATTTTATAGGTTTTCTTGAAGGTGCCGGATTCAATCAGATTCAGAGGCAGAGGAACAAACTTGGACTTTCAATGATACTTGG
>Ga0209536_100016208_pt1 | contig 10605 bp, 9 predicted proteins | sample DeeMarSeWOR28_12_FD_187461 | JGI IMG/M metagenome (GOLD analysis project Ga0209536, IMG submission 187461) | Marine sediment microbial communities from White Oak River estuary, North Carolina - WOR-2-8_12 (SPAdes) (version 2) | ecosystem: Environmental > Aquatic > Marine > Intertidal zone >...
CGGGGAAGATGGACTTTCAATACCGCAGTAGGTTTTGTAAGTCCTAAATTTGAAGTGAATGATCTTGGTTTCGGTTCTTTCAGCGATTATATCAACGCACATTTTCATACCAATTACATCTGGAATGTTCCAACAGATTTTTATCAATACTTTGGATTCAATGCATCAGCATTTGTCAGTTATGATTTTGGCCTAAAAAGAATAGCGGAAGGTTACAGGATTGGATCATATTTAACTCTCCGTGATTTTTATGGCGCCAATTTATCTTATTTATATAATCCTTCAACTTTAAATTCAAGAAGAACACGGGGTGGACCTTTAACGATAAACCCCGAGCGACATTCTATTAACTTTGACTTGTACACAGATAACAGAGTCTGGTGGGTATTAAATATCGGTGGAAATTATAATACCGGGGAAGATGGAGTCTCCCGCGGAATTTATACAAATCTTGAATTCAAAGTTCTTCCAACTTTAACTGTTTCATTTGGACCTGAGTTTTATAAGGACATTTTCGAAACTCAATGGATAGGCAATTTTGCCGATCCTGCTGCAACTGAAACTTATAACTACCGATATGTTTTTGCCCATCTTGACCAAACAACATTTTCGGCTAACATCCGTTTTGATTGGATTATGAATCCCAAATTAAGTTTTCAAGTATATCTCCAGCCACTTATTTCTTCTGGTAACTATAGTGATTTTAAATTCCTTGAAAGACCTACTTCTTATGATTACACAATTTATGGGGAAAACGGATCCACAATTGAGCAAGTAACAAATGCAAATGGTGCTGTAATATCATACACACTTGATCCCGATGGAGAAGGATCTGCTGAAGGCCATACTATTGGTAATCCAAATTTCAATTTTGTCTCGCTTCGGGGAAATGCAGTTTTAAGATGGGAGTATATGGCAGGCTCAACACTTTATCTTGTCTGGACGCAAAGTAGAGCAGACGTGGGACCAACTGGCGAATTTGAGTTTAGCAATTCCTTTAGAAATTTGATGAGCATTCAGCCGGATAATATTTTTATGCTTAAGATAACTTACTGGCTATAAAGATAATTTTTTACCTGCATTAAATTAATATTATATTTTTATTCGTTTTTTGATGAAATAGCTTATTAATGAGGTGGTAAGATACTGTATCCTTAAATTTAAGTAGCCTATTGTGATATTCATTAGTTTTCATATTTTTAAGTGTGGTTTTTGCCACAATGTTATTTATTTACTTAATTGAGGTTCTAGTGAGCAAAAAACTTTTTGTGGGAAGTCTCCCATGGGCAGTCAACGACGAAAGTTTAAAACAAGCTTTTGCACCATACGGCAAAGTTGTTTCTGCCACAGTTGTAACAGATCGCCGGTCCGGACGTTCAAAAGGTTTTGGTTTCGTAGAATTTGAAAATGATTCTGAAGCCAAAGCAGCTATCGAAGCACTTAATGGTTCTGAACTAAACGGCAGGAACATTGTTGTGAACGAAGCAAAACCAAAGGAGAAAGAATAGGAATAAAATTTCTACTGGCTAAATTTGTTTGTTAAAGCGCTCTTTTTACGGGCGCTTCTTTTTTTTAAAAAAAAATGTACTATTTCGTTAAAACAAAAATGAATTAAGCGCAATTATAAAATTATTTTCACCACGATAATTCAGCTTCCAGCCAAACTCAAGCTTCATTGGAATAATTCCCTGCCCTATCCCGAATCCAATTTCGTAAAAAGGTTTGTTAAAAGTTTTTACTTCCCTGGGCAGGATTGCCTGTGATTCGTTTCCAATTTCTGATAAAGCTGAATTGAAAAATATACTCAGAGTGATTTCCCAATCTTTTAGTCCCGGAACTTTGAGAAGTTTAAATATCTCATCATGGAAATCATATTCAAAATAGAGTGCAGCAACTCTCTCACCAAAAACTTCATTGACTCTCAGAGTTCTGAACGTGAATGGTTTTGACAGCCACTGAAGGTTTCCCGGTAACGCATACATATTCTGATAAGGTAATGTTCCAACATTATACATCCCGAATAATCTTATGTTAAAGTAAGTTGAGCGAAAAGATCTTGTAAAATTGGTTATGTACATTTTGTAAGTGGTATAATTCAAATCACTGTTCAGCAAGTCCTGATTTGAATACGTAATATCACTGCCTAAAATAGTATAAGAATCTCCCATAGATGTTCTTCGTCTGAAATAGCCATCTTCTATATAATCTCTAAAATCTAATTTAAATCCTACTGTTAAGGCATTTATACTAATTTCATAGATTGGTGGATTGGGAGGATAGTCTTTATCCTTCCTGAAAAATGAAAATTGAGTGTTCGTATATGCATTCTTGTCTTTATGCGTAAGAAAACCAACGCTCAAATCAAGTACAGGAAATACCTCACTTTCAAATTTGAAATCAAATCCGGATGAGTAATAATAACTGCGGAATTCTTCTTTGTTCAATAAAGCTAATAATGAAGCAGTTAAATCTGTATAGTCATCGGATTTTCCAAAGAGTTCCTTTATAGAATTGAATAGGTTAAGATTAACTGATGTCGTCCTGTAGTCACCAAGTAAATATTCAAATGCAAAATCCGATTTAAATCGCTCATCAGAAAAACCATAAGCAAGGTTCAAAGATGAATTCAGCCTTTGATCGAGAAAATCCTCCAGATAGAATGAGAGTCTGGGTGTAAATCCTTCAACACTGTTGAATCGCCAGCAATTCAATGTTCCGTTAGTCGAAAAATATTCATTGAAATAGATCCTCGTACTCACCCATGAGAATTCATCCCAAAAAGAAAAAGGCAATTGTTGTAAACTATCAATCCGATGGTAAGCGGATTCTTCTTCTGTAGTATTTGGGATTGTTTGTGCTGACATCCAGAACAATGAATCTTTTTTATCAGCATCCGGAAGAACCGTCACAATCGCTTTGGAGAAAATATCGTCGCTTAAAGCTGGATTGATTTTATAATCATACAAAATTGTATTCAGTTCAAATCCGAATCGTGCGAGACCAAGTATGTTGCCTTTCATAAATAGCCTGTAATCAACAGGCATATAAATTCCGTCATAACTGAAAAATTGCTGAAAGATGCCAATCGTGTCAAAAATTCCACCAACATTTGCTGAACGGTTAAGTTCAAGATTTACAAGGATAAGTTCATAAGTACTGTCATTAATAAAAACACTTCCTACGAACCCCGGATCGTCTGCACTCTCAGGACTCATAAATATTTTGTAAACTTTTCTATCGTTCATCAAAACTACTCTGTCGATGTAATAGTAGTAATATTCAAGTGCTTCATTTGAAATCGGACTGGGAAGTTTACTCCCAAAAAATCTTATATCATCTTCATAAAAATTTTGAATCAGTCTACCACCAGTAACAACATTGATTGTCGGCGGGAAATTTGCACTCTGCTTCCGTGCGATAATAACATCTTTAAACAGGTCCGGTTTTTTAAAATAGCCTTTACTTTGATTTTCAATTATTCCTGTAATTTTTAAATCGGTTGAATCTTCACCCGTTCCTATCCCTGCAGATACAGTTCTGCCCCTGGCACTGATCTCGTCAGTTGTTCTGACTATTCCTTTTGTATAAGCTTCATATTCATAACTATTAAGCTTTTCATTTCTTTCATGCTTTTTCTTTATTGCTTTTCTAATGATTTCAAGAGCTGGATTTTCACCAGGAAGAATGACTACATCGGGTAACAGAACCTCAGTTTCCTTCAAAGTAAAATTTATTTCTTCCATACTTTTTGAAATATCGATAAATAACGTATCAGAAAAGTAACCAATGTATGATGCTACAAGAGTATATTTACCAGCGGAAAGTTTGAGCTCATAAAATCCTTTTGAATTTGCTGCCGTACCAAGTGTAGTATTAATAACCCTCACATTAGCATATGCAAGCGGATTATTGGACTTTACGTCTGTAATTCTCCCTGTCAATTCAAATGTTTGAGAAAATAAACTGCTTGAAACAAACAAGAACGTGAAAGCTAAACGAATAATTTTCATAAAGAAATGATATTGGGAATTATTCAAATGTAACTAAAACATTTATTTTTACTATGAGTAAATAATTAGTGTTATAATTATACGGTTATTCTTTTTATCTTAATAAAAAAACTGGAATCGATATTACAATGCATTTTAACAAATTTATTCTTTTATTAGTGTTTTTATGCCTGCAACTAGTATATCCGCAAGTTCAGGACACCATGGAAACAGATCCTGTAAACATAACTGCCATGGCAATAATCCAGAAATATATCTATGCAATTGGCGGTATGGAAAATTTCAAGAAAGTTACAGACCGAACAACCATAATGTCAGGCTTTGCGATGAACCAACCTATTGCTATCACAATCAAACAAAAATATCCCGATAAGTTATACCAGGAACTTTCTGCAGGGGAAATGAAACAAATAATCTATTATAAAGATGGGAAAGGTAAAATAAAGATTGGTGATGAAATTACAGATATAGAGGGCAAAGAACTTGAAAGGTTAAGACTGGATGCAACAATACAGTTTCTGCTTGATCCCGAGAGTTATGGAGTGAAGGCAGACTTACTGCCAAATGAATACGTAGATAGTGTTGATTGCTACGTAATAAAATTTACTCTGCCTTCAGGGATCCGCTGGTTCCAATACTATGAAATTGCCACAGGATTAAAATTTAAAGAGTCAAAAGAAATACAAACCAAACAGGGTCTGTTTGACCAGGAAACTTATTTTTCAGATTACAGGAGAGTACAAGGAATAAAATATCCTTTCAAGATTATACAGTATTTAGGATTACAGGAAATAGAATTAAATGTTATCAGCATTGAAGAGAACACTAGCCTTGATGACAAAATATTTGAGCTGCCTGAATAAATGAGTTCCAATAAAATTTCTGCAATTGTTTTTGATTTGGGAAATGTACTGCTACCATTTGATTATACTGTTGCAATAAAAAAGCTCAACCAGATTGAACCAAATCTCGGAACAAGATTTATAGAGTTTTATAACTCGAACTACCAATTGCACAGAGATTTTGAAAAAGGAATTGTTTCTGAGACCTCATTTTTGAATACAATGCTCGACGCTGTTGATAATAAAATTAATGCTCAGACTTTTTGCAATATTTATTCCGATATTTTTACTATAAATGAAAACGTTTCAGAGTTACTTCCTGTCTTGAAAAAAGATTACAGACTTTTTCTACTTTCAAATACAAACTCAATTCATCAGGAATATGGTTGGAAAAAATATGAGTTTTTAAAATATTTTGATAAATTGATTTTGTCACACGAGATCAAATCACTAAAACCCGAGGAGAAGATTTACAGAGAAGTCGAAAGGGCATCAGGACTGCCATCTCCAAAACATTTTTATATTGATGATATTCAAGAATATGTTGATGCAGCAGAAAAAATTGGCTGGGATGCAGTTCAGTTTGTTGATTATAAAAAGCTAATAACCGAACTTGAATTGAGAAATATTATAATTTAAAATATGTTATGTGTTTAATTGTTTTTGCTAAAAACGTTCATCACAAGTTCAAGCTAATTTTTGCTGCAAACAGAGATGAGTTTTATAACCGTCCTAGTGAGCAGGCTGAGTTCTGGTCTGACTATCCCGATCTTCTAGCCGGAAAAGATTTACAAGCCGGAGGAACGTGGCTGGGAATTACAAAGCAAGGTAGGTTTGCAGCGATAACAAATTACAGGGACTTAAAGATTTTAATGCCCGACGCACCTTCACGGGGGAATTTAACGCTCGATTTTTTAATTAGTGATGTTTCGCCTGAAGGATACTATGAAAAGCTTAGACCCGAGTTAAGTAAATACAATGGTTTTAATCTTCTTCTTGGTACCATCGATGAACTTTTTTACTTTTCAAATATGACTGATGGATTAAAGAAAATTGAAACGGGAATTCATGGCATAAGTAATGCAATTCTTGATACACCTTGGCCGAAAGTTGAGAAAGGCAAACAACAGCTTCAAAACTTATTGCAGCATGACGATCTACATGCATGGGAAGTTATTGATATTCTTAAGAATTCAACACAAGCTAAAGATGAAGATTTGCCTGATACCGGAGTGGGTCTTGAACTGGAAAGGATGCTTTCCCCTATTTTTATTAGATCGGAAAAATATGGAACGCGTTGTTCTTCGGTAGCAATGGTAGATAAAGATAACAACGTTAAATTTGTGGAAAAGTTTTTCTTCGATGGGATTGGCCACTTTTCAAACAGAGAATTCAAATTCAGCATTGAGAAATAAGCTTTATGGATGAAAAAGTAATACACGAACAGGATAATAACAGATTTGTTATTTATGTTGAAGGAAGCGAAGCCTATGTTGATTACATAATGAGGGATGATACAATAGATTTATATCATACTTTTACTGATCCTGATTTGCGTGGGAAAGGATTAGCGGCTCATGTAGTTAGAGCCGCTTTTGAATATGCTAAAGAAAATAATTTGAAAGTAATACCAACTTGCTCTTATGTAAGGTCATTTGTCCGCAGATATAAAGAGTATAATGAACTAGTCGTAGAATGAAGTTATTTCAACTTTGCATTAAGCAATATCATTGGTCCTGTTAAAGCTCTTGAAACCGGGCAGCCAGCTTTTGCTTGCTCAGCATATTTCACAAACTTATCATTATCCATTCCTTCGACATCTCCTATTGTATCAAGTTCAACCTTTGTTATAGTAAAACCTGCCTCCTGCTTCTCAAAATGAACTTTTGCATCTGTTTTTATGGAATTTACTTTGAATCCATCCTTTGCTAAAGAATTTGCTAAGGCCATTGAAAAACAGCCTGAATGTGCTGCTCCTACAAGTTCTTCAGGATTTGTAGTTGTTCCAGTTTCAAATCGTGAACTAAAGTCATAAGCAGTATTATTTAATACTTTAGTCTCAGTACTAATAGTGCCCTTTCCACTTTTTAAATCGCCTTTCCATTCGGCATTTGCTCTTCTTATGGGCATATATTCTCCTTGTTTTAATGATAAATAAAATAATAATGAATATACAAATTTAACATTATTGACCTAAAAATGGTTCATTATTTACACTAAGATGCCATTTTTTAACAAAAACTTTTTAATTACATAAATTACAGGAGAACATTTTAAAAGAATTACAGATATTCCAACCGGAGTCTAAGAATGCAAAACAAAATCACATACGTGATAAAACGAACCGGATCAATTGTTCCATTTAAAAAAGAAAGAGTAATTAATGCCATTTACCGTGCAGCCGTTGCTGTTGGGGGAAGAGATAAAGAAAAAGCAGAAGAGCTCGCCGAAAAAGTTATAGAAATACTAAATCAGAAATTTGATGAAAAAACATTCCCGCATATTGAAGACATACAGGATGTTGTTGAAAAAGTATTAATCGAGAATGGTCATGCAAAAGTAGCTAAGGAATACATTCTTTACCGGGAAGAAGCAGCACAAAGAAGAGATGAAGAAGGAAGAATAAATTCAAAATTGAATGAAAATATTCCCTGGGCAAAAGTCTGGAAAAATCTGGACTGGGCAGTTCAGCACAAACTCAGCACAGTTGAATTGTTGAATGAAAGAGTTGCAAAAGGCGAATTTGCCCAGATCGTCCACGTGTCTGAATCATTGTATGAAGATGACGTTGAACTCGCAGCTAGATTAATTATTGAACGCCTGAAAGATCTAAGAATGGTTATGATAAGCGGACCTTCTTCATCAGGGAAAACAAGTACGACCATTAAGCTTGAACAAAAGCTGATAAAGAAAGGATACAAATTCAAAGCACTAATTGTTGATCATTATTTCTTTGATCTTGAATTTCATCCAAAGGATGAGTTTGGTGATTATGACTTTGAAACTCCTCAAGCACTTGATCTGCCTTTAATAAACGAACACCTTGTTAAACTTAGCCAGGGAGAAAAAGTACTAATTCCCAGCTATGATTTCAAAACCGGGACGCGAACACTTGATGTAACCCCAATAAAATTAGAAAAAGACGAAATACTCTTAATAGATAGTCTTCACGGACTTTATCCTGATTTCAGCAAGGACATACCGATTGATGTAAAATTTAAATTGTATCTTGAACCATTGCTGCAAATGAAAGGTCCTGATAACAAATTTATCCGCTGGACCGATATCAGATTAATCCGAAGAATGCTCAGAGATTTTGCCCATCGCGCATACAACCCAACACAGACGCTCGAACACTGGCACTATGTCCGTTCTAGCGAAATGAGAAACATAATTCCTTACAGCAACACAGCAGATTTTATTATCAGCAGTGCGATGCCATATGAACTCTGTTTTTATTCTCACAGACTCGGTAAAGACTTTATTGAATGGGAGAAAAAATACAAAGATGATCCTTTAAAAACTGATGCGTACGAAAGAGCTTCCCGTTTAGCTGAATTACTAAAACACATTACTCCCGTTGCAGACGATTCACCTGTTCCACATGACTCAGTTTTAAGGGAATTTATCGGCGGAAGCAGTATAGTGCATTAATTCATTTTCAAAATAACAAACCTTATTAATTTTTACTGATATATGAGTAAACTATTTTCACCCCTAAAAATTAGAAACATAGAATTAAAAAACAGAATCGCTGTTTCACCAATGTGCCAATACTCCAGTGTGAACGGATTACCAAACGACTGGCATCTTGTTCATCTTGGAAGTCGAGCTGTGGGTGGCGTGGGATTGATACTTACTGAAGCGACTGCAGTCTCTCCAGAAGGAAGAATTTCACCTGATGATGCCGGAATTTGGAATGACGAACAAGCCAAAGCTTACAGAAGAATTACATCATTTATAAAATCGCAAAACGCTGTTCCTGGAATTCAACTGGCACATGCAGGAAGAAAAGCATCAACCTACTCGCCATGGAAAGGAAAAGGAGAAGTAAAAATTGAAAATGGAGGATGGCAGACTCTGGCACCAAGCCCAATTATGTTTGCTGAAAATCTTCCCAACCCGAAAGAAATGGATAGTAACGATATTTCACTTGTAATTAATCAATTCACTAAAGCAGCAATAAGAGCAATTGAAGCTGGATTCGAAGTTATTGAATTACACTTTGCACATGGCTATTTGGTTCATGAATTTTATTCGCCAATCACTAACAAAAGAAATGACAAGTACGGTGGAAATCTTGAAAATAGAAGTCGGCTGGCAATAGAGATTTCTGAATCAGTCCGAAAAACTATTCCAAATAATACTCCACTATTCGTAAGAATCTCATCAACTGATTGGGTGAACGATGGTTGGGACATCGAACAGTCTGTTCAACTTGCAAAATGGCTTAAAGAAGTTGGTGTTGATTTGATTGATTGTTCAAGTGGTGGAAATGTTCCGAATGCGAAAATTCCTACAGCACCGGGATATCAAATTCCTTTTTCTGAGAGAATAAAAAATGAAGCCAAAATTTTAACCGGCGGGGTTGGATTAATAACAACTGCAGAACAGGCGGAAGAAATAATTAGATTTGAGAAAGCAGATATTGTTTTGCTCGCGAGAGAAATGCTGCGAGATCCTTATTTTGCTCTTAATGCAGCTAAAAAATTGAATGTCGAATTAGAAGATTTTCCAAAGCAGTATCTGAGAGCTAAATAATGTATTTTCCCTAAACTTTATTTTATACCAATCATCAAATCAGATCCAAACGAGGTATTCTTTCTTTCTACACTCGTTATTCCCGCAGATTGAAACCATTCCTTCATTTCTTTTTCAGTATAAGTATCACCGTTTGCAGTTCCGACAAGCATATTAAGTGCAAATAATGCACCATGAGAGGGTTGTGTTCTGTCTTCATTCATAACAAAATCGTTTATTATGATCATTCCGTTTTTATTTAAAGAATCTGCACATTTTTTTATAAGTGATTTATTTTGCTCGTAGTTATTAATGTGCACAATAGCTGAAAGAAGAATCAAATCATATATACCCGAAAAATCTTTTGCTAAATAATCACCTTCAATAAATTCAAAATTGGCTGATAAGTTTTCCTCCTCAACATATTTTTTTGTAAGAGAAATTACGTGCGGCAGATCGAGAACGGTTGCTTGGATAGATGGATTTTTCTTAACAATTTCAATTGAAAATGCAGCAGAACCTCCTCCAACATCAAGCATTTTTCTAACATTGGTAAGATCAATCATCATTGAAAGGATTTTTCCTTGATTAACTCCACGATAATGCATAGCAGCAATAAACGCTTCAACCCATTCATCTTTTTCCTTTTTATTCTGATCACCCCGAAATGAAGTTCCTTTTGCTACAGAATCAGTCAGATGGCTCCAAGAGTCCCAAAGATGATTTGTGTGATAAAGATTTCCCATAAACTCGGGTTTTCCTTCAATAAGATAGTTTGCTGACAATTCAGAGTTATAAAATTTTTCGTGAACTTTTTTTAGAATTCCCATCGAGCACAATGCGTTCATTAATCGGTCAGTTGCCTTATGATCAGTATTTATTTTTTTTGAGACTTCTTCTGAAGTCATCATATGTTTATCGAGCACAGAAAAAATTTTCAATTCGACAGCTGATAAAAGAACGCGGCTTTCTCTGAACGCATTTGCTAATTCTCTTAATTCATCAGCTGATTT
>Ga0209536_100016209_pt1 | contig 10605 bp, 12 predicted proteins | sample DeeMarSeWOR28_12_FD_187461 | JGI IMG/M metagenome (GOLD analysis project Ga0209536, IMG submission 187461) | Marine sediment microbial communities from White Oak River estuary, North Carolina - WOR-2-8_12 (SPAdes) (version 2) | ecosystem: Environmental > Aquatic > Marine > Intertidal zone >...
GATGCGTTCGACGAAGAGGTCCAGCGTCTGCGTCAGGAGCCCACCGCCGAAGAACGACGCAATCAGCTCAAGCTGATCCTAGACAGCAAGAAGAAATGAGTTCGGAAGTCTCTGCCGACGTCGAATACATGGCGCGTGCGCTCACGCTTGCGCGTCGTGGCCTCTACACCACCGACCCCAATCCTCGCGTCGGGTGTGTGCTGGTGAAAGACGGCGAGATTGTTGGCGAGGGCTGGCACGAACGTGCGGGTGAACCCCACGCTGAAATCATTGCCATCAAGCAGGCCGGCGACAATGCGCGGGGCGCAACCGCATACGTCACGCTCGAGCCCTGTTGCCATACTGGCCGCACGCCTCCCTGCACCGGTGCCCTGACGGAGGCCGGTGTCATTCGCGTTGTCGCTGCGATGGAAGACCCCAATCCTCTAGTAGCCGGGAAGGGGCTTCAAAGCCTGCGAGATGGTGGTGTTGAGGTTGTTTCAGGAGTGCTGAAATCACAGGCGGAATCGCTCAACCCCGGTTTTGTCACTCGCATGCGCCATCAACGGCCCTTTATTCGCGTCAAGCTGGCGACCAGTATTGACGGCAAGACCGCCATGGCCAATGGCGAAAGCAAATGGATTACCGGAGACGCGGCGCGTGCAGATGTTCAGCGCTTGCGTGCCCGCAGTTCTGCCATTCTGACCGGTAGTGGTACGGTGTTGTCTGATGATCCATCGTTGAACGTGCGCGATCTCGACATCGGGCGTCAGCCCATGCGCGTTATCGTCGATGCCAATCTCAGCACGCCAGAGACTGCAAAAATGCTCAGGCTTGAGGGCAGCACCCTTATCGCCACCGCCAGCGAAGACGCCGATCAGGCCGAGATACTGGTTAGTGCCGGCGCGGAAGTGATCTGTCTGCCGGCCGGTCCTGATAAAGTGGACCTGTCTGCCCTCATGCATCACCTTGCTGCCCAGGAGGTAAATGAGGTGCTGGTCGAGGCCGGTTCAACCCTGTGCGGTTCTCTTATCGAGTCAGCGCTGATTGATGAACTCGTTATCTATATTGCTCCGCACATCATGGGTCATGATGCGCGCGGGATGTTTCGTCTGCCGGCCCTCGAGAAAATGGCCGACCGGATTTCGCTGAAAATTACTGACGTTCGCGCCGTCGGCGATGACTGGCGAATCACTGCCATCCCGAAGCACAACGCAGAGTAATCGCAGAACCATTATGTTTACCGGAATTATCGAGGCAGTTGGTCACATTGCGGCAATGGATCCGAAAGGCGGCGATATGCGCCTGCGTGTCGATACTGCCGGGCTGGACATGGCCGATGTACAGCCGGGTGACAGCATCGCCGTCAGCGGTGTGTGCCTGACCGCGGTCGAGCTTGGTAGCCAGTATTTTATCGCCGATGTCTCCGCGGAAACGCTTGCCCATACTACGTTGGGAAAATTGAAGGTTGCTGACAAGGTCAATCTTGAAAAAGCGCTGACGCCATCAAACCGTCTGGGCGGTCATCTGGTGAGCGGCCATGTAGACGGTGTCGGAGAGGTGCTCACACGCGATAACGATGCGCGCTCAATCCGCTTTCGCATCAAGGCGACCGAGTCACTTTCGCGCTATATCGCGAAAAAAGGATCTATTTGTGTTGACGGGATTAGTTTAACGGTGAATCACGTCGAGGATGACGTATTTGATCTGAACATCGTTCCGCACACGCTCGCGCATACCACCATGGAAGCATTCAAACCAGGACGCAAGGTGAATCTTGAAGTCGACGTGATCGCTCGCTATCTCGAACGATTGCTCCAGGGAAAAGAGTCGTCGCCCAGCGGCGGAATATCGATGGACCTTTTGAAAAGATACGGTTTTTCCGACTAGAAAATTAGCGCCTGACTACCGGCCAGTCCGGTGATCCATGCAATAATATTTCAGGCATCCCTGCCGTGCTGCCGGAATATTATTATTTACACTGCAATTTTTTCAGTGCTTTCCAGCCGCCTCTGGCCTCGTATAGTCTGTCGATATCTACGATCTCCACATAGACATCTTTGCCCCCGAGACCATTGTCTTTCAGCACGTTGCATACGTATTCTGCGTACTCGTCGATATACCCCATGTCTTTTTTGACACCGACTGCAAACACGCGGGCCTCGGGCCAGGCGGAGCCCTGTGCACGGCCATCGCCACCAGCGCGTTTGAACATTGCCTCGACTGCCTGACGTTTGTCATCCAGCCCGTCCCCAAACTGGGCATACGCACTCGAAAATGAAACTGCAATGGCGAGTGCGATAAAAATCTGTAAAAAACTAATTCCGTGACGTTGCGTCGGCGACTTATTGATCATTGCGGTCCTCTTTGTCAGGTCTTTTCCTTAATGAGGAAACTACTATAGCCCAGACGGTTATCGTTTGTCTCTATTGGAACACAATACACCCGACTCGATCGCTAAAAAACGGGTCGGTGTTGGTTAGGCGGAATTCAGTAGTCTTGAAGGAAGTGGATGTCTCGGAAAATCGACCGACAGTCGAGTTCTTGTAAGGGCCAGAATTGATCCGGCTTTACTGCGCTAAGGGAGGTCCCACCGCAAACCAACGGTAAAGATGTTTCCGAAACTCGATCCGTCAGCCGCTCGACCATCGCTGTACTGGAGTTCAGTGTATACGGTTCTGTCGAGACCCCTAAGACTGTACCTCAATCCCACTATGCCATAGCGAATCCTGTATTGGCCGGCCTGGGTTTCGCCGGTGTCTGGAACCAGATAATTCCAGCCGCCAACGAGCCAGAATTTATTTGTGACCTGGAAGTTTCCATAGACCTCCCATCCAAGGCCATCAAAATAGACACCCTGGTCTGTGGTGTGGAGATTCATGGTTCGTGAAAGCGTGGTGCCCAGAAACCATTTTTTACCAATGTGTCTTGCACCGAGAAGCAGCGCTTGCGTATCGCCATCTATGCCGGCGGCGGTGAGGGCAGGGGCGCCGGGATTAGCCAACTGGCTGTGGTTGTAGGCGATGCCAAACGCCAGATCGTCGCGCGACTGTATGACCGAACTCAGGCCAATTCCCAGCGCATACTTCTCTGAAGCGACGCCAGGGATCGAATTGCCGTACTGAACCTGTGCGTTGACCTTGATCGGTTTTATGCCGAGACGCCTGGTAAGTGGGCCGGTCTGATAACGGGACTGCAGTAAATTATCGGCACGCCCGGTACCGGTGGCGCCACCGTCTGTGCCCGCATTGAACGCACCGCTGGCGTTGCCACCGGTGCCGTCGAAGCGATCAGTGAAGCTGGCGACCTGGTAGTAGGTAGACCAGTTTTTTCCAACGATAAAATATGATTTCGGTGTTTCATAACCAACGTAAGCGAGTCGATTAAAAAGGCTGCTGCTGGTATCAGTCGGACTACCACCCGGATACAGCCAGCGGTTTACCTCCGAAAAAATGTTGAAGCCGTATTCGGCGTGCGCGAACCAGGAGTGAGATTCTTTCGTTGTCGATTGCCAGTTGAGACCGGCGCGCGACCCATCGTCGTCCCATACATTCGCTGACCCGGTTGTGCGGTTCCGGACGCGAACGCTGCCGTAGAATTTGAATCCTTTGGTAGCAGGCGCGACCTCGTCAGGCTGATGCAGTTTTTCCGCCTCGCGTTGCGCCATCGGGTCCTCTTCGGACGCAGACTCCCGATCTCTTGCATCCACTTGTTCCTTGTCAGGCATCATTGGCTCCGCCGCCAGGCTAACGCCAGATGCAAAAACTGGAATCAGAACGACTAATGCGCCAGGGAAGAACCAGGGTTGGGGGGATGTTTCGATGGACATGAATCGCAGGTTTATCCGTGGGAAAAATTCTGGTCAACCGGCCAGTCAGTTTCACTCAACCCGGCGATGTTGGAATACACCCAATTCATTGGTGTGCGTATCTGGACTATTGCAGGCCAATCCGGCTTTTCAGTTGCTGCCTGAGTCGTTCGGTATAGTCATCAGGGAAAACCCATGTCGGCAGCTCTTTATGCCGAACCAGCCCTCGCTCCCCAGGTGCGAGGTTGTACCTCAGTGTCATCAACACGTCGCTGCTTACCCACGGGCTCTTGCGGAAGTACGCGTGGCCATTTCCCGCGGCGGCTTCTTCCGCATTGGTAACATCGATAGTAATCAGGTCCCGGGTTCGATTCAGATAGTCGCGAACGTGTGGCGCCATATTTTCCGGGGTAAAGACCTGGCCCAGGCGACGACGGGCAAACACAAAATTGGATATGCCCAGCGCCTTGTCTGTGTCGGACATATAGATAGTGAAGTCATCCATAACATTCAGCAGTCCATCTTCCAGAAGACCGGAGAAGATTCCCCGATCGGAATCGCTGCCGACCAGTATCACGTGACCGATCCTGAGTTTACGCGCAATGTTGCTCTTGCTTTTTCCGGAATTGAGTAGCGCAAGCTGACCCAGGGCGTCAATCGCGACGCGCGTTCCGGCACTGTAGGCAATAATATGAATGCGCTCTGCATTGGTTTCTTTTGCCAGATATTCCAGCATCAGGCGCAGGTTGCGCGAAGAGTAGGCCGCCGTTTCCAGGTCCTTGGCGTAGGCCCAGGTGCTCGGTGTCGATGGCCAGGCGTAGGCGATGAAGGCGCCCTCATAACCCAGGAAGTGCCACAGCTCGGTGGCGACTAACAGGGGATTGGAAAAGACGACCTTGTATCCATGGATGTAAATGTATACATCCTTGTTCTTCGATAGCGCGAGTTTAGCGTTTATCAACGCGGCAAATCGCTTGTTCGCGGACTGGAGATCATCTGCCTTTTTGGTCTTGAAAACGGCGCTACGGCTACTGTCGAGCACCCCGAATTCTACTGTTTCTGTAACGCTTAGCGGGTAGTCGCGCCCACGATTCTTTAGCAGGGATATTTCCCTGGCTTGCTCCCAGTTAAGGTTTTCTTTACCGAGCTTGAATCGCCCCAGGCCGAGTCGAAGAATATGACCACGCTCGTTCTCATAGAAATCCTCTTTGCTGTCGCCGCTTACCGGTTCCCGGTCGGTAGCATAAAGAATTCCGTCGTACGGATATGTCCTGGTTTCCAGGTCCGCAGCGAACGGGTTTAGCTCCTTTTCTTCGTAAACTTTGGGCGCCGGCATCAGGTTGAGCTGGTAGGGGCCTTTGCCAGAGCAGGCGCTTAGTAACAGCGGTGCCAATACAATCAGTGTGGTTGCTAACCACGTGCTGCTGCCGCCGTACGGGAGGAATTCTCGGATACTGTTCAAACTATCGTTCCAGATGACCATCTCGAGAGATTGTTGCATCAGGGGGGCATCAAGCCAAGACCGCAGGTCAATTCGGCGTCTATCGCGGATAAACCGGCCGGGTTCGTGCGCAGCCGGACACATTTCCTGGTGCGGAACGCGCCATGGTGATGATGGAATTTCCTTTTGAATCGCTAGGTTATCGCTGGTATGCTCTGCGACCCCTTGAATCAAGGGTCTGCGCGACGTCGCAAGTAATACAAATTTGCAGGTATCGAATGAAAATCAGTCCGGCAACCGAGATTATTGAAGAGCTGCGCCAGGGGCGCATGGTCGTGCTCATGGACGACGAAGATCGCGAGAACGAGGGTGACCTGGTCATGGTTGCCGAGCACTGTCGTGCCGAAGACGTGAACTTCATGGCCAAATACGGCCGCGGTCTGATTTGTTTGACGCTGACCCCTGGCCGCTGCCGCCAATTGAATCTGCCGCTGATGGTGAACGATACCCAGTACCAGCGCACCACTAACTTTACGCTGTCTATCGAAGCCGCCGAAGGCGTGACTACCGGTATTTCCGCCGCTGACCGCGCCACGACGATCCAGGCGGCGGTAAAAAAAGAGGCTAAACCAACCGATATCGAGACGCCAGGCCATATCTTCCCGTTAATGGCCCAGCAGGGCGGGGTGCTGACCCGTGCCGGTCATACCGAGGCAGGGGTCGATCTGGCGCGTTTGGCGGGCGCCGAGCCAGCCAGTGTCATTTGCGAGATCATGAACGAAGACGGCACCATGGCACGTCTGCCCGAGCTACTTGAGTTCTCTGAACACCACGGTCTCAAGATCGGGACCATCGCCGACCTGATCCGTTACCGACTGGAGAATGAATCGACAGTAGAACGTGTGGCGGAAGGCAAGGTACCGACGCCTTTCGGCGAGTTTTGCGTTATTGCCTATCATGACGGCATTCATGGTGATATGCATCTCGCCCTGATCAAGGGCGACATCAAGCCTGACGAGCCAACGCTGGTCCGCGTACATGTTCAGGAGAGTCTCCTGGATCTGTTTACCACCGCCCACCGACCCGGGAGTTTCTCCCTGTCGTCGGCGCTGTCTTATGTTGCCGAAGCAGGTGCAGGCGTGGTGGTCGTATTGCGGGAAGAAGAGTCGGCGAATGATCTGTCAGCGCGCATCTCCCTGTTCACAAAACAGGTAGAAGGTGGCGAAAAGCGCAAGCCGTCGGGCGAGAACAATGTATTGCGCACCTATGGCCTTGGTAGCCAGATTCTGGCTGATCTCGGTGTACGCAAGATGCGCGTCATGGGTCACAAGCTAAAAGTGCCTGCCATGTCAGGATTTGGATTGGAGATCGTAGAATATGTCGAAGATCTCGAAGAGGATAAAACCAAGAAAAAGGTATCGGGATGACAGACGTAAAATCAATTGAAGGCGACCTGCAGGCGCGCAACGCCCGGTTCGGCATTGTGCTGGGAAGATTCAACGCTTTTATCGGCGAACCATTACTGGCCGGTGCCATTGATACACTGGTGCGCCACGGCGCCGACAAGGGTGACATCGAGGTGGTTCGGGTACCGGGCGCCTACGAGATCCCGCTAACGGCAAAACGCATGGCTGCCAGTAAAAAGTACGACGCCATTATTGCCCTTGGTGCCGTTATTCGTGGCGCAACTCCGCATTTCGATTACGTTGCCGGTGAGTGCTCCAGAGGCCTGGCTCAGGTGAGCATGGAATTCGATATTCCGGTCGGGTTTGGCGTGTTGACGGTGGATAGCATTGAACAGGCGATCGAGCGCGCTGGCACCAAGGCGGGTAACAAGGGTGTTGACGCTGCAATGGCGGCAATAGAGATGGTCAATGTACTGAAGGAAATCGGCACCTGATAGCCCATATATAAAGTATAATGGCCATTCTTTCTGGCCATTTGCCTTGGGAGGGTTTCATGACCAAAGGTAGTCGACATGCCGCACGCCGGGCAGCAGTTCAGGCCATTTACCAATGGGAGATGACGCAGGACGCGCCGGATCGCATTGAAGACCACTATCTCATTGAGCATGAGATGAACGATGTGGATGTTGAATATTTCCACTATCTCGTTCGCGAAGTTCCGTTACACGTCCACGAACTGGATGACCACATCATTCCACACCTCGACCGGACCATAGACGAAGTCGATCCGGTTGAGCGTGCGATTCTGCGTATCGGCGCCTACGAGTTCGAGTTTCATCCGGAGATTCCTTATAAAGTTATTCTTAACGAAGCGGTGGAACTGTCGAAGGTATTCGGTGCCGAACACGGTCACAAGTATGTCAATGCGATCCTGGACAAAGTGGCAGCCGATCTCCGTGCAGGCGAAATCGCTGCGCAACAATAATTCGCTCCCATCATCAAATTGAATGAATTTGAACTGATACAGCAGTACTTCGCGAATCTCGGCCGCCAGCGCAACGACGTCGTTGTCGGTGTGGGCGATGATGCTGCGGTGTGTTCAGTCGCCGACAACCATCAACTGGTTGTCACGACCGACCTGCTGGTTGCCGGTGTACATTTCCCGGATGAGACGCCTGCGCATGCTATCGGCTACAAGGCACTCGCCGTCAATTTAAGTGACCTGGCTGCGATGGCTGCGACACCCGCCTGGTTTACCATGACTCTTGGCCTGCCTGAGACTGACAAATCCTGGTTACAGGAGTTTTCACGCGGCCTGAAAGAACTGGCGGACGTTAGTGGAATCACGTTGATCGGCGGTGATACCACCCGTGGACCGTTGACTGTCGGGATTCAGGCGTATGGTTTTGTGGCCAATGGTTCGGCTGTATTGCGATCAGGCGCTCGCGTCGGTGACCACATTTTTGTTACTGGCAACCTTGGAGACGCTGCGCTGGGTTTGCTGGGCGAAATCGGAAAATTAGAACTATCGGCCGATGAGCAGAAGTATTTTTCCCAATGCCTTCGCTATCCGATACCACGCAGCCAGGAAGGCCTGGCGCTGAATGGTGTCGCCAGTGCCATGATTGATGTGTCCGATGGGCTGGCAGCTGATCTGGGGCACATTCTTGAGGCAAGCGGGGTTGGTGCCAGTATTCAGCAGTCAAGACTGCCGATCTCTGCCCATTATAAAAAACTGGTTGGTCAGGTAGGCACGGATGCCGTACTTTCCGGCGGTGATGATTATGAACTCTGCTTTACAGTACCGTCAGCGCGCATAGACAACCTGCAGAAGCTGGCTGCCGACTGGGACTGCGGTGTTACCGAGATTGGCCGAATAGAATCGGCGGCGGGGCTACGCGTGATCGATGAGCAAGGCGGTCTGGTGGATATGGTGCGTCCGGGTTACCAGCATTTTTCTGATCAATAAAAAAGGGCAAGGTAAGCACCTTGCCCTTTTGCTGAAGATCGGGTCTGTGTCGTAAAGACTTACTTCTTTTCCATTAGAGGAATATCGGCAGCGAGACCAAAATTGATAATGGCGTCAAGCTTGTTCTCCGTCTGGAAATAGCGGACCAGTTGTTGCGGTGTCAGGATCGATTTGAACCGACCGACATACTTCTTCTTCAGGCTCAGATTCTTACTCTGCACGTCCATCCAGTCATCCATCAGTTTCTTGGCAACGTCATCAGGAACCGTCGGGTAATATTTCGCATATTCCAGGATGACCTTCTGCAGTTTGTCACCGTTCTTCTTGCGCTCTGCGGCATACTGGTCATAAAGCGCCCAGAATTTGTCGGTCTGGTCAGGTTTCAGCTGCATGGCCTGACCCACGATTACCTTACGGTCGGCCTGCAATTGTGCGCGCTCCATCTGCATGATGTTGGCAACGTCAGCCGCCATGGCACTAGCGCCAAACGACGCAAAGAATACGGTTGCGAACGTAGTGATCGCATAAAGAGCTGTTTTTCTCATTTTTTCACCTGTGTTTGAAATGGGGATTATTCCGAGGCCGAAGTATGGCCCGTGACCGCGCACAGAGTAAACCCGATAGTTGCATGGAATTTAGCGACTGGCAGAAATACACGGACCAGCGGTGTACGGGTGCTGCTCGTGAGGTTACTCATCCAGATCGTACTTGCCGGCACGGTGTTGAGCCGACTCCCAGTCCCGGGTAAACGACTCCACGGCGAGTTCAAGGAAACGTTTCAGGCTACTGAATTCCAGTACCTCGATCACCTCGGTATTCAGAAAAGTAATAACATCGCCCTGATTGAATCCATGAACAACCTCGCCGTATCGAATCTGATCGACACGACCCAGCGATTTCCTGGTACCGGTTTTTTCAATAATAACGTTTATTGTTTCGCCGCCACGATCAATTCTTACCAAAGAACCAACGCTGAAACTTGTCTGTTTTTTCATTTCCTGTCCCTCGGGGCACACAGAACGAGCGAACAGGGTAGTTTCCCGGGTGTGTATGGTCTTGACCGATTACGCCGATTGGTTGGCTTCAGGCGCCATACCGAGCGGCAAATCGGGAGTTGCCCGGGATTGGCGCGGGATTAAATCGCTTCCCGAAAACGGGTGGGAGACTGGCCGGTCCAGCGTTTGAAGGCTCGCGAGAAAGTGCTCGTTTCGGCAAAGCCGAGAAGATAGGTGATTTCGGTCACGGATTTGTCAGTGGCCTCCATATAGGTGGTGGCGAGCTCCTTGCGCACGTCGTCCATCAGTTTACTGAAGCTTGTATTTTCCTTATTCAGGCGGCGCTGCAACGTGCGTGGACTAAGATGCAACTCGTTGGCGACCTGATCCGCGGTGACGGCACCATCCGGCAATTTGTCGATCAGGACTTTTGCTGCCTTAATGGAAATATCGCTTGATTTCAGGCGAGAGAGATAGTCGATCGCGATCAGTTCATTTGCCAGCGCCAGCTCCTTGTTGGATTCCGGCAAGAAATTTTCAACGGTCTGGTAGTCGAAATAGACCGCATCCGCATCCCCGTTGAACTGGACCGGCGCCTTGAAGAATTCGCTGAACTTCTCGGCACATTTCGGGAGGTTTCGCTTGAGTTCAACGCGTAACGGACACAGCTCACTTCCCGCCGATGCGCGGCACATTTGAACCAGCGTCGCGATACCGGCGTCAATGGCTTCAATTGACACCTCCAGGTCGCCGATGTCGCCATCCAGTTCCACGACATATTCGCCTGGTTCTTCCCGGATGTTGATGACGGTGATGTCATTGAATATATGGACGTAGCGTTGCAGGCGCAGGAATGCCTCTTTCAGATTGTCGCTGGCAAGCCAGGTGTAACCAAGTGCATGGGCTGTCGTCGGGTGCCAATACCTGGCGGCCTCTAGCCCGATACATTCATCGCCGGTTAACTCTGCGGCCCGCTGCCAAAGCCGGGTCATCTTGATCGCAGGATA
>Ga0209536_100016210_pt1 | contig 10603 bp, 10 predicted proteins | sample DeeMarSeWOR28_12_FD_187461 | JGI IMG/M metagenome (GOLD analysis project Ga0209536, IMG submission 187461) | Marine sediment microbial communities from White Oak River estuary, North Carolina - WOR-2-8_12 (SPAdes) (version 2) | ecosystem: Environmental > Aquatic > Marine > Intertidal zone >...
TTCTATGTTACTTGGGGTATACTAATCTCACCTTGAGCAAATATTGCCCTATATTTAGTAAGCCCCCTGAAAAAGCCCGTTGCCCTATGGGCTTTTTCATTTATTACCTGGAATAGACACAGCGACAAGAATATTGGTAGAAAATCAAATTTTATTCAGCGAAAGTTCAGTTTACTCGACATATACTAGCCTCACCTTCAGCAAATATTGCCCTATATTTGTAGTAAGCCCCCTGAAAAAGCCCGTTGCCCTGCGGGCTTTTTCATTTATTGCCGGGAATTGACATAGCGATAAGTATATTGGAAGGAAATCGAATTTTATTCAGCGAAAGTTCAGTTTACTCGACATATACTAGTCCCACCTTCAGCAAATATTGCCCTATATTTGTTAGTAGCCCCCTCAAAAAGCCCGTTGCCCTGCGGGCTTTTTGCTTTTCTACTATATTTCAATGCAATGTCCCGCTTGTTTACGATAGCCGCGCATGCAGTCCCAACCATTACCAAGAAAATTAAGTCTGGCGTTTTCAGGAATATCGATTTTCTGGCACTGATCGCCTAACTTGATGTGGCCGTGCTTGCACTCCCAGCCGGTGCCAGCATAGTTAAGTTTCGCGTTTTCGGGCACCGACACCTCATTGCAGGAATCGCCCACCTGAACATAGCCGTAGTTACATTCCCAACCTGTGCCCAAATAGTTGAGTTTGGCGCTTTGAGGGATTTTAATCGCCAGACATTGTTCTCCTGCCTGGCGATAACCGTATTTACATTCCCAGTTGGTACCGTAAAAATTCAATTTAGCGTTGGGTGGAATATGCATTTCGACACAGGCAGAACCGACTTGTTGAAAACCTCTTTTACATTCCCAGTCGTTTTGCATCATATTAAGTTTGGCGTTTTCCGGTATGACTATCTGTTCACAATTTCCGTTTTGGCGTAAATATCCCGGAATACACTGCCAGCTGGTACCGTTGCCGTTTAATCTGGCGTTTTCCGGGATATCGATTTCTACGCAGGCGTCTTCCTGCAGGATATAACCACGCTTGCACTCCCACTGTGTTCCAAAATAATTCAGCTGGGCGTTCTCTGGCACCTCAATATCTTTAGGCGTTGAGTCGGTACTGCCGGGGTTGGGATTTCGGGGTACATAACCTTTATGCGCATTGGTGAGTTCGTAATACAAATCGGATTTGTTTTGAGGATTTCTTCGACGGTCAAATTGCTTAACCTGGGTGCGAAATAAATAATGCGGCTCAACATATTTGCCGTTTTCATCGTAATGCCCTTCAATCCACACATCACCCGCGTAGACGGAATCCAGGACGCAGGCCAAAAACGCCAGGATAAGTAAATTTTTATATAGTTTCAGGGCGCTAGCCCTACCCCCGTTCATTTTCACACCTCCACTTCGACGCAGACCCTATTTTATATCATATTTTATTGCGCAAAAGCTTAGGAAAACACCAGGGACTGTTTTCCAATAAAATCAAAAAGATTCGCTAACTTATTGTTTTTAAAATGTAACCACATTGCGCATCGCTATGAACAGGAGTGGCGCTTTTTCCGAGTCTGTTGGCGAATAAATGCGTTGTACCGTATAGCTTGCGCCATCGAGCTGGGAACACCATTCGTCCACCACCCGCGCCTCTTCCTTGCCGCCCGGGTGCCCCCTATAGGCCAAGATGGATATCGCGCCTCCAGGCACTAAGTGCTGCAAAGCAGCGTTTAACGCCAGCGACGTGGACTGGCTACGCGTGGTAAAGGTCTTATCGCCACCGGGTAAATAGCCGAGATTAAACATAACCGCTTTGATGCGGCGTTGCATGGTTTCTGGAATCCAATCCCCCATATGGGCATGGTCTTGGTTTACCCACATCACCCGCTGATGCAGATTGTGTTGCCGCAGTAGACGGCGGGCATTTTCCATGGCCTCGGCTTGCACATCGAATCCCAGCACACGTCCTGTACTACCCACTGTTTTGGCTAAAAATAGCGTATCATGACCGTTTCCCACAGTAGCATCAATGACGTCGTCGCCCTCTTGAATCACTTTAGCAAGCAAGCGCTGCGCCTCATCCACCAAAGAAAAATACGCCATGATTACCAGTCTGCAGCGAACCGCATGATATCGGTTTCTTCAGGCAGTTGTGACGAGCCGCTGAGATAATTCGCAAACCTCTCAGCGTAGTACGGTATTAACAATGCCCCTTTGGCACCGAAGCCGTTAAACACCCCTATTTGTGGGATCCGGGGGTGCATACCTATGAAGGGTTTTTTGTCCCGCGTACCTGGGCGTACACCGCAGGCATGATCGAGTACTTCCAACACAGGACTTGCCGGCCAGAGGCGCTGGCAGGCATCCAATAGTTCCTGTTTTCCTTTTGCGGTGGGAATACTGTCTAAGGGTTGCCATTGAAACGTTGCCCCCACTTTTGCCGTTTGCGCGTCTATGGGCAATAGCCATTTGCCGCTGTTGATGATTGATTTGGGCAACGGCGCGGCTACTTTTAAAGTTAAAATTTCACCTTGAGCCGGTTGCAACGGTAAGGCGTTAAACCAAGGATTGTTGCTGATGCCATGGCCTTCGCAGAATATAATTCGTTTTGCGCTGATGTGTCTCCAACGCACCTCTTGTGAATGAAAAGTAATATCTTCATAGTCTACGCATGCGTCTATAAAACAGCCCCGCTGGCGCAACACATCTCTTATCCCCAAAAGCAAATCACGGGTGTTTAAGTAGCCGGATTGCAGAATATGGAAACCGTCGCCTGCTGCGTTGCCGAGATAACATTGGTAATCTGGCTGTAAGCGGCGCCGTGCCCAGAGCTCCCGTTCCTGTTGGCTGGCAAACAAACGTAAAATAGTTTTTTGATGATAGACCGGCTTTTGCCATTGGGTTTCTAACATGCGATAGAAATTCATCGCTGCGGGCAAACATTGCTCCACATTCCATGACTTGACTAAGCGTTTTCCGGTGATGGGATTTATCAGGCCCGCCGCAACCAGCGATGCTGAATGTCGATGCTGATCGTCCACAACGATCAGCCGAGTGTTTCGCTGCAACAAATGCCACGCCAGTAAGCTGCCGGCCAGTCCTTGTCCGACAATAAGCACCTCTGCCTGCATGAACGTATTAGAACAATGGGTTCTTGGGATTATGCGCTGTTATACAGTTCGATGATGGTGTTATCCATCTCGCGTTTTTTTTCCATGGCCGCATCGTTGCGCCGTTGCTGCACGCCGTTGAGGTAATCCGATGTCACATCCCCGGTAACATACTCACCGTTAAACACCGAAGTATCGAACTGAGTAACTCGTGGATTGCCGTATTTGGCAGCTGCAATCAAATCCTCCAAGTCCTGATAGACCAGCCAATCCGCACCGATTTCCGCGCAAATCTGCGCTTCATCGCGGTCGTGGCCCACCAACTCGGTTTTCGACGGCATGTCTATGCCATACACGTTAGGATAACGAACCGGAGGAGCGGCGGACGCAAAATAAACTTTGCGGGCACCGGCGTCTCTGGCCATTTGGATTATTTGCTTTGAGGTGGTGCCCCTTACAATGGAATCATCCACCAATAGTACGTTTTTACCTTTAAACTCAAGATCAATAGCGTTTAATTTTTGGCGGACGGATTTTTTGCGTTGTTTCTGCCCCGGCATGATAAAGGTACGTCCTATATAGCGGTTTTTCACGAAACCTTCACGGTATGTCACCCCCAGCTTGTTAGCTAGCGGAAGTGCAGAGGTGCGACTAGTATCCGGGATGGGGATTACCACGTCTATATCGTGATTCGGATATACGCGCAGAATTTTTTTTGCCAACTTTTCGCCCATGCGCAAGCGCGCTTTATACACCGAGATGTTATCCATGATGGAATCCGGCCTGGCGAAGTAAACATGCTCGAATATACACGGTGACAATCTTGGTTCGACAGCGCATTGTTTGGTGTACAAGTTTCCTTCTATATCTACAAATACAGCTTCTCCTGGCTCGATATCGCGCACCAACTCAAAACCCAACGATTGCACCGCGACACTTTCCGATGCCATGATGTATTCCGTTCCCAATTCAGTTTCCCGCTTGCCAAATACAATAGGCCGTATGCCGTGAGGATCCCTGAAACCGACAATGCCAAAACCCGTAATCATGGCCACGCAGGCATAAGCGCCTTTGCAACGTTCATGGACCCGGCTGACTGCGTTAAAAATATCGTCAGCTTCAACACTGAGTTTACCTTGATCTTGCAGCTCATGAGCAAATACGTTGAGCAGGATTTCAGAATCCGAGTCTGTATTGATATGACGGCGGTCGGCGCGGAACAGATCGACTTTCAATTGGGAATCATTGGTGAGATTGCCGTTATGCGCCAACGATATACCGTAAGGAGAATTGACATAAAACGGCTGCGCTTCAGCGGAACTGGAACACCCCGCGGTGGGATAACGCACATGACCTATACCCATGCTGCCAGTCAATCGAAGCATATGGCTGGTGCGAAATACATCGCGTACCAAGCCGTTACTTTTACGTAGATAAAGCCTGCCATTATCGCATGTGACTATTCCAGCGGCGTCCTGACCACGATGCTGAAGCACAGTTAATCCGTCATACAACAATTGATTGACGGCTTGCTTCGCTACAATACCAATAATGCCACACATCAGAGCGCCCTCACGTTGAGATCAAGTAATAGTTGCTAATGCCAACGGTTCGCTATCCGCTAGCCGGTTTGGGTAAAGTGGTTGGCGATTTCCGGAGCGACAGCCGTTTGCAACCAAACGGCTAACTGCTCAAAATGGCCAATCATAACGGATTCACGCCACCACGGATCTTTGGGTAACGAAGTCAATCCCGCCAACAACACTAACATGGCGACGACTACACCGCCTCGAGCAATACCAAATATCATCCCTATTAGACGGTCAGTACCGGTGAGGCCGGTTTTATCCACTAAAGCGGTAGCCAAGTGGTTGATTAATGTTGTCAGTATCAGAGTCAAAACGAACAAGATAGTAAACGCAATAATAATACGCAATGAAGGAACAGTAATGCTGCTTAAAAACAACTCGGCCAGACTGTTGGAGAATCTCAAGGCCACCCAAAAAGCGGCGACCCAACCCAATAACGACAACGCTTCGCGTACGAATCCTCTCACCAGGCTGATACCCGCCGAGATAGTTATAATGACGGGAATGACGAAATCAACCCAAACCATGGATTTTGCTAACAACTTGTTGGCCGCCTGCCGGCAGCTGTGTATACCTTGACAACTATTCTTCCACCCGGATTAAAAAGGTTGTCCAAACAAAGGCGAATTTTACCAAACCACGGCGGTAAACAAAACGGAAAATAACTGCGGGTGGCACTAAGGATATTTCATCACCAAGCCGTTTAACTTGGTTTTTTCTTTGATTTTGGCCTGAATTTTCTCGGCGTCAGCACGGTTGATCTCAGGTCCCACACGTACCCGATATACTGTCTTATTATCACTGATACCCGTGACCACGAAACTGGCCATATCCAATTTTCGAAGTTTATCACGCAATTTTTCCGCATTGGCTTTTTGGCTGAAACTGCCGACTTGAACCACCCAGCCAGTGACATCGCTGGATTTAATTTCGCTGGCAGCCTTGATTGGCATGGCAGCGGGCGTCTTCGCTTTTGGCTCAGGTTTTCCATCCTCTGCAGCAGGGGGTTGCGGCTTTTCTGCGTCGGCCTTCGCCGTGTTGGTTGGGGTGGGAGCCTCTTTTGGTTTAGCCTCGGCTTCGGCGGGTGGATCTTGCGCAACCGGCTCACGCAAAGCCACGGGTTCAGGTGTTTTCGACGGCAACGGCAATGGCACGGAAACTTGCGGTGATTTTATTTCGTAAACCGGTTCAGCGGGTATGCTAGATTCGAATTTTTGCTCTTGTTCACCGCTGCCAGTGAACAACATGGGTAAGAATATTACTGCCAGTGAAATGAGAACAATTGCACCGACCAGACGCTGTTTTAGCAAGATATCCACTTCATTCCTCTAATATTCACAACGGCGTAAAAAATTTATTATACGCCCATTTTTTGCGCCAAGGGCAAAACCGCCGCAACGGTGTAAAAAGAGCCGAAAACCACAATGCGGTCACCCGCGTTCGCGTTGTCGCATGCCGCGCGATAGGCAGACTCTATCCTGTCAAACGCAGCAATGTTGGTGTCTATCAGAGCGCCCTTACTAATTTGATCCGTCAGATATTCGCTACTGGCGGCGCGTGGCACTTGTAGTGCTCCTGCATACCAATAATCGATTACCCGCGTCATCGCATGTGCCACTTCCGCTATGGCTTTGTCTTTTAGCATGCCCACCACGGCGAAAGTTCGCCCCGTACCAGGCGTTTTTTCCAGATTGTTCGCTAACGCTTGGGCTGCTTGCGCATTGTGCGCCACATCGAAAATATGGGTAACTTTGCCTGGTATCACTTGAAAGCGTCCAGGTATAGACGTTCTTTGGAGTCCTTTGGTGATGCATTGTTCATCCACAGGTAACTGCTGTTTTAAAAGATGCAGCGTCATAACAACACCGGCGGCGTTTCGCCGTTGAAAATCACCGATTAACGATGGATAAGGATAGTCTCGCGCGAGTTTGCCATATCGCCAACACCAATGAGACTTGTCTGCCGCGCTGCAGGTAAATTCCTCGTTGATGAAGTAAGCGATTGCTCCCAACTGCTGCGCCTGGACGCGCAGTGAGCGCGGCGGATCGGTATCAATACACACCATAGGCTTGCCAGGGCGCATAATGCCGGCTTTTTCTTTGGCGATACTTTCCCTATCAGGTCCTAACCAATCGACGTGATCTATGTCCAAGGCGGTGATCAACGCTACATCTGGATCAATTATATTTACCGCGTCCAATCTGCCTCCTAAACCCACTTCAAGCACAACGGCATCCAGAGAACTCTGTGCGAATATTACCAATGCCGCTAAGGTCCCAAACTCAAAATAGGTTAGCGCTATATCACCACGGGCAGCTTCCACCTGCGCAAACGCATCACATAAGACGGTATCATCCACGGGCTGGCCGTTGAGACAAATGCGCTCGTTGTATCGGAACAAATGAGGGGAGGTATAAGTCCCTACACGATAGCCGCTGTCTGTGAGTATGGAAGCTAACATGGCAACGCAGGAGCCTTTGCCATTGGTGCCGGCGACGGTGACAACCGCCCGCCAACGCGGCTGTAGCTGCAAGCGATCATAAACCGCTTTGACTCGCTCCAGACCTAAATCGATGGATTTGACATTGAGCGATTCTTGATACGCTAACCAGGCGGCAACGTTATCGAAGCGCATGAGTGGCTCGGGGGAGAATTTTTACACGGGTGTTTATAGGTTCAAGCTCGTGCAACAGGAGAGAAACACAACCCATTAATCAAACCGGCGTCGCCTGATGGGTTAACGCCGATAAGATCCCAGTCAACTCGTCACGCATATTCCGCCGGTCAATGATCATGTCGACAGCGCCGTGTTCTAACAAAAACTCACTGCGCTGGAATCCTTCCGGCAGAGTTTGCCGTACGGTTTGTTCGATAACCCGGGGGCCGGCAAAACCAATCAGCGCTTTGGGTTCGGCGACATTGATGTCGCCCAGCATCGCTAAACTGGCCGATACGCCGCCCATAGTCGGGTCGGTCATCACGCTGATAAACGGCAATCCCCGTTTGCGCAGTTTGGCTAATGCCGCACTGGTTTTGGCCATTTGCATTAAGGAAAACAAGGCTTCCTGCATCCGGGCACCGCCGCTGGCCGAGAAGCATACAAACGGAATGTTGTGCTCGATTGCGGTTTCCACGCAACGCACAAACTTCTCTCCCACCACCGACCCCATAGACCCGCCCATGAAGCGGAATTCGAAGGCCGCTGCAACTAAAGACACGCCTTTGACTTTGCCCAAAATGGCTATAAGCGCATCTTTTTCATCGGTACTTTTTTGTGCTGCAGTTAAGCGGTCTTTGTATTTTTTCTGATCTTTGAATTTCAGCGCATCCACCGGTTCTATATTAGCGGCGATTTCCACCCGTGGCTCGTCGTCCAGAAAATGCTGCAACCGCCGCCGGGCACTCAGGCGCATGTGATGATCGCACTTAGGGCAGACTTCCTGGTTACGTTCCAACTCAGCCCGGTACAATACCGCGTTGCATATTGCACACTTGGTCCATAAACCTTCAGGTACCGCTTTTTTCTGCCCGCCTTCGGTGCGAATACCGGTATTAAAAATCTTCTTTAACCAACTCATGTTCTTCTCAACTAGCTCGTTTTTAATTAATTAGTTTAGCAGCCTCATATGTTTGGCTACTTGCCAAAGATCAAACTTTGGCGTCCATGGCGCTACGCATAGAAGCGAGTAACGCGCTTACTTCCTTAAGTATGGCATCGTAGTCCTCTACATTCAGCTCGATCTTGCCGATTAATGCGCTGCCCACCACCACGGCGTCGGCAACTTGTGATATGGCCTTGGCTGAAGCGCCATCTTTTATCCCAAAACCTACCCCAATGGGCAAATCCGTTAACCGCCGCAAATGGGCTATTTTTTCTGAGACAGCTTCAACGTTTAAATGCCCAGCCCCAGTGACGCCTTTGACCGACACATAATAAACATAGCCGCTGGCCACATGACATATTTTTTGCACTCGCTCATCGCTGGTGGTGGGCGCCAGCAGGAATATCGGATCGATATGATGTCGCTTAAGTTCAGCGATCAAACCATCGGCTTCCTCCGGTGGCAAGTCAACCGTTAACACCCCGTCCACACCCGCCTGAGCTGCGGCTTGGGCGAAGTCGCTATACCCCATAATTTCCACCGGATTCAAATAACCCATTAAGACGATAGGCGTCTGGTTATCGGTTTGCCGAAACTCTCGCACCATATCCAACACCTGCCGCAGACTGACATGGTGCAACAATGCTCTCTCACTGGCGCGCTGGATTACCGGACCGTCCGCCATAGGATCGGAAAACGGTACGCCCAGCTCGATAATATCCGCACCCGCTGTTACCAGGGCATGTGCCAAAGCCACGGTTAATTGCGGTGCTGGATCACCCGCCGTGATATAGGGAATCAATGCTTTTCGGCCCTGGGATTGCAATTGATGAATACACTGTGTAATACGGCTCATTCAATAATTCCTGTTTCTTTTTTTTACCATAGTCACATTTTCTCAAATGCGCGACGCTTATACTTTAATGCCATCTAAAGCCGCGACGGTGTGAATGTCTTTATCACCGCGGCCGGACAAATTCACGATAATGATTTGATCTTTAGACATGTTAGGAGCGATTTTAGTCGTGTGCGCCAACGCGTGGCTGGATTCCAACGCCGGGATTATGCCTTCGATACGGGTTAAATCATGGAATGCTTGCAAGGCTTCTTTATCGGTCACGGCGACATATTCCACCCGACCGATGTCTTTAAGCCAGGCGTGTTCTGGGCCTACGCCGGGATAGTCCAAACCGGCGGATACCGAATGGGTTTCGATGATTTGACCGTCCTGATCTTCCATAAGATAGGTACGGTTTCCGTGCAGCACGCCGGGTTTGCCGGCACATAAAGGCGCCGCATGACGGCCGCTATCCAAACCATCTCCAGCGGCTTCCACGCCGGTCATAGCGACTTCGGCATCATCCAAAAACGGATAGAACAAACCGATCGCATTGGAACCGCCGCCCACGCAAGCGATTAAGCGATCGGGCAGTCGATCGCGCTGCTGTAATATCTGTTGGCGCGCTTCACGACCGATGACAGCCTGGAAATCCCGTACCATGGCGGGATAGGGATGGGGTCCCGCCACAGTGCCGATAATATAAAAAGTATTATCAATATTGGTAACCCAATCCCGCATGGCTTCATTTAAAGCATCTTTCAGGGTTTTAGAACCTGATTCCACGGGTACCACTTTCGCACCCAGCAGTTTCATGCGATATACGTTGATGGCCTGGCGCTGTATGTCTTCGGCACCCATATACACTACGCACTCCAGCCCCAAACGCGCGGCGACGGTAGCCGATGCCACACCATGCTGGCCCGCCCCCGTCTCGGCGATGATACGGGTCTTGCCCATACGCTTGGCCAGCAGCGCCTGACCGATGGTGTTGTTTACTTTGTGGGCCCCGGTGTGATTCAGGTCTTCACGTTTTAAAAAAATCTGCGCCCCGCCCAAATGCTGAGTCCAACGTTCGGCGTAATATAACGGGCTGGGACGGCCTACGTAGTGCTTTAAGTCCTCGTCCAGCTCCTTGAGAAAATCCGGGTCCTTGAGATAAGTTTCGTAGGCACTGCGCAATTCGTCCAAAGGCACCATTAAGGTCTCAGCGACAAAGCGACCGCCATAAATACCAAAATGACCGCTTTCATCCGGCAGGTTGGTATAGGATTGGGGTATTGTGTTTAACGGACTAGACATTATTCACACCTCGTATAAATGCAGCCATTTTTTCTGGATCTTTGATCCCTTTTTCCACTTCCACGCCGCTACTGACATCAACCGCAAACGGCCTCACAGAGGAAATCACTTGCCATACGTTTTTCGGCGTAAGACCACCGGCAAGAATTACGTATTTTTTTAAATCTTTCG
>Ga0209536_100016211_pt1 | contig 10603 bp, 8 predicted proteins | sample DeeMarSeWOR28_12_FD_187461 | JGI IMG/M metagenome (GOLD analysis project Ga0209536, IMG submission 187461) | Marine sediment microbial communities from White Oak River estuary, North Carolina - WOR-2-8_12 (SPAdes) (version 2) | ecosystem: Environmental > Aquatic > Marine > Intertidal zone >...
TCGTAGATAACCGCCGTATGCAAAGACTGGTAAAAGTTATCTTTTGGCGCGGCGATATAATCATCAAATTCGCCGGGAATGGGACGCCAGTGGGTGTGGATCAAGCCCAGGGTAGCGTAGCAGGATGGCACATCTGGCACAATTAGGCGCACGGCGCGCAAGTCCCGCACCAGATCGAACGACTTCTCTTTTTTCTGCATCTTGCGATAGATAGAATAGATGTGCTTTGGGCGTCCGCTGATCTCCACGTCGATATTGTTTTGAGTCAGCATTTTTTGTAACAAATCTACAATTTCGCCGACCTCAATTTCACGGTCCGGACGGCGCTCGGTGAGTTGGTCAGCGATTTCTTTGTATTTTTCAGGTTCAACATGCCTGAAGGCCAGGTCTTCCAGTTCCCATTTGATCTGCCAGATACCCAATCGGTTGGCAAGCGGCGCATAGATCTCAAGTGTCTGTTTGCCTATGCGGCGGCGCTTCTCTTCCGGCATATAGCCAAGCGTGCGCATATTATGCAGGCGGTCTGCCAGTTTGATGAGCACCACACGGACATCATCGCCCATGGCCAGAAATGTTTTGCGCAGCGTTTCTGAAACTACGTCAGGGCGGCGGCCTAACGGCGTTTGTGGCTGAATTAATTCTGCATCCTTTTCCTGGGCACCTGACTGTTCCGCCTCGTTTTTCCCGCTACGACTGACGCGTGGCAGGTTGGTGAGTTTTGTTACTCCATCTACCAGGCTGGCCACGATCTCCCCAAAATCGCGGCGAATATCTTCTATGGTTACTTCTGTGTCTTCAACGGTGTCGTGCAGCAAACCTGCGGCAATAACCTCCGGCGGTACGCGTAAATCTGTCAGAATATTGGCTACCGCCAGGCAATGATTGATATAAGGCTCCCCGGAGTTACGCTTTTGTTCGCGATGGGCTTCCTCCGCCACGCGATAGGCGCGTTGAACCAACTCCCGATCAGCCAGGCTAAAAGTTTCCGGGAGGCGCTCCATCAAGTTTTCTAGCGGAATTGCTACAGACGAAGTTTTCATTTCTCTATTATTGTATTCCATGATGCAAGCTTGTCATAGGTGTGCAGAAAAAGCCTGTCCGCAGACAGGCTTTTATAATTCAACACCGCTCAGGTGTGAATTGATATTTAAAGTGTTTTTAGCAAGGCCTGGCGGCTATTGCGCAGACGGCTGGCGACTAGCTCTGTCAGGCGTTGCATAACTGTGAAACCCGCTGCCGGATTTTCTTCCAACAACTTCATGAAGCCCTCTCCAGAAATCGTCAGCACCTTACAATCTGCTCCGCAAATTGCAGAGGCTGTGTAATGATAAGGCGGCACAATACCTGACCAGCCAAAACTCTCATATTGTTGGCTAACTGCTGAAACAGTTATACTTTCCGGACGGGAAGTAAGATTCACCTTCAAGACGATTTGACCGTCCAATAAAAAATGTAATTTATCGGCTTGTTCGCCCTCTCGAAAAACTGATTCGCCCTCGGAAAAAGTCACTTCATCGGCAAGCGCTGCGACTTTTTCAAGCAGCTCTTCCGGCAAGTTTCTAAAAAGCGCGAACTCAGAAAGGGGTGCGTTGGTTGCCATGATTATCTCCTGATGCATTGGGGTAGAATAATTGTAAATAGTATAGCATGGATGTCAAGATGACAATTGTCAACAATGTGACGCGAATGCTGGATTCGCGCAAGATTCCTTATACCGCTTATGAATTACCCGCCGAGAAACTGAGTGCGCTCGAAACGGCTCATCTTCTGGATGTTGAGCCTGCTACCGTTTACAAAACCATCGTTGTTACCCGCGAGAAATCCGTTAAAAATAAGCCCCTGCTGGTGGTTATCCCAGGCCCCAACCAGGTAGATCTGAAAGCTCTGGCGGCATTTTTGGGAGAAAAGAAAGTATATCTGCCTACTGAGCGCGAAGCCGAAGGCTTGACCGGTCTGCAGGCGGGGGGTATCTCGCCACTGGCGCTGCTCAACAAAGGCTTTCAGATTGTGTTAGATGCAGCAGCGCGGGAGCAGACTGAAATCCACGTATCAGGAGGTCAGCGTGGATTCAACCTTCGGGTACCGGTTGATGCGTTTGTCCGTTTGACAAATGCGCGTTTGGCGGTGGTCAGCTCCCCGATGGAATAAATCCCAGCCATCAGTTGAAAAAACCGCCGCACTCCAAAAAGTGCGGCGGTTGCTGTTAGGCATCGCTTTCTGTGCGCCGGATGACAATGTTCCGTTTTTTCAGTTCTTCGATGAAGATGTCTGAGGGGATGTCGCGGGTGGGGGTGAGCAGGCCGCGCTTGGAGATTTGTCCTTTGAGCACCATTTGTGCGCCGATGCTGGCAGTGTAGCCCACGGTTCGTTGCATGGCCAGCAGACCAGTTTCCAGATCGCGGCGATCAATCATCTGGTAGATAATGCGCTTGCGTTGGCCGTCTTTCAAACCAACCACTTCGATCCGAATTGCAGCAACATCCCTTTCATTTGGTTGATATTGAAGCTGCGGTGAGAGCAAATCGTGAACGAACTGCCGGGGCGACACTTCATTTTTACCAACGACGATTGGCTCTTCTTGTAAAAAGCCCAGATCCACCATTTTCTTCCAAAAGGCTGAATGCCCTGGCCAACGTAGGGAGTAACGACCTGTGCTGGTAACTGTATTGGTAATTTGCAAGATATCCAGGAACTTTACAGCATCGCCATTGTAATAGGCCTCCATTGGACCGAGACCTTCCATATCAACGCTATGAATGTTAGCGGTATCGAACATCTCGCTTGGGGAGAGATCGACAATTTGTCCGTTTTTCAACATGCGGGCAGGGCGTTGATAAGCGCTTAGAACACCGGCAAATGTCCATGAAATTTTATACTTGATCGGGTTGTCGGCAGCTTCGGGTTCCGGGACGCCTGTCCCATAAGCATGCAGTTCGTAGACTTCGTCGAATTCCCGAATGGCACGCCCGGCTAAGACCAGATCGATCCCGGGGTCAAGCCCGCATTCTGGGAGAAGCGTGATATTGCGCGTTTGAGCATCTGCACCCAGTTTTCCGTATTCAGGCAAGGCATAAGATGTTTCGATGAAATGAACCCCGTTTTCTATGGCAAGCCTGGCAACCTCCAAGCGGAATTGTTGTGGCAACAGAACAATCACAGCTTGCACAAACCGCATTTGTTCAACGACTTGTGCGGTATCGCGAACATCAATTTGTACAGGGATTACTTTGTTAGTTTTGAGATTATTAACGTAGGCAACGAGATCATCATAGTTTGAATCTGCTGCAATTACTTGAGTAACTTCTGGGCTATTGACCAGGTCTTGTAAAGCCGCCTTGCCTTGAAGCCCAATGCCCAATAATAAAATTTTCACGGAAACTCCCTGCTTTTATGGTTTGTTATGACGGTTTTATACTTCTGATTTTATTTTCATGCAAGGCTACTAGACCTTAGTTTCGATTTCTATGCAATTTTCGCGTTTGTAAAAACAACATAAAATATATTTGGAGTGCTTGCCCTACAAAAAACTTTCACCTATAATAAAACTTAATGCCTTTGTCGTTGATAAGGAAGATTCCACGTTGATGCAAAAAAAGAATAAGGAGGTGGTGCCTGACCGAGGAAAATATTCTGTTAAGCTAAACTGAGTTTAGCCAATAATTTAAAACTAAAATTCTCTGGAGGAGAAAATAATGTCTCGTAAACTATTCCCTGTCTTAACTGTGTTCATCGCTTTGTCTATGCTGCTGGCAGCTTGTGGCGGCGGAGGTGCTGCCCCGGAAGAACCTGCTGCTCCTGCCGCTGAAGAACCTGCTGCTCCTGCCGCTGAAGAACCTGCTGCTCCTGGCGATACTGAAGGTCCTGCTCCTGCCGCATCTCAGAGTGGCTATGGTGAAACATTAGCAACTGTTAAAGCGCGCGGCAATGTGATTTGCGGCGGAAACGCCAGCGTTCCTGGTTTTGGCTTCCTCGATACTGAGGGCAATTATGCTGGCTTCGACATCGACTTCTGCAAAGCAGTTGCTGCGGCCGTATTTGGCGACGCCACTAAGTTTGAAATTCGCGCATTGAGCTCCCAGGAGCGCTTCACCGCTCTGCAGAGTGGTGAGATTGATGTCTTGATCCGTAACACCACCTGGACTTTGTCCCGCGACACTGACCTTAAATCGAACTTTGTACACACCACCTTCTATGATGGTCAGGGCTTCATCGTCCGCAAGGCTGATGGCATCAATACCCTGGAAGATCTGGATGGCGGTACAGTTTGTGTCCAAACTGGTACCACCACTGAAGCCAACCTGGCTGATACCATGGCAGCTCGCGGACTCAGCTATGAACCGGTTGTTTATGAAGATGTCGAAACTGGCTGGACAACTTATGAGGAAGGCCGCTGTGATGCTTACACCACCGACAAGTCTGGTCTGGTTGCCCGACAAATTCTGCTCCAAGTACCTGAAGACCATATGATCTTGGATGAGACCATTTCGAAAGAACCCCTCGGTCCAGTTGTCCGTCACGGCGACGATCAATGGTTCGACATTGTGCAGTGGGTTGTCTTTGCTACTTTCTTTGCTGAAGAGCATGACATCACTTCCGCTAATGTGGATGATATGATGGCCAGCACCACCAGTCCTCGCGAAATGTCCTTCTTCGGTACCGAAGGCGAATTGGGCTCCTTCCTGGGTCTTGATTCGAACTGGGCTTATAACATTGTGAAGCAAGTTGGTAACTACGAAGAGATCTATAACCGCAACCTGGGTCCTGACACAAAGACCTACATCCCGCGCGGTTTGAACAGCCTGTATACTGATGGCGGTTTGCTTTACGCCCCAGCCTGGCGCTAATCGATTGATGTAATTAGACAGGGAAGGGTTACCCTTCCCTGTCTTTTGAACAATTTCGCACCGTGGTTACAACAAAGTTTTTTCCAACCTAGGTTTATGTGAACCAGGGTATTCTGACTTGATGGGGAACAATTTGTTCCCAGGAACATGTCTTCGGAGAGGTTTGTCTGATGGATCAAACTAAGAAATACGGTACCGAAGAAGCCATTCCCTTTTGGCGCGATGAGCGTGTCCTGCGCGTTTTGGGACAAATTATTTTTCTTATTGTTGTAGTAGGTTTTTTCTACTACATATATAACAATATGATCACTGCCCTCGCTGCGCAGGGAATGACACCCAGCTTTGCCTTTTTGAGTAACACTGCCGGATTTGACATTGGCGAGCAGTTAATTGAGTATGTCCGCTCTGATTCGTATGGCAGAGCAATTCTGGTTGGCTTGTTGAACACAGTTTATGTAAGCATTATTGGCATCTTTTTCTCCACGATATTTGGGGTCATTCTCGGTGTCGCCAGACTTTCAAAAAACTTCCTGGTTGCCAAGCTTTCCAGTATATATCTTGAAATTCTTCGCAATATTCCTTTGCTTGTGTTATTGGTTTTCTGGTATGGCGGTGTTTTTATTAGCCTGCCTCGTGTTAAGGAATCAATCGTTATTGGCTCGGTATATTTGAGTAATCGCGGTGTTGCGGTTCCTTGGGGGATTCCCACGGAGACGTGGTCAACGTATTTGGTTATTCTCGGTGCAGGTCTTGTGGCAGCCATTATTGTGGCCTGGCGATTGAAGATTGTTGGGGAGCGCACAGGCAGGCCACCTCTCACCATCCTTTGGGTTACGCTTACATTCCTGGGTACTGGTCTGCTCGGTTGGCTTGTCCTGCCGAACCCCCCATTGATATTGGATTACCCGGAACTGAGTGGCCTGAACTTTTCAGGAGGACACGTCTTTTCGCCAGAATTCATGGCCTTGCTTTCTGGCCTGGTAATCTATACTGCCGCCTTCATCGGGGAGATCGTTCGCGCCGGGATCCAGTCGGTTTCCAAGGGCCAAACTGAAGCGGCAAAAGCTTTAGGCTTGACCGGATTTCAAACCCTGCGTATGGTGATATTCCCGCAGGCCATGCGTGTTATTGTGCCACCGTTGACCAGTCAATATCTAAACCTGACAAAAAATTCATCACTGGCAGTTGCTATTGGGTATCCAGACTTGTTTTCGGTTGGCGGAACAGCCCACAACCAATCGGGACGCGCAGTGGAGGTCATTGCTTTGATGATGGGTATTTACCTGTCAACCAGTTTACTTACTTCCTTATTTATGAACTGGTATAACGAAAAAATCAAGTTGGTGGAGAGGTAGCCATGACAACAGATACTAAAGTTATAGCTCCCCCTACCGAACGTTATACGATTTTAGGATGGCTCAAACGCAATCTTTTTGGTTCCATCCCTGACTCGATCCTGACCATCTTTGCTATTTGGTTGACTTATGCCATGCTTAAACCGGCCTTCGCCTGGATTTTTGGGGAGGCTCGCTGGGAAGTAATTCCAGATAACCTTAAGCTTTTCATGGTAGGTCGCTACCCAGCTGAATATCTCTGGCGGATTTGGCTGGTACTCTATCTCTTAGTTGCGTTGGTAGGCTTTGTCTGGGGGGTGTGGGTCAAAAAGAAGGAAACGACAGGATATGTTTTGCTGGGTATTCCGATCTTCCTGGCTTTACTGCCTTTTTCCATGCAGATTCGCCTTCAAATACTCTTGTTGGATGTGATCGGCTATATGCTCTACATGTTCGGGCGAGGAGAAAACCCATCATATAAACGGTGGGCAATCATTGCCATGCTGGCCTATTTTCCGATAGCGATTTTCATCATTCATGGTTTCGGCGAAACGGGCATCATGGCAAAAGTAGAACCCAACTTGTGGGGCGGTCTGTTGCTGACGATTTTGTTGGCCTTGCTGGGCATTATCTTCTCTTTCCCCATTGGTGTGGCTCTTGCGCTCGGACGTCAGTCAAAGCTGCCCATCGTCAGTTGGATATGTATAGGCTCTATCGAATTGGTTCGTGGCGTGCCGTTGATTACTATTCTCTTCATGATGGATTTAATGCTGCCTTTGTTCCTGCCAGCAGAGATACGCATAGAAAGTGTGATCCGAGCTTTAGTAGGCATTACCTTCTTTAGCGCTGCCTATATGGCTGAAAATATCCGTGGCGGTTTGCAAGCCATTCCCAATGGACAAAGAGAAGCTGCGCACGCGCTGGGGTTGAGCGCATTTCATACAATGGCGTTTATCATCTTGCCCCAGGCTCTCAGGGCAGTTATTCCCATTCTCGTCAGCCAATTCATTGGTTTGTTGAAAGATACCACCCTGGTCATGATTTTGAGTCTGTTCGATGTCCTTGGCATTGGGAAAGCTGTATTGGGCAACCCGGATTATATTGGCACAACCAAGGAAGTCTATCTATTTGTAGCAGCTTTATTCTGGGTGATCAGCTACGGTATGTCTTATGCTAGTCAACGATTAGAAACAGCTCTTGGCGTTGGTGAACGCTAAATAGGAGAGATATGATGAGCAGAACAAGCTTTGATAACCAACCACCCATTATTATTTGCCGTGATGTCCAGAAATGGTATGGAAACTTTCACGCCTTGCGAGGCGTCAATATGGAAGTACGTAAAGGTGAAGTGGTTGTCATCTTTGGACCATCGGGCTCTGGAAAATCTACCTTTATTCGGACGATTAACCGCCTTGAGGAGCATCAGGGTGGGCAAATCATTGTCGACGGGATCGAACTAACCCATGACGTCAGGAACATCGAAGCCATTCGCAGTGAAACTGGGATGGTCTTCCAGCAGTTCAACCTGTTTCCTCACCTGACCGTGATGCAAAACGTTACCCTGGCACCGTTGAATGTGCGTAAATGGGAAAAAGAAAAAGCCGAGCAGGTTGCGTTGGAATTGTTGGAACGTGTCGGCATTCCCGAGCAGGCCGACAAATTCCCCGGCCAACTTTCTGGTGGACAACAGCAGCGTGTTGCTATAGCTCGCGCGCTAGCAATGCAGCCAAAGATCATGCTCTTCGATGAGCCAACCTCAGCACTCGACCCCGAGATGATCAAAGAAGTACTCGACGTGATGATCGAACTTGCCAAGAGTGGCATGACGATGCTCGTCGTCACCCACGAGATGGGCTTTGCACGCTCCGTTGCAGATACCATGTACTTCTTTGATGAAGGTCAGATTGTGGAAACCGGATCACCAGAAGATATATACAACAATCCGCAAGAGGATCGCACCAAGCTGTTCCTGTCACAAATTTTGCAACACTAAAAACATATTTCTGAACAGAAAACAGGCCCAATCCCAAGATGAGGATTGGGCCTGTTTTTGCGCTAACACCTTATCAGAGTAGATTCGATATTACCGTCGGATCGTCCAGAGCCCTAGTATTCCCCCGCCTAAATCCATAGCAGCAAGCATCTTTTCAAGTTGAAAGTTGAATGACCGGATACTTTCACCTGTTCCTGCAATCTTGACAATTGGCTTATCCTGCGCCGGATTCCAGAACCAGATGGAACCGCCCGCAAAACCAATTACCAGTTCTTGCGTTTCTGAATAAAACCCAAGCATTGTAATGAATTCATCCGGGCCGGTAAGCTCACGCAATAATTCCCCGGTCTGTACGTCCCATAATCGGATATTCCCGTTGCAGCCTCCAGAGATTAGGCTGCCGCTGTTTGCATCGAACAGTAAAGCTGTAATAGCGCAATCCTGCCCTACGAATGTCTGTTGAACTTGACCGGTCACAACATCGATCAAGCGAATAATCCCTGTACCATCGCCTGTTGCTAGTACCCGTCCATCGGCGCTGAAGGCCAGACTTTTGACCGAGCGCGTATGCTCTTCGATAATGTGCAATGCCGTCCTGTTCCTGGTTATGTCCCAAATCCTGACAGAGTTGTCGCCCAGAGCCCCACCAGTTGCCAGCGTTTTTCCGTCCGGGCTGAGAGCCATCACTTGGGCAAAGTTTTGATGCCCTTCGAAGGTGTTAAGGCGCTCACCTGACTCAACATTCCAAAGCTGAATATCGAAGCCTGGCTCATCCGTGCCAGCGATTAGGATCGTTCCATCAGCGTTGAATAGCAGACTGGTCACTCGGCTGGAATGAGCGTTCAGAGAATCTAATTTCTGGCCCGATTCCACATTCCACAAACGGATAAAACCTTCGTCTCCGCCTGTAGCTAAAATCTTCCCATCGGGGCTTATGGCTGCACTCCAGATAACGCTGGTATGTTCGTTATTAGAGTGTTTTAGTTCCCCTGTTTCAACATCCCAAAAATACAGCATTGCATCCCAGCCGCTGGAAGCTAGGGATTTACCATCCGGGCTGAAAGCCACATTACGAACGCCAGAAGAATGCCCTTCTAAAACTTGCAACAGTTCCCCGCTCTGGGTATCCCAGATATGAATATTATTATCTGGATAACTGCCGCCAGATGCCAGCAACTTGCCGTCCGGGCTGAAAGCGACCGATTCTACACTGCTGGTATGGCCATGCAACGCAAGCACTGATTCACCTGAAGATGCATCCCAGACTTCAAGTAATTCTGTAGATGTACTTCCCTGAAAAACAGAACCTGCCAAGGCAACCAATTGTTCCCCCGAGCTACCTGTTACCGGGCTGTAATCTACAGCGAATACTTGGATGATAGCCCCCGTGCGATAGAAGAGAGTGCTGGCCATCCGGTTGTGAGCAACGCTCCATAAACGCGCAGTATTGTCACCACTCCCGGAAAGTAAGCTTCTGCCATCTGGGCTGAAATCTATCGAAAAGATGCTACGCGTGTGTTCTTTGTGAAGTTGCCAGGGATGTGGATCACCATCAAAGATCGAAGCAAGTTTCCATATTCGGACAGCGTTTTCATCCGGGTACATGCCCCCGGATGCCAGTAAAGTGCCATCCGGACTGAAGGTGACCGTTGTCACGTAATTAAAACCAGTGTCAATGGTTTCCAAAAGGTCTCCGGTTTGCAGGTCCCATAACTGCACGAAATTATTCTCACTCCTCAACGGGCTGCTCCGGCGCCAACTGGTTCTGCTGGAAAAGGCTATGTCAGCGCTCCCGCTGGCAAGCACTGTTCCATCCGGGCTAAACGCGACACTGGTTATCAGATAATCTGTTGGTATGAAACGAAGTTCTTCCAGCGTATCTGCTGTGTATAAGCGGACGCCTTGTGAGCCGCCAACTGCAATGATTGTGCCAAAACGTGACCATGCAAGTTGGCTGATCGTTCCTTTGCCAAATTGTGTCGATATTTGAACATCAACATCCCCCTGAAAAGTGACAAGCGGTTCAACAGGTGCAATTGTAGAAATGACGGTAGCGGTTGAGCGCGGCACAGGCGTGGAAGTTGGCTTTATTTCAACGGTCGGTGTTATTTCTGATTTACTACCACAGGCTACAAAAAGGGTGGATAAAACAATCAATAAAGTGTAATTCTTGAACATACCTGCCTCTTTCCACTGAGTGTTCACCTTTACGAATCGAATTCACCTACCATTTCTCTATTTACCCAAACGGAATAATGCCCGGCTGGGAAACTCCCTAGTCCAATATTGGCATCAAATGGCTCTAAGACCTGGATGCACATCTGCTCCGGGTCGATCACGGAATACACCTCCACCTGGATGCGATTCTGCTTATCAGGCGGGTTGGCTTCCACACGCAACTGGTTGCACGGCGTAGGGAGCGATCCATTCAA
>Ga0209536_100016212_pt1 | contig 10603 bp, 8 predicted proteins | sample DeeMarSeWOR28_12_FD_187461 | JGI IMG/M metagenome (GOLD analysis project Ga0209536, IMG submission 187461) | Marine sediment microbial communities from White Oak River estuary, North Carolina - WOR-2-8_12 (SPAdes) (version 2) | ecosystem: Environmental > Aquatic > Marine > Intertidal zone >...
ATCGAGTCGTTGCCGTTCCTGGAGGCCATCCGGCAGTTCCGCCAGGAGGTGGGGCGCGACAACGCCCTGTTCATACACCTCACCCTGGTGCCGTATATCGCGGCGTCCGGCGAGCTGAAGACCAAGCCGACGCAGCACTCCGTGCGCGAGCTGATGGAGATCGGAATCCAGCCCGACGCCCTCATCTGCCGCGCGGACAGGCCGCTGTCGGATTCCATCAAGCGCAAGATCGCGCTGTTCTGCAACGTCGACCACAACGCCGTGGTGGAGAGCCGCGACGTCGCCACCATCTACGAGGTCCCGCTCATGCTGCACGAGCAGAAGCTCGACAAGCTGGTGTGCGACCGGTTGGGGCTCGACGTGAAGGAGCCGGACCTGCGGCCGTGGCGCGCCATGGTACGCAAGATCGTGGAGCCAGCGGAGCGCGTGCGGATCGGCATCGTGGGCAAGTACACCGAGCTGACGGACGCGTACAAGTCGATCCACGAGGCGCTGGTACACGGGGGAATCGCCAACGACGTGGGCGTGGACCTGGAATGGGTCGCCAGCGACGGGTTCGTCGATCAGGAGACGGCCGGGGCCAAGCTGGCGGACTTCGACGCGCTGCTCGTGCCCGGGGGGTTCGGCGAACGCGGGATAGAGGGCATGGTCGAGGCGGCCCGCTGGGCGCGCGAGCACAAGATGCCGTACTTCGGCATCTGTCTCGGGCTGCAAGTCGCGATCATCGAGTTCGCGCGCAACGTGTGCCAGCTGCCGGAGACCAACTCCAGCGAGTTCGAGGCCGAGTGCGAGAATCCGGTCATCTCGCTGATGGACTCGCAGCGTGACGTGGAGGACATGGGCGGCACGATGCGCCTCGGTGCATACCCCTGCCGCCTCACGCCGGGCTCGCGCGCGGCGCAGATCTACGGCCGGAACGAAGTGAGCGAGCGGCATCGTCACCGCTACGAGGTGAACAACGCGTACCGCGACATCCTGGCCGAGTACGGCATGCGGTGCACCGGGCTCTCGCCCGACGGCTCGCTGGTGGAGCTGATCGAGCTGCCGGATCACGCATGGTTCATCGGCTGCCAGTTCCACCCCGAGCTGAAGTCGCGCCCAATGGACCCGCATCCGCTGTTCGCCAGCTTCGTGGGCGCCGCCGCCAAGCACATGCGGGAGCGGAGCGCTTCCGGCAAGCTGGCGAAGTCGCACGTGTGACATGAGTTCTCTCTGGACCCCGGCACCGCTGTTGGTAGCCGGTCCGTGCGTCGTCGAGCCAGGCGACGTGACCCTCCGAGTCGCCGAGCGGCTGGCCGAGTTGGGAGCGCGGCTCGGACTGCGCGTCGTCTTCAAGGCGAGCTTCGACAAGGCTAACCGCAGCCGTGCGGGAGCCCCGCGCGGCCCCGGGATGGAAGCGGGCCTGCGGGCGCTCGCGCGAGTGCGTTCCGAGACCGGCCTACCGGTGCTGACCGACGTGCACGAGACGCAGCAGGTGGAGCCCGCCGCGCACGTCGTCGACGCGCTGCAGGTTCCCGCGTTCCTGTGTCGCCAGACCGACCTGCTCGAAGCGGCGGGCCGGGCCGGGCTGCCGGTGAACGTGAAGAAGGGCCAGTGGATGGCGCCGGATGAGATGGTCGGCGCGGTCGAGAAGGTGCGCGCTGCGGGTGGGGAGGACGTAGCCGTGACCGAGCGCGGCACGTTCTTCGGCTACGGCGATCTGGTGGTGGACGTGCGCAACTTCGAACGGCTGCGGCGCGGCACCGGGGCCAGCGTGCTGTTCGACGCGACTCACGCCGTGCAGCAGCCCGGCCGCGGCCGTGGCGGAGCGAGCGGAGGGCAGAGGGAGCACGTGCCGGCGCTGCTGCGGGCGGCGGCCGCCGCCGGAGCCGACGGCTTCTTCCTGGAGACCCACCCCGATCCGGCCCGTGCTCCGAGTGACGGAGCTACGATGTGGCCGCTGGAGCAGCTCGAGGATCTGGTCGAGGGAGCGCTCAACGTGTGGCAGGCGGTGCGCGAGAAGCGCGGGGTGCCCTCGTGATGCCCCGGCGCCGGGTCCTGATGATCGCAGCCGCAGCGGCCGCGCTGTTGGCAGCGGGGTGCGGCTCCGAGGAGCCGCCCACCACGCAGAGCACGCCAGCGGACTCGGCGGACCAGGTGCTGTTCGGCATGGTGCACAACGTGACGGTGGACGGGCTGCTGCGGGCGCGCGTCTATGCCGACACGGCGCACTTCTACCAGGGCGCGCAGGTCGCCGAGCTCCTCGGCGTAAGGGTCGACTTCTTCAACTCCGAGGGTGTGCTCAAGTCCACGGTCACGTCGGTGGAGGGCACCTACGAGTGGCGCACCGGCACCATGGAGGCCCGTGGCGACGTGCTCGCCGTGACTCCCGACGACAGACGGCTGACCACGGCAATCCTGCGCTACGACCGCGAGACGGAGCAGATATCGGGGCCGGAGGCGTTCGTGTTCGACGGGCCGGACCAACACCTCGAGGGTGACGGCTTCACCTCCGATCCGGACTTCACGAACGTGATCACCGAGAACCCGCGGCGCGGGCGCGTGCGGGAAACGGACCTGGGGAGGTAGTGTTTGCCGCGCGTTTCCGGTACCGCCGCAGCCGTCGCGACGCTGCTCACCTGCAGTGCCGGGGGTGCCTTCGCCCAGCAGGGTGAGACCTGCGAGATCCAGCTCGACAGTGCGCGCATCGGGCGGCACGTGGAGCTGGAGCCGGGGCGCATCCACCAGTTTGGTGCCGGGGGCGTGTTCGCCCGCTGCCTGGACGAGCCCACGACCCTGCAGTCGGACAGTGTGGCGTGGTTCTCGGAGCTGGACCGCCTCGACTTCATAGGCTCCTTCAAGTTTCGCGACTCCGTCGTGTCGCTGGACGCCGACACGGCGCGCTACACACCGGGACAGGAACGACTCCAGGCTTGGGGCAACGTGCGGCTCGAGAACCGCGAGAGCGGCTCTGTGCTGACCGGGCCCAACCTCACCTACTACCGCGCCATCCCGGGCGAGCGTGACACCACGGAGTTGTTCGCGGACGGCCGCCCCCTGGTGGAGTACCGCTCCGCCGACGATCCCGGCGCGGATCCCTATTTGATCCGCGGGGACAGGGTGCGCATGCGGGGCGAGTCGACGGCGTGGGCGGGCGGCGCGGTGACCATCGACCGCGAGGATTTCGCCGCCCAGGGCGACAGTGCGGTCCTCGATGCCGATGCCGGCGAGGGCATCCTGGTCGGGCATGCAGAGGCTGCCGGAACCGACACGGCGGGCTACACGATCAGCGGGAGGCTGATCGCGTTCAGGACCCAGGAGGGCGACCTCAACTGGGTGCAGGCGCAGGAAGCCGCCCGTGCCACGAGCGGCGAGTGGCGCATCGCGGGCGACACCATCGAGTTCAATCTGGCGGACGGCTACGTGCAGCACGGCACGGTGTGGGGAGACAGCGCACGCGCCCGCTCGCAGACGAACACGGTCGAAGCCGACTCGCTGGTGATCGACTCCCCCGGTCAGCAGCTGCGCGAATTGCATGGCTTCGGCACGGCGCGGGCCACGTCGCGCCTCGACTCGCTGGTTGAGGAGCCGGATTGGATGGCGGGCGACACCATCATAGCTCAGTTCGACACGACGGCTGCCGGGAAACGGGTGATGGTGCTGCTGGAGGCACGCGGCAACGCGCAGGCGTTCTACTACATCTACGAGAACAACGACCGCTCGCTGGCGCCGGCCATCAACTACTCACGGGGAAGCCGCATTACGGCGCTGTTCAAGGACGAGCAGCTCGACAGGGTAGATATCATCGATGCCGGTGACGGCGTCTACCTCGAGCCCGCGGAGAGACGACAGCCGTGATGGAGCAACTGCAGTCCGTGCTGGCGGGGCGCGACCCGTCTCTGCCGCTCGCGATGGCGGCCCTGCTACAGCGCTGCGACGAATCCGGCAGCGTGACGTTCCGGGAACTGGCGCTGGGATACCGCGAGGAGTACCTCGCCGCGCAGCGGGAGATGTGGGGCGAGGCGGCACGGCACCGGGGCGCACTCTCCGTGGACGAGGTACGGCGTCACCTGCAGTCGTCGGTGCTGCCCCGCCTGGCCGACGGCGAACTGCTGGATGCGCTGCCCGACCGGCTGGAGGACGCATCGTTGGTGCGGGTGAGGGGAGAGCTGTTCGCGCAGCTCGCGCCGCAGGCCGAGGCAACCGAAGCCGAGCTCGTTGCGCTCGCGCTCGAGGAGATGCGGGCCGCCGAGGGGATCGGAACCGCTGCCGCGATACCAACGGGCAGCATGCTCCACGCCGAGGGGTTGGTGAAGAGCTACCGGCGCCGGCGTGTGGTCAACGAAGTCGACGTGCAGGTGAAGCAGGGTGAGATCGTGGGCCTGCTGGGTCCCAACGGCGCGGGGAAGACCACCACCTTCTACATGATCGTTGGCCTGGTGCGGCCGGAGGCGGGCCGCATCTACCTCGACGGGGAGGACATCTCCTCGCTGCCGATGTATCGGCGGGCACGAATGGGCATCGGTTACCTGGCGCAGGAGCCGTCGATCTTCCGCAAGCTCACGGTCGAGGAGAACGTGATGGCGATCCTCGAGACGCTGCGGCTGTCCGAGGAAGACAGGCAGCGGCGCCTGGAGTCGCTGCTCGACGATCTCTCCATTGCGCACCTACGCGACGTCAAGGCCTACAAGCTCTCGGGCGGGGAGCGGAGGCGGCTCGAGATCACGCGGGCCCTGGTGACCGACCCCAAGTTCCTGCTGCTCGACGAGCCGTTTACCGGAGTGGACCCGATCGCCGTAGCCGACATCCAGACCATCGTGGCTGGTCTGAGACGGCGGGGCATCGGCGTTCTGATCACCGATCACAACGTGGAGCAGACGCTCGACATCGTGGACCGCGCGTACATCGTGTTCGAGGGCAACATCCAGGTGGCGGGAACGGTGCGTCAATTGGTGTTCGACGACCAGGTCGCCGACCTGTACCTCGGGCCGACGCTGACCGCACGGCTGCGCGAGCGGTTGGGGGCGGGAGTTTGAAGCCATCACTGCAGCAGAGCGCCCAGCTCAGACAAGAGCTGCGGATGAACCCTCGCCTGTACCAGGCGATGGATCTGCTGTACATGCCGCTACTGGACCTGCAACAGCACCTGAAGCAAGAGCTCGAGACGAACCCGTTCCTGGAGCTGGCGGAAGCCGACGAGCCCGAATCGGTCGAGGAGCAGGAGCCGGAGGCCACGGAGAACGAGCATACCGACGAGGCCGACTGGGAGGAGATCCTGCTGGACGGCTTCCAGGTGGGGGGCGCGCGACCGGAGGCGGAGGCGCGCGAGCTGTACCGGCCGGTCGCGGTCGAGACGCGCTCACTGGCCGACCACCTGCGCGATCAGCTGCAGCTGCTGGACCTCAGCGAGCGCCAGCTGTTTCTGAGCGAGGAGTTCCTGGGCAACATCGGCGAGGACGGTTATCTGCAGGCGGACCTCGACGAAATCCTCAGCGGCGCCAACGCGTCACGCGAAGCACTGAGCGACGGCGATCCGGAGCTGGCCGAGCCGTTCACCGCGGATGAGGTCCAGCATATGCTGGAGGTGATCCAGCAGCTCGATCCGCCCGGGATAGGTGCGCGCGACCTGCGCGAGTGCCTGCTCTTGCAGCTCAAGTCCGACGGGCAGCTCGATACCCTCACGGGCCGCCTGGTGGACGAGGCGTTCGATGACTTGATCGCGCACCGCTGGACCGAGCTCGCGAAGCGGTACGGTCTCGACCCGAAGGAGGTCCAGGAAGCGGCCGACGAGCTGGCGCGGCTCGATCCAAAGCCGGGGCTGCAGTACGCGGAGAGCGGTGAGGAGTACGTGATACCCGACCTGGTGGTCGAGAACATCGATGGCGAGTACAGGGTGTTCCTGAACGACAGCGGGACGCCGCGACTCAGGATCAGCAAGGTCTACCGGGACATAGCAGGCGACAAGAAGAAGTTCCAGGGTGAGAACCGCGAGTTCGTGACCCAGAAGCTCAACAGTGCCACCTGGCTGGTGCAGGCGATCGAGCAGCGGCGCCAGACGATGCTCAAGGTGATGCACTTCATCGTGGACCGTCAGCGGGAGTTCTTCGAGAAGGGTGTGGAGCACCTCAAGCCGCTGACCCTGCGGGAGGTGGCGGACGTGCTCGACATGCACGAGTCCACGGTGAGCAGGGTCACGAGCCAGAAGTACGCGCAGACTCCGCGCGGCGTGTTCCCCCTCAAGTTCTTCTTCTCGTCCAGCTTGGGCACAGCCTCGGGTGAGGATGCCAGCTCGCGCGCTGTGAAGGCTCAGATGGCCAAGCTCGTGGCTGACGAGGACTCCGCGAAGCCGCTGACGGACGCCGCGATAGTGGAACAACTGAACGAGCGGGGCGTACGGATTGCCAGACGAACCGTGGCCAAGTACCGCGAGCAGCTGGGGATCCTGCCTGCCCGCATGCGGAAGCGCGTATGACGCTGGCGGCCGGAGGACCGGTGGACGTGAGCGTGCTGGTGCCCGCCAAGGACGAGGCGGAGAACCTGCCTGAGTTCGTGGAGTTGTGTGCCGAAGCGCTGCGCGGGGAGCCCTACGCATGTGAGGTGGTGGTCGTGGACGACGGGAGCCAGGACGATACCGCCGCGGTGCTGGACCGCCTGCGAGCCGAGCATGACGGCTTCCTGCGCATCGTCACGCACCGCTCGCAGCAGGGCATCGCCGAGGCGTTGCGCTCGGCGGGAGAGGCAGCGCGGGGGCACATCTTCGTCTTCTACCCGGCGGACCTGCAGTTCCTGCCGGCAGAGATACCGCGCCTGGTTGGCCCGGTCATGGCGGGGGAGGCGGACATCGTCACCGGCGCCAAACAGGGCGATTACGAGAAGAAGCTCGTATCTGGGATATACAACCGACTGTGCCGCTGGCTGTTCGGGATCAAGGTCACCGACCTCAACGCGGTGAAGGCGTACCGCCGCGAGGTCACGGGAGTCATACCGGCCCGCCCCGATTGGCACAGGTTCATGGTGGTCATCGCCGCAACCGATGGATTCCGCATAACGGAGCAGCCTGTGACGTTGAAGCCGCGAAAGGCGGGGAAGTCGAAGTTCGGCGTGGGCCGGATCCCCGTAGGCGTGATGGACCTGCTCTCGGTATGGTTCCAGCTCCGCTTCGGCCGCAAGCCATTGCTGTTCTTCGGAGTCTCGGGAGCGATCCTGTTCATCCTGGGATTCCTGGTGGGAGTGGCGGCTCTCGTGCTGCGCTTTGGGTACGGCATGGGCTTCAGGCCTTTGCTCACTCTGGTGATGGTGCTCGTGATCTCGGGCATCGCGCTGTTCGGCTTCGGGTTCGTGGGCGAGCTCGTAGCGGGCGCGCGCGAGGAGCTGCGCGGCATCGGACGATCGCTCGACGAGCTGAACGCCGAGCTGAAGCGGGGCCGCGACACCGACGACGGCGAGCCCCGGGCGTAGCGCGGACGTGCGACGCCTGATGCGTGCCGCCCCGTGGCCGGCCCTCTGGGCAGCCTTGCTCGTCGCTGCGTGCGACGGCACCGGTGAACCCGGCGGCGTGGTGGCACTGGAGATCTTCCCGGACTCGATGTGGCTGGCGCGGGGCGACAGCGACCGCGTGTTCGTGGGCGCACTGGACATCGACTCCAATCCGGTGGCCGGGGTGGGGATCGGCTTTGTGTCGAGCGACACGTCCATCGCCACGGTCAGCACTCTCGGCATGGTCCGGTCGGTGGGACCCGTCGGGCAGGCGGTGGTGACCGTGTCGGGCGGTGGGGTGAGCACTACGATGCCGGTGACGGTGGTCAACTACCCGGCGGAGATCGAGCTCGTTCCGGTCGACACCAGCCTGTACAGCGGCGACAGCTTCCAGATGGAGGTGGCCGTGCGCGACAGCAGCGGCCAGCCGCTCCCGCTGCAGCTGATCCTCTTCGCATCCAACGATACGGCGGTGGTGACCATCTCCCCAACGGGGTTGGTGGAGTCCGTGGGCCCGCTCGGCTCGGCGATACTGCTGGGGGCCTACCGGTCGGTGTTCGATGCGTCCGTGGTGCACGTGGTGGACGACCGCATCAGGTTGCGGCGCACGAGGGGACCGGCGCCCTATGGAGCGACCGCGACGGGGTCCGGTACCGCACTGATCACGCTGCAGGGCGATGAGTCGCTGGTGCGTCTCGACCTCACGACCGGGCAGTTCGGACCCAGGGTGGTGGTGGGGGAGGGACCGGGCGACGTTGCCGTGGCGCCGGGCGGCGCCACGGCCTACGTGGCCAACGAGACCAGCGGTACCGTGAGCGTGGTCGACGTCGCGACCGATCTCGAGACCGACGTCATAGCGGTGTCGGGGCGTCCGTTACCACTGCAGGTCGGCGCGGGAGGGAGCGCGCTCTTCGTGGGCACCAGCACGAACTTCCTGTACCGGATCGACCTCACCACGAAGCTGGCCACCGACTCGCTCGCGCTCCCGGTGGCGTCGCGTCACATGGCGTTCAACTCCGACCGGAGCAGACTGTACGTATCCACCGGGCCGGTGGGAACGGTGCTGGAAGTGGATCCGGCGAGCGTGACGGTGCTGCGCACGTTCGCCGTGGGCGGGCGGGTGCAGGGCCTGGCCGTCTCGCCAGACGGGACCAGGCTCTATGCCGCAGACGACCAGGGCAGCGGGCCGGAGGGCCCGGCGCTCGTGATCTGGGACGTCACGGCGAACGCCGAGATCGACAGGGTGTTCCTGGCCGGCGGGGTATACTCGGTGGCGCTCAACGGTGACGGCTCGCGGGCCCTAGTGGGGCTGCGCGGCTCCGGCGAGCTCGCGGAGATCAACACGGCCGGTGCTTCGGTGACGGGGCGCATACCCAGCGGCGGGGTACCCGTGAGAATCGCGTTCGACGCGGCTGCCGGCGTCTTCGTGACCACCAACGAGTTCAATTGGGTGGACCTGGTACCGTGAGCGAGAAGATATCTCCCTCTTCAGACGGGCTGCAGCAGTTCTACCGCGACCGCGTTGGGTGGCGCCACTCGGGCGAGGAGCGGATGCGGTTCCGCAAGGCGACGAAGCTGGCGCGAGTGCAGGCACCGGCGCGGGTGCTCGACGTGGGCGCACGCGACGGTGGACTCAAGGCTTACCTGCCCGAAGGCGTGGAGTACCAGGGCTTCGAGATCGCACCGGACTTCGCGGCGCCGGACATCCGCACCGGCGACCTGTCGGACGGACTTCCGTTCGGCGACGCCGAGTTCGACTACCTGTTCTGCATCGAGGTGCTGGAGCACGTGCCGAACCCGTTCGCGGGGCTGGCCGAGTTCCACCGCGTGCTCAAGCCGGGCGGCGTGCTGGTGCTCTCAGTGCCGAATCCGTACCACGCCAAGGAGATCATCTGGAACGTGTTCCGCGTGCCCGACCGGCAGGGACACATCTACGCCTGGACGCGCCAGGCCATGACGCGCTTGGCGGAGATGAACGGCTTCCGGCTGGAAGCCAGCGGCGGGACCTACTTTCACCCTCCCATCCCGATGTTCGCGCTGCTCGCGCGGTCGATCGTGTACCGCTTCGTCAAGGACAACTCTCCCTAGCAGCCGGTGCGCATCTCCTACGTCACCCACGCGTACCCCCGCCGTGACGGCGACGTAGCCGGCGCCTTCATAGAGCGTCTCGCGGTGGCGGTGCAGCAGCGGGGACACGAGGTGACGGTCCTGGCCCCTTCGGACGAGGGGTCCGGAGGTCAGGAGGAGCGCCACGGCGTAGCTGTGCGGCGCGTACGCTACGCGCCGTCCAGGTGGGAGACGCTCGCCTACCGCGGCACGATGGTGGATGCCAGCCGCTCCCCCCGCGGACTCGCTTCCGCCGGAGGCATGGTAGGTACGCTTGCGTGGGCGGTGGCGCAGGAGGGGCGGTTGCACGGCGTGGACGTGGTGCACGCGCACTGGTGGATCCCCGGCGGCATAGCGGCCTGGCTCGCGACGTGGGCGGCGGGTGCGCCGTACGTGGTGACCCTGCATGGCACCGACGTGGCGCTGTTGGAGAGCTCGGCACCGCTGCGGGCGCTGGCGCGCCGGGTGCTGCGCGGGGCGGCGGCGGTGACGGCGGTGTCTTCCTATCTCGCGGAGCGGGCAGCCGCCGTGGCCGGCATCGACGCGAGCAGCATCACGGTACAGCCGATGCCCGCGGAAGTGGAGCGGTTCACGGTGAGCAGCGGTGGTGGCGGTGGTGTGGTCACCGTAGGACGACTCACCGCCCAGAAGCGGATCGACGTCGTGATCGACGCCGTGGCCTGGCTCCGCGCGCAGGGCAGGGACGTGCCGCTCACGGTGGTGGGTGACGGTCCGGAACGCGAGCAGCTGGCGGCGCGTGCCGAGAGTGCGGGGATCGGACAGCATACGCGGTTCATCGGTGCCGTCGAGCCGGAGCGTATCCCCGAGCTCCTCGCAGACGCGGACGTGTTCGCGTTCGCGGCCGAGCGCGAAGGCCTGGGACTTGTGGTGGGCGAGGCGCTCATGTGCGGAGTGCCCGTGGCGGCGGTTCGATCCGGGGGCGTGCCCGACCTGGTGGCGCACGGCGACGCGGGCCGGCTCGTGGACGACGCCGACCCCGGCGCGTTGGGTGCCGCGATCGCAGAACTGTTGGAATCCGGCG
>Ga0209536_100016213_pt1 | contig 10603 bp, 9 predicted proteins | sample DeeMarSeWOR28_12_FD_187461 | JGI IMG/M metagenome (GOLD analysis project Ga0209536, IMG submission 187461) | Marine sediment microbial communities from White Oak River estuary, North Carolina - WOR-2-8_12 (SPAdes) (version 2) | ecosystem: Environmental > Aquatic > Marine > Intertidal zone >...
AATTTCATCGGCCTTCATGCGGGATTTACCCCGCTAGTCCATGCCAAAAATCTTGGGGCCTTCCTCGGACTCGACAACCTGTATATTAAAAATGATTGCGTCAATCACCCCACGTTGTCTTTTAAGGATCGGGTGGTAGCCATCGCCTTAACGCGCGCACGTGAACTCGGCTTTGAAACAGTGGCCTGTGCCTCAACCGGCAATCTGGCCAACTCCGTGTCCGCTCATGCAGCCTCCGCCGGCATGAAGTGCTATGTCTTCATCCCCGGTGACCTGGAAGCGGCGAAAGTGCTGGGCAACCTGATTTATCGCCCCAATGTCGTTGAGATTGAGGGGAACTATGATGATGTGAACCGACTCTGCAGCGAGATTGCCGGGGAACGCCACTGGGCATTCGTGAATATCAACATACGCCCGTACTATGCGGAAGGCTCGAAAACCCTGGCATTTGAAACCGTCGAGCAATTAGGCTGGCGAGCTCCTGATCAGGTCGTGGTGCCCATGGCCTCCGGATCGTTGCTTACGAAAATATGGAAGGGCCTCAAAGAATTTGAGAAACTGGGCCTTGTGGATGCCGTGAACACGAAAGTGAACGGGGCGCAAGCGGAAGGCTGTTCTCCCATTGCGACCGCATTCCGGGAGGGCCGGGATTTCTTTAAACCGGTCAAACCCCACACCATTGCCAAATCTCTGGCCATTGGGAATCCGGCTGACGGGTATTACGCTTTAAAAACCGCTGCGGAGAGTCAAGGCGCGATGGACGCGGTGACGGATGATGAAATCGTGGAAAGCATTAAACTCCTGGCGCAAACGGAGGGGATCTTTGCGGAAACCGCCGGCGGTGTCACCATCGGCGTTCTGCGCAAACTGGTCAAACAAGGGCGCATTCATAAAAACGATGTAACCGTGGCCTACATTACCGGCAACGGACTGAAAACCCAGGAAGCCGTGGTTGGTTCGGTTGGACGGCCATTTCGTATTCAACCCAGTCTCAGTCACTTTATTAAGACTTTTGCGATAGAGGAGTCGACATGATTAAGGTACGAATTCCCACTCCCTTGCGCCCCATGACAGGGGGGAAAAGCGAGGTGGAACTGGCCGGGAGCACGGTGTCGGAAATTATTGAAAATCTGGGATCGGCTCATCCCGGCATTAAGGAACGATTATATGATGAGCAGGGAGAGGTTCGGCGATTCATCAATATCTATGTCAATGAAGAAGACATCCGTTTTTTGACCGGGAAAGACACTCCACTCAAAGACGGGGATGAAGTCTCCATCATCCCTGCGATTGCAGGAGGTACATAATGGCTAAACTACGCTTTCACATTCGATACCCCGAAGAAAAAATTCCCTCCCCGATTTTGTATGAAATCGGGAAAGAATATGAGGTTATCCCCAGCATTCGGCGTGCCGATGTGCGTGAGACCACTGGTTGGATGGATGTGGAATTTAGCGGAGAAGCCGACGAAATTGACCGGGCCATTGCGGGTCTTCGTAAAAAAGGCTGCATCGTCGATCCGATTGAACTCAACGTCGTCGAATAAGGAAGTGGTCTTGCATGGAATTCACTGAATCTCAAATCCAACGTTACAGCCGACAGATCATTCTGTCCGAGGTGGGCGGCAAGGGACAGAAAAAATTGCAGGATGCCAAAGTCCTGGTGATTGGAGCCGGAGGGCTTGGCTCCCCGGCCGCCTTGTATCTGGCTGCAGCCGGAATCGGTACCTTGGGCCTGACCGACGGCGATGTGGTGGATTTATCGAATTTACAGCGGCAAATTCTGCACACGACTGACCGTATCGGTGTGCCAAAAGTTGAATCGGGGGGGCAGTTATTATCGGCGTTAAATCCTGATATCACCCTCAAGCTCTATCCGGAACACGTGAGCGTCTCAAATATCCTTTCCTTAATTGAAGGGTACGACATCATTCTGGACGGTTCTGACAACTTCTCAACCAGATTTCTCGTCAATGATGCCTGCTTTTTTGCCAAAAAGACGTTAATTTCAGGAAGCATCTTCCGGTTTGAAGGACAATTGGCCACCATCAAACCCCATGAAGGGTTTCCCTGTTATCGATGTTTATACCCTGAACCCCCGCCTGCCGGCCTTGTACCAAATTGTCAGGAAGCGGGAGTGCTGGGGGTCCTGGCCGGGACGATTGGCGTCTTGCAAGCCAATGAAACCATCAAAGAAATCCTCGGACTCGGTGAAACACTGGCGAAACATCTGCTGCTCTATGATGCCCTCGATATGACCTTCCGCAAGGTCGGTCGCCCCAAAGCCCCGGACTGCCCCCTTTGCGGGCCCCATCCCACCATCACCGAACTGGTGGCGGCTGAGGTATCCTGTAGTCTCTAGCCGCATGCTCAGCATTCCGTCCAGCATTATCCAGAATATGATTGAACATGCCCGTGAGTTGGCACCTCATGAATGTTGCGGCATATTATCTGGAAAGGAAGGTGAGATTTCCGATTGCTATCGCATCACCAATATTCTGGCCAACATGTCGGAACAGGAACTCACGCGCTTTGATGGAGCTAAATTGTCAGACCTCCAACGGTTATCTCCCGAAGAGCGGGCGGATATCGCGTTTCAGATGGACGCCAGGGAAATGGCCATGGCCCAACGGGACATGCGTTCAAAGGGACTCGACCTCTTGGGGTTTTACCATTCCCACACCTTTAGCCCGGCCCGCCCATCCCAAACAGATATCACCATCGCCATGGAATTTGAAAGTTACCGGGCTAAACTGAACTTCCCGGAGCCTTTTCACCTGATTGTTTCCCTGGAAGTCGCCGATCAACCGGTTGTCAGGGCCTATCGAATCCAGGAATCCCTGGCCACGGAAGTTCCCATTCGCACACTTACCTAACACGACCCGTTCCCGGTACACCCCCTCAAATTTTTGGTTTTCAGGCCGTAGACTTCCAACCAGGAGTCTTGAGATAATGCGGTGTTTTTTTAGATTGTGATAGGAGAAAATTATGCCCACCCTTCACCAGATGTTAGGTTTCCTGCTTGGATTATGTGTGTTTGTCCAAACAGGAGGGCAGGTGTTTGCGGAAGCCTCCACCACCCTTCAAAATTTCAATAGTCCAATTGTAAAGATCGAAGCAGATAAAGGCGCGTTTCTGATTACGACCGATTCAGGTATTCAATGGATTCAAGTTGAAGAAGAGGCGAAGGTCCAACTAAAAACACTGGACGTAGGAGATATCATTGACATCGTAGTTGAAGTGCGGCCCGATAATGCTCCCCCCTTGCTCAAATCCTGGAAGTTGGCCCGTAGCGCTTCCTCCTGCAAAGTGTTCGATGGAAAGACATGCAGGAAATAATATTTTCAACACTGCCCATCCCTATCCCCATATCTCAATCTACCTGCCTGATTTTTGAATTTTTCATACGCCCCTGATACCAACTCAGTGGATCAAGAAAATTTTTCCCCGCCAAACCCTTTTACCTATTCTAAAATGATATTAAATAGGGGCTGAGGCAGCAGGATTTTCGAGCTTTTCGAGTGGAGCGACCGGAACCCGAGTTTTTTGCATTCCTTGCGGCATAAGATAGATGGGTTTCAAAATATCCAATAGCATTAACTGGTTATGAATGGGGTGAGTGACGGGTTTCGAATTTATGGGCATCTTCTGAAATCTCAACAATTTAGGGAGGTTGTGGTGACAGGAAGGGTCAAATAGGGTCATCTATCTGCAACCTCCGCAATCCAGCCGCAACCTCATAAACTTTGTAACGGGTCACCTTCGTAGACGAGTTTCGGAACTTCTGCCTCACCTCTACCCTTGTGGATGCAAAGCAAATCAAAGTGGTTATAGCTTTAGCCGGTTACAGGCAAAAAAGGTTAGGCTGGTTTAAAGGAGCACATCAGAATCACCAGGTCAGAAAAATCTGTAGGAGCAGAATGCTGCGTTTGTCATTAAAAATACCGGATTCACTCGTATTGATGGATTGAAATTGATAACCAGCATCCACATTCACATGCTCATTCATTACCCGATTGATCCCCACAAACAGTCTATTTTGATCTAAACCATCGTCTGGACCATTCGGTTGAGCGACTCGAAGAAGCGCACATCATATGGGATGGTGGCGTCGAACAGGACGTCGCTGGCATCCGTGAATTTCGTCGCTGGTGGCACTTCCGCCCGGGACAGCGGGTAGAGCGTAGATGTTCAAACGGCCCGAGGTTGTTATTATTCTTCCTACACGGACAACGTGACTGAAGACTTTTCCGTATAGGCTCAATCATGATCCAATATCTACGATGTCTTGTCCTCATGATTTTGCTAACCAGTCTGGGTGTCGAGAAGGGGGTCGCCTATCAAGATGAAGTGGATTGGATATGGAATGACCGAAAGCCCACCGTCAGGCTGGGCCCAGTATGCATGAAGTTTATCGTGAAGGCCTACCCCATCAAGATAGTTCGGGGCAACATTTCAGGCCATGCGTGCCTTGAAAATTCTATTGCGTCTTTTCGAAAAGGCGACCATGAAAAGGCATTGGGATGGATCCTTGCTGGACAATGTCACGATCGACTTGCCCAAGAAACCCTGGTGAAACATGCTCCAAAAGTCCTGGAGTATGTATGGCAGAAGTATGGCAACGAGGTTAGCGAGAAAAAGCCCCGGCCCGCCTCGACATATTCTTCCAGACAGCTTGATCCCGGCGCCGATCCTGAAGCCGACCGATCCCCCTTGCCCATTTGCCAAGCCCACACCCCACAATGAAGCGACATGTTGGCCTGATCCGAGAGAAATGAACCGGTCAGACCCTTCTCGCAGGATAAACGCCCGCCTGTCGGACCGCGAAGTCCGGGGATTGATCCGTTCAGGAGTTCTTGGGTACTTTGCGGCCGAGTCAAAAAGGCCTTTTAAAATTCCTATTCCCGGCGAGAACAGGCTCGGGATACAACTGTTCATGTTAATTCAAAATAACCAGTTATATCCTCTTAACCGAGACCAAGTTCAATAGTGGAGGGTTTGGTCTATTCCCGATTTGGTGAAACGTGTAATATGCCTTAGGCCTTAATTACGCCGAAGGATACACCTTCTTTCCGTCCATCCACGTCTCCAGTACCTTTATGTTCTTTATCTCCTCGGGTTTAACCTTACGGGGATCCTTTTCGAGGATCACCAGATCAGCAAGCTTACCTGCCTCAAGGCTACCGATCTCGTGATCAGAAAACAGTTGCCAGGCAGCTTCTGATGTTAGGGCACGGATGGCCGATTCGACCGAGATGGTTTCGGCGGGTGCCAACACATAATCCGGTTCTTTCCATGTCTTCCGCGTCACGGCCATCTCGATCATATGCAGCGGTACGGGATCTGTAACCATGAAGTCGGAATGAAGCGTGAATCCCACACCAGCTTTCTCAAGACTCGCGCAGCGATCCAACAGTTGGGCCTTCTTCTCACCGAACACCTCATCGCGCATCGCCACCCCCCAATAATGAACGTGGCCAATGAGAAAGCTTGCCGATACCCCCAGCTCCTTCATGCGTGCGATTTGGTCGTCGTGGAGAATCGAACAATGTTCGATGCGAGCACGCACCTTTGTCATATCGACACCGACTTTACGCATTGCCTCGCAAGCGTCCAATATATTGTCGATGCCTCCATCACCGTTGCCATGGATGGCGAGATGCCAGCCTTTTTTCGCCCGCTCCATCGCCCTGGTGCGCAGTTCTTCCGCCGACATATAGGCGAGGCCACGGCTGTCAGAGTTCAAGTAGGGCTCTCGCTGCAAGCCGGTAAATCCTTGGTTAGAGCCGTCGGCGACGAGTTTGTATCCGGCAACTCGTGCCAATGCGTTGCCATTGCCGGGTTTGACTCCTGCCTCATCCCATGTTTTTTCGCCGATGGTGTAAAACGGGTAGGCACGAATGCGTGCGGCAAGCCGTCCAGACCGGGCGGCATCGAACATGACAGCAAGATCAGAGGGGGACTGTGACAGGCCACCCAGAGCAAGCTCGCTGACTGTCGTAAGACCGAACTTGCTCCATTTGTCCAGTAGTCCGATAAGGGCCTCGGTAGGATTAACTTGAGTCAGCGCCGGATACTTGCTGAGGATCTGCAAGAAGGCGACACTATTTTTCATGACCCCGGTAAGCTTGCCGTCCTTGTCTCGTACAAATTCCGCGCCCGGCGGATTCTTTACATCCGCGGCAATACCGGCAACCTCGAAGGCTTTTGAGTTGGCATAAGCCAGGTGGCCTGATGCGTTGAAGACGAAGATCGGATGCTGTGTTGAAACGGAGTCCAGTTCTTTGAACGTCAGCGCGTCCGGGCCGACCTGAACGGATGGGTCGAAGTTTCGGACCACAATCCACTCTCCGGGAGCTTTGTCCTTCGCCAGTTTTTCCAAATGCTTAAGTACCTCGGCGACAGTGCCGAAGCGTGCCATGCCCACATACTCCATAACACTATCCACTACCGAACCAGCGACGACATGGGTGTGTGGATCAATGAATCCCGGAAGGACAGTCTTGCCTTTGAGGTCAACGATCTTCACATTTTCGCCAGCAGCGGCGCGCACTTCCGCAATTGTGCCAACAGCGAGGATTTTGTTGCCACGGATGGCGATGGCTTCAGCTTCGGAGAAATTCTTGTCAACAGTAAGAACAGTTCCGCCCAGAAAACACCGGATTTTTCCGGGTTGTGCACGCGCGGTCGTGGGCAGAATGCCAGCCGTTCCTACAAGCGCCGCGCCCGCCAATGCGGCGATGCCGCGATTGAAGTCCCGTCGGGTAATGCCAGCGCTCTTATGCGAATCAGTCGTCGTATCAGCGCAGAGGGCGGATGGCTTTCCGGCCTTGGGGATACAGAACCGCGTATTCTTGAAGAATTCTGAAAATACGGAGCCACAGCAAGGACAGGAATAGGGATCACGGGACATGACATACCTCTTCGACTAAAGGACTCACCGGAAGCCTCCGGTGAGTTAAAGCGAATGCTGCTTTATGCGGGAGCATTTTATTTGAATGAGGACGCGCAGTCAAAATTTCGTCTGCAGCCTTAACCCAGCGAGGAAGGCTTCGTCTTTATCAGATGGAAAAGGATTGATGACCTGGAAATCGGCGGTGAGCCGAAACCATTGGGTCACCGCAAGATTATAAAAGGCTTCCACCCCCTCCTCTTCTTTGTCGGAGCGGATTCCAAGGTCTTCCCGAGCGGCATCACGCAGATGGTCGCTGAGGTAGTAGATGAAGTAGCCGAGACCCCAGCGATCTTCGGCACGCTGAGGAATAAAACTGTTTCCCCCAACCCCAACGAAAATATGGCCATTTAATGGATTAGGATTCCCATCAGAGACACCAATTTCACCAAAGAGGCCCCAGCCACGACTCGGGTCCGATTCGTCGTGAAAAAGATACTGCTGGAAGGCATATGAAAAATACCAGTAACGGCTTTTTTTTCTTGGTTCATTACGAAGCTCCGGCGGTAGCAGCAACTGGGGTACATCTCTGAGATCAATGCCTTCTTGCGTGGAGTAGACGCCGCGAACGTTCTGAAAGCCCCTACGGCCGAAAATTTGTATGGGTACACTGGTCGACAGACTGAAGGTCACCCCGTCATCGAAAGGGCTTTTAAGGACATCCGAGTCCTGAGCGTTACGGGGATCATAGATGAAAAGGCCAAAGGTGGCCGGCTCCGTCCGCACCGACAGCAATCCACCGATAAGGTAGGGCGGCGTGACACCGGTGATCGGGGCCGCGAAGGCGGTATTCATGAAGGTATCAACCCCTCCACCACCGAGAAGCGGCGTTCGCGATGCGGTTTCGATCATATTGAACTTCCCCAGACTTACCGTGAATCCACGGTCGAACTGCTGGTTCACGACTATTGAGGTCTCAAAGTCCCTTCCGCCCAGCTTCGGAATGGCCATCGCCGTGTTCTCAGGCAGGGTCGTACCGGCGCCCTGGGCGTTGGCATCATCGCCGTAAATGCCCTCTTGATGTATCTTGACAGTAAGACCTCGCCACAAATGAAGCTTATGCGCATCGATGGTGGCAATCGCGTCGATTTTTCCCCCATACTGCCAGGTCTTATCGGCATCTCCGGAGGTTACTCCCTGATAGAACTGAGTCAACGAGAGGTCGAGGCCGATTCCGAACTCCTTGAGCATCTCTTTGGGGCCGCCCGGCCAGTCAAGGAGTGCCGGCCGAGTGAAGAGATCGTCAATCGGTTCATTTTGTGACGGCTCTTGAGCCGACACTTCCGTCCAGAGCAGGCCGAGAAGCAATAAGAGAGCAAGAAAGACCGGTCTCCGTCGGAAGCATATCATGTCATTCATGGTCGGCCCCAATGAGAACCTCATGTGCTTCGGTGTCGTCCAGCGAGACCGGACAGGCTCCCTCGGTTGCTTCATTATGAAGGCCAGTGAGCTAACCACTTCCCAATGATTATGCCCCAATTCCAGTTAAGGTTCGAGTCCCTAGGGAGAAATTATCCGGTCCAACAATTTCCGTGATCGGGTGTGGAAACCGTCATTGAAGGTGGCAGGACTCCTCTATCTCTGGATTCATGCCATCCGCCACACGTACGCCACCCGATTGATTGTGGAGGGAGTTAATTTGGTATATGTCCAAAAACAGATGGGGCATTCCAGTATCCAACTGACCGTGGATACCTACACGCATTGGATTCACCTGGCGGAACAGAATGTTGTGTTGGAAGTAGACCGGTTGATTGGGCAACCGGAGGGTATTGGTTGCACCCCCGACAGGGGAAACAACCCAAAAGCATTGATGAACAAAAAGAAAGTGGGGTGAGTGGGTGGACGATTTTCGAACTTTTCGGATCGAAAAACCTGACCTGAAAATCCTTGAATATGTCTTGGGCTAAGGTGAGATGGAGTTTAATGACTTTACAGTAATTGGACAGGGCTCAGATAAGCCGGTAGTGGTGCCGGAATTATAAAGTTTAGCAAAACAGCGGTTTCGAGGTTTTTGACCATACGAGGAGCTGAATACAATACTGCTAGAAATGTAATTGCTATCCATCGCAAAGGAATTACCCGGGTTTGAATCGAAGCCCTAGTCTATAACCCCTACTGCTGGGTATGTAATCGCGAATGCTGTACCAACACGACCGTGAGCAATGGCGCCAGCAGTCCGATGAGCGCGACCGTAATTAGTAACCAGCCAAGTTCACTATAATCTGCAGCGGTCTTGACCACGTCTTCGGCCCGATCACGAACTTCGCGAGTAACGGTATAGATTTCGTTGAAATACTTGGTGCCGAGACTCGCCGCCGAAAGCGCCAGGTTGGTAAACGACGCCATCACCGCGAAAAAAGTGGCTTTCAAATGCGCCGGCGCGTTTTTGGCGATCCAGGCGAGCATCGGGATCATCGAGATCTGGCCCAGCGGCGATTCGATCATGGTGTCGATCAGCGCGATAAAACGCGCGTCAACGATACCGTTAGTCCGCGCTGCGGTCCATTCGTGCAACCCGTAGTACAGCCCGATATTCGGTAACGCCAGGATCGCTGAGGCAATTGTCAGGATGACGATGACGAAAGCGATCGAATGCGTCGCCATCATCGGCCGCAACACCACCATACCGACGAGGGTTAGCAAGGAAGCGATCAGGGACAGGACGGACAGGAATTGCTCGTCAAATCCAAGCACATCGATTTCAAACCAGGAGGCGCCAGGTCCGGGCAACGGCGTGGCGCGAAACACGAAAATAATCACCGCGGTGCCGATCAGCATGTTGCGCATTTGCGGATCAAGCTCCAGCATCAGCCGGTACATCAGAAACAGGACAATCGACATCGATCCGATAAAAATGATTTCCTGCGCCAGCGGCACCTGGCTCATTCCCATGGTCAGCGTAAATATGGCGAACACCAGGCTACCGCCGAGGATCCACCAGTTCGGTTTAGTCTCGCCGGCGGGCGCGAATAGTAACTTGTCGATAGCCATGTGATCCTGACCCTGTTCGCGCATGCGTTGCGCGCGCCGTCTTAAAATGAGTCCGCCCAGTAGAACACCCGATACAGACAGTACCGGGATGACCAGCGCCAGCAGATAAATGTCCGCGTATATTGCGACCTTCATTTGCTCTGACATGTCTTCGACTCCGCTGAACATCGTGATGTTCAACGCGGCGACCGCGGCCAGACCGCCAATGATCGCGAATCGCCCCAGCGTTTGCATGGTCGTATGCATAACCTTTATTTCGCTGTCCGGATAAGGGTCGCCATGTTCGTTGATAGTGGGCACGGCCTCGACCGTCATGGCGTCCGCAACCACGTCCTGCACCACGTACCCGGTCGGGGCCAGCAGCGTGGCGACGACGAACCAGGATTCAGCTTTCATGATTTCGCTCATGCTGTCGGGATGGACGATGAGACCGTACATGATCAGAATGCTTAACGTAATCAGACCGGCACCGAGGTAAACAAGCAGCGCCTTGCGGCGCCAGATCAGGTCAACCAGGTGCCCCAACGGCATTTTCAGCGTCCACGGAATCCCCGCCCAGAAGGCAAGCCCGGAAAGAAAAGCGGCGGATAGGTCAAGATAATCCTTGATGAAAAAGGTTCCGACGATCGCGGTTAAGCCTTGCACGCCGGCGGCCAGG